>WNFE01006004.1_pt1 | contig 12780 bp, 11 predicted proteins | sample 5400451 | NCBI WGS metagenome assembly WNFE01 (sample SAMN13153344, study PRJNA577476) | soil metagenome | isolation source: 200 cm saprolite under Douglas fir tree site 2 hole 2 | place: USA:California | collected 2015-04-18
ACGCATTCTCAATAAAGGTAACGCGTACATCTCTCTATCGGAAAAGGTCAGACTCCTCGGGTCTTATGAGATCCCTGACTCGGCCCCGGCCCCTAGGTGCCTTGTATCCTCGGACGATCGCGACAGGTACTCTGTCGGCTTTGTTCATTACAAGCTCGGCTGCCCCAGCCAGCTCGTCTGCGACGGCTATCTCGGTGACTTGCAGGGTCCGTCGGTACATGTCCTTGGTTCCTCGATAATCGTGGATTGGTCTCATACCTGAGATTCCTATGGCGAAGTTGACCTGGCCTATTCGCCAGGCTCTTCCGAATGTATCGGTGATGATTACTGGTACGTCCTTCCCCGTGGTGTGATGGATGGTTTTTCGAATTCTGTCCGCAGATGCGTCTGAATCACGTGGAAGGAGTGTTACAGAGTCTCGTTTTGTTCCCACGTTTGATTGATCGACTCCGGCGTTGGCGCAGATGAAGCCTTGGCTGGTCTCGGTGATGAGATGGCCTGCTCTCATTCTGATGATCTTCTTGCTCTCGCGCAAAACGACCTCGACTTGTCGAGGATCCTTTCCGGTCTCATTGGCTATTGTCTTCGCAAAGTCTGACGGTATGATCTTCGAGAGACGCAGTACTCTTCCTTCTGCTTTCGACACTATCTTCTGAGAGAGTACCGCGATATCGCCTTGTTGAAATTCGTCTCCTTGGTCTTCGACCTTGCCCAGGATCAGTTTGCCTAGGTCGTCTCCTTTCTTGATGTCCGGGATTCCCTTTACAGGAAGGATGGTTAGCATGTTTCTAGCTTGCTCCGGGAAAGAACGATTCTAGTTTCTTGGCGCCGGTGAGTTCTTCGTAATCGAGTCCCACTGCGTCGAGAACTTGTTCGAAGGTCGAGCGAATGTATTCCGTATATTTCTCGACGTCTATCTCGTGAATACTGGCCAGTTGCACAGGTTTGACTCCCGCGCTACTTGTTACCTTGACGAAGCTCACTAGGTCTCCGGCCTTGATCTCGCTGCCCTTGTCGGTAAGCTGTTGTGCGGCCTTCACGTGTTGGGGGGTCGTTTTCGTGTAGCCGGCAACCGCTTTACCTATCATCATGTTGAAAGCTAGATCCTCCATTGAATACTTCCTGTTTCGAAGTTTGCTATAGGAATCCTGGACGAGATCTTTGATCTTGATTCGGGCTTGATCGAAGTCTGCATATGTTTGGACCTGGCCCAGAATTTCGATAAGTTGGTTGAAAGTTGCTTTGATAAATTCGGGAGTATGCCTCTTCTTCCCCGTCAGTCCTTTGATGTCAACGCGGTTGTCGGGAAGTACGCCGAGATAGTTCTTCTTCCGCTCGCTCAAAGCGACATATCGGTAATTCTTGTCGACTTCCAGCTCCATGCCGAGCTCCTTCTTGGACCAGTGTATCAGATCGTCCAGCTTTGACCTGTCCGGGGTCCCAAGGAAGAGAGAATCAGTGTCGCCGTAGAACACTTCGATTCCCAAACGTTTCGCCTCCTGTATCGTGCTTGTAATGTCGAATCGTCCGACGGCAGCAGTTGACTCAGCTAGTGGTGGGCAGTACAGAGAGAATCTGTCGCTTCCGAAGACCCCGTAGCTTGCGTTCAGAACAACCTTGAGCGCGTTCTGGACGACCTGGTACCAGCTGAGGGTCGAGGGGTCAAGCGACTTTTCTTTGGATCTAGGCTTGTACCATCTGATCCTCACGTCGCGCAGCGATCCGACCAGCTGGCTCTCCATGGCCCGGTTTTTCCTGCAAACCCAATGGTCTGTGCCAGGAATCTTGTTTGTTCTGTCCTCAGGGTGTTTGCAGAGAATTGTTTCGTAGCCGAGATTCCATGTTTTGATGATCGAAGGATACAGAGAGGCGAAGTCCAAGACTGCGACTTGGAAATGGACCCCGGGAGTGGGGTCGACAACCATCCCTCCCTTGTACTTTTTGCCCTTGATGACTGCTACAGTGCTGGTTGAGCCTTTGGATTCTGTAATCTCTTCGTATCTTGGAATAATATAGCCTCGAAGTCGATGTTCTCGGAAGAGCATGCTCCTTATCCATCCTGAGACTCCTTGGCGGGACATGTCTTCGATTGGTAGAAAGCTGATCCTTGAGAGAGCGGTGACAAGTTTCATCACCACTTCGCCGTCGAATTGGGTTAGGTTCAGAACCAGTTCAGCGTCTTGGTAGCAGTAGGCTGCAAGCTCGGAGTACGAGAGGCGGGAGATTGGTGTGGAGATCTCTAGCTTTCCGGTGTCGAGAAGCGCCTCCGATATGGCGTCAAGGGTGGATTCTCTATATTTGCCGCTGAACGCGTAGACTTGGATCGATCTATTGAAGAAGAACTTGTAGAGGTCGAAATGGATGCCATACTTGAGCCCTGCTGATTCCCGACCTAGCTCAATTGGAATCTTGTCACGCGTAAAGCCCAGCTTCTCCGCTCGGTGGAAGAGATACCGAAGGTCGAAGTCGTCGCCGTTAAACGTCAGAACAAACGGGTAATCATTCAGCTCCCTGAAAATCGCGGATAAGAGTTCCTCCTCGGTCTCATAAAACTCTAGGAGCAGCCCCGATGGAGCCTCAGCAGCCTCGACGTCAAGCCCCGGCCGCTTCAGGATGAGGGCTTTTTTCACATTGTCGTTGGAAGCGAAACTCGCGCAGATTACCTTGTACTCTGCCTCTTGCGGATCCGGGACTCTGGTGTCAACTGGCGAGTGCACCTCAATATCAAATGCCACTCTCCTGTAAGTGGGTACCGGGAAGTCTAACAAGCGAAGCCACCGGTCGAGTAGGCTCTGATAAATTGGATCAGCCTCCTCGAAGACACTCTGGATGTTTATTGAGCTACTTCCAGATCGAATGGGGACGAGGTTACCTCGTTTAATAGAGTAGGACATTCCGGGCTCAAGTCTACGATCGTAAATGTAGTTCTCGGTGTACCGAATATCTGCTTCCCAAGCTTTGATGATATCACGGATGCAGCCCGCCGGGCGTCCGCCAATCGAGAGAGGGTCCCTTGCGTAGATGACTGTTACAGGAATCTCTTGGCCTTTCAGCGCGTCGAACCGCTTTGACGATTCGAATCTTACAAAGCCTGGATGTCTAACAAGGCTCTGGTTCTTCTCAAGCGTTTCTCGTGTCTCTTTTGAGAGGCAGTATGGAGTGTGGCCTGTGTTGTCGTACCAGAAGTGTATCTTCTGCGACTTAGGCTCGTAGAGTTTGAGATATACAGCGCGTCGTTCGCCGTCGTACCCTGCGCCTACGAAGTATGATTCGGCCAATTCCTGCGGTTTGCTTGGTCTGAAGTTGAGCTGTGCTTTCGGGTCCTGCCTCGGCCGCGGAGGCGGCACGGGCTCAGGCTTTGCCATGTACTGGTCGAGGCTGGACATGAACGGAGACTTGATGTCACGAGCATGAAAGTTAAACCTTAGTTGCTCCGATCTCGGTCTTGAGGCGCCGTGCTGTCTAGATTCTTCTTGAAGGTGTCGAGCAGCAAGTGACTCCAGGCGAAGCTTCGTCAAGAGGCGTTTACGAAGATAGGTCTAATCTTCATGACAATGCTGGAGTCAACAACAATATTGGTTCCACCGACGATCGACACGAGTCTAGTCGCGTAGAGAAGGCACGAGTGCACGAATCCGATCTCTCAAGCCAGTTCAAGCTTGCTTATCGAGCGTTGATGATGGTTAGTAGGGGAGCTAGTGAACGAGAAGCGGTGCAGAGAGCCGCAGCCTCGGATCCTCGTTTGAACGGCGTCAAGCGTGAAGCGGAATGCAATGCCTGAGGAGAAGACCGGGGCAAGCGCGCGTTCCTTGTTTCGGTTAGCAGCGTACGCTGTACGACGACTTGGCGCGAAGGGGGAGGTGAAACGAATGGAGCACATTCTCAGGATGATCGCTCCAATTGAGCTAGTTCCAAAGCTCGAATTCCTCATAGTGAGCCTCCTTGCGTTAGATCCGATTGCGCCTCTTTCAGGACTGGGAGACTCAGAGAGGGTGGCTCTTGAGACACATCATCCAGTCTGGTGGGTCAATTACTGTTTCCGCATCTTCGGCCGCGGAGAAGCTGTTGCTATGTTATCGTCCATACCGCGCCCTAGGTACCTTCGAATCAATCCTCTAAGAAACCGTGGAAGAACAACCCTGCCGAAGGATCTAGGCGTTCTGGCCGGGAGGCTAACAAGAGTCGTCTCCACATCCGGAGTATACTTCGTCAGTGGTTCTCTCTCGGCCTTTGCAGGATTCTTTTCATCCGGCCTCATGCAAATGCAAGACCTTGCCTCATATCTCGCAATCACGGCGGGAGATCCGAGGCCTGGAGAAAAGGTCCTGGACGTGTGCGCAGCTCCCGGAGCGAAGACTGCCGCGATCGCTCAGAAGATGAAAAACAAGGGTACAGTTGTTTCGGTTGACTACTCTCCTGTAAGAATGAAGGGTTGGAAACGGGAAACTCAGAGGCTTGGAGTGAAGATAGCGGACCCGGTGATTGCCGATGCCACTCGGCTGGGACTTCGCGAAAGCTTCGACCTAGCGGTTATTGATCCGCCATGTACCGGCACCGGTGTTTTTGATCGGAATCCGAGAATGAAATGGCATCTCTCTCCTCAATCGGTTGATCGCTATTCGATTCTCCAGAGACGGTTCCTGGAATCAGCGGCGGCACTGTCTAGTCAGGACGGCCGGATCCTGTATTGCACGTGCAGTTTGACGATTGAGGAGAACGAGCATGTGATTTCAGCATTTCTGAAATCTCATCCGGAGTTTGAGACTCGACCTATCCTCGAACACTACGGTTCGCCGGGTCTGATGGGCCTTGCTGATTGTCGTAGGTTCTATCCGCATCGTGATCGAACCGCCGGATACTTCGTCGCGCGGATGCAGCGGACAAATTGAAACGCTTAGTCTGCAGGCTTTGTGGGGATCGGTGGTAGCCGGGGCTTCTCGGGGCCCTCGTACATGATGAGGTTCTTCGCTTCTAGCGTCTCTTGGAGCTTGTTGACCGCAATGTGTACCTGGATCTCCTTCTTGGCGCCGGTGCAAACCAGTTTTCCACTAGCGAAAATCAGAATCACGACCTTCGGCTCGTCCATTCGATAGATGAGTCCCGGAAACTGCTCAGGCTCGTACATCGTCTTCTTCAAACTGTAAACAACCTTCTCCAAGTCGATGGTTCCTCCGAGTCCTGCAGAGGCGACGATGTTCTGGACAACAATTACGGGCCTGCCGACGATTACGATGCCGCCTTTCTTCAGCTCGTCAACAACTTTGAGCACCGCCTTGTGCGCCTGACGTTCCGACTTTGATCCGGTGCACACCATCTTGCCCGAACTGAAGATGAGCGTCGCAGTCTTCGGTTTCTTCAATCGATAGACAAGACCCGGAAACTGTTCAGGTCGATACTCTACCCCCGGAAAGATCCTGACGATCGCGTTCAGGTCTATCCGTTGCTTCAGCGTGACGGAAGCAACAACATTCTCAATATTGATGAAAGCCCTACCCTTATCAGACAATACAAATCACGTTTCTATCTTGAAATGGAAAGGGATTGAGTTTCGATTCATCCGACGTTGCTGGGACGCCAAGTTCGACCCTCAGACCTTGGATTTTAACCGCTTATAAAGCAATTTAAGCAACTGTAAATCGGCAGTCAGATCGAAAGACTTTCTCGGCGCAGGCTCGCGCTCTATGAACTGAGCATCGGCGCTAGATTCTCAATCCGGTCCGTCATTCTTAGCAAGTCTATGGCCGACGCATTCTCTGAAATCCATGGTTTGCACTTGAGGTTGATGGTTATCATGTCTCCAGCCATTCGCTCAAGACATAGGAACAGTGGGGGAATTGGAGAATATACTAGATCATTTCCGCAGTTTGGACACCGAATCATGGAAAGTACCGCGTATTGGTGAGGAGAGTGGCTATTTGGGTCGAATGAGAATCGCAGTACCTTCCACTTTGACCTCGTAGACTTGTTCGGGAGTCTGTGCCGGCCCTCTCTTTACTTCGCCGGTTGTGAGGTCAAATCGGGATCCGTGCCAGGGGCATTCGACCGTATGGTCTTCTAACTTTCCTTGGGCTAGAGGTCCTCCCAGGTGAGTGCAAGTGTTTCTGATGGCGTAGTATTTTCCTGCGCTGTTGGCGAGGCAGATTGACTGGTCTTTGTACTGCACCATTTTCATCTTGTCTGCCTGAATCTCTGAGGTCGTGGCTACTTGCAGGAATTCTTCCGTCAATCTTGGATAGACCTCGAGTATTCTTGTTAGCCCAGAAGTTCTATTAGTTTCTTGCTGCCACGTCGTATCATTGTTGAAAATGCGGCCACGGGCGCCTAAATACGGATGCCAACGCATGTCTTCATGATTGCGATTGAGAGGGCGTCCTCACGCTCATTCTGACCATCGGACACTCAACACGCACCCTCGAAGAGTTCCTTACCATCCTTCGTGCTAACGGTTAGCCGAATAGTCGATGTCAGAACAATCCCTCGCTCTAGGCGTAATCCACAATTCAATCAAGACACGCTATCGAAGAGCCTCAGGAAGTCTGGAATAGACTATGTCTTGATGAAGCAGCTGGGCGGATTGCGTCATCCAAGTACAGACTCTCACAATATGGGCTGGAGAAATCTCTCCTTCCGAGGGTTTGCCGATTATATGCAGACCCGGGAGTTCGATATGGCCATTGACGATCTGCTTAGAGTCAGTGAAGATGAAGCTACAACGATCATGTGCGCGGAGATTCTACCCTGGAGGTGTCATCGATCTTTGATCGCGGACGCGCTGGTTGTTCGGGGGATCGAAGTGCAGCACATCATGACGCTCACGAATCGAAGAAAACACACCCTAACGAAATGGGCTCGCATCGAAAACACGCAGATCACCTACCCTAAGGGCTGATGCGATTGCGGAAACTTGCCGGAGGGGGTGACCTCAGGCCCACCAAAAAAAAGAAGTTTGGCAGTTCTCTAATGTTGGCCCGCTTGGAAGCACGCAACGTCGTACTGTGAGACCGCTGCCGAGTTCGCTGGCGTCTGAGTGGTCTGTCCGTTGCCCGCGTAGTGGGTATCTGCGATAGCGAATCCTGCTGTATTGAAGCCTGCGGGGGTTAGTGGTCCTGTGGGAAATACCGCTTGACAGCTCTGGTTGGGCTGTCCAGCTGTCCCTGTGTTTGTGTCGCCCGCGACCGGTGTCGCCAGGAATGGTAGCGCCGCCAAAGAGAGAACTGCCACGGCCAAGAAGAGTATTTTCTTCATTGCCATTTTCTTTCCTCTAAGGCGGATGACACTCGAACCACACGGGATAAAAATGTTACTATCGCGGTAGTAGTAAGGCAGTAAGAGGGCCGATTGAGCTAGGATTCTCCGACAGCATTTTAAGAAACTGGAGCGGCTCTTCCTCATTCGTCGGCCTTTTTGTGAGGAAGCTTCGTAAGAGAGCTTGCAGTCAAAGCAATCTTTCATTCGGACTTAAGGCGCAAAAAAAGAAGAGGGGTTAGGGAAAGCGGTTGCCGTTCTTCTGTAATGGTTATGCTGCTGTGGTGGTTGGACAGTGGCTTGCGCGGGCATTCAGCGCTGCGGTAGCGTTAGGTGACGCTTGAGGGGGAAGTGAAGTTGGATGATCAAAGTCGCATGGAGGTACGGTTCCGGGCGGGCCCGTTGTATGATTGGCATGTGTTGCCGCTTGGCTTGCGCCTGCTGCTAACGATATGATTGCAGGCGATACTGCGGCGATCAATGCTACCGCAAGCAGAGCTACGAGTCTTGTCTTCATTCCTTTTCCCACAGGTCCAATCCTCTCAGACAATATGAATCAACAATTTTGAATGCTGTACAACGGATCGTTGTACGAGGGATCTCGGCCATTGTGTCGGTCCTCAGATGGAACGGTCAATCTCAAGCTATCAAGAGATAACCGACCATCTTTCGAAGACTCGGACAAACTGGCGTGAGGTCCTACCTGGGGATTTCGAAGCTACCTTAGCTGTTCTCAGCGCTAGCTGTAACATGGACCTCTTCGAAGTCATGATTTACATTCTCATACCCGATCGGGCCTAGAATTCACCAATCCCAGTCGACGCCCGAGTTGACCTTCAGACCCTAGTTTGCGCATTGACAACTGGGTGCCCATGGCTTCGCTACAAGAGCAATGCCCGAACCGGCTCGATACTCCGAGTCAGTACTGGAGGTTACGAACCGCTTTAGTCGCCCGCTAGGAATCTCAGTTTCAGTCAACCATTCAGAGAAGATGCTATGCGGTGTCATAGGGTTACCTCTTACGTTCTGCTACTCGGCCTGGCGACCTTGTCGCCTCTCTTGTTGATCGGTCCAATCCCAGATGTTCGGGCGGACAGTCCGTATACCCTGAATCCGGTTCCGGCCTATTCTCAAGAAGGCAATATTGTTTCTCTCGTCCTCGCAGTCAAATTCAATCCCGTTACAACAAGCACAACGTTCGTGTTCAGGTTCTCTGTGAGAGATCCTTCGGGAACAACATTCAAGTCGCAACTCATCAACTACACTACATCTCCCGGCCAAGATCAGTTCAGCATTCTGGTGCCTTATCCAGGCGTGTCATTCTCGGGCTCGAATTCGCTGGCGGGTCAATATTCGGCGTCGGTCGATCAACTAGCCCCCTTCGCTATGCCTTCCGTTGCCAGTAGTTCCTTCATCCTAGGTATTACTGATAATCCATCATACGAGAGGACTCAGACTGTCAATCTTCAAGGTAGCCGATACAACGCCTCCGAACCCGTTGGGGTAACGATAAGGACGCAGACAACCTCGACAATCGTATTTTCGGATTCGATCTTCACAACCGTCACCGGTGTCGCTCTCGACAGTTGGAAGATACCCGTGGACAGCATGATTGACAATTACATCGTGACCCTGACCGGTTCCAGTACCGTGAAGAGCCCACCTGATGTTCAGACCTTCTCGGTAAGAGCAGCGATCATGTCGGTCGTCGGAATCGCATCTTCCAAATCCACATATCAGAGGACTGAAAAGATGAAATTCTCCTTCCAGCCTGTTTATCCCGACGGCTCCATTCCGACCACGGGAGTCGCTCTTCTAATATTAGCAAGCCCCACAGGGGGCAACGTGACTCTCACTGCAATATACGACAGCTTGGCTCAGACTTTTAACGCAAGCTACACGACCGCAATAACCAATCAGACCGGTGTCTGGACTGCGATACTAACGGGACATGCCTACAGCGACGCATATGGAAACACTGGGCCCGGAGTGAAGGTCACGAATAGCCCACAATTGACACCAGCTAGCATGGGTATCAGCGTCACCGCCAATACCAGCATCGGGGTTGGCCAGCAATTCAAGTTCAACGCGACTATTGCGTATCCCGACGGAACAATTTTCCAATCCGGTACGGTCGCCGGATTCCTGCTGTACGCCGGAACACCAGCAGTCAACAATTCAATCCCAATGGTTTTCGATACCAACTTGAGATTGTGGGTAGGCACGTATACAGTACTTTCATCGGACACTGGCGGATTATGGTCATTGGTCGTTAAGGCATCAGACTCACAATCTCCTCCTAACACTGGCGCAGCAACTAGAGCGATCACCATTCAAAACAACTCGGCGGCTAGTTTCCCGCTTTACTACTTCGGTATCATTGCCGCGGTAATAGCGGCACTTCTAATTGCAGCATTTCTTGTCTTCAAGAGGAGAAAGATAACAAGCACCAGACTCAAGATTGACCTTGATGCCGTACACTCGGAGGCTGGGCGAATTGAGAGTTCCGAGTTCTTCAAATCAGTAAAGGAACAAGTGAGAAAGGAAAAAGACGAGTAGGCCAGTATTCTTGAGACGATTTGTGGAGGTCGCGGTATCAACCGGACTTCTTTGTTGCCGATGTTAGATAGGCTCTCCCACCGTTATTATGGATTCGAGTAGCGAAATAGGCGTCCCGAATGTAGTTGATGTCGAAAAATGGGGAGAACGTTGTTTCGATTTCTTCCTTGGTAATTCTCCGTGGTCCGCCCCAGTTTGTGGGCTCTTTGTCGCTGAAGCAGAGCATGAAGTATCTTCCGTCCTGCTTGAGGACTCGACCGATCTCGCTCGCGAAATCGACTCTGTCGTTGTCATTGAACGTGTGGAATAGACCTGAATCTATGGCGTTGTCGAAATAACCGTTCTTGAAGTCTAGCGAGAGCGCGTTTGCAATTCGGAAATTGACTTTCAGCTTCCTCTCAATAGCCTTCTCCTTCGCGGCGGCAATCGCGCGGTTCGACAGATCGATCCCGACGACTGAGAATCCGTTCTCTGCGAGATAGAGAGCGTTCTCCCCGGTTCCGCATCCGATGTCAAGGACAAGGCCCTTAGTGAGTTCGCCCGCATGGACGAGCTCTACGAATGCTGGTTGCGGGCGGCCGATATCCCAGGGCGGTGTGGTTTTGTAAGCGTCCTCCCAAGAGCTCAATCCGGATCCTCCCATGGTAGTTTGAAAGCTAGCGAAGCTGGCTTCTCCAGTACCTCGGAACTTTGCTGGAAAATTCCACTTCCTTGGCTCCCAGAAACTCTGAAAGGTCCTCTACTGTAGCTCGTATTTCTAATGCCACACTCTTGTCCGCGGGAGCCTTTCGCTCGGCGTGTACTGCTTTGATGAGTAGTTTTCCCTTCTTTCGGTCCATGAACGGATCCAATCGGCCGATGAGTTTGTCCCCACGAAGGATGGGGAGCACGTAGTATCCGTATTTCCGCTTGTGTTGAGGAGTGTAGATTTCGGTGGTGTAATCGAAGTTGAACAGAAGCTTGGTCCTGGTTCTGTCGCAGATCAGGTTGTCGAAGGGAGAGAGCAATGAGACCCTTGGCACCCAATCCTCCGACTCTAGCTTCTCGAGAAGTTTGATGTCTTGGGAGTGAATGTAACGTTCGCTCTTTCGGATGGGCCCGTCAATAATATCGATGGGCTGGATCTTCGAGTCGGCTTGTAGCTGTTTGATAGTGTCTTTCATTGTTCTATAGCGGCCGCGGAGAAAATGCCAGCTAAGTTCGGACTCATTTGCGATCCCCAGAGCTCTGAGGGATCGCTGAACGGCTTCGTATTCGACCTCCTGTTCTGAGAGTTCTTCCTTCTTGACCCATCCTGGGAGGAATCTCTCAGATAGATCCCAGACCTTCTGTTTCCCCTGACGCCCGGATACCATTATTTCTCCTTTGAAGAAGAGATGGAAGATCATCCGGGACACGTCACTCCACGACCCCCAGCCGAAACCGCGGGGTTTGGTTCTGGTCTTGTCTTCGAACTGACGAGACATTAAGGGTCCTCTTTGCTTGAGCTCTGTCAGAACGTAATTCTTGAGTTCCGAGTTTTTCTTAATCCACTTCTTGACCCTCTCTTTCCAAACCGGTCCGAGGGATCTTAGGTACATGTCGGGGTATCTTTTCATCATGTAGTGATAGAGAGGGAAATCCTCCATCAGAACGATGGATGCCTGATGAGCCCAGTATTCGAACAGCTTCTTTTCACGCCAGAGCAATTTGTCCAGATCGGAAGGGTCGAAGTCTCCGAGTCTGTTCCAGAGAACGATGAGATGGCTGGGCGCCACCGCGGAAATCGGATCTAGCTGAAGGCAGCCTAGGATTCGAGTTACGTCCAGGATATCATCAGAGTTCGGTCTGCCGGGCAGCTTTCCCGAGAGACGCTGCTTTGCGACGGCAAGACGTCTCGCACCCTCGAGAGTGGTAGTGATCCTCCTAGGCACAAGGAGCGACCCGTGGCGACTGTTTCATAAGGGTCTCTCATCAGGAACCTCAGAGACGAGTCCTTCACAACAAGTCTGTAATGCATTATGACCGAGCCCCATTACCCGAAAGACTTCGCCAACTTTCTAGAATTTCTGTGTGAGAAGTATGGTGTGGATGGAAGGCGAGTATTCATCGAATACAGTTCAAAGTCTCCCCCTGCCGTAATGGGAACTAAACCTGGCTATTACGACGGCCTACTATCGTATCGGCAGAAAAATGGTCAAGTTGAATTTCTCATCACCGTTTTCGGAGTAGCGCAGAATCCCCTCCTGACCATGGGACATGAATTTGCCCATTTGGTCGAAGATCTAAGGTCAGGTAACATCGGAAAGCATCTAGGTCCCCCTGATGACGCCCGAGAGGGCAAGTTTGACGACCAGGCTCGACTAGATCTCAATCAATTCTGGATGCAAAAGAAGATAGATGAATCGAAGCGTCGTTAGCGAGAAGGTTTAGGATGCGTTCCCAAGAAGATAAGGCCCAGGATTTCCGCGGACTTCATCATGGGAAGAGGATACTGATTCTTCCGAACGCGTGGGATGTTCCAAGCGCACGCGTCTTTGAGAATGAGGGATTTCCTGCAGTTGCAACGTCTAGCGCGGGGCTCATGGTATCCCTCGGCTACCCGGACGGCGAGGTGATGGGTCGGGATGAATTCGTGTCAGCTGTCGAACGAATCGCAAGGGTCCTGTCGGTTCCACTCTCGGTTGACATCGTCGCTGGATTTGGTAAGAATACGAGAGAAGTGGTGGCCACAGTCAAGGCAATTCTGAAAGCGGGTGGGATTGGAATAAACATCGAAGACTTCGCTCATGCAACAAAGAAGCTCTTTCCAATTGAGAGACAGATCGAGAATGTCAAAGCGATCAGAAGACTAGGGGATACTGTCGGAGTTCCTCTCGTGATCAACGCTCGGACCGACGCGCTACGATTTGGAATAGGTGACGAGGAGGCGAAGTTTGAGGAGGCTGTTCGTCGCGCCATTGCCTACCGAGACGCTGGGGCCGATTGCGTCTACCC
>WNFE01002847.1_pt1 | contig 12778 bp, 12 predicted proteins | sample 5400451 | NCBI WGS metagenome assembly WNFE01 (sample SAMN13153344, study PRJNA577476) | soil metagenome | isolation source: 200 cm saprolite under Douglas fir tree site 2 hole 2 | place: USA:California | collected 2015-04-18
CATTGCGGCCAATGCAAGTAGCGGCTGTCCGGACACCGTCTGCATATCAATTACATTTCCCTGCGTGTCGATCACCGCGTCAATCACAACCGCGCCGCCGATCCTGGCCTGCCGGGCCAGGACAGGGTAGACCGGGTCGGGCGCAGAAATGAGTCGCGGTGCCTTCACTCTTCCACCGGCACGAATTGGACCCTTCGGCGCCACACTGATTGGAGCCGGAGCTGGAGGGGCAGCGCCCGAAAGGACTCCGCCGATCACGCCACCGGGCACTCCTCTAGGAACCCCACCGGCAACGCCTTCGCCCGGGGCGATGGCAGCGGCCAAATCGTCTCCGTCCGGCTCTTCGCTAAGACGAGCGATCTGACGCGGTATGACCCTTGGCGCGACCAACTTCCCCGACACCGACAACACTCTGGGTTTTGGCGCGACCGACCGTGACGAAGCGAATGGCGGCGGTGGAGCTGGTGCGGGAGGAGGCGCCGCAAGAAAAGTCTTATTTAACTGATGGACATCGATCGCTTCGCTGAAGTAAAGCGGAACCAAAAGCAGCACCGCCAGAAAAAGGACTTGCACCGTTGCAGAAACAACAAAATCACCCACGCGGCGCGGTGGTCTAGTCGGACTATTCTCCAGCATCGCCTCCGCGAACAACCCCTTCGGAGGTACAAAACCAGCTTGCTTCGACTCAGAAACAATTGTCGATGTCCCTAGCCTTCGACCATCCTTCGACTTTTCCTGCGGGGTCGCGAGGTCCACCGTCTTAGCGTCAACCGGTACCAGAAACCTTGGAGCTATCACTTTCTATCCTCCTTCAATATCAAGCGTTGTTGGCCGTAAACGGGAACAACGTAGTGCGGGACTCGGAACGCAGCCTGCGGCCTGCGAGGCGCCCATCTCGGAGCTTTTCTCGCTGAAGCTCGTGAAGAAGTTCCCGCAGCCGCATGCGAGCTTTGTGCAACTGCGACTTCGAATCACCGACCGAGCGTCCAACTATCGCGGCAATCTCCGTGTGTTGGAACCCCTGGACATCGTGCAAGATGAATATTGCGCGGTAGCCCGCGGGTAACTGCTCGATGCAGCGTTCGAGATTCACTCTGTCAACCGATCCCTCCAGCATTACGTCGGGGCGCACCAAGATCGATGGTCGGCGAGCTAGTCTCATCGTCCGGGTCGGTAGTCACTTCGATCGAAACCATTGGTGGCGACTTCTTGCGGAGGCGCATCAGCACGAGATTAACCGTCAGCCTATGCAGCCAGGTGGAGAAGGCTGATTCGCCGCGAAAGGTATGGATCTTGCGGAACAGCAGCACGAACACGTCCTGGACCAGATCCTCGGCTTCGGTGGGATCTCCGAGCATGCGCAAGCAAAGCGCATACACTCGGCGGGAGTGCTCTTGATAAATAAATTCAAAAGCCCCTGGGTCGCCATGCTGAGCCAACCGAATGGCCTCGCTCACGTGTGAATTGTGGGATTTGTGCGGCTTTAATTCTACCGAGGTGCCCTCCGATACGGACGCACGCTTCCCCTGTCGGAATAAGCGCTGCGCCCTCAGTTGCGAGCGGCCCTTCAGGCCAACACCTTTGAGCTCAAGTCCGGCACCTATGCGACGAAAATGGATTGCTGCCTTCATTCAAATTTGCCTTTTTTGCAATTCCGCGAAGAGGACAACGTGCGACGTCCCACCACGGTCCTGCGTTGACCGTTTCAGACTCCGTTGAACCTCATCGTCGCGTCGACAATGCGATTTCGACTGTGGCCTCAAACTCACAGAGGAAACTGACGCCTGCAAGAAATGAGAGTCGCGACTCTCGCAAAGGTTTCGGAATGCTCGACGTTGATAGAATTCTAAGCACGCGGAAGGCAGCACAACTGAATAAGGCCAGGGAACGTAGGGCCGCGGTTAAAAGCTCGGAACTAGAAAGTTCAAACCACCGAGGGCCCGCTTGGCGCGGCGTCTGTAGTTATGCCTTTTATGATCTCGATGAGAACGTAAGTGAATTCAGTTGTGTGAATGGCGGGGGTGCCGAGACAGTTTTCACCATTTCGAAGAACTGGCAGCCACCAACAACCTTCTTCAACGGGCAGCATATAGAACATACTTACACGTGGACCTGCCAGGAGAGCCATCATTTGAGACAGCCTTTCGTGTGTGTATAGGCTGAGTACGATGTCGAGCTTAGTGTGACTGAGAAGTGCGCTCACTTCTCGATGCGACTCAGCAAAGTGGCATTCGCATCCAAGCCTTTCTAAACGCCGAAAAGACGAAAACAAGCGGGGAGATTCGCCCACCACGAGAACGTTGATTTTCCGTGTCTCTCCCACTGTGGAGGCAGACATAGTTCTCCTTCTGCCTCGCGGCAATGCGAGGGTAGAGCTCAGTTGATCGATCAAATCAATAACGGAAATTTTGAAGGGCTAATACTCTTTTCGTGCTTCCGCAGCAGTGAAAATCGATGCGCCTAAGAGAACTACGTCCTTGATGAGGAATTGGCCGGCATCTCCCAACAAGGGGACTCCGTGTGAAAACTGGAACGCTCCCGGCGTCGAGAAGAGAAAACTCACCGTAAGCACGAAAGTGATGATGGCCCCAATGCTGCCCACAAAAGAGAGTCTCGCGGAAAATGGGCGCAGGGCGATAAGCACGGCGACAGCAATCTCGATCACTCCAATCAAATTCGAAACGGCCTGAAGGCTGAAGACTTTGTACAGCCAGAACATCAACGGACTGCTCGCTACGAGCGGCTGAATGCCCTGCGCCTCACCAGTAGTAAATTTAAGAACTCCAATGAGAAGAAGAGTGGCTACCAAACCGTAGCGGGAGACGTGGATACCCACATTTTCGAGCATGGTCCTCGACTGCTCGCGCCGCGTCACTTTGGTAAGCTTTTGTTCCGTCGGTAAGAATTGATTAGTCGCATCCATTTCTTTTCGGAGCTCGCTTTCTTTGTCCGGGCTGCCCGAATAAAGCAACCTGTTGAGGAATTTCTCTGAGTCCTCTAGATCCTTCCGGCCTCGGCACACAGTCGGAGCCGGAAGGATTAGTTCAAAAATCCGAGGACATCCACATCAGAAGTTGAACTTCAACGCAAACTGGATAATCCGGGGACGATTAGCTGTCGACAGGATTGAGCCTGCAGTTGCCCCGTTGGCGAGGTTCACGATACCTAAATTGCCGGTAGCTGATCCAAAGCCGCCGGATTGCGGACCGGAGAACACCGGGTGGTTAAAGGTGTTGAAGAACTCGGCGCGGAAGTCCACCGAAGTGGCCTCCGTGACTTTTGTGTTCTTGATGATGGATAAATCCCAGTTCTGTTGGAAGGGGCCGCGGAAGGCGTTGCGCCCCACGTTTCCGAGTGGGGCGAATCCGGTGCTAGTCGGATCAGAGCAGGCAACCGTGACGTTTTGATTGTTCACGCAGAGATCGGGGTTAGGAATAGTTCCATCCGGAAGGACGCCATTCCGGAACGCGGCCGGATTGATGAAAGTTCCCAAGCGGGATGTTGTGCTGCCGGATGTGATAGCGGAGCCAAGTGTAGCTCCCGGCGCAAGGGTCGCAAAGTTGGTGAAATTGACGCCATCAGTATCCTGAAGGGTAGGAACCGAGCCATCGAACACGTTGATGGGTGTCCCGGATTGGAATGTGGTCACCCCGTTGACGGCCCAGCCGTTCACCAACCTGTTGGGCCCGTGGCCGCGGAGTAGTCTCGCAATCGGTAAATCATAGTTGTAACTGACAACGAAGCGGTGCCTGCGGTCAAAATCCGAAACCGCGCGCTGACCACTCGGGTTCAGTAGGTCGCCAAATTGCGTCAAGCCATTCAGCTCATCACCGAAGACCGATCCCGAGCCATTGTCAATGGATTTCGAATACGTGTATGCGGCCTGGAAATAAAGGCTCCCAGTGAAGTGATGGCTCAAAGTGGATTGCAGCCCGTGGTACGTTGAGCTGCCGTCCTGGAATTGGAAGAAGCCGCGAGAATTCGCCAGTCCGAGGTATTGTGACGGAACTCGAGCGTCGATATTTGCGGCGGTGCTCGCAGTGATGGCGATTGTGCCGTCTGGGTTCTTCGTTACAAACGGCGTGCCCGCAGGGACGTTCACGTTTGCAGCAATGGAGGGTGGAATGATGCAGGGCGCGGCAATGGTGCAGATCCGGCCGGGATTTGCAGGGCGACCGGTTCCTAGAAGGTGCGAACCGCGCGTACCCACATATCCTACTTCCAGCAACCATCCCTTTCCAAGATCCCGCTGGATGTTGAAGTTCCATTGCTGCGCATAAGGTGGACGGAAATCCCGCACAGGGAAGAAGAAGAAGCCCGATAGCGGCCCTCCGCTTGCGCTCTGAAAGATGGGTGCGCCCGTTGTTCCGTTAAAACCGATCAGTGCGGGTACCACTTGATCCGTGGACAGAGGGAAGGCAGAGTTGGGTAAGATGCTGGGAAATGGATTCTGCGGCGTCACAGAGAATGGCGCTGCGCTTATGGCTTCGGAGAAGGGTAAGCCGCCAGCCGTCTGCAGGAGCGATTGGTTGGAGACACGCTGGTAGTAGATGCCGTAACCGGAGCGAATCACGGTTTTCTGATTGCCGAAGACATCCCAGGCATAGCTGACGCGAGGCGCAAAATTTCCGGCGCTGAAGCAAGTCGTCAGGGTGCAGCTCGAGACGCCGGGGGTGCCGACGTTCGGGCTCCCAGCCGGGTGAATGATGCTGATTGGCCCGGTCTGCCCATCTTCGAGACCCCGGAAGTTCGAAAGGAAATTATTGAGTTCATGGGCGGTGCTCAATCCTTCCCAGCGCAATCCGAGATTCAGGGTGAGCCGCGGCCTAATTTTCCAGTCGTCCTGGACATAGGCAGAAAAATCCAAGGCCCGGAAATGAAAGCTTGAGAAACCGGCCTCCGCCTGAGTTGTATCCACGCGCCCCAATAGGAAATTCTGGAAGCCCCTCAATGCCGGGGGATTCGGAAAGCCCGGTGATGCATCCCCCGCCGCTGTGTTGCTGAAAGTGACGCTGCCTCGCTGCGCAAAATTATTGAAGCGGTTGAGCTGGTATCGGCTAGCATCAACTCCGAAACGGAGCAGGTGTTTCCCCTTCGTGATGGACAGGTCGTCTGCTTCGTAAAAGGTATTGAACGCTCCGCCGCGATTGTCATTGACACCGGTTCCGAGGACTAGGGGACCTCCGCCACTGATAATTAATTGATAGGCCGCGGGGAATTCTGCGGAATTTCCGCGCGTGGCTCCAATGTCCGACAGTTGGATCGGCTCGGATGGATCTTGAGCGAAGAAGAAGCGGCTGAACCCGAAGCGCGCATCATTTACCACGTTACTGGAGAAGACTCGCGTCCAACCCAGTTTTAGAAAGCGGTTCGAGCCCGGCAGACCTTTCGCAAAAGGCAGGCTGTTGGCATTGTTAGCGCCCGTGCCGAAGGGTTGCGAAGCGTTGTTGTCGGAGAAAAACCACCGCGCGGTCAGTTTATCTTTTTCGGTCAATTGTTTGTCGGCAGTGAGCGTGTACTGATCATCCTGAAATGCTCCTACACTCGTCGCCGTTACCGTGCCGAGGTTGACACTCTGGCCGCTGAACCCCGGAGTTCCTGCGACGCTCGGAATACAAAACTTCCCGTCATTGAACACAGGGCACTTCGAGGCTGGCAGGTTAAGGTAGGCCAGCGCCACGGGGTTAATCTGCGAGGCTGAAAAGCCAGCCGGAAGAAACGTCGCCGCTAGCGTTGCAGCGTCACGGCGCGTCGGCAGGACCGGGATCTGCGAGTTCAGCACTGTTCCAGCGGAAATACCGGACGCCTCTCGCGTTCCTTGATAATTCACAAAGAAAAAGAAGTCCTTTGATTTTGGAACAGGTCCGCCGAACGAGCCGCCGTACTGATTCTGGCGAAGAACCGGCCGGGGCACTTGCGGCGTTGCCGCATTAAAGAAAAAATCGTTGGCATTCAGGACGTTGTTACGGAAGAACTCGTAGGCATCTCCGTGATAATGAGCTGTGCCGCTCTTCAGATTAACCTGGACGTTGCCTCCTCCGTTGCGGCCCGACGAGGCGTCATAGAGCGACGTCTGCGTCTTGAACTCCTCGATGGTATCGGGATTGGGCAGCGGCACGTTGTCCAAGACCGGCAGGTTCACATCGTTTGCGTTGACACCTTCTAGTTGGAAATTGTTGTTCGTAGGACGCTGCCCGTTGACGTTAATGGTGACCTGTCCCCGGCCAAGCGCGGCGGAGTCAAAGAGTTCCGTATTGGCGCCCGCGGATAACGTGAGAAGCGTCAAAAAATTCCGCGTGGAAAGCGGGAGTGTGCTGGCCGTCTCGGCGCTAATCGTCTCGCCCGTTGCTGCAGAGGTTAGCTCTACGGGCGGCGACACATCATGGACTGTGACGGTCTCGGTCACCTGCCCGACACTCAAGGTCGCGTTGACACTCGCTGTTTCCGTTACTTGAACAAGGATGTTGTCCATAAGAAATCTGGAAAATCCCGTCGCCGTGATTTCCAGGCTGTAGCGGCTCGGGGGCAGGCTTGGAACGTTGAACGTTCCCGCGCCGGTGCTTACGACCTCTCGTTCTTTATGGCCGGTGGCCACGTTCGTCACGACAATGGTTGCCCCAGAAATTGCGCCGCCTTTCTGGTCCGATACCGTGCCCGTGATCGCTCCCGTTGCTCCAGCTTGGGCGCGGAGACCAGCAGGCATAAGAAGCGCCATTAACGACACACTGAGGAAGACTGCCATCCACTTTTTCATCTTGCCCATTCCCCTATTCAAATTTTGCGATAAGCAACACTTCGGGCCCTGAGAGTTGGTAAGCGACATCTCACCGGGTGATGAACCTCCGGAAACTTTTCAGGAGGCACCCTGGCAATGGGACTCACGAGTAGTTGGAAGGTTTCAGCAAATAGATTTATTTTTGCGTTAGATAGAATCAGAGGAAAACAAACGCCAATTAACGGTGTGATACGCGCACCCGAACAGAACGACAGCTACGCATGACTGAAACGGGACACGGCCGCGCGAACCCCTGGCGATAGTGGACTCGGCCAGCGATCCGACATCGCCGGCCCTTCACAGGTGAAAAGCCGCATTTGCGGAGTGCTATTTCGTATCTTTCAGCGACGCATCCAGGATGGAGGAGATTGCAGACTCTTCGACCTCACCCGCCGAGTTGTAGACGGGTTTCCCCGATGCATCGAGAACGGTCACATGAGGGATATATCCCCGATAGTAGGATTTCACCAACTCCTGCTGCTGCTCGGTGCGCTTAATGTCCAGATCGATGACGACGAACTGCACACGACCTTTGTATTTCTGATATAGGTCCACCGTGCGGCGGGCCTGGCGTTTGGAATTAAAACACCCCTCACCATAGAAAATGATGTAATTCGGTTTTCCAGCAACGGCGGCCTCTTCCATGTGGTCACCCGTAATGAGCGCACCATCGAGACTATCGCTTGAATAATCAAGCCTCGGATTCAATCGCAGGTTTTCACTCGCGCGAAGTGAAAAGGTCGTGCCGGCGCTGAGCAAAATGAATGCCAGCCACCACTTTGGGTTCTTCATGAAGCTAAACTCCTTCCTGTGTCCAGACATCAAAGCCTCCACTTTCAATCGTCTTGCGCTGTTCCCGAAAAAGACACAGGGCGCCCTCCAACATTTCTCCTAAAGAAGGTTTCCCCCCGCGCGGTTCCGCCGGGAAGTAACCGCCGCCGAAGTAAAGCTTTCCGGATGGCGATAAGAACGCTGTCAGGGGCAACCCAGCAGGCAAATTCATGTAGGCCTGCGCCCTTTGCAATCGGGCCGCAATCTCAGGCTGCATGTCGAAATCCACTTTGATGGATACAAAATGGTCGTTTATGAACTTCGCCATCTCCGGCCGCTCATAGCTCTCGCGGTCCATCTGCGCACAATACGGACACCACTCCGCCCCTAAATCGAGCAGGATTGGCCGGTCGAGTTCTTTGGCTTTTCTAAACGCTTCCTCTCCCCATGGATACCAATCGATCGGCTGCTGGCTCGCGCGCTGGAGATAGGAAGACTTGCTCCCGTTCAAGTGGTTGGAGCTTGTCGCTCGGAGCGCGGAGACTTGTGCCGCCGCGCCTGTTGCGAGCAAGGCGCACAAGAGAGGAGGGAGTTTGCCCAGTAGTGTGCGCATGCTGGCAAATGAGACGCCCGGCAGTTTAGAAGGTTTCAGTTTTGTCGATTTAATAGCGATCCCTCGACTGAGAATTTTTCGCGAAAAGGTCATATCCCTACCCAAGAGCAAGTGAACGCCCTGAATTGAGTCCGGCAGTGAGCAACATTTGGCTAACTATGAGTGACTCCCCGATTCAAATATCTTTGTCGGGTTCCGGGGAAGCTACACCTTCTTCTCTGGCTTGTGCTTCCCGATGCAAATCGGGCAGGGCGAATAGCCCTCGCGAATGGCTTCCTGGACTTGAAGAAACTTGGATTTGCCATGCAAATAGGGACAGCTAGGAATGTGAAAGACTTTATCGTTCGCGTCCTCGGACACGGCTACAAGTCCCGTAACCGCAGGCGAATCGGGAGAACCCGGCCGATTCTGGTGTTCGAGCCGCGGCCAGATAGTTCGTCTCGCTGAGAATATGGCGAAGCCCAATGGTGCTGCCGCAGCCGCGGCCAGGGCCCAAGCCAGAACCGCACGACGCGACGTGTGAATTCTCTCTTTCGGTCCCAGATTCAGTGTCTCGTCCAGTCTTTGGTGCAGCCGATCGTGGAAGCCCTTTGGCGGCGCCAAAACCCGTACATCGCGATAGAGGTGAATAACGTTGCAGGTTCCTTCAAGAACTGCCGAGCAGTGCCGGCATTCTGCGAAATGCTCTTCGAGCGCCGTTCTCTGTTTGGGGTCTAGCTCATCATCGACGTAATCGGAGATGTCGCGCCAAACTTCTTCACAAGTTATTCCCATGGTTTCCTTACCTCTTTGAATGCTAATCCCACCTGGCCACCCTGCTGGAGCCCCGGGGACAGAATATCCCTCAACATCAAACGAGCGCGTCGGAGGCGTGTTTTTACGGCTCCACGCGTAATTCCCAAAATGTTGGCAGTTTCCGTGATGCTCAGCTCGTTGACATCGCGGAGAATAAAGGCCAACCGGTAGTGTTCTTCGAGTAAGGTCAAAGCCTTGGCCAGGGCCCCACGAATCTCAGAACGCTCCAAAGCTTCTGAAGGAATCTCGCGCCAATCGGCAAACTCCTTTGGGACATATGATCCGTCGTCATCGGCTTCGTTTGTCAGCGAAAACATAATTCCATGCCTCATCTTCCGTTTGCGCATTCTTGCTTCATTGATCGCAATCTGAATCAGCCAAGTGCCAAACGCCGACTCCCGTCGAAACTGCTGAAGCCGCGCGAGCGCTTTCAGCAGTACATCCTGCGTTACATCTTCGGCGTCCTCTTTGCTTCCCAGCATCGAGATCAGGGTCGCGTAGACCGTCCGTTGATAAGGCCGGATAAGCTCAAGGAATAAATCCTTCTCGCCCTCCAGGATTCTGTTGATCAAGACTCCTTCATTCGATCTGATCCGGTCATTACCCGTGTCATTTTCCGCACCGATTGTCGTTGCGCACACGGGCGTGCGCCTTTGTCCCAAGACACTCCCGCTGGGATCCCAATCAACCATCAAAGTGGAGCCTTGTAGTTTTCCGCACACAAGTCAGACGCACTCTCTCTTGCCCGGCAAAGCCTTTGCCGCGTTACGCTGTCCGTTTGCATTTTTCGTCAAAGTCCCATCTCGGCGCAGATGTCCCTGTCGGTCTGCACGCGAGCAGAACTCCGTCACGCAGCAAACGAATAGCGGTTTGAGGCGCGCCCCTTGCTCCAGGTCTCGGCTGAAAAGGGGCCCGCAAATGAGATTCCCGACTGGCGAAAGAGTTTCCGGTGAGAGGTTCTAGTCATCGGCGGTCAGAGAAAAAGGCTGGCTGGATTGGGAACGCCAATCCTCCTGCTGAGGGCTTCAGAACCTGATCAATAATCCGCCGGTGAACGTCAGATTATTCTGAAGATTGCCGGTTACCTTTAGGTTGTAGTTGGGCAACCCCGAATAGAAGTCACGCACTTCAATCCGGAACCCGATCGGTATTTTGAAGACGCGGATAACGGTGCGAGTGTCAACCCCGCCACCAAACACAAAAGTTCCGGTATTTGTACCTGGCTTAAACGAAGGCCCGGCAGTAGGTGCCTTCTCCAGGAAGCGCGCATATCCACCACCAAACGACAGCCACGGAGAAAACGTCCCACCCGGATGGAATTTCACTCGAACGTGGGGAGTCAGAAAAATGAAGGCATATTGACCGATCACATTCTGGGACTGCTGACTGACCTTCACATCAAACGGAGATGCCAGAAAATCAGCGCCGCCGTCAATTGCGAATTTCCGCTTGAGGGCAAGAGTTCGATCGTACTCAGCCCCCAACGTTAAGCTGGGATCGAATGATATATCCCGATTGGATAGCACTGCCCCACCAGGTCCTACGAGGCTCGCCCCAGGGGACAGACTTTGGCTTGGCGTTACAATCCCTCCAATCACAAGCCCAACTTCATTCTTCTCCTGTGCCAGGGCTGGGGCGGACACAAAAGCAACTGCCATGATGAGCCCGATTAACCACTTGATCTTGTTCTTCTGCGCTTTCTCCGGTGATGCGGCACCGTCCGACGCGGTAACGAAGAGCTTCAGTGCTTGCATAATAGGTTGCCCAACAAGGATGGAATTCACTTGCAATATCCCCCTCAGAAGACTTTCTCGATTGCCTGATGAATCGTAATTGCGCATGATCGGGCTCCAGGCAATTCAAAGCCCATTGGTGCGATGAGGGAGTTCGGGCATGGAAAGGTGCGGGACCTCGCACTCTGAACTCCCTTTGGATATCCCTGAGAACGACGATCTAGTTGCTTCCGGAACTTCCAGAAGCAGACCCGTTATCGTGCGGTCTCGCTGCGGCTTCCAGGATCTCCGAGCGGGATACAGGGATGTTGTAAACGTCGTGTGCTGTCTGAATTCTGGTCAGGAAGTGCTGTTCCCCAACTCGCTCGAAACTCACTTGGGGCTTGACAGCAGAAGTGTTTTCGACCTCGGTAGGGTGGACAAACACACTCTTACCACTCTCGCGGTTGCTGAGGATGACTCCGTCGAATTTGTCATCCGAAAAACGGCTTACGGTGTACGTGCCTGCGGGGAGCGTCTTACCACTGATCACAAACTCGAATGGCAGTGTTACAACAATCTCGCCTCGAATCTGTGCTTGTGCAGCCACACCCACCCCAAGAAGGCAAATGAGTGTGAACAGAATGCTCGCATACTTCTTCTTCATGATTTCTCCTTTTGAACGTTTGGGCTCTCGTTGCTGATCCGTGCGGCGCGCAATCTTTCATTCCGCAAGAGGGGCGTTTAGCATCCGTTTCAACAATCATCCTCAAGACGTGCACAGACAGTGAGATAGCTTTGTTGCCGGAAAGTTTCCAGAATTCGGCGTAAAAAGCCTGTCGGTGGCCACTAGGCCGCAACGAGGTCGTGGTAATGCCCTGCCGGAACCGAGATGGAGCGACTTCCGTGATTTCGAAATCGGTGTGAAACCTTTGGGCAGCTCGAGAATCTCACTGGACTGGCGAATCTTCGGCCTTGAGGACTGAACGGGATTCTAAGACCTCCCTTTTGGAAGGGCCTCTCGCGCATTGAAGTGCGCCTTATTACAAAACTCTCCGTGCTAGGAGCAGCGAATGGCAGACGTAAAGCTCGTAGTTATGTACCCGCGCCCCAAGGATGTTGATGCGTTCGAGAAAATCTATCAGACAGAACACGTGCCCTTGGCGGTCGCAAAACTAGGTGGCAAGAGCAAGATTGTCGCGACCAAGGTACTGGGTTCGCCTCAAGGGACTCCCCCTTTTTACCGCATTGCAGAGGTTTACTTTCCTTCGATGCAAGCTCTGGAAGCGTGCGCCGCTTCGGAAGGCGGGAAAGAAGCCCTGGAACACGCGGTGAAGATTTCATCCGGGGGAACACCAATCTTTTTGGTGGCCGAGGAGGAGACCTTTACGTTTTCGCAAAAAGCAAACGCTTAGGGGAGAAACATCATGCGTTTCAGGTTACTGATTCCGGTATTAGTCGCATTTTCGATTCTAACGATACTCTCACTTCGAAATACGCATGCTGCGGGCACGGCGGCGAGGCCAACCATGGATGACACTTCCCGCGCTCCCGTGCTAGTCGAATTGTTTACGTCCGAGGGCTGTTCCAGTTGCCCTCCTGCCGACGCCCTGTTAGAAAGGCTGGACCGCTCCCAGCCGGTAAACGGCGCGGACCTCATCGTCCTGAGTGAACATGTGGACTATTGGAACGATATCGGATGGAAGGATCCCTTCTCCTCGCACGATTACAGCGAAAGGCAAAGCGCTTACGCGGGTCACTTTGGCCTCGGGAGCATTTACACACCACAGATGGTCGTTGACGGGCACATCGAACTCGTCGGCAGCGACGAACGACGAGCGATCCAGGCCGTCGAGAGCGCAACGAATGCGGCAAAAGCACAGTTGAGTCTTTCTGCGATTCGTTTTGACGGCGCCAATAAGGTTAGCTTGCATCTCGAGGCCGGTCCCCTGCCTTCCTCTGTCTCTGCGAAGTCAGCGAACCTTTTCTTGGCGATAGCTGATGATAGCGATGAATCACATGTGAGCCGCGGAGAGAACGCTGGTAGAACTTTGAAACACGTTGCGGTCTTACGGGAACTTGTTCCAGTCGGAACAGTGGGAAGAACTGACA
>WNFE01002848.1_pt1 | contig 12776 bp, 12 predicted proteins | sample 5400451 | NCBI WGS metagenome assembly WNFE01 (sample SAMN13153344, study PRJNA577476) | soil metagenome | isolation source: 200 cm saprolite under Douglas fir tree site 2 hole 2 | place: USA:California | collected 2015-04-18
CCTGGTCGATCGCTACGGGCTCGGCGTCTTCGACGGCCCGGACGTTGGAGGGGTCGTGGGGCAGGGCAACCTGCGGACTCAGCCCGTCGAGGTCCACGAGGTGTTCCTGCGCGACCCGAGCACCGGGCTCGGGTCCGAACGCTTCGACCGATTCGCCAGTTGCATCCATGTAGAAGGCCTGGGTTCGCGCGTCGGCCGCGAAGAAGGCGAACTTGGCACCGAGCTCCACTCCCATATTGGACATGGTCATGCGGCTGCTGATCGTGAGTCGGTCGGCGAGCGTTCCCGTGTACTCGATCGAGCCGTACTGAGCCACATCGGTCCCGTACCGTCCCGCAAGGTGCAGGACCACGTCCTTCGACATCGTTCCCGGTCCGGGTTGGCCGGTGAGCACGAAGCGGATCGTCTCGGGGACCCGCATCCACAACTCGCCGGTAGCGAGCACGTAGGTCATGTCCGTGAGCCCGATGCCGGCGCCGGCGGCGCCGACCGCGCCGTAGGTACACGAATGCGAGTCGCTGCCGAGGACGAGCTGGCCCGGGCGCACGAGGCCTCGTTCGACGAGCACCTGGTGGCAGATCCCCGCGTGGCCCAAGAACGTGCCGACCTTCAGCTGCTCGACGAGCTGCCGGACGGTAGTGTGGACGATCGCCATGCGTTCGGTCGCCGCGGGGAACGCGTGATCCAGGATGACGATCACCCGATCGGGGTCCCAGACCTTCTCGATCCCGAGCTCCAGCAGCTTCGGTCCGCAGAACGCTAACGCCTCGTGGCACATGGCGACGTCGATGCGGGCAGTCACGTATTCCCCGGGCGAGACCTGGTTTCGACCGGAGGCGCGCGCGAGCACCTGTTCCGCCATCGTCATGGCGACACTCACAGCTGGGCTTCCTGAGCGGAGCTCGACACGAACGCGAGTGCGGAGTCGACCCCGAGGAGCTCCCGCAACACCGGGAACGCGGTGGTGCGCAGCTCGTCGGCCGTCCCGTTCGCCATCTTCGTGAAGATGTCCTCGACTGCGGCGACAACCGCCATGAATGAATTGCCGTCGAGCTGCAATACGACCCCGCGGCCGTCGACGGCGTTGCGAGTTTGCCCGATACCGTTGTAGACGAGCGGGAGATCGTCGAGACGGGACTGGTACTCGTCGAGATCGGCGTCGGTTCGGATGCCGTCTACGAACACGAGATCGGCTCCGTGGTCGTAGTAGCGGCGGACCCGCAGCTCGGCTTCGTCCCAACCGTGGGTCGCGAGTGCGTCGGTCCGGGCGATGATCACGGTGGCGTCGTCGTGACGGGCGGCGCACGCGGTACGGATCTTGGCGACCATCTCGGTGACCGGTACGACCTCCTTCCCCTCCAAGAAGCCGCACCGCTTCGGCCACATCTGGTCCTCGAGGTGGAGACCGGCAACCCCCGCCGTCTCGTAGGCCCGGACCGTACGGGCCACGTTGAGCACGCCCCCGTAGCCGGTATCGGCATCGGCGACGACCGGCAACGATGTGGCCGATGTGACGATGCCCACGGCCGCGGCCATCTCGGCCATCCCCAGGAGACCGAGATCGGGCAGCGCACGCGAGGCAGCCGTGCCGAAACCTGTGACGTACACGACCTCGAAGCCGGCACGCTCTGCGCAACGGGCCTGCAATCCGTCGAACACGAACGGTGCGCGCACCTGTGGGCGGGTGAACAACGCTCGGAGACGCGTCCCGGGGCTCATCTCGGTGTTCGCCAGCTCGGGTTCCACAGCGTGGCCCGTCCTCTCCAACGCTTCTGGGAAGATAGTAGCAAACCGGCGAACGGTCGGTTGCAACGGTAAATGGCTCCGGTTGGGTAGCGTCGGGTCAGTGCTCGAAACCCTGCGATCGGTGATGCGCTTCCGGCGCCTCGAGCTCGATCCGGTCGCGCGCCGGCTGGCTCGAGCCGCCGACGTTGCCGACTTACGCCGCATCGCCCGCCGTCACCTCCCGCGGGGGGTGTTCGACTACATCGACGGCGGCGCTGAGGACGAGCGCACCATGGCCGAGAACTCGGCCGCCTACGGGCGGATCGGCTTTCGCCCTCGGGTGCTGCGAGGCATTCCCACGGTTGATACCTCGACCACGCTGCTCGGCCACCCGGTGCACTTCCCGCTGGTGCTCGCGCCCACTGGTTTCACCCGCATGGCGGATCCGGCCGGCGAGCTCGCGGTGGCGCGGGCCGCGGCGCGCGCCGGGATCCCGTACACGCTCTCCACCCTCGGTACCCGCTCCATCGAGGAGGTGGCGGCGGTCAGCGATGCCCGCAAATGGTTCCAGCTCTACATGTTCCGCGACCGCGGTCTCGTGAAGGAGATGGTTACGCGCGCGTCGAGCGCAGGCTTCGAGGCGCTGATGTTCACTGTCGACCTCACCGTGCACGGCCGTCGCGAGCGCGACGTCCGTCATGGGTTCTCGCTGCCACCGAAGCTTGGCCTCGATACCCTGCTGGACGGAGCGCGCCACCCGCGCTGGACGTTGGCCTTTGCCCGTAGTGAGCCCATCAGGTTCGCGAACGTCGAAGGCGGTGAGGTTGGCGACGGCACGTCGCCGATCAATCTTGCCGACTACATACGCGACGAGATGGACGCCGGCATCTCATGGCGCGACGTGGAGTGGCTCCGCACGATCTGGAATGGCCCCATCGTGGTGAAGGGGATCCAGACGGTCGATGACGCCCGGCTTGCGGCGGACGCCGGTGTGGAGGCGATCGCGCTCTCGAACCACGGCGGTCGCCAGCTGGATGGCGCGCCCGCGACCGTCGAGCTCGTCGCACCGGTGGCCGACGCGGTAGGCGACCGGATCGAGATCATCTGTGACGGTGGGGTGCGTCGCGGCAGCGACATTGTCAAGGCAGTCGCGCTCGGTGCCCGCGCCTGCATGGCCGGTCGCGCTTACCTCTACGGTCTGGGCGCGGCAGGGGAGCGGGGCGTTGACTTCGTGCTCGACCTTCTTGCCGCAGACGTACGCCGAGTGATGGCATTGAACGGCGTGGCGAGCATCGCCGAGCTGACCCGCGAGCATCTGCAAGTTCCGTAGTGGGCAACGTTGGTCATGTACGGCGAGCTCACATGAGCGCGTCGCGCAGCGCAGTGACGCGTTCGGGAACAACGCGATACCAGACCCAGGTGCCGCGTTTGTCGCCTTCGATGAGCCCGGCATCGCGCAGGACCTTGAGGTGATGGCTGACGGTGGGTTGGGAGCGACCGGACGGCTCGACGAGGTCGCAGGCGCAGACCTCGCCGGCCGCTTGTGAAGCGATCAGGCTGAGGAGTCGCAGCCGTATCGGGTCACCGAGGACGGCGAAAGCGTGAGCGAGCTCATCGGCCGCGCTCGGCGCGAGGGGAGCCTGGGTCAGGGGCGGGCAGCAGCTCGCCGGGTCGGTTGCAGCCCGTGTTCGCGCCACCGCAGACCTCCACGTAGATATTGACATCAGTCGATCTCTCTGTCAGGGTAAAAGATCGATTGTCATCAATCTAGTGGAGGTCGGAGATGTCGAGGGTGCAGTTGGCGTTGAACGTCGGCGATCTGGATGCTGCGATCGAGTTCTACTCGAAGCTGTTCGGGACCGCACCGGCGAAGGTGCGCGATGGGTACGCGAACTTCGTGGTGGCCGAGCCACCGCTCAAGTTGGTGTTGATCGTGGGTGGGGGTGAGCCCGGGACGTTGAATCATGTGGGGGTCGAGGTGCTGACCAGCGACGATGTCGCTGCCGCCATCGTGCGGTTCCAGGTGGCGGGGCTGGCGATCGATGTCGAGGAGCACACGACGTGTTGTTATGCGGTGCAAGACAAGGTCTGGGTCCAGGGTCCTGATGACCGGCCATGGGAGATCTACACGGTGCTGGACGACGCAGACGTGATGCACCCGGTCGACTCTGTATGTTGCGCGCCTGCCGCCGGGGTGCCGTCGACCGTGGCGTCGGGTTGTTAGGGCTCGAGCGGGCGCGTGCTACTCAGCGTGGGTCTTGGCGATGTCGGTCGGGGGTGGGCTCCGCGCTGACGGTCGATGGATAGAAAAGCCGGATGAACCCGTACGCGATGACCGCGCCGATGAGCTGCATGACGACGAACATGGGTGCCGATGACGGTTTGATGCCCGCGAACGTGTTCGAGAGCGTGCGAGCGATGGTGACGGCGGGGTTGGCGAAGCTCGTCGACGACGTGAACCAGTAGGCCCCACCGATCCAGATCCCGACCGCGAACGCGACGATGTTGGCACGTCCGGTGCGGACGCAGCCGTGGATGATGAGCAGCAAGGTGACGGTGGCGACGACTTCGGAGAGCCACAACGCGCCTGACGAGCGCGTCGTGGTCGACCATTCGACGACGGGTAGCTCGAACATGAGGTTCGCGAGCATCGTCCCGAGGCACGCGCCGATGATCTGTGCGCTGATGTAGAGCGCGGTTTCGGAGTTGGTCGTGGTCCCGAAGGCTCGGTCGACGAGGGTGACGACAGGATTGAAATGCGCGCCGGAGACCGCGCCGAAAATCAGGATCAGGCCGATCAACGCGGCGGCGGTCGCGGCGGCATTTTCGAACAGCTCGAGACCGATGTCGTGGGGGGAGAGGCGGCTGGCCATGATCCCCGAACCGACGACCGCCACGATCAACAAACCGGTGCCGAGGACCTCGGCGGCGAGGCGGCGGACGAGGTCTATGTGAAGGCGACCGGTTCCGGTCTCGGGGAGTTGCGCGAGATCGCTCACGAGATCGCCCGGTCGGAGCCGACCAGCTCGCAGATCCGGTCTCGAAGCTCGACCACCGTCGCGTCGAACGCGTTCCTCGTGCCGAGGGGAACTGGGTCGGGGATCGACCAGTGCAGCCGGCCCGGTTCGGGATCGAGTTCCTCGTGCGCCCGGTCACACACGGTCACGACCACCCGTCCCGGACGAGGGCGTATGTCGGTGAGATGGCGGGTACTCGCACCACTGAGATCCAAGCCCACTCGTCGTGCCGCCGCGATCGCACCGTCGATCGAACCTTCGATGACCACAAGGCGTACTACCCCGGTGCGACATCGCTGCGAATCCGACTCACCGGCGACCAACGCGACGGACGCCTCCTCGGCGCCCAACTCCTCGGGCGCTACGGCGCCGAAGTCTCCAAACGCGCCGACATCTACGCAACCGCCCTGTACCACCACGTGACCGTCGACGAGCTCACTGACCTCGATCTTACCTATACGCCGCCCCTCTCCAGTCCCTGGGATCCCGCCCAAATGGCCGCGCTCGCCTGGGAGCTCGAACGCCGGAGTGCTGGGTCGAGTTGAGCTGATCGATCAACTCGTGGCCTTACCGTGCTTCGCGGCCGATATGTTCCATCCAGGCTCAAGAGGCAGCAGCCGGGAATGCAACAGGAGGATGGGCCCGTGGCACAATCAGCGAGGAGCGGCGCATGAAGGCCGGCACATGAAGGCCACTGTGATGCTTTGCGACGCGGCACAAGCGGTCGACGGCAAGCTCTACATTCTCGGCGGCGGATGGACGTTCATCGGTCCCGAGCCGAGTCCCTTCGCTATCGCCGTCATCATTGAAGTGCCGTGGGACCAAGCCAACAAGAAGCACACCTTCAAACTCGATCTCGTCGATGAAGATGGTCAGCCCGTCGCACTCGAAGGTCCGGCCGGTACCACGACGTTGTCGGTCACTGGCGACTTCGAAGTCGGTCGCCCGCCTGGCTTGCGTGAGGGCACCCCGCTCAACTTCTCCGTCGCGATCAACTCCGGCCCAGTGCCCTTGGCCCCCGGCCGTCGATACAGTTGGATGCTCAGCGTCGACGGCCACAGCGACGAAGACTGGCCCCTTTCATTCGACGTACGTCCCGCCGTCTGACGACAGGAGAGCCCCGAAGTCCACGAGGAACGCGCGCCGCTCGGACAGGAACTCAGGTGACGTCGCCGCGTGGCCGGTGACCAATCGCGTCAGCTGCGGGAACGCGAGCGGGAACAGCACAGCGCCGAGCTCAGTGAGCACGAGCTGGCGTGCATCGAGATGGGCGGGGACTGCACCTTCGCCTTGAGCTTCCTCGATCGCGGCCACCCGCTGCTCGAGCGTCTCTCGGCGAACTTCTTGCTCGACCACCGCCGGCCCCGAGCGTTCGAGTGCCTCCCACATCAGGAGCCGTATCCAGTCGCGTGCCCCGTTGAGCCGATCCTGGAGCTCGGCGAGCCGAGCGGGGCCCGTTCGGTCGGCCGGGGCTGTTTGCGGTGCCCGCTCCGCCAGGCGCTCGCGCAACACGGCGCGGAACAGACCGTCCTTCGAGTCGAAGTAGTAGTAGAGGAGCTGCTTGTTGACTCGGGCGCGGGCGGCGATCGCGTCAACCCGTGCGCCCTCGATGCCTTTCGCCGAGAACTCCTCGAGGGCAGCGGCAAGGATCTTGCGCCGGGTTGCCTCCGGATCTCGGACCCGAGTTGCCGGGTCACGGGCCGGTGTACCTGATTCGGGCATCGAGCCTTCCCCGCGTCGGATTCCGCGTGTCTCGCAGTAGACTGCTCTTTCAACTATACAGTTGATTATTCGCGGAAGCGGCAAGTGGAGAGTGTCGATGGACGATCCGATTTCGTCGCGCCGTTGGTTGACGTTGTGTGTGCTGTCGCTGTGCATCGTCGTGATCGGCATCGACAACACGGTTCTCAACGTTGCGCTGCCTACCATCGTGCGCGACCTCGGTGCTACCGGCTCCAACCTCCAATGGATCGTCGACGCGTACACGATCGTGTTCGCATGCTTGTTGCTGACCGCGGGATCTCTCGGTGACCGCTACGGGCGCAAGTACGCGCTGCGGTTCGGACTGATCTGGTTCGGAGCGTTCTCGGCATTGGCGGCGCTGGCGTCGTCGCCGGGCATGCTGATCGTGACGCGGGGTTTGATGGGCCTCGGAGCCGCGTTCATTTACCCCACGACGCTTTCCATCATCACCAATACCTTCCACGTCCCGAGTGAGCGCGCCCGCGCCATCGGAATCTGGGCGGGCGTTGCCGGTATCGGCATCTCGATCGGGCCATTGCTCGGCGGGTTGCTCGTAGAGAACTTCGGCTGGCCGGCGGTGTTCCTGATCAATGTGCCGGTCTGCACGATCACCGTGCTCCTCGCACACTGGTTCGTCCCCAACTCGAGCGCGCCCGACGAGAGCCCGCTCGACCCACCGGGGGCCGCCCTTTCGATTCTCGCGCTGGTGGCCGTCCTCTTTGCCGTCATCGAAGCACCCAACCGCGGTTGGACGTCGCCCGTTGTCGGCGGATCCTTCGCGGTCGGCGCGACCTTGCTCGGGTGCTTCATTTGGTGGGAGCGTCACACGCCGCGGCCGATGCTCGACATCCGCATCTTCAAGAACGCCCGTTTCTCCGCGGCATCGGCCACGATCACGCTGACGCAGTTTGCAATGTTCGGTTCGACCTTCCTCCTCACGCAATACTTCCAGTTCCGTCTCGGGTACAGCCCCTTGAAATCCGGGATCATGCTCATGCCGGTCGCGATCGGGCTGATAGTGGGCTCGCCGAATGCGCCGAAGCTCGTGCATCGCTTCGGTACGACGCGGGTGGTAGTGGCAGGTCTCTGCGCGGTGTCGGCGTCCACTGCCTGCTACGCCTCGGACACGCTGATGTCGTCGTTCGCGATCGGCTTCGGCATCCGCCTTGCCTATGGGCTGGGCCTGGGCATCACGCAGGCGCCGGTGACCGAGTCGATCATGGGATCACTGCCGCGCGCCCGCGCAGGAGTTGGCTCGGCCATCAATGACACCACGCGCCAGACCGGCGGTGCACTCGGCGTCGCGGTGCTCGGTAGCGTCCTGGCCTTCCGGTATCACCGCGTGATCGCCGCGACGACTGGCGTGCCCGCAGTCGTCTTGCATCACGCGCGCGATTCGATCGGGAGGTCGCTCGAGGAGGCACAAAAGCTGGGTGGTGCTGCGGGCGTGCATCTCGCCCAGGCCGCGAAGCAGGCGTTCATCTCCTCGATGCGCATCACCTTCAGCGTTGCGGCAGTGATCGTGCTGTTCGCGGCGATGGTCGCGGCCCGGTTCTTACCACCTCGTGCTGTTGACGTTGGAACAGAGACGACCGCCGAGGAGGTGGCTGAGAGTCTGGCGCTCGGTGTCGAGGTGACCACATGAATGATGTCTCCGGCGCACCGGCTCCGGGCGCCGACGGGTACGTCGCTCAGTCCGGCGCGGCCACCATGTGCGCAACAGAGCCCGGTTGTCGAGTGTCGGGTCGTCGCCACCAGACGAACTGGACGTGGATCAGCACGCTGACGACCGCGGCCCACATGCACCACAACGACGTGAGCCCCTCCGCCTGCACGATCGCGAGCGCGAGCACCGCGATCGCGTTCGCGACGCCGAACCAGACGACGGCCCGGAAGCCCGAGAGGAGAGGAGCGGTGCACCGCAAGTCGCCACGATGTAGACGACGGTGGCCTCGTTCGCGAGGCGCCCTGCACCTCCGTACTGGATTGTGTGGTGCACGGCGTGTGCTGATATGTCACCCGCGAAGACCGACGACGCGAGGTACGCCCCGGCCAACATCCCCAGCCCCACGAACACCGCCATTCGTCGACGGTCGCGTCCGGGAGGTTCGAGGAGCATGATGGCGAGCGGCGCTAGTACGGGCAACACCACCCAGGCGAACGACACGTAGAGATAGACCGCGACACCACCGACACGCGCGTTGCCCTGATCGAGGTTCTGCCAGACGAAGCCTTCGATCACCTGATGCAATGCAAAGGCAAGTGGCAACACGGCCAGCGGAATCTCACGGGGCTTCTCCACCTTGGTCAGTGTCGCCAACCCGACCACACCGATGACCGCTCCGCTCACGAAGTCGGCGTCGGCTGAGAAGCACACACTGCCCCGTCTCTGTTGATCCCGACGGTAGCCGGTGTCCGACCGAGCCCGCCCGGACCGATCTCTGAGTCGCGCGCAGGGCGGCGACCGAGTCCTACGCTTGGCGCATGTGCCGGAACATCACTGAGCTCCGGGGGCTCGAGCCGCCGGCAACGCGTGAAGAGATCGAGGCGGCGGCGCGTCAGTACGTGCGCAAGGTCACCGGAGTCCCTCGTCCGAAAGCCGCGCTCGCGGAGTGCATGGAGACCGCGGCGCTCGAGGTGGCGGCGATCACGGAGCGGCTGCTCCTGGAGGTGCCGACTCGCCGTCAGCCGCCTCCCACCGTGCCGCCCCTGCGTCGGCCCGAGGTGCGGGAGCGTCTTGGCCTCGCACCGTTCCTCGGCTGATCTCCGCGTGCGTTTGGCCACCGCGGCGGTGCTGATCATCGCGGCGCTGGTTTGCGGTGCGCTTGCGTCTTGGGAGCACTCCGTGGCGTCGACGGACGGCGGACACCGGGTCGCGGTGAGGACGCCGCTGTGGTCGCCGCGGCGTATCCCAGGGCCGATCGTCGGGGCGGCCGATCAGCAACGGACCACGCCGTCTGCACAACATCTCCAAACTGCGCTCGACGCCGACGTGGCGCGTTACGGCAACTCGTGTTTCGTGGTCACGAAAGGTTCACACGTCCTCGCCAGCCATGATGCCGACACGCCGTTGATCCCCGCGAGCACCCAGAAGTTGCTGACCGCGGCGGCCGGGCTGGAGAAGCTGGGCTCCAGCTTCCGCTACGAGACGAAGGCGGTGGCGGTGGCCCCCGCCGGAAGTACCACGCTCGACCGCCTCTGGCTGGTCGGATCCGGCGACCCGGTGATCGCGACGGCTGAAGGCCTCGACCCGAGCTCGCCGGGAGTGGCAACGCGACTCGAAACCCTCGCCGATGCAATTGTGGCAGGCGGAATTCGCCAAATCGACGAGGTCGACGGCGACGACAGCCGTTACGACGCCCAGCGTTTCCTTCCGAGCTGGCCCTCCAGCTATCGCAGCGATTTCGACATCACCCCGATGGGCGCCCTGAACGTGAACCACAGCAGCGCCATCATCGGAGGCAAGGTCGTCGAGACGGACGATCCGGCCACGTTCGCCGCATCGGTGCTCACGCGACTGCTGCGCGCGCGGGGGGTCACCGTCACGGCCAATCCCGGTCACAGTTCGGCACCGGCCTTGGCCGCACCGATCGCCTCAGTTCGTTCGCAACCGCTCTCGACCATCGTCGCCTGGATGTTCAAGACGAGTGACAACCTCACCGCCGAGCTGTTGACGAAGGAGCTCGGCGTACGGGTGAGCCAACCGGGCACGACGGCCGCCGGTGTCGACGTGATCCGCTCGACCTTGCGAAGCCTGGGCGTGTCGCTCGACAGCCAGACCATGATCGACGGGTCGGGGCTCGACCGCGGGAACCGGTTGACTTGCCGCATCCTGGCGGCCGTAGTGAGGCTCGGTACCCGGCCGGCGCTGCAAGTGCTCCAGGCGGGGCTGCCGGTGGCGCCCGCGTCCTTCGATGGGCGCGTCCACGCCAAGGGTGGCTATCTCACCGACGTCACCGGCCTGGCGGGCACGGTCTCCGGCGCCGACACCCTCACGTTCTCGTTTCTCGCCAATGGCGGCGTGCCGGTGAAAGCGAGGCTCGATCTCGTGCAGTTCGCCGCCGTGCTCGGCGCGTACCAGCCGCCGGCACTGCTGAGCGAAACCGTGGTCTCCTTGCCGTAGTCGCTCGACCCGCCGAGAACCGACCGACGTGGCAGTGTGGCCGGGTGCCAGGTCTTCGGCGGTCGCGACTGTTCGACCGCGCGTCGGAAGAACCCTATCGACGTCGTACGCGCGATTGGGTGCGCGTGGTCATCGCCGCGACATTCATTCTCCTTGCGGCGAGACATGCCGGTGACGTGACCGCCAGCGAGCGCGCCCTCCTCGATCTGTTCAACTCGCTTCCCGGAGGTCTCGTGCCGCTCGGGCGTGCGCTCTATCGCCTCGGGGCGTTGTGGGCGGTGAGTCTCGTCGTGGTGGCGGCGCTGGTGGGGCGTCGGTGGCGCCTCGCTCGCGACCTGCTGCTCTCGGGATTCGCGGCGTGGTTGATCGCCCGCGCGTTGGGCGAGGTGGTGGTTGCGCACGAATCGATTCGTCACAGCGTGCGAGTTGCCACCGCGCTCAGCGACACACCGTCCTTCCCCGCTGTCCGCGTCGCGGTCACCGTCGCGGTGATCAGCGCCGCCGGTCCCTACGTCACGTTGCCCACGCGCATCATCGGACGGGGGTTGGTGGTATTGCTCGCCATGACAACGCTGTACCTCGGCACCGCCTTTCCGAACGATCTGTTTGCCGGCCTCGTCCTCGGTTGGGGACTGGCGGCCGTCGTGCATCTCGCGTTCGGTTCGCCGGGGGGCCGACCCACGTCCGCGCAAGTGGCCGCGTCGCTCGCCGAACTGGGGATCCCGGTGCGCGCGGTGTCGCTTGCGAGCCGGCAGCCGAACGGATCCACCCTCATGTACGCGACGGCAGGCGAGGACACGGTGCGCGTGAAAGTGATCGGTCGTGACGAGGCTGATGCGCAGTTCCTCACCAAGCTGTGGCGATCGGCTCTGTACCGTGACGCGGGACCACCGTTGTCACTGACTCGGCTGCAGCAAGTCGAGCGCGAGGCATACCTCATGCTCGTGGCCCGCCAGGCAGGGGTGGGGACTCCGAGCGTCGTCGTGGCGGGAAAGGCAGGTCCGGGCGCCGCGTTGCTGGTTCAGGAGCAGGTTGTCGGAAGAAAGCTCTCCGCGCTCGATGCGAGCGAAGTCGACGACCATCTTCTCGCTCGTGTCTGGGAACAGGTCGGTGTCATGCACTGTGCACGCGTTGCCCACGGGCAGCTCGACGCCGACCACATCGTCGTGGGTGCCGACGCGGTGTGGATCGTCGGCTTCGACGCGGCGACGTCGACGGGCAACGCCCGTCGGATCGCAACCGACACGGCTGAGCTGCTGGCGAGCACCGCGGGGATGGTCGGTGAGGAGCGCGCCGTCCGGGCGGTGGCGGCGGCCTTGGGTCCGGCGCACCTGGTGGCGGCGTTGCCGTACTTGCAGCCGGCGGCGCTCACTCGGACGACACGCCGGCTCACCGGCGACCGACGACGGGAGGTCGTCGATCGGCTGGAACGCCTTCGTGACATGGGTGCCGCGGCGGCGGGAGTCGACCCGCCGGAGTTGGTCCAGCTCCGACGGGTCGATTTCACCAGTCTCGCGATGGCTATCGGGGCACTCGTCGCGGTCGGCGCGTTGCTCAGCGACGTGGGAGATCCCGCACAGGTCTGGGCGACGCTGCGCAACGCGGATTGGGTGTGGTTGGCCGTCGCGATGGTTCCCTCGTTCGTGTCGAACGTCGCGTACGCGTGGGCATTGCAGGGCACCGTGCCGGTGCGGCTCCCGCTGTGGCCGACAACGGAGTTGCAGCTCGGCATGTCGTTCACGAACCTCGCGGTTCCGGGTATCGGCGGAACCGGGATGCAGGTGCGGTTCCTCCAAAAGCTCGGAGTGGATCTCAGCTCCGCGGTAGCGGCCGGCGGCATTCTCAGCGTGATGGGGAACCTCATCGCCGCGGTCGGACTGTTCGGTATCGCGCTCGCGGTTGACCCCGCCCACATCGACCTGTCGCTGTTACCCACCAACGGGCTGCTGGCGCTGACCATCGGTGTCGTGGCGGCGGTGGGTGCCGCGAGCGCGGTCGTGCTCGCGATCCCGAAGTTGCGCGCGAGCGCGATCCCGCCGATCAGACGGGCGGTGGGAACCATGTGGGAGGCGATCCGATCGCCACGGCAGGTCGTCTTGCTGATCGGTGGCAACGTGTTGGCGACCTTGCTCTCGACCTGGTGCCTCCAAGCGTGTTTGGTCGCCTTC
>WNFE01002850.1_pt1 | contig 12775 bp, 12 predicted proteins | sample 5400451 | NCBI WGS metagenome assembly WNFE01 (sample SAMN13153344, study PRJNA577476) | soil metagenome | isolation source: 200 cm saprolite under Douglas fir tree site 2 hole 2 | place: USA:California | collected 2015-04-18
ATAAAGGTGTCGACGAGGACGGAGTCTCGCTTGCCAGAGATAAGTGTCGACGATATCGGCGACCACATCAGCTGTTTCGTGCCCGGAGCCAGGTCGCTCGTGACGGCTGGGATGCCGGGTGTCACGAGCACGTCCCAGTTCAGCGCAATGTCTCGATTTCCGACTTCAGCCATTTCTTTGGTCATGCTGATGCTCTTCGGATTTGCGAGGGAATCGTTGATGCTCTTCTCCTTTGCGGTGCAGCCGGTCAACTTCGGCCGCCGGCTGTCCCCCAACTATGATGAGCATCATGTTTCAAGAGATTCAAACATTATAGCAATCATGCAACAATGTCAGAAGTGCATCGAAACTCTCTGGAGGTTGCTTTCATGAGATACCCGGCAGCAGAAACTGCGGAAAAACACAAACACATCATTCGCGAGGCGGCGCGGCTCTTCCGCGAGCGTGGGTTCTCCGGCGTGAGTGTCGCTGAAATCATGCAGGCCACCGGCCTGACGCACGGCCCGTTCTACAACCACTTTCCATCAAAGGAAGATTTGATCGCGAAGAGCCTGGAGCATGGGATGCAAAGTACGCTGGCCGGCATAGAGCAAGTCGGCAACTCAGTCGAAAAGACAGAGGAATATCTCGACCGCTACCTCAGCACCGCCCATCGTGACGCTCCGGGGAAGGGATGCACTATGGCGGCGCTCGCTGCCGACATTCGGCAACAGTCCCAGGTAAGACGCACGTTCACCGCGCATGTGAAGGCCATCATCGAAAAGATGGTTTCCAACTTTTCCTGGCGATCGAAACGTTCCGCACGAGGAGATTCGATTCGCATGCTTTCCACGATGGTGGGCGCGCTGATCCTGGCCCGAGCCGTTGACGACGAGGCATTCTCGAAGGAAATACTGCGCGAAGCGCGACGGGGACTTGCGTGATCCTCCGCGGTTTTGCTCTGTAATCCCCTTGAGTATTGGCTGTCCTATTTGATGTACGCCTAACCTAAAGTCCTCGAGAAGTCGTGAGAGACATGCGAATCGTTAAGTACAAACGCCTCATTTGGCACTCCCGTAGGATCGTAGTATTGGGCAGAGAAAGCCCGTTTTCGGCTACCGACTTTGGGGGCTGTTTCCCGACAGTCGAGAACTGAAGAATTGTCCAGCATGCAGGCCAGCTGTCGGCCATGAAAGATGCGCAGGGTTAATGCGGGCCTGGAGGAGGACAGCTGGTAGCCCCGGCAGGAATCGAACCTGCATAGTCAGTTTAGGAAACTGAAGTCCTATCCGTTGAACGACGGGGCCGCGAGGAATCAGGTTAGCAGGTTGCCAAACGGGTTGCCAAACCTGCTATGAGTTATCAGCCACCGCCGACGAAGTGGACGATCTCGAGCCGATCTCCATCGTGCAATGGAGTCTGCGGCCATTGGTCGCGGGGCACGATCTCGCGGTTCAGTTCGATCGCCACCCGATCCGACTTCATGCCGAGATGCTCGACGAGCGCTCCCAGAGTTTTGGAGGCAAAGACCTGGTTCTCGCCGTTGATCGTGAGGTTCATCGGATCGATTGTCGCATGTTTCGGAAGCTGATCTCCGGTAAGACGCGGCTTGCCGCGTCTCTCTGTCGGCGGGCAATGCTGTCTGCAAGCGGAGACGAGGCTAGCCCGACGGCTTGCGCGCGTCTCCTGTGTGCTACGCAGAATTATTGGCGCCCGATGCGATCCACTTCTTTTTTCAGCGCGAGTCGATCGAGGGCCGCCATAGGAAGAGCCAGAAAAAGACCGATTCGCCGGTCGAGAATAAAAAACGCGTCGCGGAAGGCGCGTTCGATTTCGTTGGCCTCTCCGTGAACGCCGGCAGGATCGGGAACTCCCCAGTGCGCGGTCATGGGCTGTCCCGGCCAGATCGGGCAGGTCTCTTTGGCGGCGTTGTCGCAAACCGTGAAAACGAAGTGAAGCTCGGGAGCGCCGGGACGCGAAAATTCCTCCCAGCCTTTACTGCGCAGGCCGGTCGTCGAGATGCGAGCCTTCTCAAGTTCGTTCAACGCTTCGGGACGAACCTTCCCCGAGGGATGACTACCGGCGCTGTAGGCGGTGAACACGGGCTTTCCTTTGTGATTGAGGATCGCTTCCGCCATGATGGAGCGCGCCGAGTTGCCTGTGCACAGGAACAGAACGTTGTAGTGAGCCGCCATATCGAATCTTCGCTTCGCTCGGGATGACAAATCTAAGGAAAGTTCAGTCTCCGGACAGACCAAACCCGTCAGTTACAGCACGGCGGACCACAGCACACCTCCTGCGCCCGTTTGGGTTTCACCGCTCGCACAAAGGCGCTCATGAGATCCGTCATGTCGAGGCCGTAGGCTTTGCCGCTTGGCCCGACGCGCTTGGCGGAGGAGCAACACGTCAATGCCGCCGCCCGAGCCCAGATCAAGCACAGTTTCGCCGGGACTAAGCTGCGCAAGGGCGCTTGGATTGCCGCATCCGAGCGATGTCAGCATCGCTTCTTCGGGAATCTGCTGGGCTTGCGACTCATCGTAGAGACTCGAGGTGATCGGATCGCAGGAGAGTCCGTCGGCCGGCGCTGCTCCGCAGCAACCGCTGCCGCCGGTCTTGTTCGTGACTCGCAAGGCCGCTTGTCCATATTTCTCTTTTACAACATCTTTAATGTTGATATCGGCGATATCGATATTGGCATCGGGCATGACGTTCTCCTATTTACAGAATTGGACGAAGGTCTTGCGGCTTGAGCGCCTTGTTGCGGGTGCGGCACTCGGCCTAAAGAAATTGCAGAATTTCGCGCAGCGCTCTCGTGTTGGCGGTGTAACGCAGAAACGTTCCCTTGCGCTCGACGTTCACGAGGTCCTCATTCTTGAGCTTGTCGAGATGGTGAGAAAGCGTGGAGCCGGGGATCTCGAGCTCATCCTGAATCTCGCTGACTACCAGCCCCTCGGGATGCGCGGAGAGCAGCAACTGCATAATGCGCAGTCGCGGCTCGGTGCCCATGGCAGAGAACATGTCGGCGTAGCGGGCTACGCGCTCGCTGTTCGTCCGGAGCTTGCCGATGGCACTGACCATGATTCGATAATACTAGAAATATGGAGCCGAGTCAAGATACCTGTAGAGACGCGGTTTGCCGCGTCTCCCTGTCCGCGCCAGCACGAACCATGGAGGGACGGGCGTCTCGCGAGCCTGCCCTGAGCGAAGGTCGAAGGTCCAGCCGGGCGGGAACGCCCGGCGCTCCACTTCAGCTCTCCCAAACCCATCGTCCATCCACCATGGCGCGCTCGATGGGAATGTTGATGATGTTGTATGGATCTTCCTTAAATACGTCGCGTGCCAGCACCACGAGGTCGGCCAGTTTGGCCGGCTCGATCGAGCCCTTCACATTCTCTTCATAAGAAGCGTAGGCGCCATGCATGGTTCCAACACGAATCGCTTCTTCCAGCGTGATCTTCTGCTGCGGCCCCCAGACATTGCCCTTGGCGTCGGTGCGTGTTACTTCCGACTGCAGCGCCATCATTGGTTCAAACGGTCCCGGAGGATAATCGGACGCCTGGGTTGGGCGGATTCCGGCATCGATGAAGCTGCGCAGCGCAAACATGTGGTTCACGCGGTCCGCTCCGTATTCCTTCATCTTTTCGCCATGATAGTACGCGTAGGTTGAAAAAGGCGTGGGAATCGCGCCCAGCGCTTTGATCCGCGCGATCAGCGAATCATTGACGACCGTGCAGTGCTCCAGCCGGTAACGAGCGTCCTTTCGCGGCAGTTCCTTTTGCAACCGCTCGTACACTCGCAGCGTGATGTCGATGCCGACATCGCCATTGGCATGGGTCGCGAGTTGCCATCCGGCGGCGTGTGCCTTGCGTGCCTGCTGGTAGAGTTCGTCTTCCGGCGTCACCAGAATTCCGAAATCGTCTGGACGTCCGATGTATGGCTGAGAAAGCCGCGCCGTCCTCTCCGAGATCGAGCCGTCGCAGATCATCTTCTGCGCGCCCACTTTCACCCACTCGTCACCGAGGCCGGTCTTAACTCCAGCCGCCAGCATCTTGTCCATGAATACCTGGTAGATGTGACAATAGACACGCATCTTGAGCTGCCCGGCTTCGCGGGCATCCTGGTAGGCGCGCAAATCTTCCGGCGTCCCCATGGCGTCGGTCACCGAAGTGATTCCGGTGCGTGTCATCATCTGCGAGACCAGGCGCACGCCCTCGCGATGGTCTTCGCGCGTGAAGTTCGAAGGGATAATCTTTTCGAAGGTTACCCTGCCGTTTTCTCGCACGCGCCCGGTGAGATGGCCTGTTACCGGATCGCGGTCATACGTGCCGCCCGGAGGATCGGGAGTGTGGTCATCAATTTTTGCCAGCTTGATCGCCGGCGAGTTGACCCAGGCCGTGTGCCCACCGCGATGCTGGACGAACAAAGGATGGTCGGGAACGGCAGCGTCCAACTCTGCGCGCGTGAGCGGCCGCCCTTCAGTCGTCTTGGTATCGTCGTACTTGAAGCCCAGCACCCATTCGCCGGGTGGCGTTTTCGACGCTCTTTCACGGAGGGCTTTCAGGATGTCGGCAATCGAGCGCAGATCGCAATCCACCATGCGCAGGTGAGAAAGGCCCGCCTCCGCGGGATGAGAGTGCGCATCGATGAATCCAGGCAGCACCGTCTTTCCGTCCAGGTCAATTTTTTTCGCATTGCCGGCGGCGAGCGCCAGCACTTCGTCATTCGATCCGATCGCGAGAAATCTTCCACCGGAAATCGCCACGGCCTGCGCTCGCGGTTGGCGCGGATTGACCGTCCAGAAGCTGCCGTTGTAAAGAATGAGTTCGGGCTCGGTGCGGTCGAGGGAAAAGAAAGAAAACGCTCCGAGGACACCCATTACGTAAACAAACTCACGACGCGAAGTCGGCATCTGATCTCCTTTTGTGAATCCGGGACACTATACTAGACGGCGATACAAGACGGTGGAGAGACGGGCGTCTCGCCCGTCCAGCCGGGCGGGGACGACCGGCTCTCCATCGTCAGACTTCCATGTCTGCTCCCACCATCGTCGAAGTGCAAGGCCGCAAGCTCAAGCTCACGAATCTTGAGAAGATCCTCTACCCCGCCGCGGGGTTCACTAAAGGGCAGGTGGTGGATTTCTACGTGCGCATCGCACCCGCGCTGGTGCCGCATCTCGCGGGACGGGCGCTCACCATGAAACGCTATCCCGAGGGAGTCGACCAGGAATATTTCTTCGAAAAAAACGCGCCCATGCATCGGCCCGACTGGGTGAAAACCGCGCCCATCTGGAGCGAGAGCAACCGTCGCACCATCCACTTCATTCTCGTCAATGATTTGCCCACGCTGGTGTGGATCGGGAACCTGGCGTCGATTGAACTGCACCCGTCGCTCTCCCTGGCCGCCGACATTGCCACGCCCACCATGATTGTTTTCGATCTCGATCCCGGACCACCAGCGAACATCGTTCAATGCGCTCAGGTCGGCCTTTGGGTGCGCGACATCTTCGATCACTTCGGGCTGCGGAGTTTTCCGAAGACGTCAGGCTCGAAGGGGCTGCAGATTTATGTCCCGTTGAACTCGAAAACCAGCTACGACCAGACGAAGTCTTTTGCTCACGCGGTGGCGCGTCTGCTGGAGCAGGAGCATCCCGACCTGGTCGTCTCGGATATGAAAAAGGCCGTGCGCACCAATAAAGTATTCGTCGACTGGAGCCAGAACGACGAGCACAAAACGACGATCTCGGTGTACTCCCTGCGTGCACGCGAGCGTCCGACCGTATCGACGCCGGTTACCTGGGAGGAGGTCGAGCAGGCGCTGAAGAAAAAAGATGCGGAACGGTTGGTGTTCGAGGCGAAAGACGTGCTCGCGCGCGTGGAGAAAATGGGCGACCTGTTCGAGCCCGTGCAGACGCAAAAGCAGAATCTGCCGCAGTTGGCGGGACTGGCTGCCGCATCGGAACTGGAATCGGAAAAGGAAGAGACCGAAGGCATCGGCATCGCCGCCCGGGCCGAAGCGCGCCCGCGCCCTCAAAGGAAGACGAAGACGAAAGGGGAGTCAGCCGCGGGAAAGCATCGCAAGTTATAATCCCATTTCTCAAACCTTATGGCACATCTCTACGTCGGCACCTCCGGATGGGCGTACCCAACCTGGAAGCCCGATTTTTATCCGGAGAAACTTGCGCAGAAGAAATTTCTAAATTTCTACGCTTCGAAACTGAACGCCGTCGAAGTCAACTACACCTTCCGCCAGCTGGTAAAAGAGACGACCGTCCAGAACTGGATCACCGAAACGCCGGAGCATTTTCGGTTCACCATCAAGGCGCACCAGGTGCTCACGCATATCAAGCGATTGAAGAGCGCAGAGGAATTCCTGCAACGCTTCCTCAGCACCCTGGAAGGACTGGAGCGCGTCGGACGCCTTGGCCCGCTGCTCTTTCAACTCCCACCGAATTTCAAAGCGGATCAAGCCGTGCTCTCCGAATTTCTGGAAATCTTGCCGCGAAGTGTGCGCGCGGCGTTTGAGTTCCGCCACGAATCATGGTTCGCCGATCCGACGTGGGAGACCCTGCGCGAACGCAACATCGCGCTCTGTGTGGCCGAAACCGAAGAGCGCGACACTCCCGACGTAGTCACCGCCGACTACGCCTATTACCGCTATCGCAAGCCCGCCTACACCGCCGAAGAACGCAGGGCGATGGTCGCGCGCATTCGCGAGCACCTCGCCGCCGGCCGCGATGTTTTCGCCTACTTCAAGCACGAAGAAACGCCGGAAGGCGTGCTGTACGCGCTGGATGTGCTGCGGGCGGGCATCGAGGGTAATTAGTTTTCTCGACTGACCGTATCTGAATCCAGCCCCGCATCCCGCTCGTTACTTCTCGGGTTCTGCCCGACATCCCATACTGGTTCCATGGCCTCTGACGCCAACACCCGAACGTTGCGCTCCTTCCTCGACTATCTACGGGTGGAGCGTGGGTCCGCGAAGTTAACCATCGCCGCCTACACCAGCGATCTCGCTCAATTCGCGGACTTTCTGGAGAAGCGAAAGCGCGATTTAAGCGCAGCGCGGCGAGAAGACGTGCGCGAATACATCCAGGAATTGTTCTCATACCAACTCGACGGACGCTCCGTGGGAAGGAAGCTTTCAGCCATTCGGCATCTCTATCGGCACTTGCTGCTCGATGCGAAGATCGACAAGGATCCAACTCTGAACATCGACTTGCCAAAACAGTGGAAGGTGCTGCCCAAAGCGCTGAGCCGCGACGAAATCGGAGCCATGCTGGCCGAAACACATCCGCAAAATGAAACGGTGCGGGGTCAAGCGCTGGCACTCCGCGATCGCGCCATGCTGGAACTTCTCTATGCCGGGGGCGTGCGTGTTTCCGAAGTGGCCGACGCGCGTCTTGAAGACTTGAAGCTTGAAATGGGGTACATCCTGGTGCGCGGCAAGGGCGACAAGGAGCGCATGGTGCCGCTGGGAATGCCCGCTCAGCGGGCATTACAGCGATACTTGAAAGGCGGCAGGGAAGTGGTTGCTAAGAAAAGAAGTTCGCCGCTCTTGTTCTTAGGCACGGAAGGCCTCCGCCTGACTCGGCAGCGCGTGTGGCAACTTGTTGGGAAAGCGAGTCTCGCTTCGGGACGCCACGCCAGTCCACACATGCTGCGTCACTCCTGCGCGACCCACATGGTGGAGAACGGTGCCGACCTTCGGACGGTGCAGACCATCCTCGGCCACGCCGACATTTCGACCACCCAGATTTATACGCACGTTGCCCTCGACCGGCTCAAGAGCGTGTACGCGAAACATCATCCGCGGGCAAAGGCTAGGAACAATTTGTAATCTTGTAAATTTGTAATTTGGTAATTTAAAAACCAGATCAAAATCGAAATTCCGGACGGCACGGGCCGGTTTCAAATTAGCAAATTGCAAAAATTACTCAATTACAAATGTCTTTCCATGAGTGTCGCTGCCAACAACACGCGCACCACCGTCGAACGCGGTACCGACGACTTCCTGCGTCACTTGCGGGAGCGCAACGCCTCGCCGCACACCATCAAGGCTTACACCGGAGATCTCGACGTCTTTGCCGCTTACATCGGCTCGCGCGAGTGGAAGACGATCGACCACATCGCCATCCGCGGCTTCCTCTCGCATCTCTACGACAAAGGATTGAGCAAGACTTCCGTCGCCCGCGCGCTCGCCGCCGTGCGCTCGCTTTGTCGCTGGCTGGCGCAGGAAGGCGTGGTCGAGCAAAATCCAGCGAAGCTGGTTTCCACTCCACGGCTGCCCAAGAAACTGCCGCGCGTTCCGACCATTGAGGAAATGAATTCCATGCTCGACGGCAAAATGCCCGAGGTGGCATCGTTTCCCGAGCGCGATCGTCTGATGTTCGAACTCCTCTACGGCTGCGGCGTTCGCAACTCGGAGCTGGTCGGCATCAATCTCGACGACATCAGCCTGAGCAACGAAGCCATTCTGATTCGCGGCAAAGGCAAGAAGGAACGCTACGTTCCCTTCGGAGGCTCGGCGCTAGCGGCGCTTTCCGTCTACCTGCCGTGGCGGCAACAACTGCTCGCCACGCTTAAGAAGAAGATGCCCGCGCTGCTCCTCAACCAGCGCGGCGGACGCCTTACCACCCGCAGCGTGGGCCGTATCATCAAGCGTATCGCCATTGCCAAGGGACTATCGCCTGACGTTCATCCGCATACTTTGCGCCACGCCTTCGGCACGCACATGCTGGAAGAAGGAGCGGACCTGCGCGCCATCCAGGAACTGCTGGGCCACGAGCGCCTGGCGACTACACAGCGCTACACGCAGCTTTCGGTCAAGCATGTGATGAACGTTTACGACCAGACGCATCCTCGGGCAAAGTGACGGTACTCCATGCGCGACGTCACCGTGGAATCCCACCCCCTGCCACCTGACCGCCCTGACTTTTACGATCGGAATCAAGGACGAGAGCAACGGCGGCGGACAGGAGTGTCCGCCCTACATGAACATGTTCGCTTACTCGATGCCCAGTTCCCTGGCCAGCGCCTTCCACTTCCCATCCACCAGCGCCCGGGTCTTCGCATCCATCACGATCTCATCCGGCCACGGACGAGCGAAGCCCTCGGTCGACCATTTGCGCGTGGCGTCGATGCCCATTTTCGATCCGTAGTTTGCCAGGCGGGCGGCGTGGTCTAGCGAATCTACTGGGCCGAGCGTGAACTGGATGTCGCGCTCGGGATCGATGTTGTTCAGCACTTTCAATGTGACGTCGGCTACGTCCTGCACGTTGACGTCTTCATCGACCACGATGATGCATTTGGTGAACATCGCCTGCCCCAGCGACCAGATGGCGTTCATTACTTTGCGGGCCTGTCCGGGATAGGACTTGCGGATGGAAACGATCATCAGGTTGTGGAAGATGCCTTCTATCGGCAGGTTAATGTCAACGAGCTCGGGGATGGTCAGCTTCATCAGCGGCAGTAAGATGCGCTCGACCGCCTTCCCCATCCAGGCATCTTCTTGGGGTGGCTTGCCGACAACGGTCGTCGCATAGATTGGGTCTTTTCTGTGAGTCACGCAGGTTACGTGGAATACCGGGTATTCGTCTTCCAGCGAGTAGAAGCCGGTGTGGTCGCCGAAGGGGCCTTCGGTGCGGAGTTCGTCCAGATTGACGTAGCCTTCCAGGATGATCTCGGCATTGGCTGGGACTTCGAGATCGACCGTCTCGCACTTCACTAGTTCTACCGGCTTTTGGCGGAGGAATCCAGCGATGATGAATTCTTCGACGTCTGGCGGTGCGGGGACGATCGCGGAAAAAGTTAGGGCGGGCTCGGTGCCTATGGCCGCGGCTACTTCCATTTTTCCGGCGGGGCGATCGCCGGGCGCCAGCATTGCTCCTCCGGAGGAGCGGGCCATGATGTCTACCGCTGCTGCTGCCGGGCTTTGTCCGGCTGGACGGACGAATGCGTCCGTCCCTACGTGGTCTGGGGAGACTGCGGCGTCTCTTATGTGGTCGCGGTAATGTTCGGCTGCTACTTTCTGGCGCTGCCAGTGCATGCCGGTGGTTTGCTCGTCGTAGATCTGCATGCGGTACATGCCTACGTTGCGCTTGCCGGTTTTCGGATCGCGGGTGATTACGCAGGGGAGGGTGATGAAGCGTCCGGCATCTTGAGGCCAGCATTGCAGGATGGGAAAATCTAATAACGAGAAATTGTCGCGCTTGATCACTTCTTTGCAAGGCCCGGTGGCGACCGTCTTTGGAAAGAACTTGCCCATCTCGGCTAGCATGGGCAGCATCTTCACCTTGTCGAGGAAGCCTTGTGGAGACTTCACGTCCATGAAGCCGCGGATGCGTTCGGCGATTTCATCGAGCGTATCGACTTCGAGCGCGAGTCGCATACGGCGGGCTGAACCGAACTGATTGATAAGAAGCGTCTGGCCAGGATGGCCCTTCAGGTTCTCGAACAGCAGAGCTTTCCCGCCTACAGTTCCCTGCTGGTCTTTACTCTTTGAAACTCGGTCTGTGATTTCTGCGATCTCCAGAATTGGGTTCGCTTCGGTGCGGATGCGTTTCAGTTCGCCGGCGCGGTCGAGCGCTTTGATCCAGTCCCGCAGATCGTCGTAGGCCAAAATTCCTCCCAGCATGACAGACGATTATATGACGGGCGCAGCAGGACAGACTGCAGATCCACCGCTTCGCTCGGGATGACAAACTCAGGCGGGGACGCACTCTTCCACATTTCGCGCTCTGCGACTAGGATATGGAAATCAATTTTGCAGCATCGGTTTGACCGGGAGACAAATGATCCGTTTTAAGGTGAACGGGAAGGAGCAGAGGTTTGACGGCGATCCCGACATGCCGCTGCTTTGGTATTTGCGCGACGTGGCGGAGCTGACGGGAACGAAGTTCGGCTGCGGCATGGCGTTGTGCGGTGCGTGTACCGTGCACCAGAATGGCGCGGCCATCCGCTCCTGCAGCACGCCGATGAGGGAAGTCGGTGGCGCCGAGATCACTACGATTGAAGGCATCGCGCCCGTGCATCCCGTGCAGAAAGCGTGGCTGGAGATACGGGTACCGCAATGCGGCTACTGCCAGTCCGGCCAGATTATGCAGGCGATCGCCCTTCTTAAAGAGAACAAGAATCCCAGCGACCAGGATATCGATACGGCGATGTCCGGCAATCTCTGCCGCTGCGGCACCTATCAGCGAATTCGCGCGGCCATTCACCAGGCTGCCCGGGAGACCACGTGAAGCTCATCGAAAATGTCTCACGGCGCGAATTTCTTGAGGGCGCTCTCGTTACCGGAGCATTCGTGCTTGGCGCTCGATTGATCCCGGGGCCGCTGTGGGCCTCGGAAGGCGAAGCGGCTCCCGCGCCGCTTCAACCCGGTCTGTGGATGGCGATTGCTCCCGACGGCACGGTCACCATCGTGGCGCACCGCACTGAGATGGGGAACGGGATCAAGACCTCTCTCCCGATCGTGCTGGCAGACGAACTCGGCGCGGACTGGAAGCGAGTGAAGGTTGAACAAGCGCTGGGTGATCCAAAGTATGGCGACCAGGAAACCGATACGTCGCACTCTGTCCGCGATTTTTTTGACGTGATGCGGCAGACGGGAGCCGCGGGGCGTTTGATGCTCATCCGTGCCGCCGCCGCGCAGTGGGGAGTTCCGCCGGTCGAGTGTGACACTAGCGAGCCGCATTTTGTTCTGCATGGCCGCAGCGGTCGCAAGGCCGGCTTTGGTGAGCTGGCGGAGTTAGCTGCCAAACAGCCGGTTCCTAGCCGAGAAGAACTAAAGCTCAAGCTGCCGAGCGCATGGCGATACATTGGCAAGGATAATCATCATCTTTACGATCTGCCCGACATGGTCAACGGGAAGGCGCGGTATGGGATCGATCAAACTGTTGCAGGAATGGTGTATGCCGCTGTCGAACGTCCGGCAGTGCTGGGCGCGAGCGTCAAGTCGCATGACAATAAAGAGGCGCTCAAAGTTCCCGGGGTCAAACAAACCGTCGTGATTGACACGTTTAAACCTCCTCATGGCCATCAGCCTATGGGCGGGGTGGCGGTGATCGCCGACAACACCTGGGCAGCCTTTCAGGGACGAAAGAAGGTGAAGGTCGAGTGGGACAACGGTTCGCACGTGGGATACAACTCCGAACAGTTCCACAAAACTGCGACCGAGACAGCGAGAAAACCTGGGCAGGTGATTCGCAATATTGGCGACGTGGAGAGCGCGTTCGCCAAGGGCGGCAAGATTGTCGAGGCCGAGTACTTCACTCCGCATCTCGCGCATGCGCCGATGGAACCGCCTGTTGCTGTGGTTGATGTCCGGGATGGAAAGGCATATTGCTGGGCGCCGACGCAAGATCCTCAACAGGTCCAGAAGACGCTTGCAGACCTTCTCGGGATCAAACCGGAAGACGTCATCTGCCATGTCACCTTGCTGGGCGGAGGCTTCGGCCGCAAGTCGTTTCAGGATTTCGTCGCCGAGGCTGCGGTTCTTTCGCAGAAGTTGCAGAAGCCGGTGAAGGTGGTCTGGAGCCGCGAGGACGATATTCGGTTCGGCTACTACCACCCTTGCGCGGCGATGTACCTCAAAGCTGCAGTCGGCCTAGACGGCAAGCCCTCGGCCTGGCTGCAGCGCTCGGTATTTCAGGGAAGCGCATCCACGAGTGATGCGGACGTTCTCTATCCCGGCCAGGACGAAATGGACGACGGCTGGACGGACGTCCCGTTCAACATTCCGAACCACCGCGCCGAGAGCGGACAGGCGCGGGCTAATGTCCGCATCGGATGGCTGCGCA
>WNFE01002855.1_pt1 | contig 12762 bp, 11 predicted proteins | sample 5400451 | NCBI WGS metagenome assembly WNFE01 (sample SAMN13153344, study PRJNA577476) | soil metagenome | isolation source: 200 cm saprolite under Douglas fir tree site 2 hole 2 | place: USA:California | collected 2015-04-18
ATGAGATAGGGCGTGAAATCAGCACCCCAGGGGCGCGTGTAGTTGAAGTTGTCCTTCGCGTACAGCGAGTCATAGCCGATGAAGCTGGAGAAGATTCCAGCCTGCACCGTTAGGCCCTTTCCCACCGGCGCTAAATACGCGCGCGATAGATCCCGTGGGTTAATTCGACTACAGTGATTGCGGAGAGGGCGTTCTCTGTCTCACCTTGGGACGCCTTTGCACGTTCGAGAATGTCCCAAACACGCTGCCCCCGACGCTCACCTGCGATGAGCAGGCTGGAATCGAGAATCAATCCCATGTGGGCGGGTTGAGCGGTTTGCGATGGCTGTTAATAATTTCTTCGAGGTCAGCGGCGAAGTCAGCGTCCAAGGTGGGCTCATAACCCAATTCCTTCGCGTGTGCCTTCGCCAAGGCGATGGACTCTGAGAGAAGGCGTCCACGAACGGCTTCCGCCGGGCGCACTACAGCCACGGGTCGTGCGTCGTGTTCAATGACAATTTCGGCGCCCTCGCGGACACGAGCCAGCAGGGAAGCGAAGTCGCTGGCGGCTTCTTTGTCCGAAACGTGAATCACGTCCTTTGCCATGGAACCCATTATATCCCCCTTTCCCCTGGTGGCTCGCCACGGTTGGCAATTCTAGGTCAAACCGTAGTATAGGCCTGTTTAGAGGTCCAGAAGTATTGTATAGTTGACATATAGACCTAAATAGATTACTATGCAATCCCCCTGAGGAGCCATGTCATGACAACCCCATCGAAACCTCAATCTCCCAAGCAGCAGCGGAAAAACACGCTCGGCGTGTTCTATGTTTTGGTGTTCCTTGCAATCGGAACTTTCACTTTCGCAGTCCGAGCGAGTCATGCCGCGCAAGAAGCGCTGATCGCGCTTGGCATTGTTCTGACTGGCGGAGGGATTTGGAGTTTCCTTCGATTCCTGAGAGTCGCAGACACACATCAGAGACTCGTCAACCACGAAGCGACGAGCTTTGCTTTTGTTGCCTCCTTACTCCTCACGCTCGTTGTTGGTCTCCTACAACGCTTCGGATTCCTCTCCGGTGCCTCGCTCTTGATCCCAGCATTGATGGTTGCCTTGTGGAGCATCGGACTCATTCTCTTTTCCTGGAGGTATCAAGAATGAAGACTCGGCTTCGCGTCTTGAGAGCCGAAAAGGAGTGGTCGCAGGCCGACCTCGCCGACGCCGTAGGCGTGACGCGGCAGTGCATCAACGCCGTTGAGACGGGCAAGTACGAGCCAGGGCTCGACTTGGCCTTTAAGATTGCTCGAATATTCGGGAAAAACGTCGAAGAAGTCTTCCTGTATGAAGAAAGCGAGATAAGTTTCAAACGTCAGTAGAGCTTTTTCGCAATACGACACGCGGCAATGTTATCAAGTCTGCAGCTAAGGCTTTGCCCTTCCTCTTCTGCGGTTGATTTCTGCTTCGATTTGTAGTCGAGGTCAACAGGAGTCATTTGATGTCCCGAGGCATTGACGGTTTCGAAATTGATGATTTTCGCGGCTCTGATTTTGGCCCAGACCGCGAGGTGTCCCGGAGCCCTTCGTCCGACTGGAGCAAGTGGACTGAGCTTCACAACATTCATCGGGAGGAAGAGCGCGCCGACAGATTCGACCGCGAAGGTCCCGATCGTTCCAACAGAGACCGTCCTCCGCTGGCCCGCGAAGAACGAGTCCAAGCGATCCTCTCTCAGCGCACGCGTACCCAGTACGCGGACCGGAACAAGACTTATTCACTGCGGGATTCCGAGATCCACACGCTTTCCGAGGTGGGCAAGTTCCGTGTTGTCGCTACTGGCGATTTGGCAAAGTTCGCTTACAACGGTGATCGAGCGCGGGTGGAGAACGACGTGGAGAGTCTAGTCCGGCAGGGGCTCATGAAGGAGACCACGATCGCTGATCCCCAGCACAACCCAACCCAGGTTGTAACGCTAACCAAGGAAGGCCACAAGCTGCTTTCCCGCGGCAAGGTTCTCCCTTCAGATCAAGCCACCTACCACGGACACAAGAAACCGAAAGAAGCTTTTCACGATGCGGACCTCTACCGGCTCTATCACAAGGTCAGCGATGACATCGAAAGCCGTGGCGGCAAAGTACTGTGCGTCCAGCTCGACTACGAAATGAAGAAGGAGCTTTATTCCTGCCTCGCCTATGTTCCCCAAGACAGGAGTCGGGACTCGGAAACGCTTCGAAAGGAAATTGCCGAGCGGTATCACCTGCAGGTTGTATCGGGCAGGATTCCGATTCCCGACCTGCGCATCGAGTATGTGAACGAGAACGAAAACGAGATTCAGCGGCGCGACCTTGAGCTTGCCACGGAACATTACCGCCCTCGTGGGCTCTCCCAGAAAGCTCGCGCCGGCTTTCAGATCTATGCCCGGCATGGCGAGACAGACCGCCTGCGCCGTATCCGCGACGATCGGGAGTTGAGTGCGGCAATCCTGGGCTTTTAGACCATGAACATCTCACAAGACCAACTCGGCAGGCTCCTTGACTTCGGTTATACCGAAGTGGAAGCCCGGTTTCTTTACCTCGTGGCGACGCATTCCGGCTACTTCACCGTGCGGCAGTTTCTGGACTTTGCAAAGGCCAAGAGCGGCAAGCGCAATGCCCGGCTGGTCGAAAACCTGTTCAGTCTTGGTCATGCCAGCGCTCAGCGATACACCCGCAGGAGTCTCGTCTATCACCTCTGCTCGCGGCAACTCTACTCCGCCATCGGCAAAGACTATCTCCGCAATCGACGAGAGCACGAACTCGCCCACATCAAGACCAGGCTCTTGGCCCTCGATTTCATTCTCGCTCACCCGAAAGAAGATTATTTCGAGACCGCGGAGGCCAAGCGCCAATACTTTGTCCAACGCTTCCATATCAACGAAACCTTGTTCTCTCCGTCCGAAGAGCACCCTACGGGCATCGTCTTCACGGATCGATTTCCCCTCTGCGTTGCTTACCCTTCTCCCGATTACATACCTGTGGTCACCTTCACGTATGTTGATCCTGACCACCGAAACTTGGATGCGTATATGGCCCACTTGCGCATCTACCGGCCTCTCTTCCGGCAACTTCCGGGCTTCCAATTCCTTTACGTTTCGACCCCAACGCGTCTCCAGAAGGAGGCCGCCGAGCTCTTTTCGCTGCTTGTCGAAGGCAAGGGCCTCTCGGATTTAACTCGTTATTTCGACCTGGAGACGAAGTGGAACCGCGAACAATACAGGCTCGTCACGGAGCAGGACGCAATCTTTCTGAGCGACGCCAGGAAGCGTTACACCGGCGAGAGCATCAGCAATCTTTACTACCTGTGGAAACGCAATCAGCTGCCAAAGGATTTTCAGGCGGAAGCTGCATTGGCTTCGAGGCCCACGCAGAAGATCCTCTTCCGAGCCATCACGGTGCCTGGTCACGAAGCGATTTTCGGAGACAGCACAAAGAACTGGGGTGACGGCTGGCAGATACGGGGTTGTTCAGGGGCGGGGTCACTTCGCGGTTCACATTCGAGACCAACCCAAACTCTTCAGAGAAGGGCAGATGCGTGATGGAAGGAGGTGACATATGCACGCGGGCAAAACACTAGGATGGGCGGGAGGAGGCGACCCCACTTTTGGGGGCTTTCAGCCGCCCAAAATTTCGTGGGATCGCTCCCGCCCGCCCCGAGCAGCTCGGGGCCGTGTTTTGGCCGCGTGCAGGAATCGGAGCAAACATTTTGTAAGGCAAGTTGTAATGCACCATGAATGACGAAAGGAGGAGAAACACTTGGCACTTCTGAAAGCACCGTCCAAGCAACCGAAAACCGCAACCATTCAACTCCGTCTCGAGGACGAAGTCAGAAACAACCTGGACAAGTACGCCGAATTCATCGACGCGAACCCTTCCTATGTCATTAGCGAGGCGCTCAGGCTCCTGTTCAGGAAAGATGAAGAGTTCAAGCGCTGGCTAGGCCAACACACCAACAATGACAACCAACAGGAGAGGCTCTTACAAAGACCGCGCAGCAAACATGAATCGCCGTCCAACCCAATTCGGTGCGCGTGAGAATACAGCGTCCCCAAGACAGCATGCCTCGCGCCTAGCAGTAGATTCGTCGCCATCGTTGTCAGAAACTCTGCCGAGAAGCTCGCAACATCGACACCCAACGCCAGTCTTGGCATCCAATGCAAGCGAGCGCCGCAAGTCAGTCACCACCAAGCCGCTGGATGCGGCCACAGGGGGAGAAAGGGGAAGTGGCGTCGAAGTCCTGTCCGCTCCGGCGACGGTCAGCGCAGCCAATGAGTCGAGGCAGGTATTCGAACCATTGATTGGATGCGAAGACGCCGCCAAACTGCTCGGCAACATCCACGTCAAGACCTTGCAACGCTATGCACGCGGGGGAACGCTTCCCGGCTACCGCGTGGCCGGGCACTGGTATTTTCGCGCAACAGAACTGGACGCGTGGCTCCGATCTCGGATAAATTCATCTTGCCATCCGTGCCGCTCGAACTAGGAGGCATTGCGAATGTTCAAGCGGACGCGGTATCAGTTTGGATGGTTACGTAGGAAGTCCCGCAAGCGAGGTCCAGATGTGTGCGTGTGGGTTTATCGGTCAACTACGCCAGTCGGAAAGCGGAAGGAAAACTCGGTGATTGTAGGGAGCGTACAGCAGTATCCCTCAGAAGCCGATGCCTGGAAGGCCGCTGAAGGACTCCGTTTGTCGATCAACAATCCAAGTTCGGCAGAAGAGACAACTTTCGGAGCGGTGATAGACCGCTACATTCGAGAAGCGATTCCCAAGCGACGTGTGACACAGAGCCGCTATCGATCTTGGCTCAAGAACCACATCAAGCCTCATTGGGGGAATACTTCTCTCGCGAAGGTTAAGCCTCTTTCTGTTGAGATATGAATGACCTGCGGGTGAAAATCCAACGGTCATGGGTTGCTGGAGTCGAAGACGACGTGAAGATTCCGTATTCGAAGAAATGGATGCCAGTTGATCCGATCCTTGCGGAGCTACTGTTGCAACACAAGGGGAGGACGGCTAGCGGGGCAAAGGACACCGATTGGGTCTTTGTCAATCCGGAAACTGGAAAACCGCACTGGCCCGGACGCCTGCAGGAACATCACCTAGTTCCGGCGGGAAAAGCGGCCAAGATCGGGCGCATTGGTTGGCACACATTTCGTCACACGTATTCGACTCTTCTCCGAGCGTTCGGTGTGGACGTGAAGGTGCAGCAAGAATTGCTGCGCCACGCTGACATTCGGACAACCATGAACATCTACACGCAGGCGGTCCCACAAGCGATGCGGTAAGCACACGGCAAAGTAGTGGGAATGTTGTTGCCGATGCGGAAGGCGGGATGAGAAAAACGAGGCAGCTTTAGGGCAGCAATAAGCGTTCCCCAGACTGCTAAGTTGTTTCTTTCTGTTCCGTAGAATGTTTCGCAAGTCCTTGAGAACACTGGAAAGGGTAATTTCGATCCCCACGCCCCACCAACCATCCTTTTTCCCAACAACAACTTAGCGATTTGTCGAGGCGGCAAAAGGCGGCAATAAGGGCCTCGAGGGTGGCACCAATGGTTCGAAAGCACGAACCTTGCGATGTTGTACGAAAGTTATTCAGTAAACATCCGTGACATGTCTGAGCGCCGCCAATTCATTGCTTCATTTCCTAGAACCCGTTTATGAGGATTTGGCGAACTCCATAATTCGCCGAAACGCTCTTGTCCACGTCAGCCTCGTGGACGAGCGTGTTCGATACCTTGTCGATTGTGCTTTAGGGACTGGCGGGTTCGTGGTTAGGGGCGTTCGTTGTCAACTTCCGGACGAAAAATTCTTGAAGAAGATTGATCGCGGCAGATTCGCCAATCCCGATTAGGCCATTTTCGAACGTTAAACGCGCTCCATTGCGATCTTTCGCTGGATAGTAGAGATTTGAGATACCGCCTGCCGCGAGGCTTCCGAGGATACTCGAGTAATTTGCCTGCCAGTGTCCATCGTCGCCCTTGCAAATAACTGAATTGGCGAGCGCATACAAAATCCGTGATCGCTTGGCACCGTTTCCCTTGTAAAAATAACGTGGGTCTTGCTTCAGCAGCGATGGCAGCATAGCGCTTCCGATGAAAGTGCCCGTAACAAAGTCCCCGTAGGAGGCGCCGTAGCGCTTTGCATAACCTTGTGCGCCCTGTCCATATCCACTGAAGTCATTTTGCGCCTGCTGAATTCCCGCAATAACCCCAGTCACTCCGAAGGTGACGGGATCCACGGTGGTCTTCCAGGCAAGCTCGAACTTTTGCTTAGAGGTGAGAGGAACTGCGTGGTGGTCGTAGCTGACATAGAAATTTGGAACGACGCCGAGGACCCGCTGCTTCTCTTGAACCTTGATCTGATCTTCTGCCACTTCGGTCCGTGTGGGGACGACACGCACCTCAGTAGTAGCGGTAGCAACAGCCAACGTAATCTGCGGTACGATGTAGATCTCCTCCGAACGCAAGATTCCAGAGGATGTTTGCGTCGCGAAGCCCGCCGACGTGATTGCGAGATGGAAGGGCCCGGGAGCGATGTTGGCAAAGGAGAATTGCCCATCATCGCCTGATAGCACTTCTTGGCTTGGGGATTGATCTTCACGTGAAAGCGTCACCTGGGCTCCGGCGACGACGGCTCCAGTCTGATCAACAACTTTTCCGCTGATGCTGCCAGGTAGACCACTCTCCGCGCCGAGTGCGATAGGCGGCTGCGGAGACTGAGCCAGAGCCAGAGCTGGAAGGCCGCAAGTCAGGATGCTTAGGATTAGCCGGACTACCCAAGCCGTGTATCTACGCATAATCAGCACCATCCATTCATTATGATGCTCTGCCAACGGATTTTGGATTTCCGATAAGGTTGACGTCTTTATGAGTTACGCGTAGGTGCCTTGCCAGTCATCTGAAACCGACTTCTCCGGTGAGCGTTAATCAGGCATTTCAACTGAACTTCTTTAAGCTGTCCTTCACTTTGGATAAGAGATTCATCCGACGGAAACCGTAGCGCTGCTGTCAAATCACATCCTGATTAGGGCGAAAGAGAACTATCTGAAGCTTGCCCATCAATTCGCCGAAATGGAGATGGAGGCACACCTGGATTTGGCAGGCCCTCCTATCTCAGAACTGCAAATTGACAAAGACGGGCATGTTCACTGGCTGGACAAGGGTGCCCGCGATAGTGGTGAATCGGACGGAACTACTCGCGAGACAATGGGGAATGAGCCTTTGGCTAGACAAGACCATGAGCTTAGTCCGACCAATAGTTCGCCAAATCGCGGCCCTGAACCTCTTGGGCTTAACCTCTCCCCGCTGGCCATGCGGTTGGTTGCGGGAGGCTGCCGCTGCGTGTGTGTTCATGCTCGCAACGTTACCGACGCTTGGGCAGGTGACCCAGACCGGCAACGAGAAACAGCCCCTGGGGTCCATCCACGGAACCCTCACCACCACGCAAGAGGACGCTTCAAGCGGACTAGCGGGGATTACCGTAAAGTTGACCCCGGGGCCTCCCGACGGCAGCCCTCTGACCGCTGACACGGATGATGCCGGGCAGTACGAATTCAAGAACCTCAAGCCTGGAACCTATACGATTTCCATAAGCCAACCGGGATTCAAGCCCTTTACAAAGTCCCTCAGCCTCAATGCCGGAGAGGCGGCCGTCGTGAGCATCAGGGTCGAGCTCCAGACCGTCACCGAAAAGGTTGAGGTCAGCGAAGAGACTCAGTCTATCGCGACCGAGGAGGTGACGGCCCCGAGCGTGGCCCTTACGCAGCGCCAGTTGATTTCGCTTCCGACAGCGCAGGAAAAGATCCGAGAAGTCCTTCCGGTGACCCCTGGAGTGGTGAAAACGCAGGATGGAAAACTGAACTTCAAAGGCGCGGACGAGAATCAGAGCTTGTTGCTCGTCAATTCCGCGCGGACCACCGATCCGGTGACCGGTAGTTTCGCGGTGCCTGTGCCGACAGATGCCGTGCAGTCCTTCGCGGTTTACAAGACGCCTTATAACGCGGGCCTGGGAAGCTTTTCCGGCGGATTGACAAAGGTTGAAACCAAACCACCGGACGATGCGTGGAGCTACAGACTAAAGAGTTTTATCCCTTCCGTGCTCGGGAAGAATGGGAGTATGGTCGGATTCCAGGAGGCGACGCCGGGGTTCGACTTCAGCGCACCACTACTCAAACACAAACTGCTCTTTTCGGAGATTTTCCAGTACGACATGAAAAAGCGCACGGTGCGAGGCTTGCCCTGGCCCTTTGACATCAGCAAGAAGCAGGGGTTTAGTACATTTTCGACCCTCGAAGCGATCCTCTCCAAGACACACGTGGTGATGCTCACGGTGAACGCGTACCCGCTGCGGATACAGCATGCGGAGATCAATGCTCTGGTTCCTCAGCCTGCCTCGAACGACTTGGACCAAAAGGGCGTGACGGTGGGTCTAACGGATCGGTACCAGTTTAGCTCCGGCGCGATCTTCAGCACTGTTGCGCAGTACACGCGGTTTGACAGCAATGCGCATGGTCAGGGGCCTGCGGATATGCTAATCACACCGGAAGGCTGGGGAGGGAATTTCTTCAATCAATGGTCGCGCAGGGGCAAGGAATTTCAAGTCGTCTCCGCGTACCAATTTGCCGAGAAACACTGGCTCGGCCGCCACGAGCTCCACGTGGGCGCGGATTTCGATGAGCGGTCCTACGTGGGAGTCAGCAGTTCGAATCCTGTGCGGATTCTTCGTCAGGATGGGACTCTGGCGGAAGAGATTACTTTTCTTTCGGGGACGATTCAGAACGCGTCGGACTCGGCAGCGGCCGAGTTCATCCAGGATCATTGGGTTCTGGACTCCCACTGGGCCGTGGATCTGGGGACGCGTTTGTCGAGCGAAACCAATGGTTGGTCCGCAGCGCTGGCTCCGCGCGCCGGTGTGGCTTATTCCCCGGGCAAAGAGGGCAAGACCGTAATTCGGACGGGCGTTGGCTTGCTCTACAGTTTGCTGCCGCTTCTGGCCGGAGACTTCGCAGCCAACCCGACTCGAGTGATTACGCCATTCGATACGGCGGGCTTGCCGAGCGGGCTCCCCGTGACATACACGAATGTCTACGTTGGCGGGTTGAAACCACTGACAGCCAGCGGTTTGCCGAGGCAGCCGGGCACGACGCCGCGCAACCTCACATGGAATGTCGAAGTGGAGCAAGAGTTGCGGAAAAACTGGTTTTTGCGTGTCGGTTACATCGATAGCCACACGACGTACCTTTTTGCCGTGAATCCACTCACAGCTGTGGCGGGTGGGCAATCCTTTTTGGCTCTTACGAACATGGACTCATCGCATTATCGCGAGCTGGAAAGTACCGCGCATTTCACCTTTCATCGAACCGATGAGATAAATGTCTCCTACATCCGGAGCCGCACACGCGGAGATTTGAACAATCTTTCTGCTATGCTCATTCCTTTCGAACAGCCGGTCGTTCGCACAAATGTGTATGGCATCCTGCCTTATGACGTGCCCAACCGGGTTGTGACCTGGGGGATTTTTTCTCTGCCGAAAAGCCTTAAGTTCAGTCCCATCGCGGATCTACACTCCGGGTATCCCTACTCCAATATCGATACGCTGCAAAATTACGTAGGGACGCCAAACGGGCAGCGCTTTGCTTCATTTTTCACGCTGGACGTGAAGATCTATCGCCAAGTCCGCATTCCTTTTTTTGGCTCCGAGCACGGAAAGGGCAAGGGTCATCATGTCCGGCTTGGTTTCTACTCGCTGAATGTGACGAATCACGGCAATTTCAACGCCGTGTACAACAATGTGACCGCGCCAAACTTTGGCCAATTCGCCGGTTTCCTGGACCGGCGCGAAGGGGCCGTCATCGACTTCGTCGACTGAGCCATTTCTCGGCCGCCTGCAAACTTCCGCGCACGTGAGCACGATGCCGCTCGCAGGCCTGGCGGAGCCGTCCCACTGCGGTTAGCCGTCCTGCTATTTCCATACCGTTCGGTGGTTCCGAGCCGAATCCGAAATCATTTGCGAGATGATTTGTGGTTCGAATGCGCCAGTCGATGCCGGCCGCTACGCCGGCTGAGATCCGGTTCGTCTCTCCTTTTTAGAGGGTAGAGTTTGACAGCGCAAATTGGGGACACCTAGAATACAGCGCTTTGCCGACAAGAGCGGAAGTTGACCGGAGTCTTCTTGCCATTTTATGGTTTTCATGTCGAGTTGCATCGGAGCAGAAGGAATCCCATGTCGCCAAGAGATTGGAAATCATTGAGGAGTTATCGTTGGTATGGCCCGGATGATCTGCGTTCTTTCGGGCACCGTTCGCGTGCCGCATCAATGGGTTGCACGCAAGCTGATTATGCGGGGAAGCCCGTCATCGCAATCCTTAACACCTGGAGCGACATCAATCCGTGCCACAGCCATCTGCGGGAACGCGCGAACGATGTAAAGCGCGGCGTGTGGCAGGCCGGCGGTTTCCCGGTGGAGATGCCGGCGTTCACGCTCGGCGAAACATTTCAGAAGCCCACCACGATGATGTATCGCAACCTGCTGGCGATGGAGGCAGAAGAAATGCTGCGCTCCTACCCAGCCGATGGGTGCGTGCTGCTGGGGGGTTGCGACAAGACGACGCCGGCGCTTTTAATGGGCGCCATCAGCATGAATCTTCCTGCGATCTATGTTCCGGCGGGACCAATGCTGCGGGGGAATTGGCACGGCGAGATTTTGGGCAGTGGATCCGACGTCTCGAAGTATTGGGCGGAGCGGCGCGCGGGCAACATCGATTTGCGGGACTGGATGCAGATTGAAGATGGCATTGCACGGTCGGCGGGAACCTGCATGACGATGGGCACGGCATCGACCATGACCAGCGTAGCGGAGGTGCTGGGCTTCTCCCTTCCCGGCGCGAGCTCAATTCCTGCAGTGGATTCGAATCACGCCAAGATGGCCAACCGATCCGGCCGCCGCATCGTTGAAATGGTGTGGGAGAATCTGAAACCGCGAGACATCCTGACTGACGCTTCGTTTAACAACGCGATTGCAGCTGTGCTGGCGCTTGGAGGCTCGACGAACGCAGTGATTCACATGCTCGCGCTGGCGGGGCGCGCAGGGATCAAGCTCGAACTCGAGCGTTTTGACCAATTCTCCAAGAAGACGCCCCTGTTGGCGAATTTGCGTCCCAGCGGCAAATACCTGATGGAGGATTTCTATTACGCAGGCGGGTTGCCAGCGCTGCTGAAAGCGCTGGCGTCCCGATTGGACCTCACCTGTCGAACGATCACCGGGAAAACGCTGGGGGAAAACATTTCTGACGCGGAAATCTACAACACAGATGTGATTCGTACGTTGGATAAGCCGGTGCTTGAATCCGGAGGGCTGGCGATTCTGCACGGGAATCTCGCTCCCAACGGCGCGGTAATCAAAGCTTCGGCCATCGAGCCGAGGCTTTTGAAACACACGGGACGCGCCATCGTTTTCGACAGCTACGACGAAATGAACGCGCGGATCGATGATCCTGCTCTGGATGTCGACGCCAACAGCGTTTTAGTGTTGCGCAACGCGGGACCGAAAGGAGCGCCGGGTATGCCCGAATGGGGGAACCTTCCCATTCCTCAGAAGCTTTTGAAGGATGGCATACGCGACATGGTACGCATTTCGGATGCAAGAATGAGCGGCACAAGTTACGGCGCCTGTGTGCTTCATGTTGCGCCGGAATCATTTGTCGGCGGACCGCTTGCGCTTTTGAAGGAAGGAGACATCATCGAACTCGACGTGCCCGCGCGTCAATTGAACATGCGAGTGAATGAAGATGAGCTTGCCCGGCGTCGCGCCGCCTGGAGTCCGAAAGAGGGTATTTATCCCCGCGGTTACGGGAAGTTGTTCATGCAGCACATCAAACAGGCTGATGAGGGATGTGACTTCGACTTTCTAGAAGGAACTGCGCCTATCCCAGAACCTGAGATTCATTGATTTCGGGCCACGGCCTGGCTTACCTGTTCCGCAACCGCGTGACGGCGTCCCACGCCAACGGTAAGCATCAGAACGCCGGAGAGAAAGAGGCTCCCCACCAAGTACAGCAGGCCGGGGGCGAAGGACCGGGTGCGGGTGACCAGATAACCCATCATTAGCGGTCCGACAAAGCCTCCGAGATTTCCCACCGAATTGATCAAACCGATGGACGCGGCGGCAGCCGACTCACTCAGAAAAACTGTTGGAACGGCCCAAAAGCAAGGGTGGTATGCGAAATAGCAAGCGCCAACAAGGGTGAATAGCGTGACCGAGAGCGCCAGATTCGAGCCCGCAACAACAGCCAGAAAAAGGGCCAGTCCACAAAGAAGAGTTGGGATTGCGGCATGCCAGCGGCGCTCGCCGGTTCGATCGGAATGCCAGCCGTTCCATTGTTGCATCACAAAACCGGCAAGATAAGGCAGAGACGCGAGCAGGGTCACCTTGAGGTCGCTCTGGCCGGAGAGGCGCTTCAGAATCGTTGGGAGCCAGAAATTTATGCCGTAGCCTCCCGTCGTTGAGAAGAAGTAGCATAACGTCAGCAGGATGACGTCGCGATGACGCAGGGCTTGCCAAATACTGTAAGAGCGAACCCGCTGTTTCGCTTGCTTTTCACGGCTTAGCTCGTCGGTGATCCAGTCGCGCTCGTCTGCGCGGAGCCATCGCGCCTGCCGCGGCCAGTCGGTGAGATAGAAGACGGCGATCACGCCGAACACAATTGCCGGAATCCCTTCGAGTATGAACAACCAGCGCCAGCCTCTCAGACCGAGCCAAG
>WNFE01004001.1_pt1 | contig 12757 bp, 15 predicted proteins | sample 5400451 | NCBI WGS metagenome assembly WNFE01 (sample SAMN13153344, study PRJNA577476) | soil metagenome | isolation source: 200 cm saprolite under Douglas fir tree site 2 hole 2 | place: USA:California | collected 2015-04-18
GGATGGGGCGAGCAGAGTTTCATTGATGTTGGCGGCGCTGCGAGCGCTATCACCGTGGCTGGTTGCAAAGGGATGCTGCGCGAAGGAAGACGACAGAAGAGCAATGCAGACAACGAGCAGAATCACGCCAAGATTGCGGGAGGGTGTCGGGCAGAACGTCAAATGATTAGTGGACCGAAAACACTCACCGGAATCGATGTTCGCAACGTGGTGCGACAAAAAGTGGCGCATCGCCTTGTTCCCTCCAAAATATAGCGGCCAGGGGTTACCCCTGCTAAATAGCACTTGGAACGCCGGGGAAGGCGCCTGCTGTGAACAGCAAGGACTTAGTGAAACTGTAACAATTTATGAGGCTTTATACACCCGAAGGCTGTGGAAATCATGACCCCATTTTTGGCTAGACGCAAAGTCTTGCACAGTTTGTGCTTCCGGCTTCAGGAGAGACCGCCTTTTCAATCCCGCACTGGAAGGGCTATTCCGCCCGCAATTCAGGTTTTGCACGAGGGCAAGTTAGCAGATCGTGTCCAAAATCGCTTCGCCTTGGAGGGGCATTTGTCTTGCGATGAGTGGGATCCCGTTAGTGAGTCTTCCGCGGCATGTAATCCATCAGCAGATACTGGCCGAGCCCGTATTGGGGTCGCCGAAGCAGGCCTTGCCGCCTGAATTATGCAGCCGCCTCCGACAGTCGTCTGCAGTACTACCTGGAATTCGATTTATGCATTATTCTGAGCCTACTGAGACGCTAGGCACTGGAAGGGTATCCATGACGGACTCACAATTATCAGAACGCAATCAAGCCGAGATCGAACGCAGTGCGAGCGAGGCCGCGAAGGTCGTTCTGAAGCCTCTTGAACGAGCTCAGGTTGACCGCTACTTGGATCCTCCGGCGGATACGCCTTACGCACTTGAGTACGCTTTTCACTTATTGGGGGACCTTCGAGGCAAGACAGTGCTCGACCTCGGCTGTGGTACAGGGGAGAACGTTGTCCCGTTGATCGAGCGTGGCGCTCGCGTCATTGGCATCGATATCTCTCCGGACCTGATTGCCATAGCTCAGAAGCGCTTGAGTGACGCCAATCTCGAAGCATCGCTCACGGCCGGTGATGCCTACAATACAGGTCTGCCTGATGAGTCTGTCGACGCAATTTTTTCCATGGCGCTCATTCACCATCTCGACATAAAACTTGTGCGCGACGAAATGTGGAGGGTTCTCCGTAAAGGCGGTGTCATTATCCTTCGGGAGCCTGTCCGATTTTCCAAGGGCTATGCCTGGGTGCGGAGTTTGCTGCCCGCACGGGACGACATTTCGGAGTACGAGCACCCCCTGACCCGAGAGGAACTGGCCATAATGATGCAGCCTTTCAGGGTCCAGGGGACTCGCTATTTCCGGCTGCCGTTCGTACCGCTCGTCTCCCGCGTGCTGCCCTCGAAAAGCGATGCCGCCTGCAGAGCCAGCAACTGGATAGTCCAGCATTGGGCGGGCGCTGAGTGTTATGCCACAGGGGTGGTCACGAAGCTGCAAAAATAGGAAGGACCAGTCCGGCTTGACGGTTCCATTTTGGGAAGCCTAGCATCGCGGCTGTGGAGAATTAGGCGTCTTCAACGCCACACCACCTGAGGATACTATGAAGAACCGCACGTGCCGTGTCTCCGTTCCGTCCGTCTTTGCCAGCCTGTTTATGCTTCTGGCGTTGGCGGTGGCCTTTCCACGCCCAGCTTCAGCTCAACTAGCCGCTCCAAAACACCTTAGAGTCGACATCTCGGACGGTACCACTGGACAACTTTTTGTTTAATGGGAACAAGTGAGCACTGCAACCTACTATGAGCTTCAACGGTCGACGTCGCCCAGTTCGGGCTATGCGGATGTCGCCAACTGCAGCGTGGCGGCTGATGCCAAGAACCTTGATACGCCGTGGGTCTCAAAAGTCTGCCGCGACAATAATGGCGGCAACCCCAACCCCCTCCTCCTCGCAGGCACCCCCTATACCAGCACCGTGACTCCCGGCGCTAAATTTGATATGACTCTTAACGAAGTTGCCGCTTACCCTACTACGGGCATCACGCATCGCAATATCCTGGCGGTCTTTCTTCCAGGTTCCGACGAGACGTGCAATCGTGGACCCCTACTATACACTGCACAGAATCTGGGTTTTGATGTGATCTGTGTCAATTACGAAAACAGGAAACAGCAAGATAACATTTGCGTGGGCCTTCCCGGTTGCTTTGGGAACATCTCTCAGGCCAAGCTCGATGCGACCGGCCCGTGCTCAAGCTCGGCGACGGCGACACAAACGCTTTGCGGTACTGTTCCAGGTACTACCAATCAACCCTACATTCTTAGCAACGCCGCCGATGCCGTCACGGAACGGATCTCCACGATGTTACAATATCTCAATAACAATGGTTACAATGCGAACGGCACCAATTGGGGAAACTACCTTTCGGGTTCCGCTCCGAAATGGGCCAGCATTATCTTGGCGGGACACTCTCAAGGCGGAGACATGGCGACGTTTGCCGCTTATAAGAAGGTCATCGCTCGGGCGATCAATCTGTCGGCTCCGCCTCAAGCAACCCTCGTAAACAACGTGATGACGGCGGCAACTTATTTCAGCAGTACGAAAATGACGCCCATCAGGGATATCTTCGGATTGGTTAGTGTCAACGATGCTCTTTACAACCAGCTGAAGGGCGTCCCGCCGACGAGTGTCTTCCAAGCCGTTTGGCCAGCGCTCGGATTCACTTCGGCAAATAACGATGCAGAGTACAAGCTCAATACCGCGACGCCGGTTGCCCTGACCTGCACACCCGGAACGTCCACTAACTTTTCAACCAGCGCCTCGGTATCGCCAGGGGGCGGGCATGCGGATCCCACCTACATCTGGAACGAGGATGTCTTCGAATACATGCTGATCGACTAGAGGGTATCCGAAAGTGAAGCGGTGGCCCACGTGGACGCAAAGTCTTGCACATTTTGCGCTTTTTTTGTTCAGGGAGCTTGCCCTTTCATGCAGGTTGCGGCGCCGCTGAAAGCTCAGGACGCAGCAGCGAGATTCGAGTCTCTCATCGTGGAAGGGCGAGTTTCTAACTGCTTGGAAGCTTCCACGAACCATCGTTTCGAGTCATGCCGGAAGGAAACACCGGCGAAGTTGGCGCGCTGAAGTGCAATTCTGATTCCCCTCTCGGTCTGAAAAGCCTCTCCGAAATTGCGCCCCGCGACGTGGAAACACGATCCCATTGGACAGAACCCAAACTCGGTAGAGCGCAGCCTTGGGTTTCGGCAAAGCTTTGCGGAGCTCTGCGAGGGTAAAGCTCAAGGGGTGCAGGCTGGCGAGCAACGTCCCGCCAGGAGCCAAGACGCGGTAGATCTCCGTGAGGGCCTTGGGGATGTCCATGTACGGCAGCGCGACATTCGAGATCACACGATCGAAGCTCGAAGCCGGAAAGGGCAACCTTTCCGCCGCCGAACAGACGAAGGCTCTATGCGGAAAATTGATATGTGCTTTGGACAGGGCCGCGAACTTAACGTCGAGACCAATAATTTGCCAACTGGAAGGAAGGCTGAGTTTATGGGGAGTTAAGCCGTCGCCGCAGCCGAGGTCGAGAACTCTCATGTTAACTCTGCTCCAGCGCGTTTTGGGCGGCGCGAACTGGCAATAATCTCCATGTTGAGAGTACTCCCTACGGTATGAGCATATCAATAGCCGCTGAAGTGCAGCAGAAGAGGTTTTGGGGCTTTGACGGGCGGGGATGCCTCGTCCCCGCAAGCTTTTTTGGAAGCTATCTCATAAATGGTGTTGGGAAAGCCATTCTACCGGCCATCAAGAAGCAGGTAACACTTCGCCTCGATGCGGATGTGCTTGCTTGGCTACGCAAGCAGCGCAGAGGCTATCAGACGAGGGCCAATTCCCTAGTACGAGAGATCATGGTGAAGGAAAGATGAGCGCATTAAGGAACAGCGGCGGCAGAATGTTGGCCGTCCAGGCAGACTCGCGACCGAGTTGCCCTCGGTTTGGACAGCCGGGGGCGGCTGTCCCTACGCACCCCTGGACGGGCGAGACGCCCGTCCCCACACGAACTGTGATGGCGGTCACCGTTTTTTGTGAGATTCGAATTCCCATTCCTGGGCCGGTGAACGCGGCGATGACGACGGGGACATGGTCCGGGCGGGAAAGACTGCTACAGTAAGAATCTGCACACCGACGAGCCGGAGGTGCAAATGGAAACTCAAGGAGAAGGCTCGCTATGCGCATCGCGGTGGTCGGGTCCGGGTACGTGGGGTTGGTGACGGGCGCGTGTTTTGCGGACCTGGGCCACGAGGTTGTCCTGGTCGATAACGACGAGAAGAAAATCGCGGCACTCAGAAACGGCGAGGTGCCGATTCACGAACGATTTCTGCCCGAGTTGTTGGCGCGGCATCGGGGACAGCGTATCAAGTTTTCCGCCGACTTGCAGGCGGCCACGCGGGAGAGCGAGGTGGTGTTCATCGCGGTGGGGACGCCGCCGACCGAAAGCGGCGACGCGGATCTGTCGTATGTGGAGTCGGTGGCGCGGGAAATTTCCGGGGGCGTGGACGAGTACAAGGTGGTGGTGGAGAAGAGCACGGTTCCGGTGTACACGAGCCAGTGGATCCGCACCATCATTATTAGGGACGGAGCCGATCCGGCGCTGTTCGATGTGGCTTCGAATCCGGAATTTCTGCGAGAAGGGACGGCGGTTACAGATTTTCTCTATCCCGACCGCATCGTGGTGGGAGTGGAGAGCGAGCGGGCCGCGGAGGTCATGCGCCAGCTCTACGGGCCGCTGACGAGCGGGTGGTATTACGGGCGGGGGGAGGCGATTCCGCGTCCGGAAGCGGCCAAGACACCGCCGCGGTTGATCGTCACTAGCACGAAGAGCGCGGAGCTGATCAAGCACGCTTCCAATGCGTTTCTGGCGATGAAGATTTCCTTTATCAATGCGGTGGCGTCGATCTGCGAGTCGGTGGGAGCGAATGTGGAGCAGGTGAGCGACGGGATCGGGACGGATTCGCGGATCGGGTCGCGATTTATGAATCCGGGGATCGGGTACGGCGGGTCGTGCTTTCCCAAAGACCTGATGGCGTTTCGGGCGGTCGCGAAGGAAAGCGGATACGACTTCCGGCTGCTGGAAGAAGTGATTCGTATTAATGAAGAGCAGCGGCACCGGTTCCTGCGCAAAGTGCGGAGCGTGTTGTGGACTTTCCGCGGCAAGCGGCTGGGCGTGCTGGGGCTGGCGTTCAAGGGCGGGACTGACGATATTCGGGAGTCTCCGGCGCTGCTGCTGGTGCAGGAACTGTTGCGCGAGGGCTGCCACATTTGCGCTTACGATCCGGCGGCGATGGAGCGGGCGAAGGAGGTGCTGAAGTCGGGCGTCGAGTTCGCGGCGGATGCGTATGAGGCGGCTACGGGCGCGGATGCGCTGTTGATCCTGACGGAGTGGGAAGAATTCGCAGCGCTTGATCTGGAGCGTCTGCGCACGCTGGTGAAGTATCCGATCGTGCTGGATGGGCGCAATCTGTATGATCCGGCGGTAATGGTGGAGCACGGATTCTCTTATTACAGCGTGGGGCGGGCGGCGGCGTTGACGGAGGAGACGACGGCACGGACACTGGCGAAGAAAAAGGAGCGCGCCTGAATCGATGAGCACGCGAGCCATGAACACGCGACGTGCGCTGGTGACGGGAGGGGCAGGCTTTCTGGGATCGCATTTGTGCGATGGACTGCTGGGCGAGGGCTATGCGGTGGTGGCGGCGGACAATCTGCTGACCGGGCGCCTCGGGAACATTGAGCATCTGCGGAACGATTCGCGATTTGAGTTTGTGGAGAAAGATGTTTGCCAGCCCGGCGAGTGGGGCGCACTGGATTATGTGTTTCACTTCGCAAGTCCGGCGAGCCCGGTGGACTATGCCGCGCACGGAATCGCAACCCTGCGGGTGGGATCGTATGGGACGTTTGAAGCGCTGGAAACGGCGCGGCGCAGCGGCGCGAAGTTCATGATGGCATCGACGTCGGAGTGCTACGGGGATCCGATGGTGCATCCGCAGACCGAGACGTATTGGGGGAATGTGAATCCGGTGGGGCCGCGGTCGGTGTACGACGAGGCGAAGCGGTTTTCGGAGGCGGCGACGATGGCGTATCACCGCTATCACCAGGTGGACACGCGGATTCTGCGCATCTTCAATACGTACGGGCCGCGGATGCAGGTTAACGACGGGCGGGTGATTCCGAATTTTATGTGGCAGGCGCTGCGGGGAGAGAATCTTACGGTGTATGGTGACGGCAGCCAGACGCGCAGCTTCTGCTACGTGACCGATGAGGTGGATGGGATTCTGCGCCTGGCGCGATCCGCGGAGCATGAACCGGTGAATATTGGGAATCCGGCGGAATTCACGATTCTGGAGTGCGCGCAGAAAGTGATTGCGACGACGGGGTCAGCGAGCCAGATCAAGTTCGAAGCGCTGCCGCAGGACGATCCGAAGCAGCGGTGTCCGGATATTTCGAAAGCGAAGCGGTTGCTCGGATGGGAACCGAAAGTGGAACTGGAAAGCGGGCTGAAGCTTTCGCTGGAATATTTTCGGCGGGCAGTGGCGGAGAGAGAGCAGTTGGCGTAGCGGGCTGGCCTCAGCGGCTAAAAAGCCGCCATTAATTTTGCGGCACTTACGGCGCGGCTGAAGGCGCGCCCCATCAAAGCAAGTCGAACCACCCTGAGTTTTTCCGCAGCCTGTAAAACCGAATTCAAGACCGTGCAGTAACCGCAGCGCTGAAGGGTGTGCCCCCAACATCAAGCGACCTCGAGTTTTTCAGCGGTGTTGTTCGTCCAGCGACGGACCGGTGGAGAGGACGGCGAGCAGGCGGAGAATTTCTTCGCGCTCGACGGCATCGCGGAATATGAAGCGCACACCCATGCCGAAACCGGGATGAGCTGCCAGCACCTGACCCCTGATTCTCAATTTCGTGTCGGCGGTGCGGACCAGAATTTCCACGCCTGACTGTTTGGAGAATGGCGACGGTATTTCGACGTAGCAACCGCCCTCGCTGATATCGGACAGGGTGCAGCGATTGGGCACGCTGGTGCCGAGGCGGTAGACTTCCGCCCCCAGTTTGCAGGCGAAACGCTGCTCTCCACGGCGGTTGCCGGCATTAGACAGGAGCGTGGCGTCTTTTGTCTCGGTCGTTTTCTCGTGTTTGGGGAGAGACTGGGCGGCGAACGACTGCGGCGCGGAAGACTTGCCTGCCGGTGGCTGAGCGGGTTGAGCATTATTCTGTTGGAGCCAAGTCTGCATGAGGCGGCGCGACGACTGGGGCACGTCGAGGAAACGAATTCCGGTGCGGCCGCTGGCGTCTTGCCAGGCGACCTCACCCGACAAGCGGACCAGTTGCTGCTGACCGGGAAGAGCGAACTCGAAATAAACCTTGCATGCGGGCGGAATTCGGTTGGCGGTGTGGATCGAAGTTCCGCCGTCGCTCAGATCGATCAAATCGGCTTTCAGTTCGGGCGCTCCGGGATAGGCGACGTTCGCCGCTGAACTGACGGGCTTGCGGGGAGCGCGGCGGCGTTCGCGGCGCATGAGGCCACGGGCGGCGCGCAGACTGATGCCGGTGCGCTCGGAAGAGAGCGGGCGATACAGCACAAAGTTGGCCCCGAGCCCGAATACCGGGCGGGCGTTGAACTCCCCATCGACAATCGCAATCAGCATACTGGTGCGGTTCTTGGCCGACTGACGCAAGCGCGCCAGGAATTGCTCGGAACTCTGGTCAGCGCGATAGTCGAGGACGATGGCGTCGAAGCGCTGGCTGTCGAGCAGTTCTAACCCGCGGGAGATCGATGGCGTATGCTCGGCCGCCATCCCCATCTCGGACAGGATGAGGGCGAGCAGGCTGGCAGAGTCCTGATCCGGGCACACCACGAGGGCGCGAAGATCCATAAGTATTCACATGGTAAGAGACGGCCGCTGCCGACCACAAGTTACCTGTGTCACCGTGCTGGTGGGGCCGTTTGGCGGTCCGGTTGCCTGCCGCCTGCTGCAGTTACGCCGAGCATGCCGTTCCCGGTTTCTGAAGGTGTTATCCTCATTTTCTTCGGGTTACCATTCGCGTGGCAATAGAGGGGATGAATTCGGGTGATGAATCGATCTGAGAATCGGGGGCTATGGCTGCTGCTAGGGCTGCTGGCAATGTTTTCGCTCAGCCTGTTTGTGATTCCGGCGTTTGTCATCCGACCATTCCGTCATCAGTCGGAGAGCGCGCTGGGACTGGCGATCGCGGTAAAGCGGATTGCACCCGTGCTCACGGCGGTCGCCCTGGTCGGCGTGCTGGGGATGGGTGCGCGTCTGTGGCGCGGCTCGTCGAAATCGTTGCGGACTGGAATCGTGGCGGCGCTGGTGCTGAGCGCGGCGGCGGCGGTGATGGTGCGGCAGAATTATTTTGAATGGATGTTCCATCCGATCACGGCCGCCGGGTTCGTCTCGGCTGGCGATGCCCACCTCAGCGACAAGGAAATGGTAATGGCGGTGCGAATCGGGCGGGAAGCGCGCGCTTACCCGATCGTGCAGATGGCCTATCATCACATCCTGAACGACACGGTGGCAAACGAGCCGATTGTCGTTACCTATTGAACGCTCTGTCACACCGGTCTGGTGTGGAAGAGAACGGCGCGGGGACGCGAGCTGCATTTCTATCTGGCGGGGATTAACAACCAGAATTTTCTCATGCGCGACCGCGAGACGGGATCGTGGTGGCAACAGGTCACAGGGCGTGCCATCGCGGGCGAACTGGCGGGCAGCGCGCTGGAATTGATGCCGAACGACGAACTCACGTTCGCGTTATGGAAGTCCGAGTCGCCGCTGGGATTGGTGCTGGCGCCGGTTGCCGGACACGAAAAAGATTATGACAAGGAGTGGGAGAAGGAAGTTGCGAAGTATCCGGTGCCGCTGACTTTTCCTGGGCAGGGACTAGCGGATCGCGACGTGATTTTGGGCATCGAGATGGGCGGGCAGGCGCGGGCTTTTCCGTTGGCGAAGGTGCGCGGACCGAATCCGGTCGAGGACAAGGTTGGCGGCGTTCCGGTGGCGCTCGTGACCGGGCCGGACGGCGAGTCGGTGCGCGTATTCCGCTCGCAGTGGAATGGATTGGACATCGAACTCTTCCGCGATGCGCAGAGTGAGGGACAAAGTCCGGAGTGGCGGCTGCTCGATTCCCAGGGGAACACGTGGAATTTCTCGGGATGCGCGACGAGCGGGCCGGCGGCGGGCCAGTGTTTGGAAAAGATCAATTTTTTGAAGGACTACTGGTTCGACTGGAAGAATTACAATCCGCGGACTACGGTGTACAGCCACTAGTTGTCGCGTCCAGTCGTTGGTCGTTAGTCGTTAGTCGTTGGCAAGCAAGAGCCTTTATGTTCGTGGTTTTCTCCAGCGAGAAACCCGAGTCGAACCGCGAACGACCGACGACGAGCGACCACCGACTGGCCGTTCCCGCGCCTTTTGATTTCAGCGGGGCTTGCGGGGCGGAATTGCTTCGCTTCCCTTTTGGGCAGCGGTGTCGGACGGCGTCGGGGCGCTGACTGCCAGATCGGCGGACCAGAAATCTGTAAGAATCTTCCATGTGCCGGCGGGCTGTCGCACGAGGACGATCAGGTATTTTCCGCGCTCTTCACGGCGCTTACCCATGACGACGGGCACGAGCATTTTGCACCGGCCGAGATCGAGCGCAATATCACCCAGCATTTCGACGCGCAGCGATTCCATCTCTACGTCGCCCAATCCGGCTTCGAGCAGCGAGATGAGAAACTCCCGGATCGCGGGCAGGCTGCGAACCGGCGGGACACTGGAGCGAATAAGAGTAGCGTCGGCAGCGTAGAGTTCAAGCAGGTCGTCGATGTGTCTGGTGTTACAGGCCTGCGCCCAGTCCTGGACGACCTGACGGGCGCCAGCTTCGGCGCGGCCGCCCGAGGAAGTACCGGCGGAACCGGGAGCGCGGCCGCGAGGAGCGGAGGGCTCGGACTCGGCAGAGGGCGCGCCAGATGACGTTCCGTGGCTGGGAACATGACTGGGGACAAGATGATGATAGTGGTGGTGAATGTGGTGTTGGCCGATACCGGATTGAGGTTGAGCAGTGACATCGCCGGCGACGGGCCGGTTGGGGATTCCGCACCACACACAGAAGCGAGCGTTCGCCGGGAGGGCACCTCCGCATCCTGAGCAGGTGTCGCCTGCTTCGTCCGCGTCACCGGCCGCCGCCAGGTCCTGCGCAGCCGCGCTGCCCGACATGCGCTGGATGGCTTCGACTGCCGCGGCCACGGCCTCGGCATTCGGCTTCGGCCAGCGGAAGGTGCCGGGGAGCCGTTGAAACAAATCTTCTAGCTCCTTGCCTTCGACGGGCTGGTCCTTCTCTGGATCGGGCTCTGGATCGGGAGGATTCGGTTTGTATGCGGTCACGGCAACCTCATCGCTGACATTGTAGGAGAATTCGTGCGCTAGCGGATGCTGAATCTTACACGCGCTTCGGAATCGGTGGGGACACCGTTGCAGAGCGCGGGACGATAGCGCCAGAAGCGGACTGCGCGCAGCACAATCTGGTCCTCGCTGGGACCGCCGCCGTCCAGGACGAAGGCGCTATACACGTGTCCGTCGGATCCAACAATAAAGCTGACGCGCACGTCCAGATTGTCATCTTGAACTTGCAGCAGCGGGTCTGGGGTGAGCAAGGCTTCGGGCGGACGTACGTTTCCACATTTCGCCAGGGCCAGCGGTTCAGACATGGGAGAGAACTCGGAGATGTGCGCGGGTACACGGCGCAGGGTCGTTTCTAATTGTGTGAGCGGGATCCGATACGGAGCCGCGAGCGGCGCGGATGCAACCGCGTACCAGGCGAGAATGCAGCAGAGGCCGGCCAGTGACAGGGCAGCCGCGAGTGCTTTCGCCATCGTCGCTGCTGTCTTCGCTTCCCTTCTGGTTGTTTTCGTTGTTTTCGTGCTCGGCCAGAGACACTGCATCAGGCTGGCGTGCGGCAATTCACCTTCCAGCTTCAGCGGAAATTAACATGGTTTACCGTCAATGAGTTACCTGTTAGATCCCTTCCGGGATCTTCGTCGCGGGTGCAATCCGTTGCAGAAGAGTCGAAGCGAACGCAACCGGCGCAGTGGTCAAGTCTTGCGATGCATGCGAGAGTTCCGGGTGGATTTCCGATTCCTGGCGCCGTGTGGAACAATGATGGCTCCGAGCTGGGCCCGCATGCGTCCATGACCGCCACAACCCACAGCCTTCAACTTGCGCTCCTGTCGGCGGCGGTCCTTGGGTTCCGTCACGGGTTCGATTACGACCACATTGCCGCCATCTCCGACATCACCAGTGTGCAGACCAGTCGCGGGCGCGGCATGCGGCTTGGTTTGCTTTATGCCCTTGGACACGCGGCCATGGTTGCCGTACTGGGTAGCCTTGTCATTCTGTTTCAGCTCTCACTGCCTCGTGGTATGGATCGTATCGCCGAGCGGCTGGTGGGACTGACTTTGCTCGTCCTGGGGGTCTATGTTCTGGGATCGCTGTTCAACGGGAACCCCGCGCCTCGCAGCCGCTTTCACCTTATGGCCGGAGCACTGCGCTGGGTCCATTGGAAGATGAAAGGCTACTGGCACGATCACAATGTCCCGCCTCCCACGGACAAGGCATGGAATTACAGTTCGAAATCGGTACTCATGATCGGCGTTGTGCACGGGCTCGGCGCGGAGACGCCCAGCCAACTGATGATCTTCTTACTGGCGGCGAATCTTGGCGGAATCGGCAAGGGCTTTGTCGGCCTAACGATGTTTATCGCGGGCCTGCTGTTGATGAATACGGTAATGACGGCCTCGGCAGTAGGACTTTTCGGCTTCAGTTCGGCGCTGCCGCGCTTTCAGTTTGTGATTACGGCGCTGACGGCGATCTATAGCCTGGCGGTTGGCGCCTTCTTCCTGTTCGGTTCGTCGGGACTCCTTCCACCGTTGGGATGAGGGTGTGGGCAAGCCATCTGGACGCGGAAATAGTTATCCCCGGGTCATCATCGTCGGGTCATCGTTTGCGGGCATCGAGGTTCCAGGTAATTCCAAGTCGGCCGTAATAAATTCTGACAGAATCGCGGACTTAGTAATACAATGGCCGACGGAAGTTACCCGAGGGGGTATTGATGACAAACATCACAAAGGCAATAGTCCGGCTCCGTGAGGAACGCCGGGACGCTCAGAACCAAGTCCAGAAACTTGGGGAGGCTATTTCCGTTCTGGAAAAGCTGACTCGAGGCTCGGGCGCAACAGGGCACGCCGGGGCGCCACATCGCGCCAAGCGCGTTCTCTCCGCGGCAGGGCGCCGGAGAATTTCTCTTGCCCAGAAAGCACGTTGGGCGAAGATCAGACAGATAAAGAAAGCAGCCTAACCGTCGGGCGGGCCGAGGCTACGCGAGCTTCCCCTCGCGAGACTGAAGCCCGCCTGATTTCTGCCCGGCGACCTGGTTACACTGCGCCGGGTCTCGAAGAAGTTATGGAATCGCTAAAGCGATGCCCTGATACCAATCCCACTCCCACCCGGGCTGCTAGCCGTGTCCTCCGCTGAGCTCGCGCACGATGCTGCCGACAAATACCTTGGCGTCTCCAAACAGCATCAGGGTGTTATCGAGATAGTAAAGCGGGTTATCGATGCCCGCGAAGCCAGGATTCATGCTCCGCTTGATGACCATCACGGTGTGGGCTTTGTCAACGTCGAGGATCGGCA
>WNFE01004444.1_pt1 | contig 12754 bp, 6 predicted proteins | sample 5400451 | NCBI WGS metagenome assembly WNFE01 (sample SAMN13153344, study PRJNA577476) | soil metagenome | isolation source: 200 cm saprolite under Douglas fir tree site 2 hole 2 | place: USA:California | collected 2015-04-18
CCAGGAGCTCAAACAGGCACAAACAGAAGACGAGGAGCAAAAACTGCGCGTAGTCACAAACGTGCAAATGTCCTACATCCAAGGGCTGGCTGCACAGCAGACGCTGGAGTTGCGGCAAAACCTCAGCAAGCTTGCCGACGACGCCGTAGAGACCTCCCATCAACTCGCGAATGTCGGTCAAGCGGACGCTCCCGATGTGCTGGAATCGGAAGTGGAAGCGCAGCAGGCGCAACTCGCGGTCGCCATGGCCGAACAGAACCAGCAGCGGGTTTGGAAAGCACTGGCCGCCGTGGTGGGGAATCCTCGACTTCCCTTGATGCAGCTCGAAGGAAAACTCGAGGACACTGCGCCGGTAAACGCGGATGAACTGGTGGAGAGGATCGTCAACGAAAGTCCGGCCGTCAAAATCGCTGAACTCGGTGTCAAGCGCGCCGAAGCAGCCTTGGCCCGAGCGAAGCGGGAACCAATTCCCGACCTTCAGCTCCGCGGCGGCATGCAGCAAAATCGCGAGTTGTCCGAGACTTCCGGACGCCCCGTGGGGCTCCAGGGATTTGCCGACGTCGAGGTACGTATTCCGATCTTTAACCGCAACCAGGGAAACATTGCCACCGCTAAGGCTGATGCAGAGAGGGCGAAGCGCGAAGTGGAGCGCGTGAAGCTCGTTTTGCGGGAACGGGCGGCAAGCGTCGTCCAGACCTACACGTTCTCCCAAACCGCAGTCGACCGCTACAAGAACCAGATGATACCGAGAGCGCAAAAGGCATATGAGATGTACACCAAAAAATACCAGGATATGGCTGCCGCTTACCCACAGGTCCTCATCGCCCAGAGAACCCTGATGCAGCTAGAAGTCTCCTACATCACTGCGCTGGGGAACTTCGCGACGAGCTCACTTTCTCTGCAGTCCTACTTGCTGATGGACGGCCTAGAAGCTCCGTCGCAGCCGGGCGGAATCGACCAACCGGTGCGTGAGGTCAACATCCCATTCCAGATGGGCGCAAGCCCCCGGTAAAAGTGATCACATGAGAAAACGCCCCCTTCTTCTATCCATTACCGCTGCAAGCGTCGCGGGAGCCGCTGCGTTCGGATGGATGACCATCCGGCGCGGCTTCAGCGCACGCGATAACCCGTCGGCGATGGAGGTCTATGTCGCAAAGACGGCGCGTAAGCTTTCCATCCCGGCCTCGGAACGCGACGCCAAGAACCCGTTTCCGCCAACGCCCGAAGTTCTCAGTGAAGCGCGTGCCCACTTCGCGGATCATTGCGCTACTTGCCACGGCAATGACGGCAGCGGGAAAACCGAGATCGGACAGAACCTCTATCCGAAACCGCCGGACATGCGCCAGTCCGAAACGCAGAACCTCACGGACGGGCAGATTTATTACATCATCCACAACGGAATCCGCCTTACGGGAATGCCCGCGTGGGGCGGCCCCGGCGAGGACGACGACAGCTGGAAGTTGGTTCTCTTTATTCGGCACCTGCCTCAGATGAATCCGCAAGAGATGAAAGAGATGGAACCGTTCAACCCGAAGAGTGCCGCGGAACGCTCGGAGGAAGAAGACGAACAACGATTTTTGAATGAAGGCAAGACCCCAGAAATGAAGATGAGGATGCATCACTAAAAACGGAGAACAAAAATGAAACGAATTATTCTGTTGGTCGCAATGGTTGTGCTCGCCGCAGGGGCTTCGTTTGCCCACGGCAAAGAGCAGCACGTCATGGGGAAGGTGACCGCCATCACGGACAGTTCCATTACGGTGCAAACAAAAGCCAAGGAACCCGTCACCGTCTACACCATGGCCGAAACAAAGTACGAAAAGAGCGGTACAGCCGCTTCGATGAAGGACCTCAAGGTGGGCGACCGGGTGGTCATCCACGCCGAAAAAATGGGGGACAAGCTTATGGCGAATGAGGTGCACTTCGCCGTCGTGGCCAAAACTCCTCAGCAGCGATAAGCAAGTTTTCGAACCCGCGATCCAGAGCGTCTGGACCAACGGCATCGCGCTGCAAGGATATCTGCTCACGGATGGACTCGAAGCCCCCGCACGCCCCGGCGAAGTCGACCGTCCCATCCGCGAAACCAACGTGCCCATGCCGGAACGCACGATGTCTCCGCGGGAATCGACGCGCAATCCCTGACTTGCGCCTGGATCCCCAGAATGCAGCGCCTGCGGCGAAATGTTAAAGATGGGGTTCCCAGAACACCGCGCTCCGACCGTATCGAGTGCGCAACACTGGTACCCCAGTAGCGTTGACCAACAGAAAATTTGGTGGGTACCGTGGATGATAGGGTGCCCGGGTGTCGGCGGATGCATTTCCGCTGATCAACGTCGGGAAATTGACGATGGAAGGTCTGGGAGTATTGCCAAGTTCCTTTCCTTCAAGAGCCGAAACCCGATTCGCTCCAGTGGGTTTGTATTTTTAGTGACGCCCTTGCGTGGCGACAGATCGATTGAACGATGCCAGCAGTAACAAAAGCCGGAAGATACGAAATCGTTGGGGAACTGGGCCGCGGCGCGATGGGCGTCGTTTACAAAGCCATGGATCCGGTGATCGGGCGCACCGTCGCGGTCAAAACCATCCGGTTGAGCGAAGAAGGCACGGGACTCTCGCGCCCCGAGCTCCTGACGCGATTCCAAACCGAAGCGCGCGCCGCAGGTTTGCTGACACATCCGAACATCGTGGTGGTTTTCGACGCCGGCGAAGAAGACGGCCTCTATTACATCACCATGGAGCTGGTGGAGGGAAAGAGCTTGCAGGCGCTGCTCGACGACGGTCATGGCTTTCCACTGCCGCGCACGCTGCGCATCATGGAGCAGACTTGCAGCGCGCTGCAATTTGCGCATGAACGCAACGTCATCCACCGCGACATCAAGCCGGCGAACCTTATGCTTACCGCCGACGATACCGTCAAGGTCACGGACTTCGGCACGGCCAAGATTCTGCAGTTCGGCACCGTCCAGCAAACGGCGCACGTCATGGGCACCCCCAGCTACATGTCGCCGGAACAGGTGAAGGGCCGCGCCGTAGACGGACGCAGCGACATCTTTTCGCTGGGCGTCATGCTCTATGAAATGGTGACGGGCGAAAAACCCTTCCCGGGCCAGAACATCACCACGGTGATCTATAAAATCGTCAACGAAGATCCCGTCCCGCCGCGACAAATTAATCCCTCGATTCATCCCGGGATCAGCGCAGTCGTCATGAGGGCGCTAGAGAAAGAGCCCGACCAGAGATACCAGAGTTGCCGCGAAATGCTCGAAGATCTGCGGAATTACCGGTCACTCGCGCCAAGCGGCGGCAACCTACAATCGACGATGGTCCTGGGTGGAGGCTCGCCCGCGGCGACGGTGATTTCCGGAAATGCGGCGGGCCGTGGCTTCACCGGTGAAGATCAAACCGTCATCGCGACGGCGCGCTCCCTGAATGCGCGGGCATCGTCTCCCGGCCAGACTCCGGTGGTGCGCAGAACGGGAATAATCGCGCCCGCCCCGGAACCCCCGAAAAAGAAAAGTGTCCTTGGGACGATCCTCGCAGCGATTCTGCTTCTGGGCGTGATTGTTTACGGAGCGGAAAAGATAAAACCGGTTTTCGAAGCCGCACGCGAGCTTCATGACGCACAGAAGAAAGATGGGAGCTTGCCTGCTTCGGTGCCCGCGGCATCGGAAACCACTCCGGATAACTCGGCGGCAGGTACCTCTGGAACCGAGGCTTCTCCTCAGCCGAAGGATCCAGCGGCTGGAGCAGGTGCTGAGCCGAAACCGGCGGAGTCCAAGCCCGCGGAAATCGTCGCGGTAAAAGTGGCGCCCAAGAAAACAGAAAATACGATTAGTCCCAAAGCGGCGGAGTACAAAGGCCGGATCGAAGAGGCCATTTCCGAAAAAGGATTAGGCGGCCATGTGAAAGTTCAGGCCGCCGGCAACACGTTGACGCTCGCGGGAAAGCTCCGGCCTTCTGAACATGGCGCACTTTTGAAATTGTTGCGGAACGCCCCTTCGGACGTGCGCGTTATCGATCACCTCGAGTACGACGACACACCCGTGGCTGCCACCGGCAGCCCGGACGAGGGCACTCACCCGGTTCCTGTGGCGGGGCGCGGAGCGATTCATATCGTTACCGACGTGATCGGCGCCACTGCCGTGCTGCGCGGACCTGCGGGCCACATCCTGAACAAGTGCGAAACACCTTGCAGCTTTAACAATTTGTCTCCTTCGCGTTACAGCCTCGAAGTGCAAAAGGAAGGCTATCAATCCGTTCAAACCGCTCTGCAGGTAAAGAGTGGCGACGCCCAGGATCAGAAGATCAAACTCGAATCGCTGGCCAAAGGCATTTACATAAGCACTCAGCCGCCGGGAGCCGATGTCTTTATCAATGGAGCGAAACAGTCAGGCCAGACGCCCGTAACGCTGCCGCTCGCGCCCGGCCAGTACAACCTCGTCTTGCGGCTGCAGGGCTATGAGCCTTACGCAGGAGGCATTCAGGTCAAGGACAACATCCAGACGCAACTTAACGTCCCGCTCAACGAAAAGTCCGCAAGCCGCGTCGCCTGGGCCCAGGTGAACACAAATCCGAAAGGCGCAGAAATCATCGTGGATGGGACCTCCACCGGCCAGTTCACACCCGCTCGCGTGCAGGTGCCTGCCGGGTTGCACACTGTGACGCTACGATTGAATGGATTTCAGCAGGCCAAGCGGACGGTCCAAGTCAGCGAAGGTGGCACGGTCACCATTGACGAGTCCCTCCACGAGAAATAAGCCCTACTACTGTCAGAGATACCGCAATTCACTCTGGACGGTTCCCTTAACAAACTCTTAGCGGGCCTCCCCAAAACGTAACATTTTGTTACATGCAACCAGAGTCAGTTCTAGAACCTTCTACGCTTCTCATTCATGACAAAGGACTTAGCACCATTGCCTTCAGGCCGGAGGCGTGCTTGCATTATGGGCAGGGACCACTTGCCCTCACGCGAGGCCATTGCGAGACAGAAGGTGGACTCCCTCGCCGCTCGAGGCGGCGTGAACCAACTCTAAGGAAGCAAGTGGAGACTCCATTGGTCCTCAGGGCCACACAACCGGTCCATGAAGCAAAGCGCGACGCAGCATCGCAGACGAACCCGGATTCCACGCCGCGCACGTCGCTGCGCCAGCTCGCGAATGCGGTCTCCCGAGTTCCAGCAGGCATAACGGACCACAAAGCCCTCGAAGTTCATCGTGCACTCCGAAACCTCCATTTGCTCATGCGGTCGGAACGCCTCTACGAGAAAGATCATCCGCGCAGACTCGACAGCCTTGACGGTGCTTACGATTCCATCCGCAACGCTACCGAAATTCTAGGCGGGCTGGAGATTCGAGTGGAACGTGGCGGTTTGGTTGCGCCGAGAATCGGCGACGCCCACCTGCCGGACGCGCGCGGAGAAATGCAGGCGCTGGCGATCGACCTGCAGCGCGCTGGGATTCACGCTTTGGCCTTCTCGAAAAAATTCCATGTAGGCGAACTGGACACGCTCGCGCGACTCGTGAAGGCGTCGCTGCTAAGATCGGAAGAGCCGGCGAACGGTGGGGGCAGTGCTTGGTGGCCGGCGCGACTTCTGGAGAACCGCGTGGAAGGCATTTCCATCAATACGCAAACGGAGCGCAGAGTGGACACGGTGCTGGCAAGTCTCATCGCCGCGCTCGTGGCCTACGGTGGACATTCCCCGCGCGAGACGGCCGATGCGCCCATCCAGGCGCCGGACTTTGACGATCTCGTGGCGAGCCTTCGGCTTCTGGCACGGCTGACTCCGCCTCTCGAAAGCGCTCGCGGCCTTTCCCCTGAAGAAGCAGCGCGCGCGATCCACGGCGCGATGGAAGAAGCCAGCCGCGACAGCGTGTCCATGCTGCTCAGTTCCGTCTCCCAGTATGGACCGAGCGAAGGCGAACGCCCGCAACCCTATTTGTTGCGCCTTTCCGAACACATCATTTTTGAATTTCTCAGCGCGGAGTTTTCCAGCGGATCGCTTACCGCCTTGTCCGTAAGGCCGACGATCTATCGATTGAGCGATGTCATCATCGAGGCCGGCGGTTATTCCGGTCCTCACTCCTCGCAGCATCTCTCGTCGCTCGCGGTCACCTGGGCGACGGACACGCACCGCGAGCAACTGATCGATCGATTCTGGCTGGAACTTCCGCCTCGCGAAAAATCGGCTGTACTGCGCGGCCCGGATGTCTGGTGCGTTCCGGTGGCGGCGCTGCGCCATACGCTCGGGCAGCTCGCCGACGCCGGCGCCGACGCTCCTCGTCGCGAAGCGCGCAACATCGTCCTGAATTTTGCGCGCCGCATCGAACATGCGGACCCTTCGGCGAGGCGCTCCGTTGCCGCCGGGCTCAATGAACTGTCTTCGATTATCGAATCTCTCTGGCCGAATCAGTTGCCGGAAGACCTGAGCCGTGGGGCCATGAAAGCATTGGACGTGGAGAAGGCTCCGGAAACCGCCGCCCTGCTCGCGGCCTTTGTCGAATCACTCGGCCGCATCGCGGTGAACCGCGCGGACTATTCCGGTTTCGAAACCATCCTGACCGGTCTGGAGCGCGTTCCTCAGGATAAAGAGCACGACCACTTGGCGGCGCTGGCAAAGCGCCTGGTGGCACAGGACCGCTGGCTCTTGCTGGTGGACGCTGCTCTGGCCAATCGCGCTCTGGATCCAGTCCTGCCCCGGCTCTTGCAGCGCGATCCCGAGCGGCTGCTCGACCGCCTGACCTTGCTCCTCACCGAACCCCGCGGCCCGGAAATGGTACCCGCGATGGCGCGGCTCCTGCGCACCATCGGCGTGCCCGTTCTGAACCTTCTCGAAACGCGGCTCTACGAAGCCCGCCGCCAGCGCGTGACCGCGGCAATCAAACTCCTGGCTGCGGCAGACCCCGAGCGGCTGCTGCGCGGCCTCGCACGCGCCATGGCGAGCTGGGAATGGAACCTTCAGGATTTGGCGGTCAGCGAACTCTCGCGGCCCAACAATTCCGCATCGGCGCTGAGCACCGCTTTCGTCTTCTCCGCTATCCTCGCCGACGCGCATCCCATGGTCGTTCCCATGATGATCGACCATCTCGGCCTGGCGCAGGAAGCCACCGCCGTTCCCCAACTGATGGAAATCGCTGCCGGTGAACATGAGACTCTGCGCGACCAGTTTGTGCGCATTAAGGCCATCGAAGCGCTCGGCCGCATGCGCGCCTCCGAAGCCGCCGAGCTTCTCCGCAGGTTGGCGGAGAACCGTGAGGGCCTCACCTATGCGGAACCTGCCGGCTTGCGCGCTGCAGCGGAAGATGCGCTGGCGCTGATCGAGAATCGTCCATCGTTCAAGCAGGCGGCAGCTGCGTTTGGAGCGCCGGCACAATCAAGCTCCGGCTACGTCATCCCGCGACGCTACACTCGAGTCCCATTGGACTCACCACTTCGCGCGCAGATCGAGGGCGCGCCGGCGGGCCTTGCTCGCATAAAGACCATCAGCCTGGGCGGCGCCTATCTGGAGTCCCCGCGCAAACTCAGCGTGGGCGACTCGATCAAGCTCGAGGTCCGCGCCGGTCTCCGCAAGATCAATTTCACCGCCGTCGTCCGCAATATCGGCCCGGACGGCAGCGGCGTCGAATTCGTGCACATGCGCGATGAAGACCGCGAGAAACTCCGCAAACTCGTTCAGCGCCATCTCCAGCTCTAGCCGATTCCCTCGTACAGAACCTGTTTTGTTCCATCATTTTGCAGTTGTTCCAATATCCTGAATCGGCCATCAGCGCAGGGATGGCGACAAGAAGCGACATTCCCTTCTTCCTACGCAGTTTCGTACCTTGTCTCTTGCCAGTCCTCCCGCTTTCATGGATTCGGCGCTAGTCCTCGGTGCTCTCGACGATGTCAGGTCAGTCCTCGGAGAGCCGAAGGGGCTGCCGCCTCCCCCATAGTTCGTTCCGGGCGACGGCTTGGAAGTTTTCAGTTGAAAGCAACGCTATATTGCAGTAAAAGCCCTGTATTCAATTGTATCATCTGGGAAACGGCGGGATAGCCCGCCACCGCTAGGGGTAGCGGAAGATCAGTTGGTGCCACAACAGGAGGACTCATGCAAAGCAGGCAGGGTGTGTGTGTGTCAAGTTCCATTCGAACGGGGTCGCGGCTTCAGTCGACCGCTTTGCGGTCGCTGACAACTGTAATCATGCTGTGCTTGCTGGTACTGGGTTGGGCTGCGACCGCTTCGGCACAGGTCAATACCGCAACTCTTTCGGGAGCGGTATCCGACCCTCAAGGTTTACCGGTTAAAGGCGCAAAGGTCACCATGACCAATGCTGCCACCGGCGCCCAGCGCACCTCCGTCACAGATGATGGCGGACGCTACAATCTCGTCGGACTTCCTCCCGGCCAGTACAAGATGACCGTCGATGGCGGCGCCAACTTTACGGTTTATCAGAATGCTTCCGTTGTTCTCACCGTTGGCGAGACCGCAACGTTTGATCCGCACTTGGAACTCAAAGGCATGCAGCAGACCGTGACGGTGACGACGGAAGCCGTTCCCATTGAAACCAGCAAAACCGAAGTCTCCCAGACCGTCGAGCAGCGCCGCATTGACAACCTCCCCATCAACGGGCGGAACTACATCAACTTTACGCTCACCAATTCCCAGACGACTCGCGACGTCTCTCCCACTATCGGCCCCGCCCCCAATAGCGGTCTAAACGTCAGCGGCGCGCGCGCCCGCTCCAACATGGTCAGCGTGGACGGCGCCGATGCCGGCGATAACTCGGTCAACGGTATCCGCTCCACGGTTTCACAAGAAGGCGTCCAGGAATTCCAGCTCATCCTCAGCAACTACAACGCCGAGTACGGCCGCGCCACCGGCGGTGTGATCAACATCGTCACCAAAGGCGGCGGGAATGATTTTCACGGCAACGTCTTTGGCTTCCTACGCAACAAGGCTTTTCAATCGCGCAACCCCTTCTCTGGACAAATCAATCCTGCCACCGGCAATCTCGATCCGATCAAGCAGGGCTACACGCGCACGCAAAGCGGGCTCACGTTCGGCGGCCCTATCAAGAAAGACAAGACCTTCTACTTCTTTTCCTACGAATACACACAGCGCGAGGAAACCGGCTTTTCCAGCATCGGCATCAACAACTTCGGCATGCAAACCGTGACGCTGCCGACCTCTGCGGGACCGCTTCCCGTGCAATTGACCGGCCCGCAGGCAGCGGCTGTAAATGCGCTCCTCACCTCCGGCAACTCGTCTCTCCAGACTCTCGGCGTGCAATACGGAGTCTTCATGGGTTCCGCCTCGAATGTCGCCTTGAACGGCTTGGACTATGGGGCGTTGGTAACAAGTCTGTCGGGAGGCTCGATCACCCCGGTCAATCCCGTTGCCACGCCGTTTGGACCCCTGTTCCGGGAATTCCCGCTCCCGGTATCGTGCCCGAGTGGCGCCACGGTGAATTCCCTTGTTTGCAGCGGTTTCGCTGCCGTGGGCCCCAAGAGTTCTGTTGTGCCCGCCGGCGCCGTCCCCTTGCCGGGTTCCTTTGCCGCTCTCAATGGCGTTCGTGGCAACTACCCCGTAGCGGAAAAGACGAGCTTGTGGTCCGCTCGAATTGATCAGCGTTGGAACAATCGCAACAATTCTTTCCTTCGCGTGGGCGTTTCCCCCTCGCTCGTTACCGGCCTTCCTTCCACTTCGCAGAATCAGGTCTTCGGTCAGAATTCCGGCTCGCGCGCAGGCTACAACCAATCGCGCGACCTCAACTTTACCTTTCAGCACGACACGATCGTCAGCGACAAAGCATTCAACGAATTCCGCGCGCAGGTCGCCCGCCGCGGACTGCACTTCGGCTTTTCACAACTTCCGGGCGGCGACCAGATCGGCGTGAACATCCCAGGGTTTGCCTATTTCGGCCGGGAACCCTACTCCACAGTCGACCGCATCGAGCGGCGGTTCGAATTCACGGACAACGTTACCCTCGTCCGCGGCAAACATACTTTCAAGATCGGTGCAGACGCCAACGTCATTCAGATCCGCTCATCGAAGAAGCAGATCTTCGAGCTCGATTTCGGCGGCGTCGTGAACTTCGGCGGTTTTTCGGCATCGACGTTCGGTTTTCCTGACAGCATCGCCGGAATCTCCTTGCCGGGCACGACCGGCCTGCAATCCTACGGCCTCGGAATTCCGACCTCCTACATCCAGGGCATTGGCAACTCCAATCAACCCTTCGATAACCTTCCCTTCGGTTTCTTTGCGCAGGACAACTGGCGCCTCAACCGCCACCTGACCTTCAACTACGGTATCCGCTACGACGTGGAAATCAGTCCGCTCTTTGCTCCTGCCACAGCAGTCAACGCGGCCGCGGAACAAGCCCTCGGCGTCGTCGAAGGAATCCCGCGCGACTTTAACAACTTCGCTCCCCGTTTCGGCTTGGCTTGGGATCCGGCGGGAAACGGCAAGACCGTCATTCGTGCTGGCTACGGCGCCACCGCTTTCGACGCCGTGACTGCCGACGGAGGCCGCTCCGTGCAACTCCTTTCAACGGGCGGCACCCCCTCCGCTTGCGGCCTGGTCGCTCCCACTTGCGCCAACGGCCTGGACAGTCCTGCCAACCTTAACGGCTCTTCCATTTTCCAGGGCGTTCTGAATGCTCCACCAAACCTGAACCTGTTCTACCTGCCCAATCAGCAGCGCTTCGACCCTCTTGCTCCCGGTTCGCTCTTTGCCAATCAAAATTACTTGACCGCGGGATTCCCGCTTCCCATTCTTCCGTTCACGCTTCCGTTGGCGAAAAACTTCGTCTACGGTTACGCGCACCAGGCGAATCTCACCATCGAGCGCGAAATCGCCGGCTCCTGGAAATTTAGTCTTGGTTACCAGTGGACTCGCGGCTTGCACTTGAACCGCCCGCAGGACGTCAATTCCACGGATCCTCATCTGCTCGCACAGAACGCGTTTAACGCCGCTGCCTCGGGGCTTAGCGTCGGCAACCCGCTGACCGTCGTCGTTCCTTCCAACTCCGCGGCGTTCTCATGTCTCAGCACGGGGGCAGCATCGAGTATCTTCGTGATGATTCCCGGAGTCCTTGCACAAGGTCATCCCGGCTCATCGAATTGTTCGTCGCCAAATATCGGCTTCATCGGCACGCCGGCGTTCTTCAACTTCTTCCGGCCCTCCGGCCCCAATCCATCCTTTGCGGCGCTGATACCCGGTATTCCCGCTGGCGCGGTTCCCCTGCCTTGCTTCTCGACTGGCATTCCCGCAGGTTACGCGGGACAGGTCGCGCTCGCGAAGTGCGCAAGTTACCCGGGCGGCTTCGGCGTTCCCATTCCTTTCAACAGCGTCGACGCGCAGCTCTCCAACGGGAACTCCTGGTACAACTCTTTGACCTTTAATCTCTCAAAGCGTTTCTCCAGGGGCTTTGAGCTGCTCTCCAGCTACACCTATTCCCATGCCATTGACGACTCGACGGACTTGCAATCTCCCCTCGAGCCGCAAGACAGCCGCTTCCCCAACCTGGAGCGCTCCAATTCCGTGAACGACCAGCGCCACCGCTGGGTGAACAGCGCCGTCTTCCAATCGGCCGGCGCAAAGTCTGGCGACGGTTTCTTCAAGCATCTCGCCGCCGATTTCACTCTTTCCCCCATCGTCGAGTTCTCTTCCGGCCGGCCCTTCAACGTCATCACCGGCACGGATACGCGCCTGGACTTGGGCGCGTCACAGGCTCGGCCTTCCGTCGGCGGCGGCACGACTTCGTCCTTCATCCCCGGCGTAACTTTCGGTCCGGCCAACGTCTGTCTCAACAACGACGGCACGACATTCCAAGTGCCCCTCGTTTCTCCGCCCGCAGGCTGCAACGGAAACCTCGGCCGCAACCGCTTCACATCACCCAACTTCTTCCAGTGGGATATGCGCCTCTCCCGGCGCATTCCCCTCGGCGAGCGCTTCAAGATCGACGTCATCGCCGATGCCTTCAACCTCTTCAACCGCACCAACATTGCTGCGGTCAACCAGCTTTGTGATCCCCTGGCCGGCTCGACTTGCAGCGCGGGCCAGCCGACCGCCTCTTACGACGCGCGCCAGTTCCAGTTTGCCCTCAAGGTGAGCTGGTAACAAAACTCTTCGGCTCCTGCCCAGCTCCGCAACCTCATGAGGGTCCCCTCACCGGGACCCTCTTTCTTTTCGAGCCTCGGTGTGCTGCGTTTTTCGGCGTTGGCCGTTCCTCTTTCCGTCTCTTTCGACTTTCGACCTCTGCTGCGGGGTCTGCATCAGTCACCAGTCAGGAGTCACTTTGCTCTTCCACTCACTCAACTTCGCAATTGGGATTCATCCCTTTCGACTTTCAACTTTCAACCTTCGACCTCTGCTAAAGTGGGAGCACCATTCCCCCTGAAGGAATCGGAGAGCGAATGAACGGACTCCTCATCGGAACAGTGATTCTTGTGGCCATCCTGGTGATCTGGCTGGCTTTGCAGAGCTTGCAAGGCCGCCAGAAGAGCGGCGCGATCGAATCGCAGATGAACGAATTGCGCCGCGACCTGCAGACCATTGCCACATCGCAAGCTTCGAGTACGGGACAATTGGAAACCATCGCCAAGAATGTCGCGCAGCGCCTCGACAGCGTCGCCCCCGCCTTGCAGGAGGCCATCAAGAACTCCGCCCAGATTACCGGCCAGATGACTTCCGACGCGCAAACCAAGATGGCCAACGAACTCAAGAACACGCGCGATCAGATCAGCCAGATTCAGCTCCAGCTCGGCGAAGTCCAGC
>WNFE01008587.1_pt1 | contig 12745 bp, 8 predicted proteins | sample 5400451 | NCBI WGS metagenome assembly WNFE01 (sample SAMN13153344, study PRJNA577476) | soil metagenome | isolation source: 200 cm saprolite under Douglas fir tree site 2 hole 2 | place: USA:California | collected 2015-04-18
GTCTACGTGCTCGGTGGCTACTCGCTGCTCGATTTCGGCAATACCAATCCCTACCATTTCACCGACCGCGGATTCCACGGCGGGGCGGGAGCGAAGTTCTTCATGAGCTCGCGCTTTGCGTTGCGCTTCGAGGCGCGCGGCATCTACACGCCGAGCACGACGAGTGCGTTTCCCGGCGGGTCGAAGAACGCGACGCACCTCATGGCGTCCGTGGGATTCGCGTTCTTCCAGCCGGACGCCGCGCCAGCGGCAGACGCGGATCACGACGGCGTCGCAGACAAACTTGACGCCTGCCCCGACACTCCCCGCGGCGCGACCGTCGATAACCGGGGCTGTCCTGCCGATGCCGATAGCGACGGCGTATTGAACGGGATCGATCAGTGCCCCAACACGCCGACGGGCGCGACGGTGGACGCCACCGGCTGCCCGCACGATCAAGACGGCGACAAGGTGTTCGACGGGATCGATCAATGCCCGAACACGCCCGCGGGCGTTGCGGTCGACGCCAAGGGTTGCCCGATCGCCGCCGCTGCTCCGGGTGGCCTGCCGGATTCCGACGGCGACGGCGTGAACGACCTCCTCGACAAGTGCCCGAATACGCCTGCGGGTGCAACCGTCGATACGACGGGATGTCCGATCGATTCCGATCACGACGGCGTCTGGGATGGACTCGACAAGTGCCCGGATACGCCAGCGGGCGCGACCGTCGATGCGAACGGCTGCCCGATGGATTCCGACGGCGACAAGGTCTTCGACGGGATCGATCGCTGCCCCAACACTCCTGCCGGCACACCGGTCGACGCGTTCGGCTGTCCGGCAGACAGCGACAAGGACGGCGTGCCCGACAGTCTCGACAAGTGCCCCAACACGCCAGCCGGGATTCAGGTCGATGGAAACGGCTGCCCGATCGAGCATGACACCGATGGCGACGGCGTGATCGATTCACAGGATCGCTGCCCCAACACGCCGAAGGGATCGCGCGTCGATCAATTCGGCTGCTTGTTGCTGTTCGAGGAGAAAGCAGTCCCTCCGGCGGCCCCGGGTGCGCCGCCGGCACGTCCCACGCTGATTCTGCAGGGCGTGAACTTCCAGAGCGGCCGGTCGGTGCTGACGACCTCGTCCTACGTGGTCCTGGATCAGGTCGCCGCGTCCCTCGTGGCCAATCGTGAAATTCGGATCGAGATCGCCGGCTATACAGATTCCACGGGCCGGCGTCCGATGAACCTCCGGCTCTCAATGGCGCGGGCCGCCGCCGTGCGCGCGTATCTCGCTCGCCGGGGAGTCAGCCCGATGCGGATGCAGGCACGCGGATTCGGAGCGTCGGGATACATCGCGCCCAATGCGACGCCGGAGGGGCGGGCACAGAACAGACGAGTAGAACTGCACAAGCTGAACTAGGAGACGGCCGCAGACGCAGCAGACGCAGCCGTGGTGAACAGATCACTGGGGTCAGGACAAGCAAACTGTCCTGACCCCTTGTATTTTCAGTCGCCCCGACCCTCTCGAGACCCGTATGCGTTTGCAACATGTCGCGATCATCGGTCTTCTGGTCCCAGCCGTCCTGCAGGGACAACAGCGTGCCTGGCAATCCACCGACTACTATCGGCTGACTGTCGCGAGCAGTCCGGCGCTGTCGCCCGACGCGCGGCGCGTCGCGTTCGTCGTGACCACGGTGGTCGAAGACAAAGACCGACGTCACAACGAGATCTGGATGGCTCCCGCCGACGGCTCCGCTCCGGCGTTCCGGTACACGAGTCCTTCGACGGAAGCGTCGAACCCCAACTGGTCACCCGACGGATCGCTGCTGGCGTTCTCGAGCAAGCGTGATGGCTCGGATGACGACACCTGGTTTCTGCGGACCGCTGCGCCGGGCGGCGAAGCATTCCAGATCAAAGGCGTGCACGCGATGCCGATCTTCTCGGCAAATGGGCAGTGGCTCGCCTTCACATGGCGCGGCGACGACCCGGACAGTCTGAAGAAGGAGACGTGGCGCACGCGCGTGTCACCCACCGCGATCACCCGCGGCGCCGATCCCAAGCGATTCGACGGGCGCGTCTACACCTCGATCCCGATCGTCGGCGATGAGCGCGGCTACCTGCCCCCGCGCGAGATCCGGCGCCCCGCCCATCTGTACCTCGTCCCGCTCGCCGGCGGCACACCGCGCCAGCTCACCAGTGGCGACTTGAGCCAGAGCTCGCCCGCGTGGTCACCGGACGGCAAGACGATCGCCTTCGATCAGGACTCAACCGAGAATCAGGAAGTGCGGAACGACAACTGGCCGGCCTTGTACCTCCTCAACGTTGCCGACGGCACAACTCGCCCACTTCCCACCGGCTTCCCGCAAAGCAGCTCGCCCGCCTGGTCTCCAGACGGAAAGACGATCGCGTTCGTGTGCTCCAAGGGCCGGGACGTCGAGAACGACGTTTGCATCGTTCCCGCAAGCGGAGGCACCGGACGGATTCTGACGGCAGACTGGAGCCTCGATCCGAGCAGCCCCGCCTGGTCGGCCGATGGCAAGACGATCTACTTCTACGCCGAGACCAACGGCAACGTGCATCTGTTTGCCGTGGCGGCCGCCGGTGGTCCTGTTCGTCAGGTCACCACGGGAGAGCGGCAGCTGCGCGGCTTCTCCCTCAGCATCGACGGGCATGCGCTCGCCTATACGGCCAGCGACGTCACCCACGGGACGGAGTTGTACGTGACTCCGCTCGCGCACGGCGCGGAGCGGCGGCTGACGTCGTTCAATGACTCACTCTTCAAGCAGGTCACGGTCATTCCCGCCGACACGTTCTGGTTCACCGGCGTCGGCGGCTTGAAGATCCAGGGGTGGCTGATGAAGCCGTACGGCTTTCAAGCCGGCAAGAGCTATCCGCTCGTGCTCTCGATCCACGGCGGCCCGCACTCGAACTACGGCAACGTGCTGTTTCCGGAATTCCAGATGCTCGCGAGTCAGGGGTATTGGATGTTGTTCACCAATCCGCGCGGGTCGAGCGGCTACGGGCACGCGTTCACGTACGCGACGCGCGGTCGCTGGGGGATGGAGGACTACCAGGATCTCATGCAGGCCGTCGACGTCGCGATCGCGCGGGCCAAGGGCACCGTCGACACGACGCGCATGGCGGTCCTGGGCGGCTCCTACGGCGGATTCATGACGAACTGGGTGGTCGGCCACACGAACCGGTTCCGGGTGGCGCAAACCGATCGCTCGATCTTCAACTGGTATTCGTGGTACGGATCGTCCGACGCGCAGGGGCTGACCGACTACGAATTCAACGGCGCGCCGTGGGAGAGCGATTCCCTCTACCGCGTCCTGTCGCCGATGATGTACGCGAAAAACATGCGCACGCCGATGCTGATCGTGCACTCGGAGGATGACAAGCGCACCCCCATCACCGACGGCGAGCAGCTCTTCATGTCATTGCGCAAACGCGGGATTCCGGCGGAATTCGTGCGCTATCCGCGGTCCTTCCACGGCCTGTCACGCACTGGTCCGCCATGGCTCCTCGTGGACCGCCTGGAGCGGATCCGCACCTGGTTCGCGCATTGGATCGGTACCGGCGACGCGGCGCCCGCGGCCACGACGAGCCAGCATTGACGCTGCGTCGGAGCGTATTACTCGTGCTGGCAGTGACCCTGCTAGCAGGGCCCGCGACCGCGCAACAGCGGCGTACTCGACGTCCCGCGCCGCCCCCCGCCCTCCCCGCCACTGTTAGTCGCCGCACTTCGCCGCCCGTCATCCCAACGCCGCGCTCGGTGCTCGGCTTCGAGCCAGGGGACGATCGCAAGCTCGTCGAATGGCCGGTGTTGGTGCGCTATTTCGGCGCGTTGGCCAAGGCGAGCGACCGTGTCGATTATCGGGAGCTCGGCAAGACGACGCTGGGCGCGCCGTTTATCGCGCTCGTGATCTCGAGCCCGCAGAACCTGCGGCGGCTCGACTATTACCGGCAGGTGAACGCGGGACTCGCGGATCCCCGCTCATTTCGCACCAGTCGCGTCGCGCGTGAGGCGCTGCAGAACGGCAAGGCGATCGTTCTCATCACGTCGAGTATTCATTCGACGGAGGTGGGTGGGCACCTCTCTCCCGTCGCGCTCGCGTATCGTTTGGCGACCGATACGGGCGCGACGACGCGCGCGATTCTCGACAATGTGATTCTGTGGCTGGTGCCGTCGCTGAACCCCGATGGCGTCACCATCGTGTCGAAGTGGTACAACCGCACGATCGGGACGACCGCGGAAGGAACGTCGCCGCCGGAGCTGTATCACCACTACACCGGCCACGACAACAACCGCGACTGGTACGCGTTCACACAGGTCGAAACCCAGCTGACGGTCGATTCCCTCTACAACGTCTGGCACCCGCAGATCGTGCACGACATCCATCAGATGGATGCGAACGGCGCACGGCTGTTTCTGCCCCCCTATCTCGATCCCGTCGAGATTTCGATCAATTCCACCTATGACGCCTGGACGCCGGCGCGCGCATACCAGCACTACCACGGTGGCGTGCGAATTCTCTCCGAGACAGCCAGTGCCGATCTCGCGACGCCGGTGGATATCCCGTTCGATCGCTTGCAGGCCCGCGAGCGCGGCTACAATCCGCGCGAGCGGTCGTGGAATTTCACGAACCCCTGGCGCGGCGGGCGCTGGTCGTTGCGCGACATCGTCACTTATCAGACGGAAGGCGCGTACGCGCTGCTGGCGCATGCGGCACGCGAGCGCGAGCGCTGGCTCGCCAACTTCCTCAACATCGAGACGCATGCGATCCGCGGCTGGCGGGAATGGCCGTATGCCTACGTGATTTCCCCGCGCCAGGACTCGGTCGCGCTCAGCGCGCTGCTCGGCATCCTGCGCCGCGGGGGCGTCGAGATTCGCACGGCGCTGCAGCCGTTCAGTCTGCTCGGGCAACGTCATGCGCGTTCGCCAAGACGCTCCTCGAAGTGCAGCACTATCCTGACCGCCGCTTGTATCCCAGCGGGCCGCCGGAGCGCCCCTACGACGTCACCGCTCACACCCTGCCGTTGTTGATGCGTGTGACGGCAACCGTAGCCAACGACTCCTTGCGTGTTCCGCTGTCGGCGCCGATCACACCGCGGATCGTGCCCCCGGTGCCCCCCCTTCGTGTAACGGACCTGGAGCCAGCCGTCCGTATTGGTCTCTACAAGTCCTATGACGCGACGATGGATGAGGGGTGGACCCGATGGGTGTTCGACAATTGGAAAGTGCCCTACACGTCGCTCGTCGATTCGGTGGTGCGCGCGGGAAAGCTGCGCGACCAGCTCGATGTGATCATTCTCCCCGACCAGTCGCCACGCGAGATCCTCGAAGGTCTTCCCCCGCGCTATCCGGCGCCGTACGCCGGAGGCATCGGCCCCGAGGGCAGTGAAGCGCTGCGACAGTTCGTCGTCGACGGCGGAACGCTCATCGCACTGAATGAGGCCAGCCGATTCGCGATCCAGGCGCTGCTCCTGCCGGTACGCAACGTGCTCGAAGCGGTGAGTGACGAAGACTTCTACGCGCCGGGGTCGATCTTCCGGCTGGAGCTCGACACCGCGACCGCGGTCGGGCGCGGGATGCCGCGTGAGACGATCGGATGGTTTCAGGGAGGACCGGCGTTCGACGTGCTCGACTCGAACGTGACGCACGTGATCGGACGGTGGCCGGAAGATCCGACGCGCCTCCTCCTCTCCGGCTGGGTACTTCATCCCGAACGCATCGCCGGAAAGGCTGCGATCCTCGAAGTGCAACAAGGAACAGGACGCGTGATCCTGTTCGGCATCCGGCCGCAGTATCGCGGCCAGAGCCTTGCGACTTATCCATTGCTATTCAACAGCTTACGCTTGAGATGAGAGGTTAATCCTTGCCCGGTTAGGGGCTAATTTCCTATGTTGGTGGCCCCTATGAAGTTGGCTCGGCAGGCAGGCGTTCTCTTGCTCTGGGCCGCGACCGCCAGTCGCGGCCTTTTTGCCCAACAACTGCCCTCGTCACCGGAGACGATGCAGCTGCGCGGCATCCAGCTTCGCTACGTACTGCCCGATCCGATGTTCGATAACTCCCAGGCCGATCCGATCAAGGCGCTTTACGTCAACGCGTGGGCGTTTGGATCGAACAAGCTGGCCCAACTCGTCCGGCTCGCAGATTCGACGGAGATCAATGCGTTCGTCGTCGACGTCAAGGACGACACCGGTTGCCTGCTCTATCCGTCGGAGGTCAAAGTCGCGCAGGAGATCGGCGCCACCAAGTGTGTGCGCACGCGCGATGTGGAGTCGCGGCTCGAGACGCTCCGCACGCACGACATCTACGCGATCGCACGGATCGTCGTCGCGAAGGATCCGCTGCTGGCCGAGCGGCGGCCGAGGTGGTCGGTGCAGAATCACGACGGCAGCGGATTGTGGCGCGATCGGATCGGGACCGCGTGGGTCGATGCGTATAACGACTCGGTGTGGATCTACGCCGCGCAGCTCGCGCAGGAAGCGGTCCGCCTGGGCTTCAACGAGGTGCAGTTCGACTACGTGCGCTTCCCGGACGAGCCCAAGGAAGCGATGGCGGAGGCGGTCTTCGCGGCTCGCAAGCGGGGCGAAACGCAGCGCGAAGGCGTGCAGGCGGGGATCGCGATTCTCACGAACCGGATTCAGCCGCTCGGCGTCCCGGTCACGTTCGACATCTTTGGTCTGACGTCGTCGGCGACGGGTGACCTGGGCATCGGCCAGGTGTGGGAAGACTTCGTCAGCGTCGCGGACGTCGTGCTACCGATGGTCTATCCGAGCCACTACTACAAAGGCAGTTACGGACTCGCATGGCCGAACGGCGAGCCATATCGTGTCGTTCGCAACGCCCTCAGTGAAGCCCTCGAGCGCTCGCGCCCGCTCTCGAGAGCCGCGACGATTCGTCCGTACCTCCAAGCGTTCACGCTCGGCCGCCGCAAACCGCGCTACACGCCGCACGAGATCCGCGAGCAGATCCGCGCGGCCGAAGAGCTGGGGATCAACACCTGGGTGCTGTGGAATCCCCGCAGCGTGTACCAGCGCGACTCCCTGCGACCGTATCGGGTACAGCTCGCAACAGTTACCGACGGCCCCCAGTAGCGCCATATTCACTCACATGAGAAGCATCTTGCTCTCCCTGGCGTTGGCCGGGGTGATGGCTGCGTGTTCTGATGCGGGCGGCGTCGATCACGACGCGATCCCGGCAGCGCAGAAACACGCGCTTTGGATGGCCCTCGACTCCGCATTTCGACATGACACGACTCTGGATCCGGCTTTCACGGGAGATTCTGGACTGTACGCGCTCATGTCGACACTCGTCATCCCATTTGTCGATCGCGCGTCACGCATCGCCGTCGGAAGTGACACCACCCGGGCGGTCGGAATCGAGTTCGATATCGACGCGACCCAGGGTGGCACGCACATCGTCAGCAATCTGACCGCGATTCTTGCGTGGAGAGGGTACGACTCCACCAGCCGGACCATCGATTCGGTGTTCTTTCTGCTCGGTTCGGGCCGCGCTCCCGTCACCGACTCACTGTGGTCGCAGTTCACCCTCGAGAAAGCAGGCACCGGCACCGGATTCGTGATCCATCAGAAGACGGACTCGACGGTCACGAAGTGGCTGTCGCGGGGAGGTCACCTGCGGACGACCACGAGCCAGTACGGCACGAGTCAGGGTGGAACAACGTTCAACGTGGCTCGGGGCATGCTGAACGGCGAGTTCACAATCACGGCGAAGTCGGTTCCGGACTCGAGTACGACGGTGACGTCGGCGCTGGATTTCGGCAGCGGCGCGCGCGCCGTGAAGGTGAAGATCCGCGGTACGCTACCCTGAGTAAGACGTCTCCAGCACCATCCCAGGGGTCCAGGCGGTGATGTAGCCGGTGATGGCCGACGCCGCGACGGTATAGGGATTGGCGAGATAGAGTTGGCCGGGACCCGAACGGCCCGGAAAATTTCGATTGATCGCGCTGATGGTGACTTCCTCTCGCGTCTTGGACACGCCCGGTCCCGCATTGATGCAGGCGCCACACGAGGGCTCGAGAAACGTCGCGCCCACCTGCCGAAACACGTCGAGGTAGCCCCGCTCTTCGCAGTACCGCTTCACGTCCTGCGAGCCGCATTGGATGAAGAAGCGCACCCACGGCGCGACGCGCTCCCCTCGACCCGCGGCCTCAGCGAGCACGCGCGCGTACATGTCCATGTCTTCCTTCTTGCCGGCCGTGCAGGAGCCCGCGTATGCGATGTCGACCTTGATCCGCTGGCCGACGTCCTCGATATAGAGCCCGTTTCCGGGGTCGCCGGGAAGGGCGATCATCGGCCGAATGCTCGCCGCGTCGATCTCGATGACTTCGCAGTACTCGGCAGCCGGATCGCTCGCGAGCCCGGCGCCCAGACGCTCCGCTTCGGCACGCGACATCTTGCGGTAGTCCATCAGGTATTCGACCGTCTTGGCGTCCGGCGCGACGTAACCCGTGAACCCGCCAACCTCCGCCGTCATGTTGGTCATCGTGGCCCGCTCGTCCACCGACAGCGACGCGACAGCATCGCCACAATACTCCACCAGCTTGCCGATGGCCTTGCCCGTTTTGACGTAGGGATGGCGCAGGACCTCGAGCATGAAGTCCTTCGCGGTGACGTTGTCGGGTTTTTGACCGCTGATGACGACCTTGACCGTCTCCGGCACCTGCAGGCGCACGTCCTTGGTGATCCAGGAATTGAAGATCGCCGTCGTTCCCACGCCGAACGCGATGCAGCCCACCGCGCCGGCATGTGGCGTGTGCGAATCGGAGCCGATGATGACCTGGCCGGGCAGCGCGTGCGACTCGAGAATCTTCGAATGACAGATCGCTTCGGAACCGTGGTGGCCCAGCCGCAGCTCACCGTACAGCTTGATCCCCTGCGCCGCGGCGAATTCGCGCTGCTTCTTCTCGAGCTGCAGCGCGACGTCGAGTAAGCCTTCCTTCACGCGCTCCGGCGTCATCGCTTCCGGCAGGAACGTCAGGTGGTCGCGGAACATCAGGATCGAGCCCGGATCGTTGACCCTGGCGTCCTTCCCGACGAGCTGCTCGAAGAAGATCGCCGCCATCGGCGTGACATACTCGTGGCTGAACCGGATGTCGGTGAGCACGAACCCTTCATCGCCCGGCTTCACCGCGGGAACACCGATCTTCCCTTGCGCCGGATCGACGACCCAACGGCGGGCCAGGATCTTCTCGCCCAGCGTCATCGGCCGCTGCGGCGTGTTGGGCGGATGCAGCACGACTTCACCCTTGAGCCGGGCCATGTTGTAGTTGAACAGCCCGCCATGCTCGATGATGCCGCGCGTGATCTCGCCCTCGCCCGCGGTGAACACCGACAGCGGGATGACCTCACCGCGGCGCACCTTGTCGAGAATCGAGAAATCGGTCGTCGTCAGCACGCCGAGGTTCTGACAGTTCTCGCGATAGATGCGCTCGATGCTTTCGGCTGCGACCAGTCTGATCCCGGCGCACATTTCGGCGTAAGGCGACTGCTCCCGGGACGAACCCTTGCCGCGCCGCTTGCCGCTCACCGCCGCCACGAAGCCCCCGCGTTTCACCGCGCCACGCGTGATGGGGAATTCGTCGCGGCACTTGAGTCCGAGGTAGGGGAATTCGCCGAGCGTTTCGTCGTAGTAGTAGCAGATGTAGGCGGGAGTGATTTCGTCGGTCGAGATGTCGTCGCGGAGCTTGTGCTCCGGCGACCAAGCCGGGTCATTCCCGGCGAGCTGCGCACGCACGAAGCCCGGATCCTCGGTGAGGTAGAGGATCCGGCCTTGCAGTCGAACGGTTGCGTCGCGCATGTGCGAAGTATCTTCTTGGAGGCTCATGTTTGCAACCGCGCTATTCCTCCTGCAAGCGACCTTCCAAAGTCCGCGCGTCGTCGAAAGTTCCGGCGTCGCGGTGAGTCGCGCGTACCCGGGCGTGTTGTGGACTCATAACGATTCCGGTGATGGCCCGTACCTCTACGCAACGGACCTGCGCGGAACAGACCGCGGCGCCCTGCTCCTACCGGGCGCCCAGGCGATCGACTGGGAAGACATGTCCCTCGGCCCTTGCCCGGTGAGCTTTCCGCTTCAGTCCCGTCCGACACGCGCAAACGCCGACACGTGCATCTACCTGGCGGACACCGGCGACAATCTGGAGTTCCGGCCGTTCGTCACGATCTATGCGATTCCCGAACCCGCGCCGCCGGAGCGCGCGAGCGACACGTTGGGCGCCACGAGGGCGCCGGCCGTGCTTCGGCTGCGGTATCCGGACGGCGCGCACGACGTCGAGGCGGTTTATGTATCGCCACGCGACACAGCGGTGTTTCTCGTGAGCAAGGGAGCCACGCGTGGCAGCGCGATTCGATTGTATCGCGTCGATCGCAGCGCCTGGCGCACGCGCGATACGACTTCAGACATTGTGGTGGCGACGCTGGTTCAGACCCTCGACATCCGACCGAGCTCCGGGGCGGGCCGCCTGGTCACGGCGGGTGCGATACGCCCCGACGGCCGGCTCGTGGCGCTGCGAACCTATACCGAGATCTACCTTTTCTATCCTGGAGCCGGGGGCCGGCTGCTGCCCGCGCGGGAGCGTCCCTGCAACATCTCAGGGCTCGAGATCGGCGGCGAGGCGATCGACTTTCTGGATGACTCGACGTTTGTCTTGACCAGTGAAGCCGGACGTCACCGGCCGGGTACGATTGATACCGTCAACTGTCGCCTTTCACGGGAGCAGTCCACTCAATGACCAACAAATGTTGCAATACGGTCGCGATGCTGGCATTCGTCGCGACGACCGCCGCGGCACAGCGACCGGCGCCCATCCCGGTCGATACGGCCGCAATGGACGCGCATTTGCGTTTCCTGGCGAGCGACCTGCTCGAGGGGCGCGCGCCGGCGACGCGTGGCGGCCGGCTCGCGGCCGAGTACATCGCCGCCCAATTCCAGGCGTTGGGACTCGAGCCCGCGGGAGCGAACGGGACCTATTTCCAGCCCGTCGCCCTCGTGGGGATGACGCCGCAACCGATGCTCTCGTGGGGGAAAGCGGGCGCAACCGATACGCTCGTGTATCGGGATGCGTTCGTGGCGTGGGCGGAACGCCCGGAAGCCGATATCGCAGCGAGCGGCGAAGTCGTGTTCGTCGGATACGGAATCCGCGCGCCCGAGTGGCAATGGGACGACTACAAGGGCGCGGATTTGCGCGGCAAGGTGCTGCTGATGCTCGTCAACGATCCGGGCCTCGTCGATTCCACCGTGTTTCTCGGCAAGATTCTCACGTACTACGGCCGCTGGACATACAAGCTGGAGGAAGCAGCTCGCCAAGGTGCGGCCGGCGCGATCCTCATTCACACAACCGAGACCGCAACGTATCCGTGGGAAGTCGTGCGTGGGTCGTGGTCGGTCGAGCAGTTCAAGCTCGATCAACCACACTCTCCCAGCATCGCCTTCGCGGGGTGGGTGACCGAGGCGAATGCCCGTACCGCACTCTCCAAGGCGGGACTCAATCTCGACTCGCTGACGCGCACCGCGGCGCGGCGCGACTTTCGTCCGATTCCGACGGGAATCACCGCCAGCGTCGGCGTTCACAGTGCGCTCCGTCGCGTGGAATCGGAGAACGTGGTGGCGCGGTTGCCGGGCCGCGATCCGCGTCTGGCATCGCAGGCCGTGTTGATCACCGCGCATTGGGATCACAAGGGCATCGGGCCAGCCATCCGCGGGGATTCCATCTACAACGGCGCGGAGGACAACGCGTCGGGCGTGGCGGCGATCCTGGGTGCCGCGAAGGCGCTCATGCAGCTGTCTCGGACCGCGCGGTCCATCTGGTTCGTCGCGACCACCGCCGAAGAGAGCGGCTTGCTCGGCAGCGAAGCGTACGTGCAGCGGCCGCTCGTCCCGCTCGGCCAAACCGCCGCGGTGCTGAATCTCGATGTCACAAACGTCCGCGGGGCGACGCGCGACATTGGCGCGCTCGGCATAGACCGCTCGACGCTGGGACCGGTTTTCGAAGCGGCGGCGCGCGCGGAGTCGCTCACTATCGAGTCGCAGCCCGACGTGCGTGGCTCGTTCTTTCGGTCGGACCACTTTCCGTTTGCGCGCTCCGGCGTGCCGGCGCTGTCAATCAAGCCCGGTGTCGATTTCGTCGGACAACCCAAGGGATGGGGCGAGCAGCAGGAGAACGTCTACAATCAGGAGCGCTATCACCAGCCCAGTGATGAGTACAAGCCGACCTTCCGCTTTGACGGCATGGCTCAACAGGTGCGCGTCACGGTGCGAGCGGCGCGAGCCATCGCTAACGATCCGGCGATGCCGAGCTGGCTGCCGTCCTCGGAGTTCCAGCGACCGCAGCCGTAGGTGGTGCAGCAGATTGCACGCTGGAATGATCTTCGGAACATCTTGGAGCACAACGGGTTAATCTCCCGCGATTGCCTATTCGCCGGGCGGCGGATAAGTTTGCGCCCGTTTTAACCCGTCAGCACCAGCTGGTCCGACTTCCTACCAACGGAGCGGCGGTTGGAGATTCCCTCCACACATACGGTACCTCTGTCGTGGTTGTATGAGGCCGCCAGCCTCCCCATCCAGTATCGGACGCTCACCGAAGTCGTGCCCGAGCCGGCGCGCGATTTCGAGCGGGTAGCCGCGCTTCGCGACGAGCTTCTGCATTACAAGGAAGCGGTCGCCATCGTCCGAAAACAGAAGGAGACGGGGCTGTGGGGCGGGAATCTGCTCGCGCCCGGTCCTTCGAAGGCGATGGATT
>WNFE01002866.1_pt1 | contig 12737 bp, 10 predicted proteins | sample 5400451 | NCBI WGS metagenome assembly WNFE01 (sample SAMN13153344, study PRJNA577476) | soil metagenome | isolation source: 200 cm saprolite under Douglas fir tree site 2 hole 2 | place: USA:California | collected 2015-04-18
CAGCCCAGCGACGTCAGGTCGAAGTTTGAAAGAATGGGTGCGCGGGCGTACACAAAGCGGCTGCCAGAGATGTTGAGATCGAAGATCGTGTTCGGCGTGAAAGAGTGATTGACATCGATGGCCAGAGCCTTGGTGTGATAAAGCTCTGCGCAGCGATCCTTGCACAGGCCGGTACCAAATGGATCGGCCGGAAGATCGGTCAGGCCAAAATAAGTAAAGCGGCCAAAGAGCCGGGTTTTGTTCGAGATGTTTTGGTCTACCCGGACTACAAATTGGTTGTTGTTGCCGCCGGTGCTGCTGGCCTTGGTAAAGTTATCGGTAATTGCTCCCGGGTTGGTTGGCGGTACGAAAATCGTATCCCATATCTTGGTCGCGGCAGGACTGAACTCCGCAAGCGGGATTTGGTTGTTTACGTAGGGCGTGCGGCCCCCCGTCGCTGGATTGACGGTGTAGGGATCGAACAGCTGAATACCCGCCGCGGTCAGCGCAGAGAAGTCGCCTTGCCGGAACGCCGTAACCGGAACCGTGGTGGTCAACGTAGTGCCTTGTCGAAGCCGGAACTGCTCCCAGCTGGTGAAGAAGAACGTCTTGTCTTTGATCACCGGCCCACCAACCGAGAATCCATATTGGTTTTGAACGTAGGGCGGTTTCTCGGTGTCGAAATAGCCCCGCGAGTTCAATTTCTTGTTGCGCAGGTATTCGTGTGCCTCGCCGTGGAACCGATTGCTCCCGGATTTGGTGCTCAGGTTGACGATACCGCCGGCGAACTTACCCCAGTCGGCGCCCAGATTGTTGTATTGGACCTTGAATTCGCCCACCGAATCCTGCGTCGGAATGACGATCGGCAAGTTGATGTAGCCGATATTCAGCGGCTGGCCGTCCAGATACTCAGCGCTCTGATTCGCGAAAGAGCCGCCGACCTGATAGTTACCCCAACTGAACGGGTTCTGACCCACCGGCGTTCCGCCCGCGCCGCCCTGTGCGACCGCGGCTGGCGACACCGTGATCAGATTGAAAACGTTGCGTCCGTTCAAGGGCAGTTCGTTGGCCTTGCGTTGCTCAACCACTTGACCGAGCGACGAAGTCTCCGACTGCAGAAGGGGCGTCTCCGAAGTCACTTCGACGGTCTCGGTGGCCTGGCCAATCGGCAATGCCAGGTCGATCTTGGAGTTCTGCTGCACCTGCACAACCACAGGTTCTTGCGTCACCCGCTTGAATCCGGCCTTCTCCGCCTCAATCCGGTAATTTCCCGGAATCAGGTTCACGAAGGAGTACAAGCCGTCCGTTCCGGTCGGCTGGGTACGTTTCTCCGCCGTTCCCAGATTTGTCAAAGTAACCCGGGCATCGGTGATTGCCGCTCCTGAAGGATCGGTGACCAGTCCCGTGATGGAACCGTAGGTAGATTGACCTTGGACGAAGATGCAGGCTGAAAAGATCACGCCCAGCGAGAGAACTAGCGAAAGGAATCTGCGAGTACTCATTACCCACCCCCACGCGAAGTGCACAGAAGAAATCTGTGGTGAACCGACCATCAAGGGCCGGATACTGGAATGACTGAAATGCCAAGGCAGTTTTTGTCATACCCCGTAGAACGTTGTCAAGAAGAAAGCTGCGCGAGAAGGTCTCGGTAAACGATTACTCTCTGGCATCTGGAACTCGCGCTCAACGACGGAAGATTTACACTGCCAGTCTCATCGAACTGTCCGAGCCCGAATCGCCAAGGCGAAATTTATATTAAAACCGTTTACTACTGGCAAAACTTCTAGGCCATCACGCCCCGGCTCACGATGCCCCCGGCCTCCATGCGTGCAATCATCCAGCCCCCGAGATATGCTAACTACCAGGGTTCCCTAAGTTGCACATCGTTCATCCGCGCCTCGCCTACATTCCGGTTTTGATCTCCCGCATCGCCCGGTTCTGTCTGGCCCGGTTTAGTCTGGTCTCGTTCGGCCTGGCCTCGTTCTGCATTGCCTCCTCGCTCGCGGCCGTGCCGCTCTCGCTGTTCGAAACCAGGTCACCCCGCGGATTGGATTTCGTCTTGCAGAATTCTCCCACGCCGCAGAAGTATCTGATCGAAACCATGCCTGGCGGAGTCGCTCTGCTCGACTACAACAACGACGGATTGCTCGACATCTTTCTGGTGAACGGCGGCCGCGTCACCAGTCCCATGACCACCCCAGAAAATTTCGATCGCAAAAATCCGCGCTACTGGAACCGGCTATACCGGCAAAATAAAGATGGCAGCTTCACCGACGTGACAGAGCAAGCTGGCCTGGCCAATGCCGGCGACGGCAATTACGGCATGGGCGTGGCCGTGGGCGATTACGACAATGACGGCTTCCCCGATCTGTATGTCACCAGCTACGGGAAAAATATCCTCTACCACAACAACGGCGACGGCACTTTTACCGACGTAACTGCCAAGGCCGGAGTAGCTGCCGGAGGCTGGTCGGTTTCAGCCGGTTTCTTCGATTACGACAACGACGGCAAGCTGGACTTGTTCGTCACCCGCTACATGGAGTGGGACACCAAGCACAGCAAGACCTGTGGCGGGGAGTGGCACACCTACTGTCCCCCGGAAGAATTTCCTGCCACCACCAGCATTCTCTATCACAATAACGGCGACGGTACTTTTACTGATGTCAGCCAGAAGTCCGGAATTGCCGCCAAGAAGGGCCGCGCCCTGGGCGTCGCTTTCGCCGACTACGACGGCGACGGCTACACTGATATATTCGTCGCCAACGACGGCATGCAACAGTACCTCTACCATAACAACGGCAACGGCACCTTTACCGAGCGCGCTCTCGAAGCTGGAGCCGCACTGTCCGAGGACGGCCGGCGCCTGTCGGGCATGGGCGTGGTCTTTCAGGACTATGACAACGACGGCCGGCCCGATGTTATCGTGACCGAACTGCCTCGGGAGATTTACGGCGTGTACCACAATGAAGGCAACGGCACCTTCGGTTATGGCAGTCTCGAAACCGGGCTGGGTGTGCTCTCCAGCGGAAGCTCAGGCTGGGGAGTTGGCCTGGAAGATTTTGACAACGATGGCTGGAAGGACCTTTTCGTCGCGCAAGGTCACGTTCTCGACAATGTCGAAAAGATTGACCCATCGCTTCACTATTGGGAACTGCCCCTGCTGGCTATGAATCACAATGGCCGCTTCGAACGCGCCGATTCGGGCAGCGCTTCTCCCGCCGCCGGTCGCGGAGCCGCCTTTGGCGATTTGAACAATGACGGCTGGCAGGACGTGGTCATGACCACCCTGGGCGACCATCCCCAGATTTTTTTCAACCGCGGCGGCAAGCAGCATTGGCTGGTGATTTCGCTGCGCGGCACCCGCAGCAATCGCGACGGCTTCGGAGCTCGGGTCCGGGTCAACGGGCAAACTCGATTTGCCACCGCTGCCGGAAGCTATCTTTCCTCCAGCGACAAGCGCCTGCATTTCGGACTGGGGACAGCCGATAGCGCCAAGGTTGAAATCGAATGGCCCTCCGGCGCGCGCCAGACCATGAACGACGTTCACGCCGACCAGTTTCTTGAAATCCGTGAACCGGAGAAACCGTGATCCGCATCCTGTTGCTGGTTTGGCTGGCGTGGCAGACGGTATCTCCGGAGGCGCTGCAGCACCTGCAAGCAGGCACCGAGGCTGAGAAGCAGCGGCAATTCGATGTTGCCATCGCAGAGTTCAAGAAAGTAACCGAACTGGCTCCTACGCTGCCCGACGGCTTCGTAAGTCTCGGCCAGGCCTGCATGGAAAACCGGGAATACGGTGCCGCCATTGCCCCCCTCAAACATGCCGTACAACTGGTGCCCGAGCTTGCCGCCGCGCACCAGTTGCTGGGCTACGCGCTGCTCGCGCAAGGCTACAACGCGGAGGCGATTCCCCATCTGGAGAAGATCCAGGAGCAGACAGCCCTGGGAATCGCGCAGATTGGAACCGGGCAATTGCAACAGGCAGTCGAGAATTTGCAGGCCGCGCTGGGCAAGCATCCCAACGACCCCGATTTGCTCTACTATCTTGGCCGCGCCAGCGGTCTGCTGTCGAAGCAGTCCATCGACACCCTCCTGGCTGCGTATCCCGATTCAGCGCGCGCCCATCAGGCTCTGGCGGAAAATTATTTTGTCTTGCGACAAATGCCCCAGGCCGAAAAAGAATTTCGCGAGGCCCTGCGGCTCCGGCCCGACACTCCGGAGTTGCACCTCGAGCTCGGCCTGGTCTACGCCGGTTCGTCGCAATGGGCAAAGGCTGAAGAAGAATTTCGCGCCCAGAGCAAGCAGCAGCCGGGAAACGCCGAAGCCGCCTATCGCCTGGGTACGGCGCTGCTGCAACAGGGAAAGGCGCGCGAAGCCAGGACTGAGCTGGAACGCGCCAATCGTCTGCTGCCGGATATGCCCGAAACTCTTTATTCGTTGGGCAAGGCCGCGGCCCTTGCGGCGGATTTGCCGGCTGCCGAGAAAGCGTGGACAAAGCTGCTTTCGATTGAGAAATCCAGCAGCCTGGCGGCTCAAACTCATTTCGCCCTGGCTGGCCTTTACCGCAAACAGGGGAAGACGGCGGAAGCCGAGCGTGAAACTCAGGAGTTCCAGAAATTGAATGCCGCTACTCCGCCCGAGAGCGTGCAGAAATAGAATTTCACAGTGTCCCTATGCACAAACTGAAAGTTCTCGGAAAAGTCATCGAATCCGGATTGGTCGCTATTGTGCGCACCCATAGTCCAGAGTTGGCCGTGCGTATTGCTGAAGCCTGCGCCCTGGGTGGCGCGGCCGCCATTGAAATCACATTTACCGTCCCCGGGGCAGCCGCGGTCATTGAGAAGCTAGCCAGGGAATATACGACCGGCCAAATTCTCATCGGCGCAGGAACGGTGCTCGACCCGGAGACCGCCCGCATCGCCATTCTGTCCGGGGCGCAATATATCGTCAGCCCCTCGGTGAACCCGGAAACCGCCCGCCTCTGTAACCGCTACCAGATTCCCTACATGCCGGGCGCCGGAACCATGCGCGAAATTGTCGATGCGATGGAGTGCGGCGCTGACATCGTGAAACTTTTCCCCGGCGAAACCCTGGGCCCGGCCTTCGTCAAAGCGGTGAAAGGCCCGCTGCCCCAGGCTTCCCTGATGCCGACCGGCGGCGTAAGCATTGAAAATGTCGCCGACTGGATCAAGGCCGGCGCAGTCGCCGTCGGCGTTGGCGGTAACCTCACCGCCGGGGCGGAGAAAGGTAATCTCCAACTCGTCACCGACACAGCGAAGCAGTTTGTCGAAAGGATTCAACGAGCGCGCGGAAAGTAGCCATGCAGCAATGGAAAACTGACGACGAACTCTTCACCATCATCAAGCGGGAATTGTTCACCTGCGTCGTGGGCGATGTCATGGACAAGCTGGATCTCCAGCACCAGTTTCTCCCCCCGCAAATTCGCCCACTCCGAGCCGACATGGTGGTGATCGGCCGTGCGATGCCGGTGCTGGCCGTAGATGTGTTCGCCGAGAAAGCTGCGGGCACCGCGAACAAATTGATGGCCAAACCATTCGGCCTGATGCTCGAAGCTCTCGACGACCTCCGCCCGAACGAGGTCTACGTCAACACCGGATCATCCCCGCGCAACGCACTTTGGGGTGAACTGATGAGCATCCGCGCCCGCAAGCTGGGCAGCAGTGGCGCCGTTCTGAACGGCTACACCCGCGACACCAAAGCCATCCTCGACTTGAACTTTCCAACTTTCTCTTGGGGCTCTTACGGCCAGGATTCCTCACCCCGCTACAAAGTGATGGATTTTCGCGTTCCGCTCGAAATCGGAGCTGTTCGCCTTCGACCGGGCGACATTCTCTTCGGCGACATCGACGGAGTCTGCGTGATCCCCACCCAAGCCGCCGACGAAGTCTTCGCCAAAGCGCTGGAAAAAGTCCGCGGCGAAAAGTTAGTCAGGAAAGCGCTCGAAGCAGGCAGCAGCGCGGGCGCCGCATTCGAAAAGCACGGCATCATGTAAAAAACTAGAAACTGGGAACCGAGAACTGGTTCTTGTTAAAAATATCTGATGATAAACATCGATCTTTCCGGCAAATCGATCCTGCTCACCGGCGCCATGGGCGCCATAGCCGAACCCATGGTCCGGAAGCTCACCGCCGCGGGCGCAACGTTAGTCCTGGTCGACATCAAGCCGGGGGAGGCAGCGAGACACACCTTAGGTGAGTGGCAAATCCCGCCGTCGTCATACCTTTACTTCTCCACCGACATCACAGACTCCGCCGCCCTGGGCCATGTAGTCACTGAATCTTTCCAGCGCTTTCCTGCCCTGGACACGGTTCTCGGCCACGCCGGGGGTTGCGGGCTGCATCCCTTCCCCACCACTTCGGAAGCTGACTACGACCGCATTTTCCGTTTCAACTATTTCGCCCAGGTCAACTTGACGCGCGCCGTCTTCGCCCAATGGATCGAGCGCAAGATTCCCGGCCACCTCATCTTCACTTCTTCCTACGTCGCCCGCACGCCGCATACTCAGATTCCGTCTTATGCTTCGGCCAAAGCGGCGCTGGAAAATTTCGCCCGCTGCATGGCGCTGGAATACGCCCACACCGGCATTCGCGTGAATGTGGTGTCACCGGGCAACGTTGCCGCCGGGAGTTCGCTGAAAGTGTTCGACGAGGATCCGGCCTATCGCGAATTTGTGCTGCGAGTTTCGCTGGGAAGACGAAACAGCCCGGAATCCATCGCCGACGCGTTCGTCTTCCTCTGCTCTCCGCTGGCCAACGAAATCAACGGCCAGATCCTAAGTCCCGACTACGGAGCCGGAATCGGCAATCGCCTATGAAACTCGGCCTGGGCCTCTACCGTCACATGCTGACGCGCGACTACTACGACTTTGCGCGCCAGGCCGGCTGCACGCATGTCGTGGTCCATCTCGTCGACTATTTCAACAACGGCGCGTCTAACCCGCGCAACAATCAACCGACCGGCGCGAAATACGAACCCTGGGGAGTGGCGGGCGATCCGGAAAAACTGTGGACGGTCGAGGAACTGAAACAGCTTCGCCGCGAGATTGAAGACGCAGGACTGGTCCTCGCCGCCATAGAAAACCTCGATCCCGCCCACTGGCACGACATCCTTCTGGACGGCCCGCAGCGCCCGCAGCAGATCGAAAAGGTAAAGACAATTATTCGCCGCATGGGAGAAGCCGGAATCCCGGTCCTGGGATACAACTTCAGCCTGGCCGGAGTCTGCGGCCGCGTAACCGCGCCTCACGGACGTGGACACGCGGTCACTCTCGGCATGGACGGCCCCGCCGAGGACGTCCCCATCCCGAATGGAATGGTTTGGAATATGGTTTACGACCCGTCCGCTCCTCCGGGCACGCTGCCTTCCATCTCCCACGACGAGCTATGGCGCCGCCTGGAAAGATTTTTGGCTGACGTAGTCCCGGTCGCCGAGCAATCCGGCGTGCGCCTGGCCGCCCATCCGGACGATCCGCCCATGCCCACCATGCGCCGCCAACCTCGCCTCGTCTATCAGCCCCACATGTATCAACGCCTCATTGATCTTGCTCCCAGCCCCAGCAACTCTCTCGAACTTTGCGTGGGCACACTTGCAGAGATGACTGAAGGCGATATTTACGATGCCGTCGACCGCTACAGCCGGCAGGGAAAGATTGCCTACATCCACTTGCGTAATGTCGTGGGAAAAGTGCCGAGCTACCGGGAGACATTCATCGATGAAGGCGACGTGGATATGATCCGCATTCTCTCCATCCTCTCGAAAAATCATTTCGCCGGCGTGATTATCCCTGACCACACCCCGCAGATGACCTGCCCGGCCCCGTGGCACGCGGGCATGGCCCATACCATCGGTTTCATTCTGGCCGTGCAGGCGATGCTCGAAGCATCTTCGAAAAAGCCCGGTGCAACATCTTGACCTCCGCGTCGAGCGATTCCCCTTCTCCGCATAGCCCTCTTATCATCGCGGCTTCCGTTTCTGCGCTCGGCGGCCTACTGTTTGGTTATGACAACATCGTCATCAGCGGCGCCATCCATTATTTGAGTCAATGTTTCAACCTCGACGCCGCTGGCGTTGGCTGGGCCGCCGGATGTGCCCTGATCGGATGCACCGTCGGTGCAGCCGGCGCCGGGGCGGTGGTCGATCGCATCGGCCTGAAGAAGGGTCTGGCTCTTTGTGCGGCGTGTTTCGCCCTGTCGTCGCTAGGCATGTGGTTCGCCGCCAGTCTCAACCAATTCGTCATTTGGAGATTGATTGGCGGGCTTGGCATTGGCGCCGCTTCGATCATCGCGCCCATGTACATCGCCGAGATCGCTCCGGCCCGCCTGCGCGGTCGCCTCGTGACTTTGTATCAACTCGGAATCGTCCTTGGCATTCTCGCCGCGGTGTTCGTCAACATGCTCATTCAGCGCCTGGGAGACGAAGCCTGGAATAGCTCGACCGGCTGGCGCTGGATGTTCTTTGCCGGCCTCGTGCCCGCACTGCTGTTTGGAATGACCATCGTCCCCGCGGTCGAGAGTCCACGCTGGCTGATGAAGATGGGACGGCAGGCTGACGCGCTTTCTGTTCTTTCGAAGATTAACGGCAAGACAACGGCGGTAAGCGAAGCCGCCCAGATCCAGGACTCGCTGGCCTTGGAAGAAGGTCACATCTCTGAGCTGTTCACCACTTTTCGGCGCCCGCTGCTGATCGGAATCATGCTCGCCGGGTTTTCGCAGTTGAGCGGCATCACCCCACTCTTCTCTTTTCTACCCGAAATCTTCAGGTCCGCCGGCACCGCCACCAGCGATGCATTTTTTCAGTCCGTCCTGGTCAGCCTGGTGAATCTGATTTTCACCTTGTTCGCCCTCTGGCTGGTGGATCTTTCCGGCCGCAAGAAGCTGATCCTCGCTGGCACGCTCTTGCAAACTATCTCCTTCGCCCTGGTCGGCTGGTTTTATCATGTCCACGGAAGTGGTCTGTGGGTTCTGATTTTTGTCATGACTTTCGTGGCCGGACACGCTTTCGGAAACGGGGTCGCCTGCTGGGTCATCATTTCCGAGATTTATCCCACCAAGGTTCGCGGACGCGCCATGTCCATCGCCACGACGGCCCTATGGGTAGTCGGATACCTCGGCAATCAAAGCTTCCCGCTCATGCAGAAACATCTGGGCAGTGACGGCACCTTCTGGTGTTTCAGCGTCGCAGCATTTTTGAACCTGGCGTGCGTGTTCTGGCTGGTCCCGGAGACCAAAGGGCGCTCGCTCGAGGACATCATCAGATTCTGGACGGGTCCGGCTGTCCGCACCTAGTGACCGGAGTCTGGAGTCACAGGACAAAACGAATGACCGAATGGAACGCGCCTGAATAGGCCAGGCTATCGGGACTGCAACAGGCGATGGCCGAAGAAGTACTCTCACTGCTCAGTCTCAAAGGAAATGAAAGCGTCCTGGATGTGGGATGCGGCAATGGGACAGTCACGGCAGAAATTGCTGCGCGTGTTCCTCAAGGGGCGGTTGTGGGTGTGGATTCATCCGCCGATATGATCGCCTTCGCCTCCAGCCATTTCGGTCCGACGCTCCGGCCCAATCTTCGATTCGAAGTAGCCGACGCTCGCCGCCTGCCTTTTGGGGAGGAATTCGACCTCGTCGTCTCCTTTAACGCCCTCCATTGGATCCCTGAGCAAGACCAGCCACTGCAAGGCATACGCACGGCGATGAAGTCCGATGGCCTGGCGCAACTGCGCCTGGTCCCTGCAGGAAAGCGCAAGAGCCTGGAAAATGTGATCGAGGAGATACGCCTCTCGTCAAGGTGGGAATGCTACTTCCGGGAGTTTCACGATCCCTACCTTCACCTGACCCCCGAGCAATACGGAGCATTGGCGGAACGCAACGGCTTGCAGGTCCGCCGCATTCATGTGGAGGACAAATCCTGGGATTTCAAGACTCGCGCTGGCTTTCTCGCCTTTGGCTCCGTGACCTTCGTCGAATGGACAAAATTCATACCGGAAGCCGAAAGGCTGGCCTTCGTCGCTGATGTCCTGGATCGCTACCAGGCGGTAGCGGCCGAAAAACCGGGCGAGGAGCATTACTTCAGGTTCTATCAGATGGATATCACGCTGGCCCGCGTGTGAACTTCGTAGCGCCGGCGTCTCGCCGGCTGTCTCGGGGGCGTCCCGCCCCCGGCTTTGTGCGTTCCCTGTCCGCCGCGTTGGATTCTGTTCCCCGCTAAGAGTTACCCGTTCTGAGGGCGGGACGCCCTCAGGACAACCGCCGGGACGGCGGCGCTACGAAACTCTTTACCTTCCCGGCACCACAGAAGAATCTGTATCCAGCGGCAGAACTGAAAAATCCAGCTTTGCCAGATCATCCCTGAACTTCTTGACCGAACTGAACTGGACTGCGTGCATTCCCACCGCCCGTGCGCCTTCGACATTGAGCTGCTTGTCATCCACAAATAAAGCTTCCGAGGCCGCCACCGCCACCCCCTCGAGACTGTGTCGGTAGATGCCCTCTTCGGGCTTGACCAGTCTTACGTCCGCGGAAAATGTCGTGTGGTCAAACAGTTTCAGCCAACCATAGTTCTGCCGCGAATAGCGGATCATTTCGTGCGGCATATTTGAAAGCAACCCGGTTTTTATTCCGGATGACCGAATCTGCTCGACCCATTCCACCATTGTCGGGTTGATGTGCGCCCACATTTCCAGATCCCACTCGCCAACCTTCCTGAGATGCTCGGGGTCGAGTTTCACGCCGGCATCGTTCGCCAGCTTCGACCAGTAGCCGTCGAAGGAAATGTCTCCACGGTCGTAAGCCAGGCGGTCTCGTCCCCAAAGTTGACGGAATACTCCAGGATCGAGCCTGAAGACGCTCGCCATACGGCTCCACTCCTCGGCCCTCGGCGAGTAGGTGAGAACGTCGCCATAGTCGAGAATCACAGCTTTTACCTTCAAGGCGTTCGGGCGGTCCATTTGACCTCCTTATTTCATATTCTCCCGTTCTCTGCGCTTCAGTCCAATGAATTGATGTTTGCTCTGTGATAACTTGTGGGCTGCTTTTCGCAGGTCGCAGACAATTGGCGTTCCAAGTCTGAACCGCTGGAGCCGGCATGAAGCTGAATGGAACTTTGTTGAAGAGCACGATCGTGGCCGCTCTCGGCGGCCTGTTGTTTGGATTCGACACTGCAGTCATCTCCGGCACCACCAGTGCCCTGACCCAAACCTACCAACTCACTCCCTTTCTGCTGGGAGTCACGGTGTTCAGCGCACTCTTCGGAACCGTGCTGGGCGCCATGCTGGCCGGTTTCCCGGGCGAGCGCTACGGCCGCCGCGACAGCCTGCGGGTAATGGCGATCTTGTATCTGATCTCCGGCCTGGGTTGCGCTTTCGCCTGGAACTGGTACGCGCTGGTCGCGTTCCGCTTCATCGGCGGACTCGGCGTGGGCGGCTCCTCCGTGCTCGGCCCCATGTACATCGCGGAAATTGCGCCCGCCAAGCTGCGCGGACGCCTGGTTGGCGTGTTTCAGTTCAACGTGGTTTTCGGCATCCTTCTCGCCTACTTTTCAAACTACCTCATCGGCCTGCAACACTTCGGCGCCACCGAATGGCGCTGGGAGCTGGGTGTGACCGCGATTCCCGCGGCTCTGTTCTTCGTGATGTTATTTACGATCCCCCGCAGCCCGCGCTGGCTGGTCAAGAAGGGACGCGTGGACGAAGCCCGAACCGTGCTGCAGACCACGGGAGATGAAGACTACGAGCATGACTTGCAGGAAATTGTCGCCTCGATCAGCGAGGAGCAGAGTCAGGCGGCAGAAAAGCTGTTCACCCGGAAGTATGCCTTTCCGATTTTCCTCGCAGTCAGCATCGGAATATTCAACCAGCTCTCCGGCATCAATGCGATCCTCTATTATTTGAATGACATCTTCGCTCACGCCGGTTTCAGCAAAGTCTCCGGCAACCTGCAGGCGGTCGCCATCGGCGCCACCAACCTGCTTTTCACCATGATCGCCATGTCGGTGATTGATCGCCTCGGCCGCAAGACTCTGCTTTTGGTAGGTTCCGTCGGCACCGCGCTATGCCTGGCAGGAGTATCGATAATTTTCTTTACCGGACAACACCAAAGCCTTCTGGTTTGGCTGCTGGTCGGCTACATCGCGTTTTTCGCCTTCTCACAGGGCGCGGTCATTTGGGTTTACCTGTCGGAAGTTTTTCCCAACTCGGTGCGCGCGAAAGGCCAGAGCCTGGGTAGCTTCTCGCACTGGTTCATGAACGCCGCCATCTCTCTCATTTTTCCGCTGATGGCGGCCACGTCCGGCGCCTATCCCTTCGTATTCTTTTCGTTGATGATGGTCTTGCAGTTCTTCGTGGTTTTGTTTGTCTACCCTGAAACAAAGGGCTTGTCGTTAGAAGAGATGCAGAAGAAACTCGCGATCAGTTAGTTTGCGAAGCTCTTAGCCAGCCTCGCAAAGCCCTTAGTTAGCGTTGCGAAGGTCTAAGCCGCGAAGCGGCGAAAGAATGCAGCCCAGGGCGCAAGCCCTGGGTGGCGAGTCAGGCGACTCCAGCCCCAGAGGGGCGAAAGAACCTGTGTTTGGTTCACCTGAAATGGAGAGCTGGCGTTCCCCGTTAGCAATTCCTTAAGAATCGTAGCCGGGGCCGCCAGGCAACCCGCACTCTTTCCACAGCTTTTCCCAATTCCAGATTCCGTACGCCACCTCATTGGGCAGCGGGAATCCAAGCTGATGCGCGAGCATACACACCTGCCCGCGATGAT
>WNFE01002867.1_pt1 | contig 12734 bp, 11 predicted proteins | sample 5400451 | NCBI WGS metagenome assembly WNFE01 (sample SAMN13153344, study PRJNA577476) | soil metagenome | isolation source: 200 cm saprolite under Douglas fir tree site 2 hole 2 | place: USA:California | collected 2015-04-18
TCCTCCTGTGGCCGCGAGAGTCGAAGTATCGGCATTCCCGACCACTCCGAAATCGGCAGCGGTCGTCGACACCGCAAAGGCTGGGGTACTGCCCCCACCGCCGCCTCCCCCACTGCCTGGACAGCCTAAGAGCCCAGTTCCGAGGGCAATGATCGACAACACAGTAGCAATAAATTTCATATGGGGCATTCTCCTACGAATTCTTCTTTGAGGCAACAGTTGTGCCATCTTACGCAACTGTGAAAAGATGGGACAGCCTTACGGATGGGGGGTATTAAGTGACGCGACGGGCGACATCACCGCTGGTTGTGCTGGGATTTGGCTACACAGGACGTGTGTTGCACAGAACGGGAACCTCGCAGGGGCGGACTGTCCACGCTACCAGCAGGAACCCCCTGAACAAACTGGCAGGCATTCCTTCGGAACAGCGCATGAGGTTCGATCTGGAACAGCCCTCGACCTGGCTGAACATTCCTATGGGCGCCGATCTCATCTGGTGCTTTCCCGCCACGCCGCTCAAACAGGTACAGGCCTTCGCACGCTCGCTCGACGCGCCACCTCGACGCATTATCGTCTTAGGGAGCACCTCAGCTTACGATGCACCGAGTCAATCGACTGAATATCCTCCGCCCTGGATTGACGAATCAGCCCCGATCAACCTGACCAAACCGCGCGTGCAGGGGGAAGAGTATTTACGAAACGAGCTCGGCGCCATCGTGCTGCGCGTGGCAGGCATCTATGGACCTGGGCGAAACCCGTTGGATTGGATCAGGCAAGGCCGCGTCAGCCCATCGCGGAAGTACGTGAATCTCATTCATGTAGAAGACCTGGCGGCAATCTGCCTTGCCGCCCTGGACCGGGGCCAGCCCGGCGAGGCCTATAATGTCAGCGATGGCCAACCTCACACCTGGAATGAGGTCTGCGCAACTGCGCAGCAGCGATGGAGTGTGGCAGCGGCAGCGGTAAAAGAAGACCTCTCATCGGGGAAAAAAATCAGCAACGCCAAGCTTCGAGCAGAACTAGGCTACGCTCTACGGCACCCAGACTTATACGAGGCCCTAGCGTTGATCGACTCAGCGGACGGGGCGGAGGCGCAGGATGGTCAAAATGGCTTCCAGTAAGGCCCGAGGCGAGAGGGAACCGGAGACCTCCCTCTGGAGAGAACTGAAAGCAGGTATCACCCCGCCAATATTGATATGGCACCAGCCCTCGTTTTCTCTTGCGGGTGGTCAAACTGGCTTTCCAACTAGGCCGCAGGCGAGTCACAACCGTAAGCGTACCCTCTGGGTACGTTGAGGATTGTGGCGAGTCGAGAACGACGTTGGAAGCCAGTTTCACCGCCCGATTATCGGAGGAGGGCCATTACTGCTAAACACACCAGCAAATTGTTGATCGCATGGGCGAGAATGCCTGGCAGGAGGCTTCCGGTCTTTTCGTAGATCCAAGCCCAGAGCACTCCGCTCCAACACACACTCAGTAATCCCACCAATCCATAGCCATGGGCGACGCCGAAGATGCCGGCGCTTATCAACGCAGCCGGCAGAAAGCGGAACTTGCGGCGGAGAATCGCGAACAGCAATCCACGAAACGCGAGTTCTTCGAACAGCGGCGCAAAGATCACGTATTCGACTAAACTCACGGCCGTCAGGGAGGGCGTGGCCCAGACGAGATTTGCGTCGAACCATTCGGCCCAGTGGCTTGTCAGATGGAAAGGCTCCGACAACCGATCCATCACCAATCCCCCCCATAAACCGGCTGCCACCACCGCCAATACCGCAGTCACCAGACGGCCGACACGGGCCCATCCGATTGCCAGCCCAAATCCATCATCGAACGTCATGCCGGAAGGCCGGAAGAGATGACGGTAGGCCAAGAGGAGTAACGGCACATTCGTCATCGGAATGGCCACCGCCCGGAGCGCGACATTTTCGGGTGGCGCATAGATCAAAAACAGCGCCGTGAACATCGCGCCGATCGCCCCCCCACGCAGCAACACGGCCGCGCCGATGCCGCCCGGCCACGGCGGCGGCACGCCCGGTTCATGCAGCCGAACGAAACTGGACGGTTCATTCCGTCTGAACCAGAGCAGCACGCACACCACGGTGCCGACGGCCATCGTACCGAGTTCAACGAGCGTCAGGCGATGCGACCGGACAAACTGGCGGTCGACACGCACAGCGGCCTGTTCCTGAATCCTGGCCACGAGTGCGGCATCGTTGGCACGGCGTGCCAGGCGTTCAGCCAGGCGATCGTAAAACCAGCCGGCAGGCAACGCCTCTGCCACCTCTGCTTGCCACAAGACATACCTGTCCACGTCATGAACCGGTCCTTCGCTATACGCGGCCATCACCAGATCGGCAAACTGAGGAAGCGGATCTTCTGCCCTGGTCCACTCATGCGCGGAGAGGAGCGCCTGCGAGACATGGCCGGCCTCGGCTTGGAGAATCGCCAACTGAAGGGGCACCAACGGGTCTTCAGAGATCTCCGCCAGTTCTTGATACCATTCAATCTCGTGCGCCCATTCAGCCTCGTTGCTGCCGGAGGTCCAGGCAAAGAGCTGCTGTTCCCACTGAGGCGCACGCTTGAGTCCTTCCTGCACATCCATGCTCCGACTGACCATCAAACTGAGCGCTTGCTCGGGCGACTCGATCCGATCTACCTTGGACGCCGATCCCGACAGCCCTACAACCGACCCCAGAGCCACCGTGAGAAAAAGTGCGGACAACAACGTGACCGTGGGCGAGAACCGCCCAGAATAGACCCCGATCGGCGGCGGCGCATCCGTTGCTCGCCACCAGGACTTGGCCTGCTGCGGATCGTTGAGAGGAACAGCGGCTGATTCAATCATCGTTCGAACTATAACATGCTGTTTTTCTCCCTCGAAACCCCTCGAAGTGGCTATGCGACGAAGGAGACCGTTCAGAACACCCGTGGCCGAAAGCGACTAAACTCCGCTATACTGCATTTCTCTCATATATATATGGAGTGATATGCCAGTTCAGAACTTTATCGCCCCACGCCGGCTGCTCCTTGGCCCAGGGCCGAGCATGGTGCATCCGCGAGTCCTGCGTGCCCTCTCAACTCCCCTGCTCGGCCATTTGGACCCAACCTTTCTTGCGATCATGGACGATATCCAAGCCCTGTTGCGCTTCGTCTTTCAGACCAAGAACCGCTTCACCATCGCGGTCTCCGGCACCGGCTCAGCCGGTATGGAGGCTTCGATCGTGAATATCGTTGAACCGGGCGATGCGGTAATCGTCGGGGTCAATGGCGTGTTTGGCACAAGATGGGCCACCCTCGTCGAACGCTGCGGCGGTAAAGCGATTCGCGTGGAAGCCGCGTGGGGACAGATCATAGAATCAGAGGCCATTGAACTGGTGTTGCGCCGATCCTGCCCGGTGAAAGCCGTGGCCATCGTGCATGCCGAAACCTCGACCGGCGTCTGGCAGCCGCTTGAGCCGATCGCCCGCCTCTGCCGCGACCATGACACGCTCTTCCTCGTCGATGCCGTGACCTCGCTGGGAGGCGCATCCGTCGAGATCGATCATTGGGACATCGATGTCTGCTATAGCAGCACGCAGAAATGTCTGAGCTGTCCGCCTGGGTTGTCTCCCTTCACCCTCAGCGACCGCGCGTTTGCCGCCATCAGAGCCCGGCGCACCCCGTGCCAGAGTTGGTACTTGGATATGGCCTTGATCGCGGACTATTGGGCCGAAGGCACCAGAGCCTACCACCACACGGCTCCGATCTCCATGCTCTATGCCCTGCGGGAAGCGTTGCGTCTTGTCGAAGAAGAGGGATTGCCCGCCCGCTTCGTTCGCCATCAGCAGAATAGCGAAGCCTTGATCGCAGGCTTGACCGAACTAGGGCTTCCTCCCCTTCCCCCGACCGGACATCGACTCCCAATGTTGACCTGTGTCACGGTCCCCTCTCATATTCCTGAAGCCGAGGTACGGACAAACTTGCTCTCGACCTATGGCATCGAAATCGGCGGCGGGCTCGGCCCACTCAAGGGGAAGGTCTGGCGCATCGGTTTGATGGGTGAATCATCGACCGAAGCTCACGTCGTGACCTTGCTCAACGCGCTGGAAGAACTTTTTATCCGCGGCGGCTGGCTTTCCACTCCCGGAGTCGCACTCCAGGCAGCCGCACGGGTCTATAGCCGTACGGCATCCTGACAGCAGAGGGACATCGATACACCATGATGAAGTCCCTTGCCATTCGCTCAGTGCGCGTCATCGACGGGACTGGTCGGACGATCGAACGGGCCACAGTTGTCATTCGCGGGGCCACGATTACCGCAGTCGGATCGGATCGAGACCTCTCCCTCCCACGTGGATCGACCAAGATCGATGGCCGAGGACTGACGCTCTTACCGGGCCTGATTGACTGTCACGTGCATCTCTGCCTCGGTGCTGAACCGGATGTCGTTGACGCGATCGCCCAAGAGACGCCCGCTCTCACATTGCTCAAATCGAGCCGGGCAGCGCGAAAGACCTTGGAGGCAGGCTTCACTACCGTGCGCGACGTGGGCTCGCGAGACCACTTCATCTTTACGTTGCAACGGGCTATCGACGCAGAACTCATTCCCGGACCTCGCATTGTCGCAGCAGGCCTGGCGATTTGCATGATCGGCGGCCACGCCAGATTTATCGGTCAAGAAGTGGAAGGGGTGGAACAAGTCCGTTCCGTCGTGCGCGCACAAATCGCCGCCGGGGCCGCCGTCATTAAAGTTATTGCGTCAGGCGGCGTCCTCACGCCAGGCACCTCGCCGGACCAGGCGCAAATGACCGTGGAGGAGCTCCGGGCCGCCGTGGAAGAGGCGCAACGAGCTGGGAGGAAAGTCGCCGCCCATGCCCATGGATCGTCGGGGATGAAGAATGCCGTCCGAGCCGGGGTTCATTCGATCGAGCATGCCACGCTCATGGACGAAGAAGCCGCGGTCATGATGAAACAGCAGGGTGTCTTCATGGTGCCGACACTCTCTGCGCTGGCCACCACTGCCGCTCGCCGACTCGGGTGCGGCATTCCAGAAAGCGTCTTGGGCAAAGCCAAATCCATGACGAAGCGCCATCAAGTGAGCTTCAAGAAAGCTCACCGGAGCGGCATCCTGATCGCCATGGGCACCGATGCCGGCACGCCATTTAACTACCATGGAGATAACGCCCAGGAACTAGAACGGATGGTCGCCTTCGGGATGAGCCCGATGCAGGCGATTCTCGCCTCGACCTCCGCTGCCGCACGCTTGATCGGGATTCAGGACCAGGTGGGAACGATCGAGAAAAGGAAACTGGCGGATCTCCTGTTGTTCGAGGGAAATCCGCTTCGTCGCATTGACCTGCTCCGTGACCGCAGCAGGATTGTCGGGGTGATGCAGGCGGGCAAGTTTGTCGCAGGACCTCTTTCGAAGACGTGAAACGTTAAACGTGAGACGTGAAAGGTTTTCCGAGCTAAATTTTGCACCTTTCACGTTTTACGTCTCACGTTTAACGTCTTTCATAAAACAACTCCAGCGCGGCGGCGAAGCCCTTCATCCGTCCTTTGCGGAACACCTCCTCAAGCCGTCCACGTAGCGTTCTGACGCCTCCCTCATCGCCTCGTTTGACCACGCCTTGGGACAGCAGCATCTCCGTCGCCACTTCGACGAGCCGCTGTTTGCGCGCCTCCATCTCAGCCGTGACAAGCTCCTCCATGACCTCCGATGCCCGCTCCCGAATCATCTCTTCCTTAAACGTGTCATACCCTTGATCCGCCACGGTCCGCTCACGAATCACGGCGAGTTCGGCTTTAATCCGCTTCACATCTTTCATCAAGACCGCGAACACTTCTTTTCGCCCTTCATCGAAGAGCTTCTTCTCCATTTCGTCGAGGATGACGGCTGGATCGGCCGCTTCATCCCGTGCCGTTTCATCTCCCCAATTGAGTCGGTCATAGCTCCGACGTTTGTCCGGATCGCCGACGACTTCGTAGGCCGCATTGATCTCACGGATCTTGGGTTCGGCGTGAGTATTATCGGGGTTGCGGTCAGGATGGTGCTGAAAGACCAGCTTCCGGTAGGCCTTCTTAATCGCGTCGTCGGACGCGTCGCGCGAGACCCCCAGCACCCGGTAGAAGTCGATTCGTGCCATGGCAGCGACTATACCATGCACCTTTCAGCACTGCACCTTGACACCCACACGCAAGCTCCGTAGCCTGGCGCGACCCCAAAGGCATGAGGCACGCGGCGAGAGACGAGTGGAAACATCCGTCCTGTCGCCCGAGCCCGGATTATTCACGAATGCCGTCACGAGGCGTTCGAGACCGAAGCCCGCCGAGACTTCTCGCAAGTAAGGCCGACGGAGGCGTACTGGCAGTCCGTCGAGAAAGCCGAACGAGAAAAGCCCCGCCGGGCGAGAGGATCAGACGACGTAGCAGGTATTCATGAATAGTCCGGGCAGGGAGCCTGTCCGACATTGCCGTTCGTGGCGAGGCGAAGGAGGTGCGGCCAGATGCGAGGCCGCAGGCCCGGAAAAACCAGAGGTGTATTCGCCGGAATACATTGAGGATTGTTTCGGGCCGAGAACGACGCAGAGGGTCGCGGATCGTTCGCCGCAGTAGAAAGGTCAATGTCGGACAGGCTCCTAGGCCCACTACTGATGCAGACCCAAATTCGAACAGCACGCTCGTGGCGCGATGGTGTCACGCGTTATCAATGGCTGGTCCTTTTCATTGCATGGCTTGGCTGGGTATTCGATGCGATGGACGCGACGATCTACGCGATCGTCCTCCACCCAGCGCTGCAAGATTTGCTCCAAGCCCCCGGCGGAACTGTCTCTTCTGAGCAAGTCGGCTGGTACGGGGGGATCATCTTCTCCATCTTTCTCGTCGGCTGGGCAATCGGCGGGATCTTCTTCGGCGTGGTCGCGGACCATCTTGGTCGCACGAAGACCCTTATCATCACAATCCTCATCTATGCGATCTTCACCGGACTCGCCGCGCTGTCGCACGACTGGTGGCATCTGGCTATCTATCGCTTCCTCACGGCACTGGGAATCGGAGGGGAATGGGCGGCCGGCGCGGCACTCGTTGCTGAAACCTGGCCGGAAGAGAAACGAGCGAAGGCTGCCGGCATACTGCAATCGGCCTGGGCGGTTGGGTTCTTCCTCGCTGCGTCGTTCAATTTACTCTTGAAGGGCTATGGTTGGCGGGTGATGTTTGTGATCGGCGTGCTCCCGGCCTTTGTGTCATTGCTGGTCCGCTGGCACGTGAAGGAGCCGGACCGTTGGGCCAAGGCCCACGACCGGGACACGACGATCGGCCCCACACATATGACCGACATCTTTCATCCTCCCTTAAGACGGTCAACTGTCGTAGGGTCCGCGCTGGCGTTCGTCGCCGTCTTTGGTTTGTGGGGAGCGACAAATTGGGCGCCTACGCTCATCCGCGAGTTGCCAGACCTCAACGGCTCCGATGCCGCAACCCTGTCGGCCTCTGTGAGCTACGCCATCATGGCCCTCAACGGGGGAGCCCTCTTCGGCTATTTAGGATTTGGACCGCTGGCAGATCGATTTGGACGGCGCGCGGTGTTTGCCTTGATGTGCCTCGGCAGCTTCGTGATGCTGCCGATCACGTATCTGCTGCCGACGACCTATGCCGGCGTCTTGATGTTGTTGCCGCTGCTGGGATTTTTTAACAACGGCATCTTCAGCGGATTTCCGATCTATCTCCCAGAACTCTACCCCACCAGGCTGCGAGCCACCGGCGCCGGCTTCTGCTTCAATGCCGGGCGCGTGCTGGCATCCGCCTCGCCGTTTCTCACCGGCTGGCTGGTGACGGAATTTGGCACCTTTGGGCGAGCCGCCAGCACAGTGGCATTGATCTATCTGGTCGGATTGGTGGTCTTAATTTTTGCACCGGAGACCAAGGGCAAACCGCTGCCGGAATAACCAGTTTTCCAACCCCATTGTCTGGCCTTGACTTCCCCTATCCCCGACTTATCTAGTCGCCTATGAAAGAGAACCCAACCCCCAAATCCCTGTCGCACGATGAAAAGAAAGCCGCCGACGCGGCCTTCGCAGGCCACCCATTCAATGAAGCATGGTCTGCTTCAGCCCGAGCGGTCTACGACGGTATCGTGAAGGCCTTGCCTCACACAGACGTCGCGATTCCCACTCCTTCAAATGTCAAGGAATCCGCGGACGCTCCTTCCGCGCAGAGCGAGCCTCTCCAGCCTCAAGAGCCTCTCGCGCAAGAGTACGCAGGCGGGCAAGAGTTTGTGGAGGGAACTGCGATGCCTCCAGCCCTTCGCGACCGAGAAGCGGCGATTCAGGCCGGGATCTTGATCGACGTGACACCGACCGCCCTGCAACTCGGCATCACGTTCCCTGTCACGATCACCCGACCGCTCTGGGAAGTGGGAATTGTCACGAACCAATCACTTCCCGAAGAAGATCAAACCAGCAGGTTGCGCGACATTCTGATGGCCTTTCGCCTGCGCATCGCCAGTCTGACGACGGTGTCGCCCCTGCTCGACTTTCCGGCCCTCTTAGCTTTGCCGCCGAGCAGGGTGCCTCAGCCGTTGCCGTTGTTTGCCCTCATTCAACCGGACCCCAGGCACCAAGCAAACGTGACGCTCTTGCTGCCAAACGAAGTGTCCCTGTCCATCACCTCGCTGAATTAACAGGATGCTGAAAAAGTCCGCTAGCTTGTCTTGTTCATTTGGTCTATTCGGTCTGTCTGGTTTGTTTGGTGCATGAGACTAACCAGACAGACCAGATAACCAGACAGACCGGGCTTGTCCCCTACGCGCGAACTATCGAAGTTCTAGCGTGCCAACATAGTTTTTCCGCAGCCTGTTAGACCAAGTTGTTTCTGCACAAAAGCGCGTTCGTCCGCCTCGGTTGTAATCATTCCATCAATGCGCGCGTCCAACAATTTCCCCAAGATGGTCTTGTACTGCGGTCCAGGCTGTAGCCCCATGGCCTGAAGATCCCGCCCCGTCAGCGCCGTCTTGATTGCCTTGTTCTTCACATATGCCACAAGGTGTCGTTTCAGCAGACTCAATCGCACCCCGTGCTGCGCGCTTACCTGCTTGGCCAGGAGCAGCACGAGCCCCTCATTCGAGAAATCTTCCAAGAGGCGATACACCTGCGATGGCCGTACTGTCCCTTTATTGGTGAGTCTCTTCAGCGCGCGATCGACCCGACGTCCTCCAGCACTCACATTCTTGGCCTGCTCTCGTGAAAGCACTAACCGCCGGATCATTGCGGCCACCACGACAGAGCTGGACTCGCTTGACAACGCCATGAGATAGACAATCGGCCTGTCAATCACAGAATCCGGAAACCGACGCGCCCACCAGGAGAACGCCTTGGGGACAGCAGTGACCACTCGCTTCACCTTCGTCGTGTAGCACAGACAGCGGTGGAGGAAGCGAAGCAACTTCAACTGCCTTAGCCGTGCAATCGCGCGCACCGGATCGTGCTCGGCGAACAGCAACAGGATTTCGTTCTGCAATCGAGGACCGGAGAGTTGCTGGATCAGGTTCGTGGAGGCCGCTCGCGCGAGCAGCCGCGCTGTGGTGCGCTCAAGGCGGAAACCGAACCGTTGTTCGAACCGGATCGCTCTAAAGATGCGCGTGGGATCGTCTTGGAAACTGCCCGCATGCAGGACGCGGATCGTGCGCGCACGAAGATCGCGCTGCCCTCTATACACGTCGAGCAAGCGGCCGAACTGCCCCGGATTGAGTTGCATCGCTATGGCATTGATCGTGAAGTCTCGCCGGTAGAGATCCTCTTCGATCGACGCCGGCTGGACCGTAGGCAGGACAGCGGGCTGCGCGTAGGACTCTCGCCTGGTCGTCGCGATATCCAACTTGAGCCCGTCCGGGAACTCGAGCCGCGCCGTCGCAAACCGTTCAAACACGGCCAGCCCAGCCCTATACCGGTCGGCCACCAGCCGCGCGAAGGCGATCCCATCTCCCTCTACCGTGAGATCGAGATCCCAGTTCTCTCGTTTCAGTAAAAGATCGCGGACGACTCCGCCGACGAGGTACAAGGCAACCCCACCCTCATCCGCGAGGTTCCCAAGCTCACGAAGTAGAGAAAGACGCTCCTGAGGGAGACGGCGCAACAGATCGTTTTGGGTTATACGATGCTTCATGGCACGCCATTGTAGCAATCTCATACTCGATGAGGAACAATGTTCCTCATCAACAAGACGGGGCGCTCAGGATACAATCCCGAGCGCCCCGTTTAGACCCCACACAGCTTCGAGTTACCGGTGCCGCTTCCCCTGGCGATCGTGCTTCTCGCGGGCGATATGGCGCGAGGCGCGATCCTGTGCCGCGACAATCCTGGCACGCTCCTTTTTCGTCATGACGCCATCGGACTTTGCCCTGTCTTCCATCTTGTTGATGTGTTCCTGTTGCTTATTCAGCCGGTTTGCTTCTCGCTCGTTCAGCTGCCCACTCGAAATCCCCTGATCGATCCGCTGTTCCTGATTCGCTTGCCGCTCATCGATGACCGGCGTATTCGCTTGGGCAAGCGCCGGTCCGTTGATGCCGAGTATCAGTCCGCAGACTGCTAAGAGAGTCTTCTTCATCACTGCCTCCCTCAAATGTGGATGTTAGGTCCTCTTGCCACGTACAACGCCTCTGGTCGCGCCCGGTCGACAAGACCGCGCTCGGTAGCGCACCACTCCCTGCCCTATAATATCAGGCCACTCCAAAAACGTCGACACTTCTATGGGTTTCCTGGCCCGGAGAGGAAGGAAGGCACCGCCAGTTCTAGCGATCTCGCCCGCTGCCGGAACGGTCGGAGCGATCGGGACGGTCGAGTTTTTCAGGATGATCGACATGGTCTGGCCGATCACTGTGCCCCAACCTGTCCGGCCGTTCGCAATCAGCGTGAGATGAACGCCGATCGCTGAGAAATCTTCGAGGATCTCCTGCAAATCGCCCCGCAACAACGGCTCGCCTCCCTGCACCAGCACAACCGCACACCGTCACGATAGAGACAGGAAAAGACACCCCGTATTTCTTTCCGTGTCATCTCATACCGACCGACATTGAGCGGCAGATCGCAGTACCCGCAGGCAGAATGGCACCGTAGATTGACCTGAAGCGTGGCCAATGCCGGACGGCCGGCCAGGAGGTTTCTTAATGGCTTGAGCGTTCGGTTCAGGGCCGTGAAGGGCATTGCCATCACCTACTCTCACATCGGCGGATACGGTCATATTTGGACAGGATTATGCCGTTTTTTTCCTGTTTTCTTTGCATTTCAAAGGCCTGTACCCGTCAGCTCGTACAACCTATCGAACTTCCTTGATCGATCTCGCACTACACAACGGCACACGCCTTGCTGAGGGGTTCTGGGTTGAAAGTGACTCTCACCCCGCAAGGAGGTTTCGTTATGACGCACGCGAAAAAGAAGATTCTCCCGGTTCTGGTGAGCGCCGTGGCCATTGTTGCGTTGGCGATGGCCCCAGCGCTGGCCAAGGATTCGAAAAACAAGAAGTCCACCCGCTCGTCCGCGAAGGCGACGGTTGAAGCAGCCGGCCATGTCCATGAACGAGGCGATGCGCCCCAGGCCGACGACCACGATTCCAAGCCGGGCCCGGCCTGGAAAACCGTCGGTGGAACCTTGAAGAACGTCGAGGGCAACAGCTACACGATTGAAGACTACGAAGGTAATCAAGTCAAGCTGCACGTCGGACAAGACACGAAGCACATCCACAAGAAAAGGGTCGGGGACACCGTCCGCGCTGAAATTACGCGAGGCGGCTTCGCGAATTCCATTCAGTAACCCCCACTTTGAATCCGCACACCCACCTCACGCGCGGTGGTGTCCATGAACGGGCTGGCCCTGAACAGAGATCAGCCCGTTCATTATGAGCCACCACTCGGTACACAGTCATCGAGCCGACGCCTTCACCGATTTCTGAAAGACAATATCGCCATAATAGGCCGTGGCCTGTTCCTTGGTATTGTCCGTATCGCTCATGATCGCGACAGCGTTTATCATCGGCGGCTCCTCCCCGAACGCCTTCTTGTAGTCTTCGTAAATATTCCGCTCTTCGTCGATCCACATGCCCACTTTCTGAGTTCCGCTCTCAACGATCACCATCTTGGCAAAATCGGTATAGGCATTCTCGACGATCGTGCCGACAGGCGTTTTCGTTTCCCAGATATAGTTCAAGGCGGCGATTGGAATATCGCCGAACAGAGCCTGCCCGGCTTTGAACTTGAGCTTCTTGCCAAAGCTGACTTTGTCGGGATCGTATTCAAAGGTGATGTAGAGCCGAGCCGGAAAGTCATCGCCCTCTTTGAGGGCCACGTCGCTACGCTGGAGCAGGTTGTCGATTTTCCACCGCCATCGGACGATCGGGTACTCTTTCGGATCGATCACCACCGGCTTGATCAGGCCAGAGGCCGAGGCCTCGCTCACCGCCTTCACGATCGTCACACCTCCATCCTTCACCACTTCATAGGAGGTATGTTTTGGTATCTTCTTAAAGGTGAGCGGCTTCCATCCATCGGGCATCGCCTGCCCGACCGTCCCGCTCGAAAAATTCCCCACCTCGATCACCGAAGGAGATTCCGCCCTTGCAGCTGTAGGTGCAATAAGTAGCCCCATCGCGATCAGCACGAATTTCCATACCCTTCTTCCCATCCACTTCTGTGGTGAGGGAGGGTAGGTTATCCATTCGTGCGCGCGTCCAACGAGGGCCTTCTGACCCTCTATACCTCTATTTAG
>WNFE01002870.1_pt1 | contig 12727 bp, 10 predicted proteins | sample 5400451 | NCBI WGS metagenome assembly WNFE01 (sample SAMN13153344, study PRJNA577476) | soil metagenome | isolation source: 200 cm saprolite under Douglas fir tree site 2 hole 2 | place: USA:California | collected 2015-04-18
GTCGTTTTCCATGGGGCGATGCGGAGCCGACGCGAACGCTGGCGAACTACCTCAACCAATGGCGAAACGGGGGAGGGCTTGAACCTGTAGGCAGTCATCCCCAGGGAGCCAGCCCGGAAGGGGTGCAGGATCTTCAAGGAAACGTGTGGGAATGGGTGGCCGATTGGTATGACCCGCATTATTATGAGAAAGGACCGCTCCGTAACCCCAAAGGCCCCAATGAAGGGACACGAAAAGTGATGCGTGGTTCCGGTTGGGAATCCGAAGCTCCTGTCCTCAGGTCGGCCCACCGTCTCAGCAGCGACCCCAAGAATAGAAATCACAGCCTCGGGTTCCGCTGCGCCATGGATGCCGCATCGATCACCCCGCACTAGGGCGCAGGCTCACATTTGGGCATCGGGTGTGGTGGACTTCGGCTCTTTATGATCCGGGCCATCGAACTCTTCCAATGGCTGAAAATTCACCGGCAGTTGGAACAGAAAATCCGAAAGGTGCCCGAGCCTGACGCGCCGGTACTCGACGCTCCAGGATCCGTCCTTCTTCATCAGCTTCAACGGAAAGTGAATGTCTGTCGCGAGCCATTGGTAATAGACATCCGCCTGATTCCCTTCCTGAACCCGCACCTCGTACAATGTCGTCGGATGACCATCGAGGGTCTCTGTGCCAATCGGATCGCGCGAGACCTCCCCTGCCAGAGCCTCCTGTACTTTAGGGTCCTGTGCGGCATCGTAAGGAACTTGCTTGTAATGCTTGAGGCGTGAAATGAGCATCCACATCACTTGTTTGTCCTTGCGGACGATGGTCACATTGACCGGCCCAGTATCCTGGTGTTCCAAGCGCCAGCGATCGTCCCGGTAAAAGAGATTGGAAACGTGTGTCTTGCCGTTAGACTTCATGATTTGATCCGCGCTGAACTCCAACGCCCAGACAGGTCCGCGCGCGATGAGGATAAGGAGCAGCGCCAAAAGAATCGGACGGGTATGGCCGGCAGCAGGCATCATGGCGTCACGGGATTCACGGTGGGCGCTGGCACCAGTGGCGCTTGATCGCCGATAGGCCCGCGCGCGCAACGGAAGCCGAGCCAGTTCATGCGAGTCTTGGGATCCGCTCCATTCCGCTGGGCGGGTCGGACACTCGGCACGCTGTCAACCCATCCGCCACCGCGGAATGCCTTGTGCGACCCATGAGCAGGCCCCTGGGGATTCTTGTTTGGTGCGTACTTGTAATAGCCTGGATCATACCAATCGGCGGTCCATTCGGCGACATTGCCGGCCATGTTGAAGACGCCGTATGGGCTGACTGCGTTTTCGTACTTGTCCACTGAGACAATCGGTGGGTAGAGGAGAAGCCGTTCAGGCCGATCGCGCACCGGCCCGGACAGTCCTGTGCGGCCAAAATTGGCGCGTGACGGGCCGGCCGGCTGATTCCCCCAAGGATAGATCCGCCCGTCTGTTCCGCGGGCCGCTTTCTCCCATTCGGCCGATGTGGGCAGTCGCTTGCCGGCCCACTTGCAGTACGCGTCCCCCTCAAACCACGAGACATGCATGACGGGATGAGCGGCCATCGTTTCCTGAAAAACGCCTCCCCACTTCCAATCCACCAACGGGGGCAAGTTGTTGGCCAGAATATACTTCAAGTATTGGACCGTGGTCACTTCGTACTTGTCGATCTCATACGCGTCGAGGTAGACAGTCCGCTGCGGGAATTCCGCCGGATACGAACTCCGGTCCACTTGCCGATTGCTGCCCATCAAAAACGGACCGGCAGGGATCAGCGCCATCTCGTCTTTCGGAGGCAAGGTGGTCAGATGCGCAGCGGCCTTCTTGCCCTCAGGCGTCCATTCCGGTACCACATCGGCGACATCGCTGCCGCCGCTGGTTATCGCGAGCACACGATCCGAACCGATCAGGACAAACGCCAAGGTCCCTCCAAGAATGATGCCTCCCAGGGCCAAACCTATTCTTATATATTTCGTCACGATGAACTCCAACTATGAGTTGTGATGCGATCGAACCAAGTCGTCAGGGTTGTTGTAACTCCAAGGTCGGTTTTACCTCCCGGGAGCCGAGGATCCCTAACCCGAAGTGCGGATTCTCTTCCGCTTCCATTCCAGCTCGAGCTCCGAACTTGGACTGTATCTCGAAATTGGCCGCCACAGATCCCTTGGCCGTAATCGTCACCTCTCGTTCAACAATCGCGCGTTCCTGGGGATGCCACACCACAAGCTTGTAGGTTCCCGGTGGGATATCGCTGATCGTGAACTGCCCGGACTCATCCGTGAGGGCATAGTAGGGGTTGTCCACCGCCATGCCCCAGGTCTCCATATACGCGTGAAACCCGCATTGCATCACGAAGATCCGGCGGCCTTTCGTCATATGGATCTCCTGAGTCATAGGATGACCCGGAATGTGCTTATGGTATTCAGCATCGCTCCCCGCCTCCTTCGGATGGTGTGCATTCATCGGAAGGGGAATATTGAACAAGACTCGAGGCCCCAACTCGGAAGTTTCATAGGCCTGGATATCATGCATCACCGGATCCATATTGACGATCGAGACTTTATTGTTGTCTCGCACAACGTTCACAAAGGGCAGGAACCGACAATCTCTGGCTTCAATTTGCGGGGGTTGAAACTGGAACGGTTTTCCCTTCTCGATCCCCGTCAGCATCACGACCACTTCCTTCACACCCCGATCTTCCGAGACGGTAAATTCTTTCAAAAGCCGGAACCCACGGCCGTTGGAGATCCGCCCGCAGTAGACCGCATCCGGAAACGTCACGAGGTTAAACCCGCGCGGTACCGGCTTCCCTCCCTTCAGCGTCACCTTACCAGTGATCTTCCCGCCGTCAGTTACCGTGACTTCCTGATACGCGATAGCCGGTGAAAACCCCGTCATGGCATAGATACCCACGGCCAGGACGCATACGAATACCCAAGGCAGTCCGCGCTTCACCTCAAATCGCATTCCACTCTCCTTTTACTTGGTCTTTAATTATTATACACATAACAAAATACAGCGGGGGAACCGCAAAATGCCGATTCCCCCGCTCGGTGACTGTAATAAAACTGCCGCGATTACTTCAGCGCGGTCGGCAATGCCTGACCCGGAGCCGGCTGCTCGTCCGCCTTCTGGACGCCGACGTCGCCCTTGGAGAGCGGCAGAATCCGCGAATCCCCGGTCGGCAGAACCCGGAAATAGCCCCACTGCCCGGACTGGGAATACGGCAAGCGCTGATTGCCCCAGACGTAATCGCCCGGCAGCTTATAAGGCCCGCCTGCGGAGGTGATGAAGGCGTCTAGGACCTCCGCCCCGGAGAACTGCACCGCGCTGAGCTGATCCGCGCCGGGCATGAACGGCTCGATCGGCCACTCGTGCTTCTCCAGGCCAAAAATCTGGTTCTGCTCGTTGCTGGCTCCCAGGATATGGATCCGCACAGGATCGCCTGCATGGGCTTCGATGAGCGGCGTCACCGGATCCTCCGGCTTGTCCACCTTGCAGGGCTGGAACATATGACCCAGGTCACAGCCCTGCTCTTCCCTGGCCTTGTAGGGTTCATTCCGGTAATTTACGCCGGTGAGCCCCGCCACGTTCTGTACATAGGGCATGAAGCTCGTACCGATGATGTTGTCTTCGTCCTGGAAGAACAGGGCCACGTCACGGTAGTTCGTGCGACCCTCATTTCCTTCGATCGTCCGATCCACGATTACATCGGCAACCCAACTATTCTTTTGGGAAATATCCGCGCCGGTCTTGGGATCGCGATACTTGGAGCCCTTCGGCCCCACGACGACCGCGCCGAACAATCCATTTCTTGGGTTCAGCATCACATTCCCAAAATCCCAGACCAGGGAGGTGATCTCTCCATTGAACGGATGCGCATAATAGGTGTATGTCCTGCTCTCGCCCGGTCCAATCGTCTGGTCGCCCGGATTGTTCCCCACATTCGCTCCGAGCGAGTCCTTCGGGTCAAAGGCCAGCGAGAAGGCCGAGAACGACGCCCGGCTTTTCGCCATCTTGTTCTTGAGATTGACCTTGACGCAATCGCCCACGTTCACATGGAGCGTCAACGGACTCGGCGTCAAGCCCGTCGCCACTTTGGCCGCTTCCTCTTCGAGCGCGTAGATCTTGCCTTCCGCATTTCTCGTCATGATCTTCCGCTCGAAGTCCACTTCGATCAAATCGGGCGCCTTCGGATTGAACTTGAGATCGTGATCCATGGCCACCACGTTGAACGATTTCACCGGCGCGTTATCCGGGCAGACCGACTTCGACTGCGTCGGGATTTCGTTCCGGCCGGAATAGCCGGCCGGCAACTTCTTCAGGTCCGGCACTTCCTTGTCCAGAACCCGGAGTATCCCCCACGCTCCCTCCGAGAAATGGGAGGAGCGCCCGTTGAAATGGAGATAGTCCCCCGCCATCAACTGCGGGCCGCCGGCCTGCGGGACCACCAGATCGTACCGCTCCGCAATACCGATGTGGATTGAGTTCTTCCGGTTGGCGTCGCCCGCGTACCGTTCGGTGAGGAAGGTATGGCCGGACAGGACCCAGTCCATGCTCTCGTTCATCAGAGTATGTAGCAACCGGAACACGACGGTATCTCCCAGATAGGCTCTGAGCAACGGCGTCGAGGGATCGCCATGTACCAAGCTGCTGAAGATCTTCGACGCATCCGGATTGTTCGCCAGTCGCTTGGCGACAGGCTCGGCCCTGAAGTTCAACCCGCTGCCGGTCGTATGCGTCCCGCCATTCAGAAACGGCATGGGGGTCATGGCGATCTTATCCGGCATCATGAAAGACACGGTCTTGCCGCCCTCCAAGGCAACCTCCACGGGCTGACCCGGCGGATTCCCGGCCGTCACGATATTCACCGTGTGCGGCACGGTGTCATGCACCTGCACCATCAACTCTCTGAAGCTACCGTTCACGCCATAGCCTACCGGTTCGACCGTATGGATGTCCGCGATCGGACCGCTGCGAATGGGTTTCCCCGTTTTGGGATCATGATAGGTGGAGCCGGCCGGTTCCACGATAAGAGTCCCGAACCCGCCGTGCGGCCAGGTGGTCGCCCCGAAGGCGTGGTCATGCCAGAACACCGTTCCCACATCGGCATCCACCCAAACCCGTTGTCTGACGAACTCGACGGTGATGATATCGCCGCTCGGGTGGTCGTTCTTGAGCGGGTTTTCGAAGGTGATCGTGTTGCCCGAGATCGCGGCAATGCGCTGGACCTCATTGCCCTTCACATTATCCGCGCCCACGAGCAATTCCGTCTTCACATGGTACTGGGCCGCATTCTTGACCGTGATGCTCTTACCGCCCTTCTTGGCCGGAGCGGTCAGCGCCGTGTTCATCGGAAGAGGCAGCCCTTTCTTTTCCTTCTTCTCGAGCATCGTGAACGGACGGACCGATTGCTCATAGGACATGCCCGTGATCACCCCGTCCGACGACTGGTTATCGAATTGGAGGAAATGAGGGTGAATATTGATCTTCGAGGACTGGAAGTTCGTGAAGTCGTCATCCGTCCACTCGCTGGTGAGCGTCCAGTCTACGCAGTCGTATACGTTCGCCCGGTACACCAGTGGATACCGGAGATCATTGTTCTTCCGGACGGCCTCCTCCTCCTCGTGCAGGACGTAGATCAGGCCGTTCTTGTCCACGATCGGAGGTTCCTTCCCATGCCCCTTGCTGATCTCGATCGGCAACTTGATGAAGTGGATGTTGTAATACTTCCGCCCCGCGTTCTCCGGGCAGAGACTCCAGATCCCGTTCTCGCCCGGCTTGGGCGGATCCACACTGCGGCTTCCATCCTCGTTCTGATGGATCATCTCAAGCCACGGCGCGCCGTTGTGATTCGGCGAGAACATCACGCGTTTTCCGAAATGCGGTTTCAAATGCGGCCACGACACTTTCCCCGTTGTCGGCTCGAAGAGGATCGGCAGCCGATCGCCGGGTTTCGGCGACTTGTACTTCGGGTTGGCGATGGTGCTTTCCTTTTCGGTCATCGCTGTATTGGCTTTCCAGCCCCAATCCAGCACGGTCGCATCGTACGAAACGATCTGTCCCTTCTCATCGTCCTTGTGGCCGGGCTTGCCCTGGGTCGGCAGTTGCATCTCGACCCAGTCCTTGATCGTGACGACGACCGGGGTGCTCTTCCAATTGGTCTTCCCTTTCTCGACGATCTGGAAGGTCTTCCCGAACCAGTCCACGGTCTTGCCGACCAGCTTGTCCGACGTCACGCCGAATTTCATCCGGCCCTTGCGATCCGGCAGCTCACGGAGGTCCGGCATCACATCGGTATGGAGCTCGCCCTGCTGCATCGTGTTGTAGACCCGCCAGTAGCCCCACATGCCGGCCACATAGTGGTGCGCCACATGGCAGTGGAACAGGAAATCTCCCGCCAACTGCTGGCACAGGCCGGATCCGCATTCGGTATCCAGGTCGAAGGCTTCTGACGGTCCGATCACCTGAACGTCCACACGATCCGATTTGGTACGGATCACCGGGTACTTGACCGGCCCGTTCTTGGCCGCAAACCAGAGCGGCATCTCGTCGCTGGACCGTGGGCTCCGCAGCCAGCGGATTGTTCCACCGTGCGGATGATGCGAATGAAACACCTCTGATCCGCCGTGAATCAGCCGGAACTTGGCGGGATCACCCAGGTACGACCTCGGAATCGTGGTCGGGGCGTCTCCGAACGTGTAGGAGCTGTACCCCATGGATTCGTCCTCGAACCCGAAGTACTCGTGCTGGACGTGCATGTTATTGATGCCGAACGGCTCGCTCCGGTAATTCAGCGCGCGACCGCCGGGCCGGTAGGCATCAGTCAGTGGATCACGCTGCGGGAGGAAGTCCCCCTTCTTGTTCACCGGACGGAAGGCTTCATCGCCTACTTCATGGTAGATGATGACAAATTCGCGAAAGTCGGGACCCGCGCCGTTCTGAATGATCGCCTGCCATCCGCTCCGCATCTCGGTAGGCTCATCCTTCCCGATGGGATCCAGATACTTGGAACCCTTCGGCTCCACGACGAAGGTGCCGAACATCCCCAGCACCGTCAGTTCGCGATCGTTGCTGTAAGAGTGGAACTGCCGGCCTCCTTCTTGCATGTTGGGATGGATGTACCACTCCATGTCCACGCTCTTGCCCTTTGCCACAATCGAATCGGTATTGGTCGTCGTGGCCGGCTTACCGGTCGCGCTGATCAGCATGCTGGAGCCGTGGATGTGCAGGCTCACCGTTTCGCCGCCTTCGAGAGCATTCCTCAACGTGATCCGCACGCAATCGCCCTGATTCCCCCGGATAACCAGCGGTTGGATATAGTCGCCCTGGATTCCGTTGGTGACAGCTCCGGGATCGTACTGGTCCTTCTCGTTCTCACGGGCCGCCTTATTCTTGGCTTCCTCAGCCCGAACCTTCGCAACGTTCTCGGTCAGGACGTACATGTAGCCGGGATAGAAATCGAGCCACTGATTCAGCGTGATCTCGACGTTGATCGCCGAGATGTCGTACTTCTTGACCGGCGCGGTCGAAGGGCAGCGACCGCCCGGTACCGACACCGGCTCTGCATTCGGCTGCGAAGCCAGCACATAGCCTTGGCCGTCGTACATATGCATCGTGGACATGCCGTTGAACAGGCCGGAATTGCTCGCCTGCCCCGTTTCGACCTGCCGGGCCATCTGCTCCATGAGCCGGTTGTGTTGCATGTCGACCATCGACGCGCGATTGGGGCGTCCCTCGATGACATCTTCCATGATGGTCTGGGCTTTGAGCTTCTGCGCCCATGGCTCATTGGAGTTGTCAACCATGCCCATCGCAGCGTGGTCCACCCCATGCCCCGCGTGGACATCGGCATCGGCGGCTGGAGCAGAGGTCGGAGCGGCAAGAACGGCCGCAAGGAAGAGCGAGGAGAGGAATGACGGAATAAGCGGATTACGGAAGTCTGGCGTTTTCATGGACTGGCCTCCTAAACAAAACATGAGTCAGAAAATTGTCTGAGATATCACTCCTGGTGAGCGTGTGACAAGGCTATCCTAATGTGAAGATTAACCAGGACAAATCGTTTGTAGCGTATTCCTCAATTGGGTGTCAAGTGCCTAAAAGTGGGCGGTTTTGATGAGAGGACTTCAGCAAAGTTGCCCGTTGAAAAGACAGGGCTTATAGCGCTTCCGGTCAAAATCGACATTTTCTTGGTATACCAACTCGTTCCCGTTGACGCCGTCCTGATCACGGTCAATCCAGAGGATATGGTTCCACCAGTAGAACATCGGAAACCTCTCCGTATAGTAGATCGGATTGCCGTATTCGCTGCGGGCCTGTTCACGGACAAATCGGCCGGTGATGTAATCGACAGCACCATCACCCTTGAGGGAATAAAGCGAGAGGTAGAGCCTCGACTCGCTGTCGAACAATTCGTCAACGCGGGTGCCCTCGTCGGGTTCCACGGGCAAGGAGGGTCCCGCAGCAGTGCTGGAGGAGGGGAACATCCAGAGCAGGCAGGCAACCAGTATCAACGAACCAACCAGACGAGCAGGCATCGCTCCTCCTCACATCCTCCTACCACTGATTATCAAACGGGGCGAAGGATTGCAAGATTCACTTCTTATCTTTTACCATGCCGTCGATGCCACTGGCCCGCAGGAGTATCGTGAACAACTTCCTCCTCCCCGCTTCGTTCTACGCCCGGCCGACCCTGCGGGTGGCCCGCAGCCTGCTCGGAAAGTACCTGGTACGTGAAACCGCCTCAGGCCTCCGAGCGGGCCGTATCATCGAGGTGGAAGCCTACGTGGGGCCCCAGGATCGCGCCTCTCACGCTTCGCGGGGACGAACGAAACGGACGGACGTGATGTTTGGCCAGCCCGGTTTGGCCTACATCTATTTGATCTACGGCATGTACCATTGCCTGAACGTGGTGACGGAGCGCAGCGACTACCCGGCGGCTGTGCTCATCAGAGCGATCGAGTACGAGGCCGGGCTGGCCGATGGACCGGGACGCATATGCCGCCTGTTCGGGATCGACCGGCGGCTCAATTGCCACGATCTGACGAGCGGCAAGGCTCTCTGGATCGAAGACCGCGGAGAACGAATCAGCCGATCACAGATCGGCGCGTTTCCCCGCATCGGAGTGGACTATGCGGGCCCCTGGGCCGCCAAACCCTGGCGCTTCCGCATCCTGACGCCCCCCGCACGTAAAAGAAAGCCCGCCCGGCCATGAGCCATCGGCGTCTCCGCGCCATCATCTTTGATTTCAACGGCGTGATCGCGGACGATGAGACGACCCATTTCCTTGCTTTCCAACAGGCGCTGGCGGAAGACGGGCTGACCCTCACCAAAGACAAGTACTACGGCACCTACCTGGGTATGGACGAGCGCACCTGCACCGCCGCGCTTGTGCAGTCAGCGACGGGGCAGCGCGACCCGGCGCGCGAGCAGCGGATTGCTGAAAAAAAGGCCGCCCTGTTCAGATCCCTGACCGTGACGCACAAGCCGCTTTTGTTTCCTGGCATAGTAGAATTCGTTCAGCGCGCCGCCACGCGCTATCGCCTGGCGATCGCCTCAGGGGGAAGACGCCAGCAGATCGAGCTCGCGTTGCGGGGCACGCCGATCGAGAAGGTTTTTGTGGCGCTGGTCTCAGCCGAGGATGCCCCGAGCGGCAAGCCCGATCCCGCCATGTACCGACTGGCATTGGCGCGGATCAACGAGGCGGCGCCGCGCCTTCACCCGGTGATTCAGCCGGCGGAATGCCTCGTGGTGGAGGATTCGCTGGCCGGCATTCAATCAGCCCTCGCAGCCGGCATGACAGTGGTCGGCCTGGCCACCACCTACCCAGCCGATCAGCTAACAGCCGCGCACCTGGTGCTTCCAGGTCTCGACGGCGTTTCCCTTGAGCGTCTGGAAGCCCTCTTCACGTGACGACACTTGCGAGTGGCGCTGAAAAAGAACGGCGCCGAGTCTCACGATGAAACTCGACGCCGCCGGTAAGGAAATGAAACCAGAGCTTATGGCTTGGACGTATCCTTGCTCTTCTCCTTGCCCATCGTGCCCATGGTCTCCGTCGGCTTCTGACCCTTCTTGAAGCCACGAGTCTTCTCGCCGGTAGCGTCAGCAGGATTTTCGCCCTGCTTGAGGTCCTTCTTATCCTGCTTATCCTGCCCCTCGGATTTGGTCTCCTGCTTCGCTGGCTCGGCCTGAGCCAGAGAGACCGCGCTCATCGATGCACCACCGGCCGCCAACATGAGGGCCAAGCCCATTCCTAAAATGCCTTTCGTCTCCATACGTCCTCCTTATGCTTGACTACTTCGGTCGCTTGCCCTGCACAAGCCGTGAATCGACCACCGTTAGATTTTCGCCAACACCCCTTGATTGATTTCTTCGACTTTCTGCCGCCCCATCAGGATCTCCACAAGAGCCATCGCGAACTCCATCGCCGTTCCAGGCCCCCGGCTAGTCACAAGCCTGCCGTCGATCACCACCCGTCCTTCATCGTAGATCGCGCCGGAGAGTTGCTCCCGGACCGACGGGTGGCTGGTAAGTTTCCGTCCAGCGATCATACCATGGGCAGCCAGCACCGTGGGAGCCGCGCATATGGCCGCGATGTACCGGTCGTTGTCTTGTAAAGCACGCAAAAGCCGGGCCACGCGCGTATCCTTCTGGAGGGTCTGGGCTCCCTTCAGGCCTCCCGGCAAGACAATCATGTCAAAATCTGACGCCTTCACCCTAGCAATGGACAGATCTGGCACCAGCCTGATGCCTGTCCGCCCCTCAATAGCACCGGGGGGGGACCCTGCCTCCACCCCGGCAATGGTCACGGAAATCCCCGCACGACGTAAAATATCCACGACTGTGACGGTTTCTATCTCTTCAAACCCATGCGCAAGCGGCACCACCACCCGTTTCATCGTTGCTGCTCCAGTATGGCTCATATCCGGTGCCCTTCGGACCAAAGCCGGTGCTCAGTTGGTCTCCCCAAAGCGCTTCGCGTGATTTTGGCCCCGTCGGCAATCCTTGTCAATGCGTCGATTCTTGACATTAAAAAGGGCCTCTGTTAGCGTGGCTTGCTAATGGACCTAGAGGGCAGACATGTCTGATCGTGGAGTCGATCTAACGCCCCTCACCACCGCCCTTGCCAAAGTGGTGGAGGAAATGGTGCGGAAGATGATCAAGGACACCGTGCCGGATCTGATCAAGCCGCAGGTCGAGGAGTCGCTGAAAGCCATGTTGCCCGGCCTAATGGAACGCGCCATCGCCGAAGAGAAGGTGTTGATCAAAGAGACCCTGCAGGAAATCACCCGTCAGGCTCTGCCTGACGTGGTGAAGCCGATTGTCGACCAGCTTGCCAAAGAGATCATTGAAAAGATGGTCTGGCAAGTCGTGCCGGATCACGCCGAAGCTGCCGTGAGAAAGGAAATCGCACGCCTCACCGCCGAGGTCTAAGCATCCAGCCATCCTTCCTGCCCTTTCTGTCGTTTCCGTTCCCGTGCTAGGATAATCTCCCGTGGAAAAATCCTACGACCCCCAACAGGTTGAGACCCGCTGGTACCGGACCTGGCTGGAACAGGGCTACTTTACCGCCTCGGTCGAGGCCGCAGGCCAGCCCTACTCAATTGTGATTCCTCCCCCGAATATCACCGGTTCTCTGCATATGGGTCACGCCTTGAACAACACCTTGCAGGACATCCTCATCCGCTGGCGCCGCATGCAGGGCTTGAACGTCTTATGGGTACCGGGCACTGACCACGCGGGCATCGCCACGCAGAATGTCCTGGAGAAGCAACTGCTGGCGGAAGGCACCACCCGCGACAAGCTCGGTCGCGACCGGTTCATTCAGCGGGTCTGGGAGTGGAAAGCGCGGTCGGGAGGAACGATCGTCGAGCAGCTCAAGCGGCTTGGATCATCGTGCGACTGGGATCGTCTGCGCTTCACGATGGATGAAGGCCTGTCCAAGGCCGTGCGCGAAGTGTTCGTCCGTCTGTATGAAGACGGGCTGATCTACCGCGGGGAACGTCTCATCAACTGGTGCCCCCGGTGCCTGACCGCGCTCTCGGATATCGAAGTGGAGCACGAAGAAACAACTGGCAAGATGTATCACATCCGCTACCCGCTAGCAGATGACCTGGACAACACAGCCCTGATCGTAGCCACGACCCGTCCGGAAACCATGCTAGCTGACGTCGCAGTTGCGGTGCACCCAGAAGATTCGCGATTTCGTCATCTCGTAGGAAAGATGATTCGCTTGCCTTTAACCTCTCGTCAAATTCCTATTGTTCAAGACAAAATATTAGTTGATCTTAAGTTTGGAACAGGAGCAGTCAAAATTACCCCCGCCCATGATTTTAACGATGAGGCAGCGGGGAAAAGACACGATCTTCCTCTTCGAACGTCAATTTTTGATCACCATGCTCACATTCTCTCAAACAAACTTAAAGCTGCCAGAGTCGAAGAGTCGGTGATTAAGGAACTCGACCAACTACCGGTTCCCAAAGCAAGAGCCAAAATCGAGAAGATCCTCCAGGAAAAAGGATTCTTAGTAAAAGTTGAAGACCACAAAATGGCTCTCGGCAAGTGTTACCGATGCAAGACGGTTGTCGAACCGTTCCTGTCTACCCAATGGTTTGTCAAGATCAAGCCATTGGCTGAGCCAGCTATCAAGGTAGTTCAAGAAGGCCGCATCCGTTTCGTGCCTGAAAGCTGGACGAACAACTACATGGGTTGGATGCGGGAAATTAGAG
>WNFE01002872.1_pt1 | contig 12726 bp, 8 predicted proteins | sample 5400451 | NCBI WGS metagenome assembly WNFE01 (sample SAMN13153344, study PRJNA577476) | soil metagenome | isolation source: 200 cm saprolite under Douglas fir tree site 2 hole 2 | place: USA:California | collected 2015-04-18
CATCGGCAACTTCTTCTCGGTGGCGCAGTACTTCGAGGGCCGCCGCACCCGGCTCTATACAATGTTCCTCCAGCAGTCCTTCTTCAACGGCCACCTCGACATGAAGGTCGGGCGGATCGCTACCGGCGACGACTTCCTCACGAGTCCGGCCAACGTCAGCCTGGTCAACTCCGCCCTGAACCCCATCCTCCTCGCCGTCCAGGCGAACGTGCCGAGCGTCACGGACGAGCCCCATGCGACCTGGGGCGGGCGCGTCATGATCTGGCCCATCGCCTCACTCTACGGGGCCGCGGGCGCCTACTACTCGGACAACACGCTCGATGAGCTCAGGACCGACGGCACCGAGTTCGGCATCGACAAGAAGCACGGCTACTTCGTCGTCGGAGAGGTCGGCTACCTCTTGAACTACGAGAAGGGCGCCACTGGCCTGCCGGGTCGCTACCGGGCGGGCGGGTACTACGACTCGAACCGGTACACGTGGTTCCGCGATCCCGACCGCCAGGAGCAGGGGAACTACGGATTCTTCCTCCTCGGGGAGCAGATGGTGTACCGCGAGGGCGGCAGCGGGAGCGCGCAGGGCCTGACCCTCTTCGGCGCCTTCCTCTATGCCCCGCGGCAGCGTATCAATCAGCTGCCGTGGTTCGCATCCGCGGGCGTGAGCTACACCGGGCTCATTCCCGGAAGAGACAAGGACGCCGCCGCCTTCGCGCTCTACTACGGCGCCTTCAGCCAGGACCTGCCGGGCCAGACGTACGAGGTGGCTCTCGAATGGACGTATGCCATCGCCGTTGCCTCGGGGCTGACCGTCCAGCCGGACATCCAGTACATCATGAGGCCGTCAGGGCGATCGAGCATCGGCAATGCCCTCGTCGTAGGTGCGCAGCTCTCGATCCAGTTCTGACGGCGGCCACCATCGGCCGTCCGACCGCAGCCCGTGATCTGGCCTGAAAAGGGTCCGCGCGCTCGGATGACGCGAGCGGCCTTGACACTTGCGTCACCGGCGGGCTAGCGTCCCGCCGTGCGGCGAGATCGTTGGTTTCCGAAGCGCCGTGAGCGACGCGAACGGTCGGCGAGGACGGGGAGGGGCCATGAAGCACGCGAGCAACGGACGCGCAGTGACCCGGCGTCAGGCGATCAAGCGGATGAGCGCGCTCGGCGCCGGCGCGGCGGCGGTGACGGCGGGAGGCCCGCGGGTGTTCGCCCAGCCGAAAGCTCCCATCACGCTCTCGTTCTGGACGTTCGACAACCCACAGCAGCGTCCGTGGATCCACAAGCGCGTCAACCAGTACATGGAGAAGAATCCCAACGTGAAGGTGGACTTCCAGTGGTTCACCTTCGCCGACCTCGGCAAGAAGGTCTCGGTCGGCTACGCGACGGGGACGGCGCCGGACGGGTTCGTCACCGGCGATTGGCTCATGCCGACGTGGCTCGCCCGGAATCTGATCGCGCCGCTCGACGTGAAGCTCCTGGGCTACTCGTCGCTCGACGCCTTCCGCAAAGACCACGCCGACGCCTTCGTGGCGGGCGCGATGAAGGACGGGCAGGCCTACGGCTACCCGCTCTGGTTCTACGGCTTCTGCAATTACCTCAACACCAAGCAGTTCAAGGAGGTCGGCCTCGACCCCGTCAAGGATCAGCCCAAGACGTGGACGGAGCTGGGCGAGGTCGCCAAGCGCCTCACCATCAAGCAGGGGAACAAGTTCACCCGCCAGGGATTCAAGTTCGCCATGCACGCGGCGCAGTGGACGATGATCCAGTTCAATCCCATCGTCTCCCAGGTCGGCGGGCAGTGGTTCGACGCGAGCGGGCGGTGCACGATCAACAACGAGGCGGGGGTGAAGGCCATGACCATCCGCGCCTCCCTGGCGCGGCAGTACGGAGCCGAGGACCCCGCCGACTCCATCGCGACCTTTCCGCTCCCGCAGATGGACTGGCTGAAGGAGCGCTGCGCCATGTTCAGCTGTCACCCCATCCCGCCCGCGGCCATCAAGTCGCAGAACCCGGTGATGGAGTCGGAGGGCTACTTCCTGCCCGTGCAGATGGCGGGCGTCACGCCCGACAAGCGCTACACCACGTGCTACGGCTTCAACTTCGTGGTCAACGCGCGGGCGCCGAAGGCCAAGCAGGAGGCGTTGCACGACATGTACCGGTTCGTGATGTCGGACCTCGTCGACTGCTGGGAGGCGACGGCGCCGTTCACGCTGGCCCGGAAGAGCGGCTGGACGGACGATCCGCGGGTGAAGAGCTTCCCCCACGTCCAGGAGATCATCAAGGCCAAGGACAACGGCGTCTTCTTCCCGCGTACCCCGATCTGGACGGAGCTCGCCGACGCCATGCACCGGGCCGTCCAGAAGGTCATGCTCAACAACGCCGACATCAAGACCGCCCTCGACGAGGCGGCGGCGGAGGTCGACAGGGCGACCGCAGAATTCAAGAAGTCCTGATCACCCTCGCGCGGGCCCGGTGATCAGCTACCGCTGGCGCATTCGGCTGTGGGGCATGGCGTTCGTCGCGCCCACCATCGCCTACTTCCTCGTCTTCAAGTACGGGCCCATGCTGTGGGCGATGGGTCTCAGCTTCACCTCCTACGACATGATGAAGCCGCCGCGGTGGGTCGGGCTCGAGAACTACGCGAGCATCGTCAGGGATCCCATTTTTCGCGCGGCGCTCCTGAACACCCTGGTCTACATCGCGGGTTCGACGGTCTTCATCACGCTCATGGCGCTCGGGCTCGCGCTGGCCATCAACACGCGGGGGCGGGGGCGGCGCGTGTGCATGAGCGGGATGTTCCTCACCAACATCATGCCGATCCTCGCCGTGTGCCTGGTCTGGCGGTTCCTCTTTCACCCCCACGGCCTCGTGAACCAGCTCCTGCGCCCCCTGGGGTTCGGGCGGATCGACTGGCTGACGGACTCGACGCTGGCCATGCCCGCCATCATCCTGGTCACGGTCTGGCGCTTCGCCCCCTACTTCATGGTGGTCTTCCTGGCCGGGCTCCTGGCCATCCCGCCCGAGTACTACGAGGCGGCGGAGATCGACGGCGCCGACGTGCTCCGCCGCTTCCGCCACCTCACGCTGCCCCTGCTGATGCCGGTGACGTTCTTCGTCGTGGTGGTGGCCGCGCTCCTCTCCGCGCGCATCTTCCTCATGCCCTACATCATCACGGGGGGCGGTCCCGGCAACGCGACACGCGTCCTCTCCATGCTCATCTACGAGACCGGCTTCTCGTACATGAAGATGGGGCGAGCGGCGGCGATCTCCGTGGTCCTGTTCGCGATCGTGATGGTCTTGACGGTCGTCCAGATGAAGCTCTTCACGCGCGGCGAGGAGGACTACGCGTGAGGCGGCGGGCCGCCGTTTCTGCGGCGCTGGCCTGGACCGGCCTGCTTCCGCTCGCGGTGCTGACCTTTCTCTTCATGCTGCCCATCGTCTGGATGACGACCACGTCGTTCCAGGCCGGGGAGAAGATGTTCCAGCTCACGACGGAATGGATCCCCTCGGTGTGGCATCCCGAAAACTACCCCAACGCGCTCTCGCGCTCGGCGTTCCCGCGCTTCTTCCTCAACAGCGCCATCGTGTCGGCCTCGGTGATGCTCGGGAACCTGATCTTCTGCACCCTGGCCGGGTACGGGCTCGCGAAGTATCGCTTCCGCGGCGACCGGCTCCTGCTCCTCGTCATCCTGTCGACGCTGATGTTGCCCCTCGAGGTGACGCTGGTGCCGACCTTCCTGGTGATCCACACCCTCGGGTGGGTCGACAGCTATCAGGGCCTCGCGGGCCCGCTCCTCATCGACGCCTTCGGCGTGTTTCTCATGCGCCAGTTCATGCTCAAGATCCCGTCGGACTACGTCGAGGCGGCGCGGATCGACGGGGCGGGGGAGCTGCGGATCCTCTGGTCGATCATCATTCCCCAGTGCCGGGCGGCCCTCGCCGTCCTCGCCCTGTTCTCGTTCCGCGACAGCTGGGACCAGTTCCTGTGGCCGCTGGTGGTGGTGTCGCGGGACGAGTTCCGCACCTATCCCCTCGGGCTCGTGCGCTTCGGCGACGACTACGGAAACCCGCCCACGGAGCAGATGGCGATCGCCGTCCTCGCCACCATTCCCATCTTTCTCTTGTTCCTCCTGCTCCAGCGCGCGCTGCGGAAGGGCTTCGACCTCTCTGCGTTGAAGGGCTGAGGAAGGACACCGCCAATGGAAAAGATTCGCATCGCCTGCGGCAATCGGGGCGTGGGCACCTCACCCCTGTTCGCCGCCGTCGAGGGCGGCTACATGAAGGACCACGGGCTCGACCCCGAATTGAAGTTCTACGAGGGGCACCCGCGGGCGCTGCCCGCCCTCGTGGCCGGTGAGGCGGAGTTCACCAACACCGTCTCGCCCGACGTGATCACCATCGACCTGCGTGATGACGCCGACGTCGTGATCGTCGCCTCCGCGGTGAGCCGGAGCGCCACCTACGTGACGGCGCGCCCCGGCCTCACCACGCGCGAGGAGCTGCGCGGAAAGCGCTGGGGCGTGCTCGCCCGAGGCGATGCCGACCACTGCACGATCGCCATGGCCTTCGAGCGCTGGGGCTGGGACCTCGACGCGGACGCTCGGATCGTCCCCGTGGGGGCGGGTGCGCCGAAGCTCGATCTGCTCCTCGACCCCGCCAAGGTCGACGTCGTCATCATGCATTCGCCCGAGCCCTTCCAGGCGGCCAAGCGCGGCTGGAATCTCGTGGAGGATCTGCGTCGGCTCGACGTGGCGTTCCAGAACAGTTGTGCCGCCACCACCCGGCGGTTCGCGAGATCACGGCCCGACGTCGTCCTTCGCTATGTGCGCGCCTACGCGCAGGGCGTGTACCGCTTCCGCGCCGACGGGAAGTTCGGCATCGAGGTTATCCGGAAGTACAGCGGCGAGACGGACCGCGAGATTCTCGAGGCCTCCTACCTCTACTTCTCCCAGCTCATGGCGGGCACGATGTACCCAACCCCCGAGGGCGTGACCGCCGCCGCGCGGATGCTCCACCGGCTCGGCGTCATCCCGCGCGTTCCCGCGCCCGGGGACTTCATCGACCAGGAGCCGGTGGCACAGCTTCACCGCGAGGGCTTCTTCCGCCGCCTCACCGGCCTCGAGAGTCAATGACCGTGGCAAAGAGCAGGTCGCGCTCCTGCTGGGCAACAGGATAGCCTGAGTGGTTCGTCACCGCGATGGCTCGGGACAGCGCGCGGGCCTCTTGCTCGAAGAAGCGATCGATGGCCAGGAGGTCCCCGTGGATCTCCGCGGCCCGGGCCCGCGCCCCGTCGTGCTCGATCAGCTCGAGGGCCAGCGCCTCGAGGGCCGCGCGGGACTCGCCACGCAGCAGCCGGCGCCACCCATCGGCCGCCTCGCTGGGCAGGCGTCGGAATCCTACCACGTGCGAGTGAGGCGCCGATCCGACGCGCCGGCATCGGTGCCGCGGCACCGGATGGCCGACGAACTGCAGGAGCCGCATCAGCGAGAAGAATGCTTCGCTCGTCACTTCTCGTGACCGGAAAGCGCCGTACAGATCGAAGCCGGGGAAAGCGCCAGGCGAGGTGGTCAGACAGAAGTACGTCTCGCGACCCTCGGCGTGGATTCCCACGAACGGGTAGAGAAACGGGAAGGCGCTCGTCACGTTCCGCGGTGGCCGCAGGGTCTGGATGAGGCGGATCTCGGTGAGGGCGGCCGCGAGGGCGGACTCGCAGACCTCCCACGTAATGCTCGTGGCGGCCTTCACCAGCGCCCGCCGCTTGCGCTCCCGCTTTTTCCGACCCGCCGTGCGGTATTGGCCGAGGCGACGACGCAGGTTGGCGGCCTTGCCGACGTAGAGCAGCGTGCCGGCCTCGTCGTACAGGCGGTAGACGCCGGGCTGGGTCGGCACCTCGGCCAGGAAATCGGCGCCGAACCTCTGATCGAAGAGGCGCACGGGCCCATCCTCTCAGGCGAGCCCATCGTCGCAAAGCTTTTCAGTCAGGACAGAAGGTTCTTGTGAAACGCCCCGCCCTCTATGATGACCGTCAGTGCGTGCCCTGCCGTACCTTGCTCGTCAGCGCATCATGGGTGAAGGGCTTCCTCGAGCGGTGGGCTGTCCTTTTGCATGACCTGCTGAATGACCTGACGGACCTGTTCCACGGTAAAAGGCTTTGCTATGGTGGGGACTCTCGTGCGCTCGAGGAACTCTCTCGTCTCCGGGCTGAGCGTGTCCCCGGTGAGGAACGCGATTCGCCGAAGAAGCTCCGGATGGTAACGCTCAAGCTGCGCGTAGAGGCGGGGGCCGTCGGTGTCAGGCATCTTGACATCGCTCAAGAGGAGGTCGTACGTCCGAGCGCGCAACTTATCCAAGGCCATCATGCCATCGCCGACAATCTCCGCGTGATGGCCGTCGAGTTGGAGTAGCTCCGACAGCGTCTCTGCCACGTCTCGGTCATCGTCTACGATGAGAACCGTTTTCTCCCGGATTGGTGGGAGCGGGGCGGGCTCGACGACCTCCGGTCTCGTGGTCTGGCGTGGGTCGATCGGCAGTTCGACCGAGAAGACGGCTCCCTGGTCGGGTTGGCTCGTCACGCGGATCGACCCCTCGTGGCGCTCGATGATGCCCTGGCAGAGCGAGAGTCCCAACCCGGTCCCCTGGCCGGGAGGTTTGGTGGTAAAGAAGGGCTCAAAAATGCGCCCCTGGACCTCGGCCGAAATCCCTGGACCCGAGTCAGCCACCACCAGGTGGACCCGGCCGGGCGCCGGATCCAGCCGGGTGGTCAGCATGATTCGGCGCGGCGTAAGCATCGCCCGCATCGCCTGATGCGCGTTCGAGATGAGATTCACCACGACCTGATGGAGCTGGTGGGGATCAGCCCAGATTCCCGGCAGCTCGGGGGCCAGCTCGAGTGTTGTCTCCACGCTGTCCACGCGCAGCGGGTACGCCAACAGCTCCACGGCCTCCTGAACCACTCGGTTGAGCGATACGACCTGACGTTCCATCGGCTGCTGGCGGGCCAGGGCGAGAAAGTTTTTCACGATCCGCGCGCAGCGCTCTGCTGCCTTGGCGATCTTTTCGGCCCGCTCCGCCGTGGGGCCGCCTCCGGCCGTCCGCTGGAGAAGGCCTGCCTGACCCATCACGACCGAGAGAGGATTGTTCAGCTCGTGGGCAACCCCGGCGAGGAGGGACCCCATGGCAGCCAGCTTCTCGGATTGAAGGAGCTGCTGCGTGCGCTCACGGACCCGCTCCTCAAGCATCTCATTCTGGATCTGAAGCTCCCGGTGGAGGAAGCGGGCCCGGAGGAGGTTTCCGATGCGAAGGAGAACCTCGATCGCGTCGAAGGGCTTGGACAGAAAATCCTTTGCCCCTCCTTGCAGCGCCTGCCGCTTGGCGTGCGGTGTGATGTCTGCGGTGAGGACGAGGATCGGGAGGTAATCCTCCGCGGGGATGTGGACCTCAAGCGCTCGCATCACAGCGAACCCGTCGAGGTGCGGCATCATCAGGTCCAGCAGGATAAGATCGGGTCGGAACTCTGTGAAAAGCGGTAGAACCAGACGGGAGTCGGTGGTGCTCTGAAGCGTCGTGTAGCCGGCCTGCTGAAGTAGGCGCTCGAGCAGGCGGACGTTCGACTCCTGATCGTCCACGATCAGGATCTTGGCGCGTGTGAGCGTCTCGTCCAGCATGCCTTAACCCTCCCCTTCGTTCAGGACTTCATCGAGGAGTACGAGGAGCCGCTTGACGTCCAGAGGCTTGGTCAGGAACTCTCGTGCCCCGTAGGATCGGAGCCGCTTGATCTGTCCTGGGGTCGCGTCGGCGCTGATCACGACCACCGGGATCTGGCGGGTTCGGGGGTCATGCTGGAGCCGCTTCAGCACTTCGGCCCCAGGGATATCTGGCAGCTGGAGGTCTAACAGGATCAGGCCTGGGCGGTGTTCCCTGGCCAGCTCGAGTCCCATGCCACCCTGCATCGCGGAGAGAAGCTTCACCTCAGGTCGGCGCTCCAGAACGCGCTCGACGAGCCGCAGGTTGGAGAGGTTGTCCTCGATATAGAGCACCGCGCCTACAGCGGCGTGAGACTGGGCCAAGGCCGCCGCGGGAAGGTTGATCTCGGCCGCCGGGTCTTCTGCGCGAGGCAGCTCTACCCAGAAGGTGCTCCCCTCACCGACCGCGCTTTCAGCCCCGATGGCCCCGCCCATGACTGCGACGAGACGTTTGCTCAGCGCAAGACCGAGTCCCGTGCCCTCCACGGCCCTCTCCTCGGCCCCAAGGCGATCGAAGGGCGTGAAGAGGCGCCCCATCTTCTCCGGCGGGATGCCCGGGCCCGTATCGGTGACATTCACGCGGAGGCGGTCTCCGGGAGCGTCTTTCACTGAGACGCTCACTGTGCCCTCGGGGCGATTGTACTTGGCAGCGTTGGACAGGAAGTTCAGAAGCACCTGCTTGAGCCGCTGACGGTCCGCCAGGACGTACACATCGTCGGACTTGGGCGGCCGCCCCTCAATGAGGACGTTCCACCTGGCGGCCAGGGGGTGGATCAGGTCGAGGGCCTCTCCTATCACGTCGGTGAGCAGGACCGGCTCCAGCGAGATGGACAGGTGACCCGCTTCGATGCGGCTGATGTCCAGCACCTCATCGATGAGCCCGAGCAGGTGCCGCCCACCCTTCAGGATGTGCTCCACGCTCTCGCGCTGCTCCACCGTCAGCGCTTCTATCTCCAGGAGCTGCGCGAACCCCAAGACCGCGTTCAACGGAGTCCGCAGCTCGTGGCTCATGCGCGAGAGGAACTCGCTCTTCGCTTGATTCGCCTGCTCCGCTTCTTGCTTGGCGTCCCGCAGCGCCTCGTCGGCTTCCTTTCGCTCGGTGATGTCTTCTGAGATGCCCAGGAGATACCGGGGTCGGCCCTCGTCGTCCAGAATCGGAATCTTCTTCGTATGCAGGATCCTGATTCCCTGATACGCCGTCTGGACCGGCTCCTCCGGAATGTCCAGGACCTCTCGACCCTCCAAGACCTCGCGATCCCGGCTCGTGAAGGACTCGGCTTCAGGCGCAGGGAAAAAATCATAGTCATTCTTGCCGAGGAGCTGTTCTCGCGAATATCCGAGCAGCTGCTCGCCCGCCTTGTTGTGGCGCACAAACCTCAGCTCCTTGGCGTCCTTGACGAAGACCATGTTGGGAATGTTCTCGAGGACTGAATCGAGAAAGGCATTGGCCTCCAGCAGCGAATCGCTTGCGCGAGTTCGCTCGGCGAACGCCGCCGCGAGCCGGCGCTGGCTCCGAAGCACCACGGCCCCGAGGAGCACAAGGGCAAGCGTGAGCACGAGTCCCACCGCACCCGAAGCCAGGATGAGCGTGTGCATTCGCCGAACGGCCACGTTCCTGCTTCGGTAAACCGCGAGCCCCCAGCCAAGGGAAGGGAGCTGGCGGTACGCCGTGAGCTGGACATCCTTCTCCACGGGGTTCTCGCCCTCGATCACTCCGTCCTGGCCGCGGAGCAGGTGCCCGACGGTCGGCACCCTGGCATAGTCGGAAAGGTGCTCCGGGCCCAGCCGGGTTGGGTGGAACACGAACTGACCCTTCCGATCCACGATGTAGAGACCGCCCCCGGGAACCTTGATCGGCAGGAGCCATTGACGGATCACTGTAAGGCGCTGGCCGGAGCCGATGATCCCGATGACTTCCCCATTCAGGCCCCGGATCGGCACTACCAGAACGATGGTTGGCTCCCCGGTAGCCGCGCTCAAGAATACGTCCGACACATGGGGACGCCACTCCCGGCTTACGCCCCGGTACCAGTCGCGATCGGCGAAGCTCCTTCCGTATGTTTCGGGAGCTTCCGGGAACCTCGCCCAGAGCACTCCGGCAGGATCGGCCAGGAAGGCCGCGTCCATCTCAGGGAAAAACTCGCGAAGCTGCCGGAGGTGCACCAGGGCTTCGGCCCGGTCCCGACGCTCGACCGCCTCCCGGAAGCGAAACCGTCCAGCATAGGCCTGGAGATTATTCAGGTAGCCCTCCTCCCTAGCCTGGACGGACGCGGCAACGCTACGGGCGATGGCCTCGCTTTCGGCGAGGCTCTGGGCCTCCTCGAGCTTGATGATTTGGTTGAAGAAGTAGCCCGCCACCACGAGGATGACGAGGAGGCCGGCCAAGACCGCAGCGATTGCCCACTGGGTCCCGTGCCCCAGTTGCCTGCTTTCAGTGTCAGCCGTACTCGCCATCACCGCGTGTGCTCCACGATGGTCCGCATTCGGGATCCTCGCCCGCTCGAGCGCCTCTTCGTGCATGCCACTAACCGTTTCCGTTGTTGAGGATGTCGTCGACCAGTTGGAAGAACCGTCTCACGTTCAGCGGCTTGGTCAGGAACTCCCTCGCGCCAGCGGCGCGCAGCCGTTGGATCTGGCCGGCAGTGGCATCGGCGCTGATCACGACCACGGGAATCTGGCTGGTTCCAGGGTCACGCCGGAGCCGCTCCAGTACCTCGGCCCCAGGGATGTCGGGTAGCTGCAGATCCAGGAGAATGAGGCCGGGGCGGTGCTCCCGAGCCAGCCCTAACCCGAGGCTACCCAGCATGGCAGAGAGGAGCTTCACGTTTGGCCGGTGCGCCAGAAGGCGCTCGACGAGCCGGAGGTTCGAGAGGTTGTCTTCGATATACAGCACCACACCCCGAGTGAAGAGCGCCTCGTCCGGAATGATCGACGGCGGGACCGTTCGGGCCAGGGGACATTCCGCGCGCAGAAGCTCGACCCAAAACGTGCTTCCCTGACCGACCACACTGTCTACCCCGACAGCCCCGCCCATCACTTCCACCAGCCGCTTGGACAGGGCAAGGCCGAGCCCGGTGCCCTCCACGCCTCGGGTCTCGGCCCCAAGACGATCGAAGGGGGTGAAGAGCCGTTCCATCAGCCGTGGCGAAATGCCCGGGCCCGTGTCGGTGACGTTGACGCGGAGGCGGTCCCCAGGAACTTCTTCCACTGAGAGCTTCACGGTACCGCCGGACCGGTTGAACTTGACAGCGTTGGACAGGAAGTTCAGTAAGACCTGTTTGAGCCGTTGGCGGTCCGCCAGCACATAGCGGTCGCCAGCCTCCGAAAGTTCTCCGTCGACCTGGACCTTCCATGTGGCGGCCACCGGTTGGATCAGCTCGGAGATCTCACAGATGACCTCACTGAGCAGGACCGGCTCCAGTGAGACGGACAGGTGACCCGCTTCGATGCGGCTGATGTCCAGCACCTCATCGATGAGACCGAGGAGGTGTCGCCCACCCCTCAGGATGTGGTCCACGCTGTCGCGCTGCCCTACCGTCAGCGCGTCGATCTCCAGCAACTGCGCGAACCCCAAGACCGCGTTCAACGGAGTCCGCAGCTCGTGGCTCATGCGCGAGAGGAACTCGCTCTTGGCCTGGTTGGCCCGGTCGGCCTCGATCTCCGCGCGTCGACGCTCTGCGATCTCCCGCTGCAGCAGCTCGTTCGCCGTGCTCAGCTCGTGCGTGCGCTCACCCACCTGTTGCTCGAGTTCGACTGCATGCCGCTTGACGCGTTCGTCGAGTCGCGTCTGCGCGATGGCAATGGCAAGCTGGGTCGCCACCTCCTGGGCGATACTGACCTGCTCGCGGGGAAACTGCCCCGGCGTCCCCCCGAAGCTCAGCCCGCCGATGAGCTCGCCGCCGGCGATCATGGGCACGATCATGTACTCACGGACCCCGCCGGCGAGCAGGGCCGCCGCCTCGGGCCCCCCGGGCAGGGAGGTGACGTCGATCACTTGCAGCTCCCCCCGCCGTAGGGCCTCCACGTCGCCCATCAGCTCCAGTGAAAAGCGCAAACCGGGCCCAAGCCGGATGCGCCGACGACCAGCCGCCGCCAGCCACTCCGCCTCGCCGGCAGCGAAATCGAAGATGTTCACGATGGCCCGGGGCACGCCGAGTAGGTCCCGCAACCGCCGGAGAGCGGCCTCCGCGATCTTTACCGGCGTCTCTCCGGCGATCAGCGCTCGGTCGATGTCATGCAGGATGGTGAGCCGCTCCGTGGATTCAGCGAGCGAGGCCTGAGTCCGCTTGAGCTCCGTGACGTCGCTCGCGACCACCAGCGCCGCGTGGCGACCCGCGAAGGACATGGTATGAGAGTGAATCTCGACGTCGATGTCACGGCCATCCTTCAGTCGATGCGTCCACGTGCCCGTATGTTTTCGTGTCTCCTGCGGGGATGTTGCCATCGTGGCTACGACGTCCTTGAGCCGAGGCACCTCCTCCGGGGGCCGGATATCGCCGATGCGCATCTTCAGAAACTCGTCCCGTGAATATCCGTAGTGCCCGATCGCCGCGCTGTTGACCTCCAGAAAGTACAGCGTCGTCACGTCATACACCCACATGGGCAGAGGGTTGTGGGAGAAGAGCAGCCGAAAAGTCTCCTCACTCTCCCTGAGCGCCTCCGCGGTGTTCAGGCCCTCAGGCACGCTGCACCAATACAGGAACCACGAAGGCAAAGACCGATGTCGTGAGATGGGAACGAAGCGTCCGAGGTCTGGACGTCGCCATCGGGCCCTACTTCGAGCCAGCCCACTGTGGCTTCATGTCTAGGGGGAAGCCGCAGGTCTCGTGAGATGAGGCGCCGCGCGACCGCTTCCGGATTAAGAAGAGCAAATGCCACGCCATACTCGGAGAGTAAGAATACCGGCCGTTTAGAGCACATCGGCTCACCCATCATTCCGAGAAATTGTCACTCGGGGGCCGTCCTCGTCACTTCTCATCGGGAACCGACAGGG
>WNFE01002874.1_pt1 | contig 12725 bp, 7 predicted proteins | sample 5400451 | NCBI WGS metagenome assembly WNFE01 (sample SAMN13153344, study PRJNA577476) | soil metagenome | isolation source: 200 cm saprolite under Douglas fir tree site 2 hole 2 | place: USA:California | collected 2015-04-18
GCAGATACCCCCCCTTCGACTTCGATCCTGGGTCCTCCGAGTAGCGCCGGGCGAGCTGCGCGAAGTTGAACCCACGACGCGCCGCGGCCTGCATCAGAACCGCGGTGGCTTCCTTCTCCTTCTGCTGCTCCACCATCGGCACGGCGCTCTGCGGGATTCGGATCAGGATGTGCTGGAACAGCCGCACCGTGCCTGCCTGGAACGCGGAATCCGCCTGGGCGGGTGTGAGCTTGCCGCGCGTCGCGATCTGCTGGTCGTGATAGTGCTCCCATTTGAGTTGCGCCGCCACCGGCCACTGCGTGGCGAGCACCAGGGCCGAGTCGTGCAGATCGCGCCCGCGACCCAGCTCGGTCGCGAACACCGCGTAGTCCAGGTAGACGTTCGCGACGCCGGTGAGCACGTCGGGTCGGATGGGGATGCGCTGCGCGCGTCCGACCATGTTCGCCAGGCGGTCGACCGTCAGGGTCTGGCCGGCGGCCGTGCCGGCCACCTGTGGGTTGCCCGAGAACACGTCCCGCAGGGCGCCACACCCTGCTAACACGAGGACCATGACGATCAGACCCAGCCGTACCATGCCAACTCCTTAAGGGTGAGCGTCCGCGAGAACCGCGGTGAGAGCTCGGACGAGCCCCGACCCGATAGGCTCTCCGCCGAGCCGGCGGAGTCGCAGGGAGAGCGGCGCCGCCCGCCGGACCTCGGCCTCGAACTGCACCGCATCGAGCGCCGCCGTCAGGCCGGCCAGCCGCGGGCTTGCGTCGCGCGCGAACGTGAGCCGCGCCTCGTCGCCCTTCACTAGGACCATTTCCAGTCCCACACGGGCGCCGAGTGCGCGGAGCTCAGAGACGAGGAGCAAGCGTTGCGCGTCATCGGGAAGCGGTCCGAACCGATCCCGCAATTCCTCGCGCACCGCTTGAATCTCGCTCGGCGCCTCGGCCCGCGCCAGCCGCCGGTACAGCTCGAGCTTCACCGCTTCATCCGGCACGTACGCGTCGGAGAGGTGCGCCGGCAGATCCAGGATCACCTCGGGGGGCACCCGTGCCCCCTTTCCATCATCTCCCTTCCCGGACTTAAGCGCGTCAACGGTCTCCTGGAGCCAGCGCAGATAGGTATCGAACCCAACCGCCTGCGCGTGGCCCGACTGCGCGGCGCCGAGCAGGTTGCCGGCGCCGCGCAGCTCGAGATCGCGCAACGCGATCCGGTAGCCGGAGCCGAGATCGGTGTGATGCTCCAGCACGCGGAGCCGCTCTTCCGCCTCGACGTCAACGAGGTCCGGCACGAGCAGATAGCAGTAGGCGCGGCGGTGACTCCGCCCCACGCGCCCGCGCAGCTGGTACAGCTGCGCTAGCCCGAGCTGGTCGGCGCGGTTCACGATCATCGTGTTCGCGTTCGGCACGTCGAGTCCGGACTCGACGATCATCGTGGACACGAGAATGTCCACCTCGCCCCGGACGAATCGGGCCATCACGGCATCAAGCTCGGCTTCCTTGAGTTTCCCGTGCGCGACCGCGATCCGCGCCCGCGACGGGGCGAGGGCTCGCACCCGCTCCGCGATCGTGTCGATCGTCTCGATCCGATTGTGCACGAAGTACACCTGCCCGGCGCGATCCAGCTCCCGTGCCAGCGCCTCCTCGATCAATCCGTCATCCCACGGTTCGATGAACGTGAGGACCGGGGAGCGGTCCTTGGGCGGCGTCTCGAGCAGCGTGAGGTCCCGCAACCCGGCCAACGACAGGTGCAGGGTCCGCGGAATGGGTGTCGCGGTGAGTGTCAGCACGTCCACCGCGAGCTTCAGCGCCTTGAGCCGCTCCTTGTGCCGGACGCCGAAGCGGTGCTCTTCATCGACGATGAGGAGGCCGAGATCGTGGAACCCGACGTCGCGCGACAGCAGGCGATGCGTGCCGATCACGACGTCCACTTCACCGGCTTCGAGCTGCCGCGTCACCTGCTTCGTGTCCTTCGGGCCGCGGAACCGCGACAACACCTCGATCCGCACGGGATAGTCGGCGAGCCGCTCGCGGAACGTGCGCCCGTGTTGCTCGGCGAGAATGGTTGTGGGAACGAGGACCGCCACCTGCTTGCCTGCCTGCACCGATTTGAAGGCGGCCCGCAGTGCGACCTCGGTCTTACCATACCCCACATCGCCCACCAGCAGTCGGTCCATCGGTCGAGCGCGCTCCATGTCCCGCTTGACTTCCTCGGAGGCGCGTCGCTGGTCCGGTGTGTCCTCGTACAGGAAGGCCGACTCGAGTTCGCGCTGCCACGGGGTGTCCGGCGGAAACGCGAATCCTTTCGCGAGCTGTCGCCGGGCATACAGGTCGAGCAGCTCGATCGCCATCTGCCGGATCGCCGCCCGCGTCTTGTCGCGCTGCCGCTGCCACGTCGTAGTGCCCAGGCGGTGGAGCCGGGGCGGCGGCGCGTCGCCGTCAGCCGCGGCCCGGTACGGCTCGAGCTGATCCAGGCGATACAGCGGTACGTTCAACCGGGACCCGCCCTCGTACTCTACCACCGCCACCTCGAGGGTCCCGCCCTCCGCTCCCACCGGGATCGTCTGGATCCCGCGGTAGATCCCGATGCCGTGCTCGAGATGGACCACGTAATCGCCGGCCTTGAGCGCCCGCGTCGCGGCAGTGGCCGTGGCTTCGCGATACCGGCGCGGCCGCCGCAGCCGGCGGGCCCGCCGGAAGATCTCGTGGTCGGTGAGCACGCGCAGCCCGGGCAGCACGAATCCGCCGTCCAATGCCCCGACCGCAAGCGTCGCCCGGTCGCCGGCCAGGAGCTCTTCCAGTCGCTCGAGCTGGCCTTCGTTGTCGCATAAGATCACGGTCGGCGGCTCGGTCGCGACGATCTGACGCAGCCGCTTGATGTCGCGGTCCACCGGCTCGGGGGGCGCAATCGGGAACCGAACCCCGGTTTCGGTGGGGTCGAGCGCGATCCGCGGGAACCGGGCAAGCTGCGCCCGCCACGCCGCCGGATCGACGAACAGCGCCTCCCGCGCCGGCGGCTCCTCGCCCAGCCGCCGCGCCACGTCGAGATGGTGGGCCGCCTCGCTCCACGCGCGCTCCACTTCCTGTCCCAGCGCCGACTCTTGCTCCAATACGATCACCGCGTCGCTGGGGAGCAGATCCAGGAGCGACTGACGTGGCAGGGGCGCAGCTTGCTGCGCCCCTACGTCGCCTGCCTGCCCTCCCTCAGTCTTCACCGGCAGGACCGTCACCCGCTCGATCGCTTCGCCAGAACGCTGCGAGTCGAGATCGAACGTGCGCAGCGACTCGATCTCGTCTCCCCACCATTCGAGTCGCGCCGGTGCCGCCATCCCAAACCCATACACGTCGAGGATCCCGCCCCGTACGCTGAACTGCGCCACTTCCGTGACGGTCGCGACGCGAGCGTAACCCATCTCCTCGAGTCGCTGGATGACGGTTGCGAATTGGAGGGGCGCAGCATGCTGCGCCCCTACTCCCTTTTCCAACACCAATCGCATTTCTCGCAGCGTCCCAGGCACCCCCGTGCGCTCGGCGGCGGCGCGCGCCGTCGTGACCAGCACCCGAACCTGCCCCGACAACAGCAGCTCCAGCGTCTCCACGCGCTCGCCGGCGATCTCGAAGTGCGGCTCTTCGGCACCCAGCGCCTCACGCTGCGGGTACAGCGCCCCCCCCCCGGACCCCGACAGCGTCCGCAGGTCCGCAAGCCACCGCTCCGCATCGGTCGGCGTGGGTGTGATCACGACAAAGACGCGCTGCGCCAGTCGCCGCGCGAGCGCGGCCAGCAGCACGGCGGGACTCGAGCCGGGGAGGCCGGAGATGCCCAGACGGGTACCAGACGCGGGCAAGCCTTCCGCCAACGCCCGCGTCGCCAGCAGCGCGTCCAACCGGTCGATGACGAAGTCGAGCGGCATCAGCGGGTGCGCGTCGCGACCCCCAGCTCCACCAGCGCGAAGACCAGGGCCAGCACCAGCAGCAGCCCGCTGGCATCGCGGCGCCCCGCTCCGGCGAACCGGGCGGCCGCGAACGCCGTGCCGTCGAGCACTTCCGCACCCAGCACGTCGCGCACCAGTGCCGGCGGCGCCGGCGTGAGATCCGATTCTCGTGGGTCGAGTCCGTAGACCATCGCGCCGATCGTATCGGCGCCGCGGGTCCGGAACTCGACGCGCGGGTCGCCTTCGGCGTCGGAGACGGGTACCTCACCCCGTGCCAGGCGGTTCACCAGCGCGTCCACAAACGGGACGAACGCCGGTGTCGCAGGCAGCGCCGTCCACGCAGTGTCGAGCCGGCTGCCGAGGAGCAGGACGCTGCCGTCCCGCACCAGCCACGGCTCGCCGTTTAGCGTCGCGAGCACGGTCGAGTCGTTACCGGGCCCCCGTCCCGCGTCCCCCGTCAAGGCTTCGATCCGGTACCTCCGCGTCACCTGCACCCCGCTGATCCCCGGCACGGCAAGCCCGGCGATGGCGCCGGGCGTGCCCGCCTCCGCAAAGCGCCAGCGCCCGCCCCGTGCCGCGAGCGCGCGATTCACCTGGCCGATCAACGCCGGCTCGGCGGGTGGGACCACGACGCTCACCCTCGTCCCCGCCTGCGGCCTGTCTCCAATGGCGACGTCAATGCCCCCCTCTCCTCCTCCCCGGACCCGCTTCCCTTCTTCCAGCACGGCGAGCGCTGCGGCCACGAACGGGCCTCCCCCGGCGCTCGGAGGCGCCGCGACTCGGGCGGGCGGAGCCACGCGCCACACGAGCAATCGTCGATCGTCGGCCCGCAGCTCGTCGGCGTCGAGTACGACTTCGCCCACCCACCAGCCCGGACCGAGCAGTGGCAACGTGATCGATACCGTCGATCCTGGTGTCGCCAGCGCGCGACCGACCTCACGGCCGCGTATCCGCAGCGTCACCGGCGCGGCGCCTCCCTCCCGTCCCGCGCCGGGCGTCCCGACGATGCCCACGGCCGCCGCGCCGTCCGTCACGCGCACGGTGCCCACGCCCCGGTTCGCGGCTCCTTGGCTCGGGGGTGCGAGGGCGAGCACTCGGACCCCCCGCGGCACGGCCGCCCGGCCTGAGCCGAGGGCCGTGCGCTGTAGGTCGCTCACGACGTGTACCTCGCGCGCCCGGAGCGGCTCCGCGTCGACCAGGCGCGTAGCCGCCCCCACGGCGGCCGTGAGGTCCAGCCGCCGAGCCGAGACGCCGACGCTATCCACGGTCGCCAGCAAGGCTTCCCTGGTTCCCGCGCGCGCCACGCCGTCGGCGAGCACGAGCCAGAGACGATCGGACGCCGTCGCCAGCGCCAGCGAGCCTCGCGCCATCGCTTTCAGACGCTCGAGCACCGGACGCCCGTCCACCACCAGCCCGGAGGACGGGGAGTTGTCGAGGATCACGGCGAGGGCCGTCGGCTCGTGCAACGACCCGCCGCTCGCCTGCGTGGGGAAGAGCGGCCGAGCCGCAGCCAGCACGATGAGCGCGATCAACGCCGTCCGCAAAAGCAGGAGCAGCAGGTGTCGCAGCTTCAAGCGTCGCGCGTTCTGGCGCTCCGCCTCGCTCAGATACCGGAGCGGCGGAAACTCCGCCTCTGGCGGCACCCGGCGCTCGAGCAAGTGGAGCAAGGCGGGGATCGCCGCGGCTGCGAGCCCCACGAGCGCCAACGGATGCAGGAACGTCACGCCAGCAGCCGCAGCGCCATGCCGAACGGCATGTCGGTCAGGATGTGGTGGTACGCGATGCCGTGCCGCCGGCACGCCGTACGCCATGCGTCGACCTCCCGACGCACGGTGGCCTGGTAGGCCCGGGCCAGCTCGCGCGGTCGAACCACCACGCTCGCCGCGGATTCAGGATCCCGGTACCGCACCTCAGGCGGGCCGGAGAGCTCGGCCTCCGCGGGATCCATGAGGTGCAGCACGATCACCTGATGCCCACGATGGCGCAGGTAGCGCAACGCCGTGAGCGCCAGCTCACGGTCGAACAGCAGGTCGGAGACGAGCACCACGAGCCCCCGCCGGGCGAGCAGCGAGGTGAGACGCACCAAGGCCGCCTGCGCCGCCGTCCCCAGGCCGTCCGGCGTGTCGACCAACCCTCGCACCAGTCGCGCCCACTGTCCCGCCTTCACTCGCGCCGGCACGACCTCGCGCACGACGTCGTCGAAGGTGATCAGTCCCGTGGCGTCCCGCTGCCGCAGCAGGATCAGCGCGAGCGCCGCCGCCAGCCGGTCCGCATAGGCCCGCTTGGTGAGCCGGTTGGGCGAGCCGCGCCACGCCATCGAGCGGCTCGCGTCGACCAGAAGCATCGCGCGCAGGTTGGTCTCTTGCTCGAACTGCTTCACGAACAGGCGGTCGGCCCGGGCGAGGATCTTCCAATCGAGGTAGCGGAGCTCGTCACCGGGTTGATAGGCGCGGTGCTCCGTGAACTCGACGGAGAAGCCGCGAAATGGCGAGCGGTGGATTCCGCTGAGAAACCCCTCGACGACCCCCTGCGCCACGATCTCGATCCCGCCGAAGCGAGCTACCTCGGCGGGATCCAGGAGATCGAAGCGCTGCAGGTCGGCCATGGCCTCGCGGAAGCTAATGAACAGCCGAATGTCCCGGGTAGAGGACAGCCGGGATCTGGTGATCAGCATCAATAAGCGGTCGAACCTTAAGCTTCACCGTGACTTACCGGCTTTGCGACCGAGGCTCGGGTTGGCATGTAACCTGCCCCCTCACGGCGCGAACGGAGGCCCCATGTTGAACACGATTTGGCTGCTCAGCCTCGTCACCACACCGATCGGCAGCCCTTCGATCCGGCCGGTGTCGGTGGACTATCGCCCCCGCGTCGAGGTCTGGACCGACCGGGGCGACAGCCCCTACACCAGCGGCCAGGGCGTCCGCGCTCACTTCCGCGCCGATCGGGATGCCTTCGTGACGATCCTGCGCGTCGACACCGACGGCCGGGTGCGCGTACTGTTTCCGCGCGAGCCGTGGGAGGACAACTTCGCCCGCGGTGGTCGCGACTACGAGGTGCAGGGCGGAGACGACCGCGACGCCTTCTACATCGATGACTATCCGGGTGTCGGCTACCTGTTCGCCGTGGCCTCGGCCGACCCGTTCGTGTACGACGGCATCCAGAGCAGGGACCACTGGGATTATCGGCTGATCGCCGACGGACGGGTCCGGGGCGATCCGTACGTCGCTCTCACCGACCTGGCGCAGCGCATCGTGCCCGATGGTTACAGTGATTGGGATTACGATATTTCGCCGTACTACGTGCAACAGCATTACGACTATCCCCGGTTCCTGTGCTACGACTGCCACAGCTACGTGAGCTACCCGTACTGGAGCCCCTACGATTACACCTGCGTGCGCTTTCGGATCGTGGTGTTCGATGATCCGTACTATTACCCGTATCGGTACTACGGCGGCACGAGGGTAGTCTTCACGCGCCCGTACAGACCCGAGCCCCGGTTCATCTTCAAGGACCGCCAGGCGTCCGACGTATTCATCACGCGGGTGCGCGAGCGGCCCGTGAACGACGATCGGCGGCGCGACGTGGGCGTGCGTGGTCGTGACCTCGGTGGCACAGGCGTCATCCCGCCACCCAACATTCAGCCACCCCGGCGTCGGCCGGGCTCCGAAGATCAGGGAGACGACCGCAGCCGCGGCCGTCGGCCCGACCAGCCCGATCAACGGGACCGGCCTGACCAACCCGATCATCGCGACCGGCCCAACCGGCCCGACCAGCCCGAGCATCGCGACCGGCCCAACCGGCCCGACCAGCCCGAGCATCGCGACCGGCCTGACCAACCCGATCACCGGGACGAGCCCGGTCGTCTGGACCGGCCCGCGCGGCCCCCTGTGCAACCGGAGCGCCGAGCGGCCCCGGAAGAGAGCCGGCGCGCTGACGCGCCGCCCCCGCGCGCCGAGCCGCGGCGCGAGGCTCCGCCCCCGCGCAGTGAGCCGCGACGCGAGGCGCCGCCCCCGCGCAATGAGCCGCGGGCCGAGCCGAAGCGTGAGCCCCCGAAGGACAAGCCCCGGGCCGAACCCGAGCTCAAGCGGCGCAAGCCGTGACCGACACAGCAGCGCGAGCGCGCCCGACCGTAGTCCCCCGCGGTCGGGCGCGTTAGCTTTCCGTGCCCCCCACCTAAGGCGTTAGCGATGCGATACCGCCTGGCGCTGCTGCTCGCGGTGCTCTCCGGAACAGCGGCCGCGCAGCGGAAGGGACCGGCCGCACGTGGTGCGGCTTCGATCGTTGCCACGGACGTCCAGCGCCGCATTGGCATCATCGCCGACGACTCAATGCTCGGTCGCGCCACCCCGAGCCCACAGCTCGACGCCGTGGCGGCTTATGTCGCGGGCGAGTTCCAGCGCTTCGGTCTCAAGCCGGGCGGCGATAGCGGCACCTACTTCCAGCACTATCCTCTCGAGGTGCTGCGGTTCGACCCCGAAAGCTCGACCATCCGGATCACGGGGCGTACGCCCGGGATTTGGCGCGCAGGCCAGGACGTGCTGCTCGTGGAGGGACAGCCGCCGGCAGAGGCGACGGCCGGGCCGGCCGCGGTGATCAGCGGTTCTGCCGATGCCGGGGGCACGCTCGATTCCGCCGGCGTCACCGGAAAGGTCGTCTTCTTGGGCTACGGGCCGGGGCTGAACGCGATCGCGCCGAAGGTCCTGGCGCTCCGGCCCCTCGCCGTCATGCTGGTGGCCGGGTTCCCCGACTCGATCTGGACAAAGCTTCCCGGTCGCGAGGCGAGCGTCAGCGTGCGCAATCCGAGCGCCGAGAGCGGGCCCGCGGTCCCCGCCGTGTTCGCGGTGCGGACGGCAACCGCCAGAGCGCTGTTCGCGCAGGGAGGCGTGAGCATGGACTCGCTCCGGGCCTGGGGCGACAAGCCCCTCGCGGCTCGACCCCTGACCGACGTCACCCTGCAGCTGGATGTGCGCGAGCGGGTGCTCCAGCACGCGTCGGCTCCCAACTCAATCGGGATTCTCGAAGGCAGTGACCCCACGCTGAAAAAGGAATACGTCCTCTTCACGGCGCACATGGATCACATCGGAACGCCGAGCGCCGGTGAGGGCTGCACGCCCCGCGGCGCCGACTCGATCTGCAACGGAGCGGACGACGACGGCTCGGGCACGGTGGCCGTGATCGAGTTGGCGGAAGCGTTCGCCTCGACGCGAGAGCGACCCAAGCGCTCTCTGGTGTTCATGACCGTGAGCGGTGAGGAGCGGGGCCTGTGGGGAAGTGCGTATTTCGCCGACCATCCCACGGTGCCGCTCGCGGACGTGATCGCCGACCTGAACATCGACATGGTCGGCCGCAACTCGAAGGACACGGTCGCCGTGATCGGCCGCGAGCACTCCAATCTCGGCGCGACCCTCGACAGCGTCGCTGGGGTACACCGCGAGCTGAACATCAAGCCGATGGGCGACCTGTGGCCGCAGGAGGGGCTCTTCTTCCGCTCGGACCACTACAACTTCGCGAAGAAGGGGGTGCCCATCCTCTTCTTCACGACTGGGTTGCATCCGGATTACCACCAGGTGACCGATTCCCCGGAGAAGATCGACGCCGAGAAAGAGGCGCGGTTCGCGCGGCTCGTGTTCTATCTGGGCCAGGCGGTCGCCAACACGTCCCAACGGCCCCGGTGGAACCCGGACAGTTACAAGCGGATCGTGGGTGGAAACTGATGCTTAGCTGACGGCAGCGAGCAGCTCGGCGTTCGTCTTGGCGCGCCGCAGCTGCGCCAGCAGGACATCGATCGCCTTCTCCGGCGGGAGCCCGACCAGGCCTCGCCGGAGCTGTTGTTTAGCGGCCACGGTCGGCGGGTCGGCGAGCAGCTCTTCGCGCCGAGTGCCGCTCGCGGCCACATCGACCGCAGGGTAGAGGCGTCGGTCCGCCAGGGTGCGAGACAGTCGCAGCTCCGAATTGCCGGTCCCCTTGAACTCCTCGAAGATCACGTCGTCCATCCGGCTCTCCGTCTCGATGAGCGCCGTGGCGATCACCGTGAGGGAGCCGCCCTCGGGCACCGCGCGCGCCGCCCCGAACAGCCCCTTGGGCTTGGCCAGCGCGTTGGCGTCCAGCCCACCCGACATGGTGCGCCCGCTCCCCCGCCCCGTGGTGTTGTGAGAGCGGGCCAGCCGCGTGAGCGAGTCGAGGACGATCACGACGTCCTTGCCGAGCTCCACCTGCCGGCGCGCGTGCTCGAAGACCATGTCGGCCACCGCGACGTGCCGCTCATGTGAGAGGTCGAAGCTCGACGCGATGACCTCGCCCCGACCCCAGTCCACCATTTCGCTCACCTCTTCCGGTCGCTCGTCCACGAGCAGGATGAGGAGGATCGCAGAGGGATGGTTGAGCGCGACTCCCTCCGCCACGGCCTGCAGCATCACGGTCTTTCCCGCCTTGGGCGGCGAGACGATCAGCGCGCGCTGGCCGAAGCCCAGCGGGCAGATCAAATCCACGACCCGTTGGATCTCGGCCGTGCGCGGGCTCGAGGCCTGGGGCGTCTCGAGTCGCAGCGGGCGCGATGGGTGCACCGCCCCGAGCTTCGCGAAATCGGGCCGCTGGTCCAGGTGGGTGGGCGGCAGACCGTTGACGCTCGTCACGCGCCCGTTCTCCATGGTGACGAGATCGCCGCGCCGCAGGCCGGGGAGGCGCACGCCGGCATCGCCCTTGGCGGGCAGATAGCTGTTGGCGGCGAGCCGTACGGCGCCGCCGTTGGACGTAGGGTCGAACCAGCCGGTAATGGGGGGCAGAGACAAGGCCTCGGTCCGCTAAAGATAGCGCCTATATTTCTCCCGCACATGCGGCAAGATCACATTCGCAACTTCTGTATCGTGGCCCACATCGACCATGGGAAGTCGACCCTGGCCGACCGCCTGATCGAGCTCACGGGCACGCTGGACAAGCGCCTGATGCGAGAGCAGGTGCTCGACACCATGGACCTGGAGCGTGAGCGCGGCATCACGATCAAGCTGAACGCGGTGCGCATGAACTACCATGCGCGCGACGGGGGCGTGTACGAGCTCAATCTGATCGACACCCCCGGGCACGTGGACTTCACCTACGAGGTGTCGCGCTCCCTCCAGGCATGCGAGGGCGCGATCCTCGTGGTGGACGCCTCGCAGGGAATCCAGGCACAGACCCTTTCAAACCTATTCCTCGCCATGGATGCCGGGCTGGAGATCATCCCGGTGCTCAACAAGATCGATCTCCCCGGAGCCGAACCGGAGCGCCGGGCGCGGGAGCTGCATGAGCTCATCGGGACGAAGCCGGAGGAAATCCTCCGCATTTCCGCCAAGGAAGGCACCAACGTGCCCGAGCTGCTCGAGGCGGTGGTGCACCGCGTCCCCCCGCCGCGTGGGGTGGCGGACGCGCCGCTCCGCGCCCTCATTTTCGACTCGTACTACGATCGCTACCGCGGCGCCATCCCCAGCATCCGCGTCGTGGACGGCACCGTCCGGCCCGGCATGAAGATCGCCTTCGGCGCGCACAAGGACGACGTCTACGAGGTGGATGAGGTCGGGTACCTGCAGCTCGGGCACAAGCCGACCGAGCAGCTCGAGGCCGGTGAAGTCGGGTACTTCGTCGCCAACGTGCGCGGCGTGCGCGACACCCGCTCCGGCGATACGGTGCTCGACGCGGACCACCGTGACGTGCCCCTCCTGCCCGGGTACCGCGACATCATGTCGATGGTGTTCGCCGGCCTGTACCCGACGAATGCCGAGCAGTTCGAAGAGCTGCGCGACGCGTTGGCCAAGCTGCAGCTGAACGACGGATCGCTGCATTACGAGCCCGAGTCATCGGTGGCGCTCGGGTTCGGGTTTCGCTGCGGGTTCCTCGGCCTGCTCCACATGGAGATCGTGCGCGAGCGGCTCGAGCGGGAGTTCAACCTCGACCTGATCAGCACCGTGCCGAACGTGGAGTACCACGTCCACAAGACGGACGGCACCATGGAGCTGGTGGAGAACCCGAGCCTCATGCCGCACGGCTCGGCCGTCGACCACATCGAGGAGCCGTACGTCAAGGGGCGGATCGTGGCGCCTGCCGAGTATATCGGCGGCATCATGAAGCTCGGCCAGGAGCGGCGCGGCGTGTACCAAGGCATGCATTACGTGGACCCGACGCGCGTCGAGTTCAGTTGGGAATTCCCGCTCGCCGAGATCATCCTCGACTTCTACGACAAGCTGAAGACCATCTCTCGTGGCTATGCCTCGCTCGACTACGAGTTCCTCGAGTACCGCCTGGCCGATCTCGTCAAGCTCGACATGCTGCTCAACGGCGAGGCGGTAGACGCGTTCTCGGTCATCATCCATCGCGACAAGGCGTACGAGTGGGGCAAGAAGATCGCCGAGAAGCTGAAAGAGTTGATCCCGCGCCAGCTGTTCGAGGTCGTGATCCAAGCCGCGATCGGGACCAAGGTGATCGCCCGCGAGACGGTCCGCCCGCTGCGCAAGAACGTCACCGCCAAGTGCTATGGGGGCGACGTGACGCGCAAGCGCAAGCTGCTCGAGAAGCAGAAAGAAGGAAAGAAGCGCATGAAGCAGGTGGGAACGGTCGAGATCCCGCAGGAAGCGTTCTTGGCGGTCTTGCAGGTTGACTAGCCTCGTCATCCAAACCGCCTTCCTGGGAGACGTCGTGCTCACGACGCCGCTGCTCGAGGTGCTCGCCGCCCGCCACGGACCGGTGGACGTCGTGACCACTCCGGCTGCGGCACCGCTGATCGAGACCGATCCCGCCGTCCGGCGGGTCATCCCGTATGACAAGAAGGGCCGCGACCGCG
>WNFE01002876.1_pt1 | contig 12718 bp, 11 predicted proteins | sample 5400451 | NCBI WGS metagenome assembly WNFE01 (sample SAMN13153344, study PRJNA577476) | soil metagenome | isolation source: 200 cm saprolite under Douglas fir tree site 2 hole 2 | place: USA:California | collected 2015-04-18
CTCGACCACCGTTCCCGCACCCTCATGACCCAGAACAACGGGGAAAGGATTGGGCAGGGTGGCGTTGTAGACGGAGATGTCCGAGTGACACACTCCGGTTGCCCCCATTTCGACCATAACCTCCCCGAAGTATGGTCCGTCAAGTTCCACGTCCACCAACCGAAGAGGCTGGTGCGGACGCTCAAGTACTGCTGCTCGGGTCACAGTAGAAACCTCCGACATGATAGAAACCTCCAATATTCTACAGGACTTGACACTTACTCACATAATATGTATACTATTTTACACGACAAGGCGCATCTTTGACAAGGATCAAATAGGACCAATTTTACCTGACAGTTCGACGCGTCCAAGCGCAAAATGGGCTGCGCTCGGTGCCTTGAGGCCGACGAGGATATCTTCCACCGCGCTCTCAACTGATTGCCAGTGGGTACCTGATCCTGGTAGACGCGATCGGGCGTATAAACCGAGCAGACTGGAGTTGAGCATGGAACTGAAGGTGACCCGCTACTCGATCGATCCGGCGGGGGTTGCGACGGTGTGGCTCCACCGACCCGAGCGGCGCAATTCGTGGACGGGCCGGATGCACGCTGAATATCGTTGGATTATGAAGCAACTGGACAGTGATCCCAAGGTTCGAGTCATCGTGCTGACGGGTTCGGGGAGCAGCTTCTGCGTCGGCGCTGACAGTCAGGCCCTCGCCAAGTACGTGGAGGCTGACGCCTATGACCCCGCACTGCCCGCTGACGCGGAACAGCCCGGCTATGGGGTGCGGTCAGAATTCGATGCCGACATGGCGTGGCAGTTTGGCATGCGACCCCCGATCATTGCGGCGGTGAACGGGGCCTGTGCAGGCATCGCCGTCGCGCTCGTCGCTTTCTGCGATATCCGCTTCGCGGTAGAGGGTGCCAAAGTCACCACGGCGGCGCCCAGGCTGGGGTTGCCGGCCGAGTATGGCCTATCCTGGATTCTGCCGCGCATCGTCGGTCTGAGCCACGCGGCCGACATCCTGCTGAGTGGGCGCGTCCTGCTAGCCGAGGAATTGAAGGCAATGAGCTTCTTCAACGATGTCTTCCCGCAGCCGGAATTTGAGCAGCGTGTCGAGAAGTATGCCCACATGCTCGCCGAACTCTCACCAGATTCCGTCAGCACGGCCAAGCGGCAGCTCTACGGTGATCTTTTGCACACCAACGCGAGGGAGGCTATCGAGCGGAGCAAGGTTCTTATTGGTGAGTTGATGGCCCGTCCTGACTATGCCGAGGGAGTGGCGGCTTTTCTTGAAAAACGTCGACCGCGCTTCGTCCGCTGATCTCGGGGGTCGATTAGCTGGAGAAGCGAGACAAGCAGGTACATTGGAGGTGTAACTGAGAATGACTGATATCAACCCCAGCGTCACTCATATTTTCCCGCCTGTGGGAGCAGTTCGATGGTCGCGCAACGTGGTACGCACCGAGGTGTCCGGCCATTCGTGCCTTGTCTACGCGGAGCGACCACCATCGGTGCCGGCGCTGCTGCTCGATGCACGGCGATGGCACGGCAGAACGCATTTTGTACAGGGCGACCGCCGCATCACGTTCGATGCCCACGAGCGAGCAGTGATGCGAGTCACGCGCAGACTGCAGCGAGCGGGGATCGGTGCGCGAGACCGGGTGCTGCTGTTCGGGGCGAACCAGGTCGAGTGGGTCGTCGCGTTCTGGGCCATCCAATGCCTCGGCGGTGTCGCTGTTCTGGGCAACGCCTGGTGGAGTGAGAAGGAGCTTCGCGAGGTGATCGAGATGATTCACCCGATGCTGGCGCTGACCGACGCGCCGCGACCGGGTGGGCTCTCAGACGACATTCCACACCTCTCCTTCGCTGATCTTCGCGCACTGGTCGACGATGACCAGGAGAGTTCAGAGCTCGAACTCGCTCGTATCGACGAGGACGATCCCTCGCTCATCATCTTCAGCTCGGGGACGACGGGGACTGCCAGGGGAGTGCTCCTCTCGCATCGCTCGGTGGTTGCTAATCTACACAACCTCCTTGTGCTGACCGGTCGCCTGCCGAGCGAACTGCCTGACTCGCACCCTGGCACGGTCAGCCTCCTTTCCGTCCCCCTCTTTCATCTCGCCGGCCTTCAAGTGACATGCAGCACCCTTCTCACGGGCGGCTCTCTCGTCTTTCTCCAGGGCCGGTTCGATGCGGCTGAAGTGCTCCGCCTGATCGAGAAAGAGCGGGTTCGAGTGTGGGGGACCGTCCCGACCATGGTATCGCGTGTCATCAATCACGAAGACTTCACCCGCTATGACACGTCGAGCCTCGTCTCTGTGCCGATGGGGGGTGCTGTTGTTTCGCGTGAACTAAGGGAGAGGGTGCGCGCTGCCTTTCCGGGCGTTCGTGGCGGTGCTGGGACGCTGTACGGCCTGACGGAGGCGGGGGGCGTGCTTGCCGCGGGCGCTGGCTCAGAGATGGAGCGGCGGCCGGGATGCGTCGGGCGACCACTGCCGGTCGTCGAAGTGCAAATCAAGGATTCGGATTCCAATGGCGTCGGAGAGATCCTGGCTCGGACGCCTACAGCTATGAGCGGCTACTGGGGCGAGACAGCTGCCACCGTCGATGCGGAAGGCTGGGTGTCCACTGGAGATCTTGGTCGCCTGGACGAGGAAGGGTACCTCTACGTCGTGGGGAGGTCGAAGGACATCATCATTCGTGGCGGAGAGAACATCGCAGGCGTGCATGTCGAGCGAGCCCTTCTGACCCACCCGGACGTCGCCGAGGCTGCGGTGGTGGCCCTTCCGCATCCCGACCTGGGAGAGGAGGTTGGGGCCGCGATCCTCCTCCGTCCTGGTGTGGGCACCGGCATAGCAGAGCTACGCTTTCATGCCGCGCGGAGCCTGGCTCGTTTCGAGGTCCCGACGCGGTGGTGGATGCGCCGGACACCGCTCCCGACAAATCCGGCCGGCAAGGTCCTGCGGCGCGAAATCGCGAACGAATGGATAGGGCGAGGAGGCGGCAACATCATCGATTGATGTAGTAGAGGGTTTTCCAGCGGCTTCCGGGTTTGGGACATCGGTGCTGGGAACGTGCGTGATTATCGGACCCAAAGACGAACCGTGGACCGGAGGAGGTTCACAGGAGGATGAACACCATGAAACAAGGAAACACGAGTCACTCTGCCCATTTGACAGAATCCTACTGGCCAGCCGACAAGAGTGAGTCCGTGCTTGATGTGACGCTCGGGCAATTGCTGCGCGAGGTCGCTGCAGAGGTTCCAGATCGCGTTGCACTTGTCGAGGGGTACCCCGACGCTTCATCTCGTCGAAGGTGGACCTATGCGCAGTTGCTTGCTGAGGCTGAGCGTGTCGCTTCTGCCCTGCTCGCCCGGTTCCAACCCGGCGAGCGAATCGCCGTCTGGGCACCTAACATTCCCGAATGGGAACTGCTTCAACTTGGCGCCAGCCTCGCTGGTATGGTCCTTGTCACGGTCAATCCAGCTTTCAAGGCACAAGAACTCACGTATGTGTTGCGGCAGTCACGCGCCCTGGGGCTCTTTTACCTTGAGGAATACCGGGGCAACAACATGACGGCCATCCTCGCACAGGCCAGAGCAGATTTGCCCGACCTGCGGGAAGTGGTTGGCTTCGCAGGCTGGCAGGACTTCGTCGAGTCGGCAAGCCCATCGGCACAGCTCCCCGACGTGAGGCCAGACGACGCGGTGCAGATCCAGTACACATCTGGGACCACCGGATTCCCGAAGGGGGCCATCCTTCACCACAGGGGCATCGTGAACGCATCCCGTTTCATGGCCGAGGGCACGGGGTTGGAACGTGGTGGAGTGTGGGTGAACGCGATGCCGATGTTTCATATCGGCGGCTGCGGACTCGCCGCAGTCGGTACCTTGGCCCAGCGCGGAAAGCATATTCTGGTTCCAGGATTTGATGCCGCGCTCGTCCTCGAGCTGATCGAGAGCGAACAGGGCACGTTCATGCTCGCTGTGCCGACCATGCTGACCATGCTGCTCGACCACCCCGACCGAGCGCGTCGTAACCTTTCGACGTTACGTACCCTCATATCGGGTGCCTCGATGGTCCCTGCCGCTCTGGTCCGTCGCGTTCAGACGGAACTTGACTGCCAATTTTCGATCGTTTTCGGACAGACGGAACTGCACGGCATCATTACCCACACCCATCGCGATGATACCCCGGAGGACCAGTCCGAGACGATCGGCCAGCCGATGGCTCAGGTGGAGGTCAAGATTGTTGACATTGACACGAATCAGGTGCTGCCAATCGGCGAGCTGGGCGAGATCTGTGCCCGTGGCTACCAGACGATGCTGGGCTACTTTGACATGCCAGAGGCCACAGCGGTGACGCTCGAGCCCGACGGGTGGCTTCACACGGGTGATCTTGGCACGATGGATGAACGCGGTTACCTACGTATCACGGGTCGGTTGAAGGACATGATCATCCGTGGAGGCGAGAACATCTACCCTCGCGAGATTGAGGCTCTCCTTTCTGAACATCCCAGGGTTGCCAACGCCGTGATCATCGGGGTGCCGGATGAGAAATGGGGCGAGCAGGTCGCTGCCGTCATTCAGCCCGTATCGTTTGAGGAGCCACCATTGACAGCGGAGCTGCACGACTACTGCCGGGCGCACCTGGCAGCCTACAAGACGCCGAAGCTCTGGTTCTTCGTTGGCCAGTATCCGCTGACGGCGACCGGCAAGATCCAGAAGTTTGTACTCCACGAGCGTGTCGAGAAAGGCGAACTGGTTCCAAGCAGGGTAGAGAGAGCAACAGAGGGTGTTCCCCAGGTATCGTAACTATTCGTCATTTGGCGTGATTCAACTCTGTGATCGATCTCGAAACCGTTACTCTCTCAATGGAGAGAAAAACGAATAGAAAGGAACGGAAAACGAGCTATGCCCTATGTCATCACGCAACGCTGTATCGGGACGAAGGATGCCTCCTGTGTCGATGTGTGTCCGGTGGATTGTATTCATCCAACCCCGAATGAACCTGGCTATGACGAGACGGATCAGCTCTATGTCAATCCGGATGAGTGTATCGATTGCGGAGCCTGTGAGCCTGCTTGTCCGGTTTCTGCGATCTTTGAGGAGTCCGCTGTCCCTGAGGAATGGCAATCGTACATCAAGATCAATGCGGATTTTTTCAAAGGGCATGCAAGCGAAGGTCTCGAATCGCTATGAGACAGGAGGACGAGATGACCTGACGTTCTGAAGTGTCGTCTTGCCTCCCGAAAAGGAGACGAACACATGTTTGATCCGACATTGCCCTCACGACCACCTGGTCGTCCTCGAAAGGAGGTTTTATGCTCGTCCATGAGGGAACGGGATTCTCCCTGATTTGGAGTTGAATCTCTGATTTCAGTGCATCTGTACTTTGTACATTCATTTGCGTCTTCTACTAGGTTATTGCTACCGAGATCCCAGAGAGGAGAAAGGAAACCCACACTCATGGTATCTAACTTTATGGCTTCTCCCGACGTATCTATTGAACAACTGCTGTCGCCGTTTCCCGATGTTTCTGTCACGCAGGTACGTCCTCCTTATTATGACGCACCCCGACAGATGTGGTACGTTTTCAGCTACCCGGCAGTTCATCGGGTTTTGACCGATCACGTCATCTTTTCCAGTGATCGAGATCGCATGTTGCCAACCATGCCGGGCACCGATGATCCCCTTCATTCGAGTATGATTGGTCTCGATCCGCCACGACATACCCGCCTGCGCACGCTGGTCTCCTATGCCTTCACGCCCCGTACGGTCGCTCGCCTGGAACCACGCATCCATTCCATAGTGCAGACCCTGCTTGATCAGGTGCAAGGTCAGGGGACGATGGATGTGATCAATGATGTTGCACATCCTCTGCCCTCTCTGGTAATTGCTGAACTCCTGGGTGTTCCACCCGAAGATCGCGATCAATTTCGCAGTTGGTCAGATGCCTACCTTGAGTTTGTGACTCCAGCTGCACTCCAGGGGGTCCATGACCTGACTGCCTACTTTACGAAATTATTAGAGCAACGTCGCCAGAGCCCGCGTGACGATCTGATGAGCGCCCTGTTAACCGCCAGCATCGATGGAGAACAACTGAGCCAGCAGGAAATCGTTGGGGCATGCATGCTCTTGCTGATGGCCGGTCACGAGACCACACGCAATCTCATAGGCAGTACAGTGCTCTGCCTGGATGCCTTTCCAGAGGCCATGGCCTCTGTTGTAGCCCATCCAGAAGCCATTCCGATGGCCCTTGAGGAAGTCTTGCGCTATACACCTCCTATAATCATGCCCCCTCCACGTATTACCATGAAAGAGAGCATCATCGATGGGCAGCTCATCCCAGCAGGACAATGGATTCAAGGCTGGATTCCGGCGGCCCATCGTGACGAGGACTACTTCCCGCATGCCTCCGTCTTGGATATCCAGCGAACGCCTAATCGTCATATGGGCTTTGGCTATGGCATTCACTTCTGCCTGGGAGCAGCGCTTGCACGCCTGGAAGCTCGCATTGCCTTAGAGGCGATGTTAACCCGGCTCCCTTCCCTACAACGGATACGCACCGTACCACTGGAGCGCATTGAAAGTCCCTTGCTGTTTGGCCTGAAACATCTGCCAATCACGTTTCATCACGTTTAAGAGCCAGCAGAGCATCCAACTGGCCAGTCGGTAGTTTTTTGGGGTATGGCACCGATATGTCTACTTTGTCAAAAGAGCAAAAACAGTCTTTTTTGACCGTCAACGAAGGAGTTTTTTACTATGAAAGTTACCGCTGCTGTTGTCCGTGAACAATCGAAACCGTTCACTATTGAAGAACTGGATTTAGATGAGCCGCGAGAGGATGAGGTGCTGGTACGGGTTCTTGCCACGGGGATCTGCCACACCGACATCATTGTTCGCGATCAGTATTACCCTGTGCCTCTTCCTTCAGTTCTTGGTCACGAAGGAGCCGGTATTGTTGAACAGGTTGGGAGGCAGGTAAAGAAGGTCAAACCAGGTGACCATGTCGTCTTGAGCTACATGTACTGTGGCACCTGCGACAACTGTCAGAATGGACGTTGTGGCTACTGCTACGACTTCTATGGTCTCAATCTCAGTGGCAGTCGCCAGGATGGCTCAACAACTCTGCACAAAGATGGTGAAGGAATTCATGGTTCATTTTTTGGACAATCCACCTTTGCTACGTTTGCCCTGGCAAGTGAGAAAAATGTGGTGAAAGTGCGCGAGGATATTCCCCTGGATATCCTGGGTCCTCTCGGCTGTGGTATTCAAACAGGTGCTGGTGGTGTGATCAATGCGCTTGCTCCACATGCAGGCAGCAGTATTGCTGTATTTGGTACCGGTTCGGTAGGCCTGAGCGCGATCATGGCTGCGCGCGTTGTCGGCTGTACAACGATTATCGGCATCGATATCCGTCCAGATCGGCTGAAATTGGCATCGGAACTGGGCGCGACGCATACCATTAACGGGTCTGAAGGCAACACGTTAGAGCAGATTCAGAAGATGACAAAAGGCAAGGGTGCCGATTATACCCTGGAAACCACGGGCCGTCCTCAGATCTTGCGCCAGGCTGTGGATTGCCTCCGTTTCACAGGGGTATGTGGGCTGATCGGTGCAGCTCCTCTTGGCACCGAGGTCAACATCGATATGAACAACATTCTCTTCGGACGTACTCTCCGCGGGATCGTTGAGGGAGACAGCATTCCCGACATCTTTATCCCCCAGTTAATCGAACTCTATGTTCAGGGCCGTTTCCCTTTCGATAAGCTCATCAAGAAATATAAACTTGAAGAGATAAACGAGGCCGTCGAGGCTACCGAGAAGGGATCTGTGCTCAAACCTGTGCTTGTTCTTGCAGAAAGAGGCCTTACCTTGTAGGCAGGCAGAGTTGTTTTTGCATGAAAAGGTCCTAGTATCTTGTTTCCTTGTGATTCTCCTTTGAGAATCACAAGGAAACAAGGGAGGTTTTTTAGGCTGTGTTGCAAGAAGAAAGCTGATCTGTTCTAAAAGAAATGGAGATATCAATTTTAACAATGAAACGTGAAATCACCGTCACTGTGAATGGCGGGCAACACCGGTCACATGTTGAACCGCGAATGTTGCTGGTACATTATTTACGTGAGGAATTAGACCTCACCGGAACCCACATCGGCTGCAATACCTCGCAATGCGGCGCGTGTACTATCCTTCTCAATGGTGCTTCTGTTAAGGCCTGTACCATACTGGCAGTGCAGACTGACGGCTGCGAAGTCACTACCATTGAAGGGCTGGCTCCAGAAGAAGGGAGTCTGCACCCCCTCCAGGAGGGCTTTTGGGAGATGCACGGTCTGCAATGCGGTTTCTGTACTCCCGGCATGATTATGGCCTCATGCCAATTGCTCAAAAACAACCCTAACCCAACTGAAGCTGAAATCCGCAAAGGTCTGGAAGGCAATATCTGCCGCTGCACCGGATACCAGAATATCGTGCGTGCTGTGCAGTATGCTGCAAAGCAGATGCCCACCGTCGCGATCGAATCGGTAGGAGCAGGCGAGTAGTATTGAGACAACGTGAGCGTCCGGCGATCCTGACGCTTCGGTGTCTTCTAACGTGAAAGGAAGAGCTTAGATATGGGCATAGCAGCCTTACTTGGCACACCGATTAAGCGGCGTGAGGACCCTCGTTTAATCACCGGCCAGGCAACCTACGTTGACGATATCAAGCTATACGGTATGTTGTATATGGCGGTACTGCGCAGCCCCTACGGCCACGCACGCATTACCAGCATCAACATAGAAGCCGCCCTTAAGCATCCTGGCGTCAAAGCGGTCTATACTGCTGCAGATATGCGTTCAGTTGGCCCTGTCGCTATCGCTATCCCGCTGGGAGAAATTGCGAATGGTATGGGAGTGCATGGCCCACTGGCTAAAGACAAGGTACGCTTCTTCGGCGACCCTGTCGCGGTTGTTATCGGGGAAGATCGTTATGTCGCCTACGACGCGTGCGATCTAATCGAAGTGGATTACGAGCCACTACCAGCCGTGATTGATACCGAAAAGGCCATGCAGTCAGACGCCCCGCTGTTGTACGAAGAGTTTGGTACCAACGTTGCTTTCTGCATGAAGCCTCCCACTGACGAGATCGACAAGGTCTTCGAGCAAACACTGGCTGGCGGTGGCATCGTGGTAAAGCAGCGCCTCGTGAACCAGCGAGTCGCGCCTAATCCGATGGAAACGCGCGGTGTGGTGGCCGATTATAACAAGGCAAGCAAATCACTCACTGTCTGGTGTTCTTCCCAGAGTCCGCATATCCTGCGCAATATCCTGGCCGCAGCAATCGGACACCCCCAGCACCAGGTGCGCGTCATTGTTCCCGAAGTGGGCGGCGCTTTCGGATGCAAGATCGATATCTATCCCGAAGAGATGATCGCCTCCTTCGCTTCGATGAAGCTTGGACGCTCGGTGAAATGGAGCGAAGACCGCAGCGAGAACCTGGCAGTTACCGTACATGGGCGAGACCAGACAGACTATGTTGAGGCGGCTGCCACAAAAGAAGGCAAAATCACCGGACTCAAGATACACGGCATCTCTGACCTGGGGGCCTACTGCCAGCTCTTTACCGATGCGATCATGATTGGCTTTGGCTTCCCAGTCTCCTGTGGAGCCTACGACATTCCGGTAGTTCACCTCAGCGCAGATATTGTCTTTACGAACAAGGCTCCAACCGACGCCTATCGCGGCGCAGGTCGCCCTGAAGCAACCTATATAACGGAGCGCGTTATTGATCTCATCGCGCGGGAACTGGGCAAAGACCCGGCTGAGGTGCGCAGACTGAATTTCATCAAGCCTGATCAGTTTCCCTACAAGTCAGCCTCAGGTGCGGTCTATGACACTGGAGACTATGAGGCAGCTCTGGACAAGGCGCTGCAGTTGTCAAACTATCAGGCCCTGCGCGCAGAGCAGGCACAGATGCGTGCCGAAGGCAAACTGGTGGGGATCGGCGTCTCCTCCTATATCGAAATCTGCGGCTTCGGACCAAAGGGGTCAGGGCCGATCGGCTTCTACGAGAGCGCGCGCATGCGTGTCGAGCAGAGTGGCACTGTGATGGTCTACACCGGTTCCTCTCCACATGGACAGGGTGAAGAAACAACCTTCGCTCAGCTCGTTGCCGATGAGTTCAGTATCCCTATTGACCAGGTAACGATTTTACACGGTGATACAGACTCGACCCCTGAGGGACGCGGCACGTATGGCAGCCGTACCACGGCTGTTGGCGGCTCTGCCGTCTTCACTGCGGCTCAGAAGCTGAAGGAGAAGATGAAACAGATCGCCTCTCATGTACTTGAGGCCAGCCCATCAGACATCACGCTAGAAGACGGCAAATTCTCCATAGTCGGTTCGCCCCAGAGATCGGTCTCCTTTGTTGAGATAGCTGAGGCAGCCAATACCTCGAACACGCTCCAGCCCAGCATTGAACCAGGCCTGGAGACGACAGTTTTCTGGGAACCAGAGGCATGCACATTTCCCTTTGGCACGCATATCTGCATGGTCGAAATCGATAAAGAAACCGGCACTGTGGAACTCAAGCGCATGGTCGCGATTGACGACTGCGGACGGCAGCTCAATCCTATGCTTGTAGAGGGGCAGGTTCACGGTGGTCTCGCGCAGGGTATTGGTCAGGCACTGTTTGAAGGAGTGGTGTACAGCGATGACGGGCAACTCCTGACTCCGACGTTCATGGACTACGCAATGCCTATTGCATCTGAGTTTCCGCCCTTTGAACTCGATTCTACCGTTACGCTGACGACAGTTAATCCACTTGGCGTGAAAGGCATCGGTGAGTCTGGCACGGTCGGTTCAACACCCGCAGTCGCAAACGCCGTTGCCGATGCACTCGGTGTAGCGCATATCGATATGCCATTCACTCCCGAGAAAATGTGGAAAGTTATCCATCAGGGAGCAGAGGGGCTACATAGATAGACCGAGCCCGAAAAGGAGAAAGTAGTATGTCTGTGCCAGTAGCATTTGATTACTGTGCTGCCAAATCGATAGATGAAGCCATCGCGCTCATGCAGCAATATGGTGACGATGCCGAATTCCTGGCCGGTGGGCAGAGCCTGCTTCCAACGATGAAGCTGCGCCTGGCCCAGCCGGAGCATCTGATCGATCTGGGACGCATCCAGGGACTTTCCTATATTCGCGAGGAGGAGGGAGCCATTGCCGTTGGTGCCATGACTACCTACGCTACACTTCTGCGTTCCAATGTAACCAAGCACTACTTCCCCATGTTACTGGAGGGAATTGAGCAGATTGGCGACCAGCAGGTGCGCAATCGCGGTACCATTGGCGGCAGCGTAGCGCACTCCGACCCCGCCGCAGACATGCCAGGCATGGTACTGGCGTTGAGAGCGGACATTATCGTGCAGGGAACAGAAGGGGTGCGTATCATAAAAGCCGATGATTTCTTCCTCAACCTGTTTGAGACGGCTCTGCAGCCGGGAGAGGTCATCATGGAAATGCGTTTTGCCTGGCCACCTGCTCACACAGGCAGCGCCTATGAGAAACTGGCGAATAAGACTTCACACTACGCAGTCGCTGGCGGTGCGGCAGTTGTGACGCTGGATACCGATGGTATCTGCATCTCGGCCAGTGTTGTTATCGTCGGCGTATCGGTCAAACCGAGTCGCGCCAGCGGGGTGGAGGCCGCGCTCGTGGGCAAGAAGTTGGACGAGATTGTGATTGCCGACGCCGCCAGCCACGCAACGGCTAACCTGGAAATCGTCTCTGATATTTACGGCTCGAAAGAATGCCGTTCGCAGATGGCGAGCGTGATAGCAAAACGGGCCATTGCCAGGGCAGTAAGGAGGGGAACGTGAAATTGGGTATCTTTCTTCTGATATATCTGGTCGAGCTACTGGACCGGATACGCTCATAGAAGCTGTACGTAGTGCAGAGACGCAATTGAAACGTCATGCGCCGCAGGCGCACCACTCCGCATGAAAAAGGGTATACTCAAAGTGGCGAGATCCCAGAGAAGACGTGCACCAATATACTGTGTGACAACGTGTTGCGTGAAACTGTACTGAGGTGTCTGGACGAACCACTCCATGTTGCCTCACCGGCTCAAGCCGAGTGTGAGAGCACGAAGAAGATACTGAAGAACAACAGGCACCGACTGGGGGATTGCCACGCAGAGGAAAAGGAGGAAGCAAACTCAAAAGAAAGAAAGGAGGTGGTGGTTAGGTGGTAAGTGGCATATAATCGAGAGCATGATTCAAGAAATAACGACGCACGTCTGCCGTGTCTGTAAGAGTAGACATATCGTCAAAAATGGAACCAATCGTTGTGGCAATGCTCAATATCATTGCAAGGACTGTGGTACGTATCGCGTGCTCAAGCCAAAGCAAGCATATTCGGAAACGGAGCAACAAAGCGTGCTGCGGGCTTGTCTGGAGCGTTGCAGTCTGCGTGGAATTGCGCAGATCTTTGCCATGGCACGGCAAACGGTTGCGCGGTGGTTCAGATCGTATGCTCAGAAATTGCCCGATATGAAAGAAACCCTTCTGGCCTTTCAGTAGTTTTTTCTCCATAGGATATAACAAGTACTCTGGATGCGCTCTGCGGGCCGTGTGAGCAAGCGAGAGGAAAAGGCACTCCCCTTCTCCATACGGTTCGTCCTCATCCCGCTCTCCAAGGCATGTGAGAAGAGTCTGTTGTCTCCTCTCGTCAAAAAACTACCGACAGGCCA
>WNFE01002877.1_pt1 | contig 12718 bp, 14 predicted proteins | sample 5400451 | NCBI WGS metagenome assembly WNFE01 (sample SAMN13153344, study PRJNA577476) | soil metagenome | isolation source: 200 cm saprolite under Douglas fir tree site 2 hole 2 | place: USA:California | collected 2015-04-18
TCCCCCTCCTTGGGTTGAACCAAGCCGACGAGGGCCTCCGCGAAAACGACCGGTCTCTGATCCTGAGCCGACGAGGCGGGCCAGGGTTCGTCTCCGAAAGGGGGTCCTGTGCTCCGTCACCAGTTAGTGGGGTCCTACCGTATATGCCAATTGAGTATACTTTATCAAGTAAGCGTATTACCTCAAGTGAAATGCGTCTCCCCAAAAATTACCTGGTGATTCAATCGATGTATGAACTAGGTATCGAGCCGACTTGTTGGGCAAGTGGGGTTTTCTGCCTAACAAGTGCCGCATAGAGCGACTTTTTAGGCAAAGCATCTACACCCCAACCTTAACACGGAGGTGAAGCCAGAGCTGAGAGAAGAGGACGGCGGCAAGAAGGGCGATGGCAAGGGTCTCCCTTACATTCAGGTTGTGTGCATGGCTGGTATGTTTTCTTATAGTTGGCTGTAGCGGGGGCGATTGGCTTGTGATAAGATGGGTACAAATGTGATACACAGGCCAGGAGGCGAGTGATTATGCAGAAAGAGACAGGAACAGTACAAGTTAAGCGAGCATTTCCAGAGATGCTGAAGGGCGGGGTAATTTGCGACGTGGTGAACGCGGAGCAGGCGCGCATCGCGGAAGAGGCGGGAGCGTCGGCGGTAATGGCGCTGGAGCGCGTGCCGGCCGATATCCGCGCGCAGGGCGGCGTTGCCCGCATGAGCGATCCCGAGTTGATCATTCAAATTAAAGAAGCGGTCACCATCCCTGTGATGGCGAAGTGCCGCATTGGTCATTTTGTCGAGGCGGAGATTTTACAGGCGCTAGGCGTGGACTGTATCGACGAGTCGGAGGTGTTGACGCCGGCCGATGAGCATTTCCATGTCAATAAGCACCTGTTCGCGGTGCCGTTCGTGTGCGGGGCGCGCGACCTGGGCGAGGCGTTGCGGCGCATCGGGGAAGGCGCGGCGATGATCCGAACCAAAGGCGAGGCGGGTACCGGAAATATCATCGAAGCGGTACGGCATATGCGGGCGATTATGGATGGCATTCGCCGTTTGCAGACGCTGCCAGAAGAGGAGTTGATGACGGAGGCGAAGAACCTGGGAGCGCCATATGAACTGGTGCGCGATATCGCCCGCACGGGCAAGCTGCCGGTGGTGAACTTCTCGGCGGGCGGCGTGGCTACTCCGGCCGACGCGGCTTTGATGATGCGCCTGGGCGCGGAGGGCATCTTTGTTGGTTCCGGCATATTCAAGTCGGGCAATCCGCTGCAGCGGGCAAAGGCGATCGTGCGCGCGACGACGCACTACCAGGACGCGGAGATGCTGGCGGAGGTATCGAGGAATCTGGGTGAGCCGATGGTCGGCATTAACCTGGATACGCTGCCGGAGCGAGAGTTGATGGCACGCCGCGGGTGGTGATGCATGGAAAAGTACAACCTGAAGCCACGTATCGGCGTATTAGCATTACAGGGTGATTTTGAAGCGCACCTAAAAATGTTGGCCGAGCTGGGAGTCGAGGGCAAGGCCGTTCGACTCCCTCAACATTTGGACGAATTAAATGGTATAATTGTACCAGGAGGTGAGAGTACCACCATCGGGAAATTGATGGTGTTGTACGGCTTGCACGAGGTGTTGCGACGGAAGATCCAGGAGGGTTTTCCTGTTTGGGGGACCTGTGCAGGACTGATATTATTAGCGCGTGAGACGGATAATGGGCTGGTAGGCCAGCCGTTACTGGCCTCGATGCACATCCGAGTTCGGCGCAACGCGTTTGGTAGTCAGCGGGAAAGTTTTGAAACTGATCTGTCTGTGCCAGTGTTAGGAGAAGCGCCGTTCCATACATTCTTCATCCGCGGCCCGGTGGTTGAGACGGCCGGACCAGAGGTAGAGGTGCTGGCGACGCTCGACGATGGTTCCATCGTCGCTGTCCGAGAAGGAAACCTACTAGGCACCGCATTTCATCCGGAGGTTGCTGGAGACCCACGTTTTCATCAGTACTTTCTCCGCATAGTACAGGGCGCTAAGGGGTAAGGGCGCGATAAATCGGCCGTTACAACCTGGTATGGGAGCACTGGATGATACGACCGGTACTATATGTTGACCTGCCGGGGATCATCTACTCTATGGACCGCCGTGCTCGCAGTAGGCAGCACGAGTTAGCCAATTTCGTCTGCTGGCTCGAGCCGGTAGACAATCGTGTTTCCCTGCCGCCTATCCTACGTGATATCATCCCGCTCAATCCTACCTCGCGCACGTGGATCTGTGAGGAAAACTGGCGTATCCTCGGGTTTGCCCAGGTGCGGGAACGCCCTTCTCGCATTATGTGGGACCTCTCCTACCTTGCTTCTATGGTACATGGTAATGTAGCGAGCGACGAGGTTTTGATGGCCTTGCTCGAATACATGCTGGAAATTGCATCCACACACGGTATCCTGCGTATTTTTGCCAAGGTCGAGGACGAAATTCCGGAGTTGGAGCTGTTCCAGCGCGCGGGGTTTCAGCGTTATGCCCGCGAGCTGACCTACATTTATGAGCCGGAGGGGCTGCCGCCGGGGATCGACCTGCCTACACTACGGCGCTGGAATCGTCACCACGTGTGGGGGTTACACCAGCTGTATCGCTCCATCACCCCGCAGCGGGTGCAGATGGCGGAACTGCTGGAGAATAGTGAAGAATTTGCTCAATTACACGTCGGGTCGCTGCGCCGGCTGCCGTTCTCTCTCTCGGGGGGGCGGGAGAACTACGTGTGTGACCTGGGCGTTCGTTTAGGGGCCTGGCTGCAGGTGTTCCGGGGTCATGGCTCGGCACCGCACCAGATCTCGCTTATTGTGCATCCTGAACATGCCGAACTGGCGGAACCTCTGTTGAAGTTTGGCGTGAGACGGGCACTGGAGGGGGGCGTACGGCGCATCTATTGCCAGGTGCGCGAGTACGAATCTGCTGTTATTGCTGCCCTGCGTTCCAGTGGTTTTGAGCATGCCGGGACGAAGGTGCTGCTGGTGAGGCACCTGGCCTTGCTGGCAATGAACCCGCGCACCGTGCCGGCGCTGGAGCAACGGGTGGTCTACGGCGTGAGAGGACTGGGAACGGTCAATTCGCGCCAAACTCAAACTACGAGGTGAAAAAACTGCTTATGCAACATGCGATCACTGACGATCTGGAGGCTCTGCTGGGGACACTACCGCCCAGCATCCACGACGCGGTCAATCGGCTTGAGAACCGAAGCGAACTGCTGGAGATCGTGATGGACCTTGGGCGCTTGCCCGAGGGCCGATTCCCGGAAGGGGAGGTGATCCTTAGTACTTCGCCTGTGGGCTATGCCGACCTGGAGTACGTGGTTGAGCGTATCGGTGAATTTGGCGACGATAACCGGGCGGGTATTGAGCGGACACTGCACCGTATCAGCGCGCTGCGCAACCGCAAGGGGAAAGTCGTTGGCTTGACCTGCCGTATTGGCCGGGCGGTACTTGGCAGTATTGCGCTGATTCGCGATATTGTCGAGCAGGGCCAGTCGATATTGATTCTTGGACGCCCGGGTGTGGGTAAAACCACCCTGTTGCGTGAAATAGCGCGTGTCCTCGCTGACGAAGCGAACTTACGCGTCGTGGTGGTGGACACCTCCAATGAGATCGCGGGCGATGGTGATATCCCGCATCCCGGCATCGGGCGCGCCCGGCGCATGCAGGTGGCACGCACGGTGGAGCAGCATGCTGTGATGATCGAGGCGGTGGAGAACCACATGCCCCAGGTGATTATCATCGATGAGATTGGTACCGAGTTGGAGGCTGCTGCCGCGCGCACTATCGCGGAGCGCGGCGTGCAACTTGTTGCCACGGCTCATGGGAACTCGCTGGACAACTTGCTCGTCAACCCGACGCTCTCCGACCTGGTGGGTGGGATTCAAACCGTGACCCTGGGGGACGAGGAGGCACGGCGGCGGCATACACAGAAGAGTATCCTGGAGCGCAAAGCGCCGCCGACGTTTGACGTGGTGGTCGAGCAGCAGAGCTGGCAGGAGTTGATTGTACATCGCGATGTCGCTGACACGGTGGACAATATGCTGCGCGGGCAGACCATTTTTGCCGAGGAGCGCATGCGAGATGAGATGACGGGCGAGGTGACGCTGCGGCGTATCACCGCAGGTGGGATGGAGGTCCCGCAGTGGGGCGTTGGAGGCATGTCACGGCAGGGGAGTGCGATGAATCGCGGCGCGGACAATGGCTGGGAACCAATCCGCCAGATGAGGCAGCAAGGCGTCCATAGCGGCGGTGGAAGCGAGCGCATGCGCGGCCGCAGCCAGGCGCAGATGCGGGCGCTGGCTCCTACGGGCACGGCCCCGGCCGATGTTGGACATCGAGGCGCGGCCACGCTCGTAACGGCCAATCACCCGCTGCTTGCCGAGAGGGAGTACCTGGACACGGAGGAGGAGGCGCAGCTATTGCAGATGCGCACGCTGCGAGTCTACCCGTTCGGTGTGCACCGCGACCGGCTGGCACAATCGGCACGGCTGCTGCACGTGCCTGTGGTGATCACGAATGACCAGAGCCAGGCCGATGCTGTGATCACGCTGAAGAACTACTATCGCCGCCAGCCGGAACGGCTGCAGCAGGCAGAGGAGCAGCACAAGCTGATCATCATCTTGAAGAACAATACGGTTGCGCAGATGCAGCACGCGCTGGCGCGCATCTTCGATATTCCGTTGATGGATGTGCCGCCGGATGATGACGAAGAAACCGGTAACGGTAACAATGGAAAAGCTACGGCTGATCCGACGACGCGAGTGCTGCTGGAGACTGAAGATGCTATTCACCAGGTTTTGAATAAAGGCCTGACGACTGCCGAGCTGCCGCCAGCGAACGCCTATGTCAGGCGCCTGCAGCACCAGATGGCGACGCGTTACAACCTGATCTCGCGCAGCCGGGGGAAGGAGCCGAACCGGCGAGTAAAGATCTTCCGTTCGAGGGAGGATTAGTAAACGGGGCGACCGCGAGGTCGCCCTTTTTGTTCTGCGCACTGCTCGGCAGCACACACGTGCCCCACCCCTTCCCTTCAAGCGAGAGAGACCGCTCCTCACTCAAGCATGTCAGGTCTTGTGTTTTCTGTTCTGCTGGTGTATACTATAACCATGGTTATACATGGCATGAATTACTGTTAGATTGTTGAGGATGTGGAACGACCTTCGCGTTCAAGGGAAGTGGCAGGCTTCCCTGGAGCCTGTGTGGCCGCCCTGGGGACGTTCTTGCCGTGCTATGCGTTCGTGGTCATAGCTGCGCCTGCCTTCCGCAGGTATGGTAAGCGCCCGGCGATCGCGGCCTTCGTCAAGGGAGTGACGGCTGCCGCCATCGGCGCGATTACCGGGGCGGTCGTCGTGCTGGGACGGCGCACGATTATTGACATCCTCACGGTTTTGCTGGCGCTCGTCACCCTGGTCTTCCTGTGGCGATGGAAGAAGATTCCGGAGCCGCTCATCGTCTTAGGAGCCGCGGTCATCGGCCTGATCGTGTACTCCGTGCTCCATCACTAGGAGGGATGCAAGGTGGAAAAGACGCAGGAAATACCGTGGGTGCTGCTTGTCTACAAAATCCCACGTGAACCCACCTCCAGCCGCGCTACCATCTGGCGCAAACTCAAACGCCTGGGGGCGCTGCTCTTGCATGATGCCGTCTGGGTGCTGCCAGCCACGTCCTGGACCCGCGAGCAGTTTCAATGGTTGGCCGTCGAGATTGGCGAACTTGAGGGAGAAGCCTACTTGTGGGAATCGCACTTGCTCTTAAATGGGCAAGCAGAGGTGCTGATGCAGCAATTCCAGGCTCGCGTGAATAGCGCTTACCAAGAGATTCTGAGCGAGTTGGAGCAAGACGAGGCCGATCTCGTCGCGCTCTCCCGCAAGTATCAACAGGTACGGGCACAAGACTACTTTCACTCAGCGTTGGGTAGACACGTGCGAGAACGACTGATGACCGCGAGAGGAGGATTTGCCACATGAAATGGGTCACCTGGGAGCAGGTAGGCGTGGACCGCATGGCTTGTGCCTGGCTCATTCTGAAATACATTGATCCTGAGGCTGAATTCCTGTTTGTCCCTGCAGGGCAGAAACCGCTCCCCGCGGGGGCAGAGCCGTTTGATATCCCCGGCGTGCGGCTGTCTCATCACCGGAGCCATTGCACCTTTTATACCATGCTGCGCGAGTATGAGCTGCACGACCCGGTCTTGCAGCGGATCGCTCGTGTGGTGGATGAGGCCGATACGGTACAGGACGTGATGCTCGAACCGGCGGCAACTGGTCTGGACGTCATCTGTCAGGGTATTCGCCTGGTCAGTCCGAATGATCTGGTCGCCCTGGAACGAGGACGGCTCGTCTATGACGCCCTCTATGCGCAGTTCGCCAGTGAACCAACCCAGGCGTAAAGAGGCCGCACAAGAGAAGAAGAGAAGAAGAGAAGAAACGCATGTCTACGAGCCCTTCGGTCTTTCCGTTTGCGCACATTGCGCTCACTGCGGCTATTACCGCTGGCGCTGCACTGCTGGTGCTGGTTGCCCTGCGCGCACGTTTCAAGGCGCTTCCGCTGGTCGATTGCCTGCTGGTTGCGGTGGTTGTCGGCATCTCGGTCATGGTGTGGCGGTCAGCAGGGAATACCGGGGCACTGAACAACGATCCCATTCCACCAGTGAGTCCCAATGACGTGCTGTGCCCCCTGGTGACGTATCTCTTTGTTGGCTTTTACGCGGCCTTCCGCCGTCCTGCTGACCCCATTCGCTTCGAGCAGGCGCGGGTGCTGCTCACCCTGGTCTCCTTTGGCGTCAATGTGGTCACAATCTAGCTCGTAAAGAAGGAGCATGACGATGGCAAGCACACTGGTCTTGCGCCAATATATTGACCTCCCGTTCCACCCGGAGGGAGACTTCGATCACGGGGACGTGTACCTCGAGAGTGGTCGCGTGTTCGTCGCCAATACGGCAGCTGGCACCGTTGAGGTCATCGATGGAGAGCGCCTGCGCCACCTCACGACGATTCCCGGCTGCCCGGAGGCCAGCGGGGTGCTCTGTGCCCAGGAAGACGCACTGATCTTTGCGGCGGCGCGTGGCGTGGGCAAGCTTCTGGTTATCGACGCCATGAGCGCTACGGTGATACGAACTGTTGCCGTAGGATCGCGGCCCAATGGTCTGGCCTTTGACCCACTTCGTAAACACCTGCTGGTGGCTGATGTGCAGGACAACACCGCACGGCTCGTTGACCCGCAGGTCGGCCGAGTGATCGCGACAGTCTCCCTGCCCGGTCGGCCACGCTGGGCGGTATATCATGCATCTGGGGATCATTTTCTCGTCAATATCCGTGAGCCAGCCTGCGTGGCGTTGCTCTCTGCGGAGTCGTTTGTACTCGCCGGGCAGTTCCCAGTCTCGGGAACTGGTCCGCATGGGTTAGACCTGGACCAGGATGGCCGCCCGGCTTTTATCGCCTGCGACGGGGGCAGCGTGGTGACACTGAACACCACTACCGGCGGCGAACTGTCCCAGGTGCCGATTACTGGCGCGCCGGATGCCATCTGGCACAATCACCGCACGGCGCGGCTCTATGTTGCCATCGAGGACCCTGGGGTCATCGACGTGGTCAACACGGAGACCATGGCGGTCGATGAGCAGATCCCGACAGAAGTGGGGGCACATACCACGGCCTACGATGCACTGCGGCAGCGCCTCTACGTCTTTCTGCCCAGTTGTCGTGTCGCGGTGTATGAAGAAAGCGAGGTGCCATAAACGGAACGAACGTACTTTGTGTGTTTCTTTAGTGTTTGAACGTCTCTTCCCAGCAAGAAGAAGGAGAACCTGACTCATGAAATGGATTACGCGTGAGCATGTCAAGGTAGACCGCGTGGCCTGCCCCTGGCTGATCAAAAAGTTCGTGGACAAGGATGCCGCGTTTCTTTTTGTGCCGACCGACCAGGTCATGGAGGTGGCGCAGCGCGAAGGGGCCACGCCCTACGATGTGAAAGCGGTGGAACTAGGGCATCATGGCAAGGAGTGCTCGTTTGAGGCCATCCTCAAGAAGTACAACTTGACGGGCGACGCAGCGCTGGTCTTGCTCGGCAAGATCGTCAACGGCGCGGATACCGACAATACGCTCTGGCAGCAGCCCGAGGGGCCCGGACTGGAGGCGATTGCCGAGGGCTTCCGACATTTGGGTTACAAGGACGATCATGAACAGAACGCCGCCGAGTGGATCATCTACGACGCCCTCTATGCCTATTGCCAGGAGATGGTTCGTCAGGGCAAGCCCAACGGCGACTTTGTCTCGTGAGCCGAGGCGCACCTGATGCGGAACGAGGGAAATGAGGCAGTGAGACCGACCGAGAGAGCAGACGCGCTTCCTGTCGAGACGCGCGAGCGCCGTCGTGATGCCCGGCTCATCCTGGTGATGCGCGGGCTGCGCCAGCTTTCCTACGGACTGCTGGCCGTGATCTTAGGGGTCGTGCTGGCCAGTGAGGGCTTCTCCCCTGCGGCCATCGGCGTCTTGATCACCGTCTCCCTGGTTGGCGATATGGTCGGCACCTATGTCATCGGTTTGGTGGCCGACATCTGGGGACGGCGGCGCATGCTGGCGGGGCTTTCGCTGCTCATGGCCGCGACGGGCGTGATCTTTGGGCTGGTGACGAGCTATCCCGTGCTGCTGGTGGCGGCGTTCTTCGGGACCCTCGGCACCACAGCCTCCGAGACCGCTCCCTTTCTGCCCATCGACCAGGCGATGCTGGCGCAGATCACGGCCTCTGAGCGCCGGACGGCCCTCTTCGCCCGCTACAATCTGGTCGCCTCATTCAGTGCGGCGGGAGGAGCGCTGCTGGCAGGATTGCCCGGTCTGCTGGTCCCGGCAGGGGTGCCCCTGGCCTCCGGCATTCGCCTTCTCTTCGGAGCGTATGCGGTGCTGGCGCTCGTCGTGGCTGGACTGTCCCTGCGATTGTCTTCGGAGGTCGAGGCTCCGAGGCCCTACCCCATGCAGATGGAGAGGATCTGGCAGCGCCTTGCCCCCAGACTTGCTCGTTCGCGTGGCATCGTATGGCGGCTGACCGCACTCTTCAGCGTGGATGCGCTGGCTGGAGGGCTGGTGGTGCAGAGCCTGGTGGCGCTTTTCTTTCATCTGCGCTTCGGTGTTCCGCTCACGACGCTTTCCCTCCTGTTCTTTGGGGCCAATCTCCTCTCGGCGCTCTCGTTCCTGGCGGCGGTGCCGCTCGCCCGGCGTTTCGGTTTGCTCAATACCATGGTCTTCACCCACCTGCCCTCGAATGTCCTGCTGGCTCTGGTCGCCTTCGCGCCCATTTTCCCTCTCGCGGCTGTGCTGCTCTTGCTGCGCCAGGCGCTCTCGCAGATGGACGTCCCCACCCGCCAGGCCTACACCATGGCCCTGGTGGACCCGGAGGAGCGCACAGCCGCGGCCACCGTGACCTCCCTGGCTCGCAGCCTGGGCTCAGCAACCAGCCCGATCTTCTCCGGCCTGCTGCTAGAGGGTCCCTTGCTCATCGTTGGATTGCCCTTCATCCTGGCAGGGACACTCAAAGCAGCCTACGACCTCACCTTGTGGTCCGTCTTCCGGCGTGTCCACCTGCCGGAGGAAGAGGATCGCTCCACACAGACAGCCGACCATGCACAGCCGCCCGTGCCTCCACCATCGCAAGAGGCAGGAGTATCTCCTGACAATGGGAGGAGGGAGAATCCATGAACATCTTTCTGGCAACCCTGGGTGACCCGATCTGGCAGAAAAGAACCGCACCCGGAGAGAAGCAGTGTGTTGTTTCTTGCCGGTACTTGCGTTATAATCCTTTGCAAAACACCCATGCAGTGCAGCGTGGGCTCGTGCAATGATGACGGAAAGGAGTCGTATTAGTCATGCGTTCAATTAAGAGGGATGTCCTTACCGAAACCTCTCCGGATGAAGAGCAGGTGGAAGCGAAACCCGCGCCGCTGGCGAAGTCAGTGACCATTGCAGACATCTGGGAGGCCCATAAGCTCCTCATGCCGCTGCTTCACCATACTCCGCTAGCCCCTTCGCGCACGCTGCACGATAAGACGGGGGCCGATGTTTACCTGAAAGCTGAGAACCTGCAGCGGTCTGGCTCCTTCAAGGTGCGAGGAGCAAGTTATAAGATGTCGCGCCTGAGCGAGCAAGAGCGCCGCTGCGGCGTGATCACTGCCTCGGCGGGCAATCACGCGCAGGGTGTGGCAATAGCCGCAGCGCAGTATCATATTCCCTGTACGATTGTTATGCCGGAGACGGCTGCACTGGCCAAGGTGGTGGCCACGCAGGGCTATGGGGCCAGCGTGGTGCTGCATGGTTTTACCTATGACGACGCGTACCAGCGCAGTCTCGAACTGCAGGCGGAGACGGGCGCGACATTTATTCACCCCTTCGACGACCCGGAGGTGATCGCGGGCCAGGGGACGCTGGGGCTGGAGATGTTGAGCGACCTGCCGGACGCTGACGCGATGATTGTGCCCGTGGGAGGAGGAGGTTTGATAGCAGGCGTGGCTATCGCTGCTCGCGCACTGAAGCCGGACATTACGATTATCGGCGTGCAGGCGGCGGGCGCGCCAAGTACCCGCGCAGCTCTTGACGCGGGAGAACCCTACAGTTTGCCAGCTATTAACACGGTGGCCGATGGGATTGCTGTGAAGCGGCCGGGGGAACTGACCTTTTCCATTATCCAGCACCTGGTGGACGATGTTGTGCTGGTGGATGACGAGGCGATTATCAGCGCGGTGCTGCTGCTGCTGGAGCGCAGCAAGATGCTGGTCGAGGGCGCGGGCGCCGTGGGAGTAGCGGCATTATTGAGCGGCGCGGTCAAGCTCGAGGGCAAGAAGGTGCTGGTGCCCCTCACTGGCGGCAATATCGATATCAACCTCGTGGGGCGCTTTATCGAGCACGGTCTGGCCGTTGCCGGTCGTTATTTCGTGGTCCACACGCGCCTGGACGATCGCCCCGGCGAGTTGATGCGCCTGCTGGGCATTATTGCGGAGATGCGCATCAACGTGATCGACGTGAGCTATGAGCGCATCTCCAGCCATTTACCCATCTTGCAGCGCGAAGAAATGATTACGATGGAGACGCGCGACCGCGAGCAGTGCGATGAACTGCTGCGGCGCTTACATTCGGCCGGGTACATGGTAAAAGAGGCGCCGGGGTGGGAGTAGGCGCTACCCCTGCGAGATGATGAACTTTAACGAACAAGATCGGTCAGGTGTTGTCACCCTGAGCGCAGCGAAGGGTCTCTCTCGATGGGCACAGAGATGCTTCGCTGCGCTCAGCATGACATTCCCGGTTGTGGGTGTTAAAGTTCATAATCGCGGATGCGGTCTGGGAGACCGTGTCCCACGATGAATCGGGGACCTACGCCGTCTGATAGGTGGTAAAAGAGGCGCAGGCGTAGGAGTAAAAGCTACCCCTGCGGCAGGAGTGGCAGGATGCGCTGTTTCAGTTGTTCGTTGATTTGATCGGCGGGCAGGCTGGCATCGATGACCTGGAAATGGTATTCCCCGACCATGGCGTCGAACTCCTGTAGCAGAAGCGCCTGGTACTTGACGAAACTCTCGAAGAGATCGGCGCCCAGCCGCATGTCCATGCCCGATTCCCAGTAATCGAAGCCGCCGCTTTGCAGGACGCGCGGTATCAGGTCGTTGATGCTCACTTTCAAGTAGAAAATGGCATCGGGCTTCAAGGCCAGGCCGTAGATAGAGCGGATCCAGGTGGGATCGGCGCCGCGCACGAGGGCACGGGCCATCAGGGAGTAGATGTAGCGGTCGGTCAGAACGATGAAGCCGGCGCGCAGGGCCGGTAAGATCTGGCTTTCGAAGCGGTCTACGAAATCGGTGGCATAAAAGAGATTCAGTGTGATCGGGCCGAGCGTGTGACCCTGCTTGGCCCGTTTGAGACCCGGCCCTGCCAGGACTGAACGCGTCATCTCCGAGTCGACCACTGCATAGCCAGTGCTCTCCAGCCAGGGACGCAAGATAGTGAGCTGGGTCGAACGACCCACGCCATCGGTACCTTCAATGACGATGAGACGGCCGGGTAAAAGCTCCTCAGTCTCTTTCAGGTGAATGGCGTCGATACCGTAAAAATCGAGCTTGGTCATGGAATTCCTCTCTGTTGCGCTTCTGTGGTGGACGTCTTGACCACTGACTCTCCAGCTCGTTCCCGGTATCCCTGTCGACGCAGAAGCTGCGTATCCTCTGTTTGGGCTGGCCGCATCTCCCGTGCCAGCCCAGCCCATGCTGCCCGCTGCGCGGGCGTGTGTTTATTGCGCGTGCCCTGCAAGTAGGGGCGAATGATTTTGCGCATGCGCCGCTGCTGCTCTGGAATGGGCAACGTGGCATCCATTACGGTTAAACCAAATTCATCGATCATTGCTTCGTATTCGTTGACGATGCGCTGCTGGAAGAGGCGGAAGCTCTCGTGCGGGTCATTGCTCAAGCCCAGGTCCATACCCGATTCATAGTATTTGAGTTCGATACGCCCTGTCAAGATGCGGTTGAGGGAGACTTCCAGGGGGACGCGATAGTAGAATGCCACGGTGGGTTTGACGGCGAGCTGGTACAATTCGCGCACCCACTTGCGGTCAACATTGCGCGCAACGTCGCGGGCAAAGGCCGTGTAGATATAGCGGTCTGCGAGCACGATGGCGCCCGCCTTGAGCGGGGGGATGATGTCGTGTTCGGTACGGTCCGCGAAATCGGTGGCGTGGATG
>WNFE01005904.1_pt1 | contig 12718 bp, 7 predicted proteins | sample 5400451 | NCBI WGS metagenome assembly WNFE01 (sample SAMN13153344, study PRJNA577476) | soil metagenome | isolation source: 200 cm saprolite under Douglas fir tree site 2 hole 2 | place: USA:California | collected 2015-04-18
ATTAAGTTTCAACGAGTTATCCTCAAGCATGGAAAAGCTCAACCTGAGTCAGAAGGTGCTCCCAGTAGCCGTGCTGATCAGCGCAGTCGCACTCTTCGACGGCTCGATGCACGCGCTCGCGCAAGATGCTGGCTCCCCCGTTTCGAGCGATCGGGCTCGCGCCGCGGAAGAAATGAAGCAGGGAGCTGCGGCTTTTCGCGAGCGCAAGTACGACGAAGCGCAACGCCACTACCGCACGGCGTTTAGATTGGATCCCTCGCACAAAACTGCGCTGGTGTTGTTGGCCCGTTCGATTCGCGCGCAATACAAGCCGGGCGTGAAGGATCCTCGCAACCTCGCCAAGGCGAAGGAAGCGATCGCGACCTACGAGAAGGCGCTGGACGCCGATCCGAACCAGGACGAAGCGTTTGCCGCGGTGATCGATCTTTATGGCTCATTGAATGAAAACGGAAAGAAGCGCGATTGGCTTCTCAAGCGGGCGGGCTCAGTAGAGCTCGCGAAGCTGAAGCGTTCGTCGGCGTATCGCCGCCTCCTGGAATTGGACCTCAGTTGCGCGAAGGAGAAGGGAAAGAGCGTAACCGAAGCGGACCAATGCGCGGCCGAAGGCCTGCAAGCTGCCGACAGGGCCGTCTCCCTGGGCGGCGATGAAGAACCGATCCTCAGCCAGAAGGCGCAACTACTTCGCGAAAGAGCGAAGATGGCTCCGTCATTGGGAGGCCGAGCGAATCCCAGCGCCTATGAGGAGCAGGCCCTCGCGGTGGAGAAACGAGTCGCCGAGCTACGCGAGCAGGTTCGAAAAAAGTCGGAATCGTTGCCCACGTATTGAGGGTTCCGTAAGAAAAACGGCGCGCGGGCCGGCCCGATACGCCGGGCCCGAGCGCTGATCACTGAAGTAGATCGCGGTTGGATAACTTTTACATTCGGTGGGGCCGCTTCCCATCATCGTGGTCCGGAACCTCCGGTTCGATCGTCGTCGTACGGGCCGTATGGTCCGTCGTAATGTTGCCGGTGAAAGTCGGTAGAATGCGCGCGTGGGTTACTGCCTCGAAGCCCGAGGCCAACCTGATCAGCGTCGGTTCGCTGAACGCTGTCCCGAGGAAGCTGATGCCCTGCGGCATCCCGTGGAAATTGCCCGCGGGCACCTGCACGATCGGATAGCCCGGACCGCCGGCCAGTCCCGAGCTGGCGAACAGGAAGTGATCGGAAAGCAGCAGATCGGTGGTCCACCCAGGACTATCGGTCGGCGCGACGATCGCATCGAGGCGGAACTGACTGAGTGCCGTGTCGAGGCTCGCCCCGGCATTGTGGTCGAGCGCGCGCGCCTGGTTGTAGGTCAAATTGCCGAAGATCGGCTGTGGGTTATCACCCGGATTCGGACCACTCGTATTGATCGCCTGCGAGAGCTGGAAAATCTCTTGGAAGAAATACGGCATCTCGGTGTCCGCATGGGAGCTGTTGAAGGCGATCGCGTCCGCCAGTGTTTTGTTTGCCATCGGCACGCCGACGCGGGTCGCGAAGTACTGCTGCACATCCAGCTTGAAATCATAGACCAGGACCAAGAACTCGCCGCTCGCCGGAGTGATCGTAAAGACAGCGTCCAGGTCCACCACCGTCGCCCCGGCAGCCCGAATCGCGGCTACAGCCGCGTCGAAGATCGCGATCACCTGCGGCGGAGCGTTGTCGATGCCCTGCCGCGTCACGCCGATGCGCGCCCCGCGCAAGCCGTTCGGATCCAGAAACGCGGTATAGTCGGCCGGAATCGGCGGCCGGGACCGGCCCGTGCCCTGCCACCCGAGCGGCACCCCGGCAGTCGCGGGATCGCGCGAGTCGGCGGTGCGGCTGACGATAACGTTCAGCACGGTGGCCGCGTCCGCGACGGTGCGGGCGTGCGGTCCAACCGTGTCCTGCGTGTGCGAAATCGGCACAACGCCGCCGCGGCTGGTAAGGCCAACGGTCGGCTTGATTCCTACCACCGAGTTGACATTCGCCGGACAAACGATGCTGCCATCGGTCTCGCTGCCTAGCCCTACCGCAGTGAAGTTGGCGGCAACCGACGCGGCGGACCCTGAGCTGGACCCGCAGGCGTTGCGATCCAGCGAGTACGGATTGTGGACCAGCCCACCGCGGCCCGACCAACCGCTGGTCGAAAAGAAGGAGCGGAAGTTCGCCCACTCAGAGAGATTGGTCTTGCCGAGAATTACCGCACCACCCGCCCGCAACTTCGCCGCGACGGTGGAATCCCTGGTGGCCGGGCTCCCGAAGAGCGCAAACGATCCTGCCGTGGTTTGCATCCGATCTCCGGTGTCGATGTTGTCTTTGAGCAGCACCGGGATGCCGTGCAATGGCCCCCTGACGTTGCCTCGGGCGCGTTCCGCGTCCGCGGTATCCGCCATCGCCAAAGCATCCGGGTTGAGCTCGATGATTGAGTTCACGCCCGGGCCTTGACCGGCGTTCGGTTGGTCCAGAGCGTTGATCCGGTCGATGTAATACTCGGTCAACTGGCGCGAGGTCAGCCTCTCGGAGGCCATCAAGGCCTGAAACTGCGCCAAAGTGAATTCGTTGAATTGGTTCGGCGGAAAGTCCGCATTCGCCGCCCATGCGGCGAACACAACGACCGCCAATACTGCACGCAGAACAATACTCCGCAGATTTGCTTTGTTGCCTAACATTGGTTTCCTCCCCTGGCTGAAACCCTGGAACTCTGGGCCAGCAGCCCGCTCCATAACATAGAGGTCGATCGCGACCAATCCCGATCTTGGAACATGCTTCCAATGATTGATCCATCTGGTGAACTGTGATTAGTCCGCAATCCCCCGCGGGGATGCATACAAGAGTTTGGGGTCGAGGGGACTCATGGAAAATCGGAACCTGGGAGTGTTCTTGCCGGCGCTGGCCGCGCTTGTCGCCACGCACGGCTGTTCAAAGTCGGAGCAGAGCAGCTCCGCGCTCGTACCCTTACCGACGATAAATAGTTTCGTCGCGAGCGCGACAACCGTGCCATCCGGCGGCACCACCACGCTGACCTGGGTGGTGCAAAACGTCGAGCAACTCATCGTCTATCCGGACAACCGGGACGTCACCGCGATGACTTCCCTCCGCGTCTCGGTCGTCGCCACTACGACGTACACCCTCAAAGCGTTGAACGCGAAAGGAGAGGCAACGGCGAATACCGTGGTTACCGCCACCACCTCCCAGTCGCCGCAGCTGGTCTATACCGATCCGCCGCCGGGCGGAAAAATCCGGCTGGTGAGAGACGCGCAGCGATCCACTCCGAGCGCACTCGCATTGAAGCTGGTCGCCAACGCGGACCTGACCGGATACTTCGTCGGCTTCAACCTTCCGGTTGCTTCCGGAAAGGTGCAATTGGGATCGCCGGCGATCTCTGCCGAGAGGGACGCGCTCGACCCAGGTCAATCGCCCCAACCGCTCGCCGCGGTGATTCCAACTAACGGGCTACTCGCGAATGTATTGGTCACTGGGATGAGCCAAAAGGCCTCGGGCGCGGGAGCCGTGCCGAACGACGCGCGGATCTCGAGCGGGCAAGTTTTCTACACCATCTGGCTTCGGCCGAGCGGCAACGCCGCGCCGGGCATAGTGTTCAGCGGCAACGCTTTGGGCAATCGATTCCGAGCCGCGCTGCGCGACAGGCTCGGCAACGAAATCGCGTCGCAGAGTGATTTCGCGATTGGCACACTCGCAATCCAAGTTCCGTAAGAGGGGGAGCCAACCTTGTCTATTCAAACACGATCGAAAATCCTCGGGTTCGGCACGGCGGCGGTGTTGCTTCTGGGCGCTTTCCCAGCCGCTCAGATCTGGAAGGAAATGGAGCAGCGCCGCGAAAGCGCGATTCAAAGACTCAAGGAGGATATTCTCCGCGAGGCCCTGGAGGGCGCGAGGGGCAACGCCGCGCGTTGGAACGATGCGCCGTTATCGCTGTCTGCGGACCTCTACTGGCGGACTGAAGAGGGTGTCGATCGAGAACCGGATCCGCTGATGCGACAGGCGGCACTCGCCCGCTACCGCGGATCCGGCGATCCGAGGACGCTGCGAGTGGCGCTCGAAGAAGCGCGTAAGGAGGCCGCACGCAGAAGCGCAAACGGCCCTCGTGATCCGTCAGACCCTGTTGACGATACCGCAACGTGGGTCGGAATCGGACCTACCGATGCGCGCTTTGAAGTCAACGGCGGCATCTATTTCCAAAATGACTCGGGACGGGCGACGCATATCCGAGTCGACCCGAGGGATCCGAATATTCTGTACCACGGGACGGCCACCGGAGGGATCTGGAAGAGCTACAACGCCCTCGACGACAATCCCGTCTGGATTCCGATCACCGAAGACATCGGCGGGATGGCAATCGGTGCAATGGATATCGATCCATCGAACCCAGACACCCTCTACATTGCAATCGGTGATGCCTACGACGTTGCCGAGGGTGGACACGTGCTCCGGAGCACGACCGGGGGCGGAGACTGGACCCTCCTTACCGAGCAGCTGCGCGGCACGTATCCCGAATCGGCAGGAGGCCGAACCGAAACTGCCAATCAGATGCGGGACATGAAAGTCGATCCCCGCAACCCAAACCACATCCTGATTGCCACCGAGGTCGGCCTGTTTCGTTCCACCGACGCAGGGCAGAGCTTCGCGTTGGTGCCGCTGCCCACCTGGCCGAACGGAACCATTGATCGCGAGGCAAGCGCCTCGGCGGTCGTTTATCTAGGCACCGCCAATGGTCAGTCCCAATGGCTCGTCGCCGGCCAGCCAGCTTGCGGTACCCCCGCATTTCCGTTTCCCCCGCGGCGAAGTTACTACGGACTTCCACCTGATCCCACGAACCCTGCCTGTCCCGACGGCAATATGGGCGACATCTGGAAGAGCGTGGACGGGGGCGCGACCTGGAGCTCTCGACGAGTTGAGGGAGGCCTGGGCCATTACGGACCTGACGATCCTTACATGATCGGTCAATGGAAGGACGTTGGCCGGATGGCCTTGGGAGCCAGCAATCCCGATCCGAGCGATCCTGATCACACGGTCGTCTACGCATGGGCGGAGGCTTCGCGCGAGATTGGGATTTCAGGACAGCCGGGCTTGCTGGCGGTTTTGAAATCGACGGATGGTGGCGAAACTTTTTTGGTTGCCGCGAAAGGCATTGATCCAGTGGCGAATCCGACCACCGGAAGCGCATGCCGCCGGGTCGACGTAGGCAATGGCCAGGCTTGGTACAACCAAGGCTTGGCGGTGGATCCGATCGATCCAAATAACGTGCTGATCGGCGGAAACCTGTGCGGTGCACGGAGCCGGGATGGCGGTCAAACCTGGGAGAATGTCTCGCACTGGTTGCCGCATGCCGGAGGAGACACCGGCGATGGCAGGCTTGCCTATGTGCACGCCGACTGGCATGCCGGGGCGATCGCGCATCTGGGTGATCAGATCATCACCTTCGCCGGCACAGATGGCGGCAGCTTCCGAGCGACCAACCTGTTCTCCGAAAATCGTCCGGTCCTGGTCAACTGGAAATCTCTGAATCGCGGGATTACCAGCCACCAGCTCTACTCGATTGGCTCAGGCGATCCAGTGGATGGAGATGAGTTCCTCGCCTTTTCCGGGTTGCAGGACAACGGAACGCGGATCCGCGACGAGCAAAGCGACACCGACACGGTGTTCGACCAGGTGATCGGTGGGGATGGTGTGGCGAGCATCCGACTTCGCGTCACCGATACTCTGCCGCCTACCGCGCGTCGGGTGCTGTTTGCCGCCCTCCCGGGTGGTCCGAGATACGCGTGCAGGACGCCCCTCACCGGCAATGACTGCAATGTGCCCGCAGGCGCGTGGTTCGGTCTTACCATCCCCGTACCGAGCGGCGATTCTGATCCGTTTCTGATCAAGTACGCTTCATTTCCCCGCACCGGACCCGACGACTCGGAGCAGCTCGTCACCGTCAGCACCAATAATGTCTTTCGCCTCTATTACATCCCCGGACAGTCCGGCGGACCCAACGCCTACCTGGGCAACCGCCGTCTGAGCGCCTGGACCAATCCGTCGGATCCGAACAACTCGTTCTACATTGACGGTGCCAGCCAGCCGATTCGCAACGTCAACACCTCACCCACGCTTTACACCGATGAGCGAGGTGCCTTCCGGCTGATTGGCGTGAGCCTCGGAAGGAACGAAAGGGTGGTTGCACCAGGCGGTGGATATTTCTCCGTCGGGATCGATCGGAGCCCAACCGTTACTGACGTCGATGTGGAGTGGAGAAACAGTGCTCAGCTCGGCATCGGACCGAACGAGAACCAGAAGCTCGTGGGGACCAGCTCCGTGACATTCCCCTCGTCCGCAGCGAATTTCCTCGAAGGTGCGGTGGACGGACAGGTTTACCTCGTCACCAGCTTTGCCGCTCGGATGGCGGACAACACCACCCAGGTTCCAGATGAGATTGGACACCTGTTCCTCACCACCGACTTCGGCCAAACGTGGACGCCATTCCACGGAACCGGATGTGGGTTTGATCTGCCCAACATTCCGGCAAGTCAGGTCGTCTTTGACCCGCGGGATTCGACTGACCAGACGATTTACGCCCTGACGGACATCGGCGTGTACCGGACAATCGACCGAGGTGAAACGTGGCGGCGCTTCGGCATCGGCCTGCCGATGGCCCGAGCCGAACAGATGTTCATCTCCGCCAATGGTGGGCTGATCCGAGTGGGAACCTACAGCCGAGGAGTCTGGGAAATCTATCCGAATGCCACCGAGGCGCGAGGCGTCCGCGGCGACGGCGATTGGGATCGCAACCTGCAGATTGATTTCATTGATCTCGGTGCGCTTGCAAGTCGGCTTGGCACTTCCCCGGTTACAACCCAACGGCCGCTGTTCGATTGGAACTTGGCGCTCGGCGGCACGAACTCGGTCACCGAATCCGACCTGGTCGCGCTCCTAGCAAAGTTTGGGCAACACCCGTAGGAGTCTGCCGCTCCCAGCGGAAGTATCAGCCTCGCTGCGCGCGCGAGAGCAGGCGGCTTGAGTTCAAGAGGAACACCAGTTCCGAGGAGACGTGGATAAAGGTCGCGAGGAGTGGATTTAGGAGACCGAACGCTGCGAGCAATACCCCCACCCCATCCACCGCCAGCGTTCCGATGAAGTTCTGGTAAATCACTGAACGGCACCAGCGCGCGACGTCCACCGTCTCGACGAACTTAACTAGATCGTTGCCGAGCAGAACGACGTCCGCGCATTCACGGGTAGCGTCAGTCCCCGAACCCATCGCGACTCCCACTTCGGCTTGGGCCAATGCAGGCGCGTCATTAATTCCATCGCCGATCATCGCGACCTTCTTCCCGGAGCTTTGCAGCTGCTTCACGTACGCCAGCTTCTGGTCGGGAAGCAGATCGGCCTGAACCTCGCTAATGCCGAGGCGGCTGGCCACCGACATGGCGATCGATCTCGTGTCGCCCGTGAGAAGAACCAAACGAAAGCCCATCGCCTGGAGCCGATCGACGGCGAGTGAAGCCTCGGGCCGCATGACGTCCGCCACCTCGAGCCAGCCAAGAAAGCGACCGGACTTGGCAACCAGGATGTTGGAGGCAGTTGGAACGGAGTGCGGAACGGCGATGCCCTGCTCCTGAAGATGTGCTCGGCTTCCGACGATGATCGCGACGTCTTCGCAGAAACAAACGATGCCACGACCAGGCGTGTAGTTAAAAGATTTTGCACGAGACGGTGCGATCGACATCGCTCTCGCCTTGTTGAGCACGGCCTTTCCAAGGGGATGCTCCGAAGGAGCTTCGGCGCTTGCCGCCGCTGCGACAATCTCGACATCAGTCACGCCATCCGCTGGGTGGATCCCGACGACTTCCGGAGCTCCGAAGGTTAGGGTTCCCGTTTTGTCGAGAACCACCGTGTCGACCCGAGCGAGAGCTTCCAAATAAAGCCCGCCGCGGATGATCGCACCATGTCTGGCGGCGCGGCCGATCGCACCCAGGATCGCCAATGGAGTTCCAGCAGCGATACCACACGCGCCTGCGACGATGATGACCGAAATCGTTGATCGAGGGTTGTGGGTGATGAAGAACGTGAGGGCGGCTGCGCCAATCGCGAAATAAACCAAGTAGCCGGCGAGCCGGTCCGCGGTCCTCTGAATTGGCGCGCGCGACTTCTCCGCCTGCTCCACCGCCACAAGGATTCTCGCGAACGCGGTATCGCGGCCCACCCTCGAGGTACGAATCTCAAGAGCCCCGGATTGATTGACTGTACCCGCAAAAACCGAGGCGCCAACAATCTTCTCTACCGGCAGGGACTCACCAGTGATCGTCGATTGGTCGACAAAGGAGTCGCCGGCCACGACCATTCCGTCCACCGGGATGCGACCGCCCGGCCGAACGAGCACCACATCGCCGGGCCCGATCAGATTGACGTCAACCTCCTTTGTGCCGGCGGATCGCCGAACCGATACGGTGCGTGGAAGAAAGTCCAAAAGGTCCTTGATCGCCCGTCGGCCCCTATCAACCGTCATCCGTTCCAGAACTTCAGCGACGAGCACAAAGAGCAGGATTACCAGCGCGGTGAACGTCTCCCCAATCGTCAGTGCCGCGATCACGGCGATGGTCATCGACAACTCCATCGTCATTCGCCGAGCGAAAAGATTCGAGAGCGCCTCTCTGAAGACCGGATAGCCGCCAACCGCGGTGGCGAACAGCGCGACCAGGTCGAACCGCGGGACAGGCCGCCAGACTTGAAACCAGGTCGCCAAGACAGCGACCGCGACCAAGCCGATCCTTAGAAGCTCGAGCTTCTCATCGTGGGGCTCGTGTTCCTCGGGGCGTGTTTGATGATCTTCCCGATCCGCGCGATCGGCTGCGATTGTCTCCATTCGCCCGGTCTTCTTTCCCAGTTCCTTGGCGGATCCTCAAGATACTGGGTACCAGTATACGGGCTTCAGGGCCAAATTCATCCAATAGTTCAGCCGCTAGGAAGGATTTCCAGGCTGTACATCCCCCGCCCAAAGGTCGATGCGAAAATCTTCCCTGCGAATGCGCTAAATGCCAAATCAGTAACGGGCGTTTGTGGAAGCCCGTTGCCGGCTCGGTACCAGGCTGCGCCCCCATCATCGGTTGCGAAGACCCCGAGGTCGCTGGCGACCAACAGGCTGCTGTTCACGATGAGGACGTCATTCAATGGAGCGAGCGGCAAGTTTGACGTGATATCCTGCCAGGTAAGCCCGCCATCGGTGGTCCGAAACAGGTAGCCCTGCTGATTGCCGGCGCGAAACCCTGAAAACGCCACACTCGTGGTCCACACTCTTCCATCGTCAGTCCCGACGTACAGCACGCTCGAGTCGGTGGAAGCGGCAGCGACCGTGGTGATTGTGCCGAACGGATACCCATCAAACGAGGACGGTCCACCGGTCAGGTCGGGACTAATCGGCGTCCAGGTGATCGCCGAGTTCGTCGAGCGGTTGAGAATGTTTCCCGCGTAGTACATGACGCTTGGATCCGTGGGGTCGAACTCAACTGGACTCAACCAATTCCGGCGCTGAGAACTGGTCGGCCCGAATAACAGCAGCGAGTCGCCGCCGTCCATCGAGCGGCCACAGGAGCCATACTGGGCACATCCGTAGACTTTGTACTGATTCGTCGGATCGATTCGAGCCGCCAGCCCGTCTCCACCTACGAAGCTGTTCCAGGCGTCCGGATCTCCGCCACCCGTGCCTCGGTAAGAGCGGTTTACGCCGTTGTCCTGAGCCCCTCCGACGATACGGCTGGGATCGGACCGACTCACATCGACTGTGTAGAATTGCGTCCAAGGCTGATGGGCTCCGCGCGTCCAAGTGCTCCCATTGTCGAGCGAGGTGAAGGCTCCACCGTCATTTCCGACATAGACCCGACCGGCCAGGTAGGGATCCCAAGCCATCGCGTGCTGGTCCGCGTGCCCGGCTGGATTCCCGTCCCATCCCCGCCCCGCTGCACGAGAGTGGACGAGGTTCACACCTGCCGCCCAGACGCTGTCCGCGTCCGAGGGGTCGACCCAAATGCGGCCAAACCACCATCCGTAGCTCGCTTGCGACTGCGAGAGGATCGAATCCGGCGGCTGTCTGGTAAACGAGGCTCCCCCGTCCGCGGAAACGTAAAAGCCCTCGAACAGACCGTCGGATGGGAATCTGGGAGTCGACTGAGTCGTGATCACGTAGACGCGAAGCGGATCCGATGGAGCAACGGCGATTCCAATTCGTCCGATCAGAGGGGACGCAGAAGGAAGCCCGTTCGTAAGGCGCGTCCAACGATCTCCGCCGTCGGAGGAGAAATATGCGCCTGAACCGATGCCGCTGTAGGTCCGACCAGCGGGCGCTCGACGGTGATCCCAGAGCGTGACGAAGATTCGACTTGGATCTCGTGGGTCGATCGCGAGGTCGGCCGCGCCGGTCGTTTGAGTGTCTCCTGCCAGCACGTGCTCCCAGGTATTGCCGCCATCCTGCGAGCGATACACCCCACGCTCACCGCCCGGAAGAAATAGGTCGCCCGATACCGCTGCGAAAATGCGAGCCGGGTCACTCGGATCGATCGCAATCCGAGCGATCCGGCTGACATCTTCGAGGCCAACCCGATTCCAAGTCTGGGCGCCATCAGTGGATTGGTAGAGACCCGTCCCGCCGTACGTCAGGCTTCCACCCCCTGGACCCGTCTCGCCGGTCCCCGCGTAGAGCGTCCCATCTGGCGCAATCGCCAGGGCTCCGATCGCCTGGCTAGCTTCGTCAGGCCACGCGACGCTGAAGGTCCTGCCGGCGTCAACGCTCTTCCATACGCCGCCCGACGCGGTAGCCACGTAAAGCGTGTCGGCCTGTGTCGGGTCGACGGCAATATCCAACACCCGTCCGCCAATGTTCGTCGGGCCGACGAACGTCCAGGTCCCACTGAAGATGCCGCCCTTGACGGCAAGTCGGTCGATTGCGGCGGCTTGCCTTGCAGCCCTGGCCAGGGCCCCAGGCGGAACGCCTTGGCCGTATAGGCGCTGCATCACGAACCAGTCCTCAGGGGGCGAAGATTCGCTAGGCTCGGGCCCCCCACTTCCAGGTTTTCGTGCGCACCCCACGGACAATGCGAAGGCGATCAGAACAACAGTCCGGTTGCCCATCAGTGCCTCCACGCTGAAGATGATTACCCCTACCCCGCAGGCTTTTACCTCCGCCGCGAGCTCGTGCCCACCTCGTACCCCGGTCTCGCTTAACTTTGCTCAGCCCTGGCCGACATTGGAGCGCCGCTTCTTCTGCGGCCGTGCGGCCGAAATCAGATGTGCAGCAATCAAGAGGGCAGCCAGATCCGCAAGATGACTGACGCTTCCCGACCTTGCGGAGCAGCCGCCGGCGTGGGAGTTCGCGGCCGTGCCGTTTCTGACGGAAACTGAATGGGACGACGAAGTGGAAACATTCCCGGCACTATCAACCGCCTGCGCGAACGCGCTGTGCGGACCATCCGCTACCCCAATGCTGTTCCACTGGACCACTGCGGGCGATGCTGTGGACGAGCCAACCACGGTGGCGTCGACCACGAAATCGACGCGATCGAGCGCCGTGGCTGGATGAACTGACCAGTTAGCGCTGAGGGTGAGAACGCCGGAAACCGTGGCCTGCGGAGAGGGGACGCGCAACTCGACTTCCGGTGGATCGACCCTCGTAGCAGTGGTGTTGGCAGAACCCGTAATCAATCCATTGTTCACATCGATGGCGCTGATCGACTGCACTCCCAAAGACCGAAACGTGACTCGCACCCGCTCGATTAGTCCGTTGCTAAAGATCGCGTTGGCGGGGAGATTCGCGATCGGATCGCTGCTGGTGAAGCGAGCAGTTCCAGCGTAGGCAGGGGTGTTGTTTCCGCAGCGGTCCTTGGCAATCAGCGTAAAAGTGGCCGGAACCCCCAGGTAGCTTGGAGAACCGACGGCAGAGACTTCGTATCTCGCCGTGTGCCCACGCCGACACGCGTATTCGTGGTCCGAGCAAATGAAGGATTGTTCACTTGACGGACCGTGAGTGTCTGCGATCCAAGGGTTTTCAGAGTGACGGACAAGTTCTCAAGCACTCCGTTCGAGAGCTGCTGATTCCCGGGCAGCTCAGCAAGGGCGTCCGAGCTGCTGAGGGCGACCACTTCGTTATAACTTGAAACTGTATTCCCAAACGCATCCACCGCTCTCACCGACAACGGAAATGCGTCACACGCTCCAACCGAGCTCGGAACACCGATCGCGAATTGCTCGACTGGACCTGGGCGTACGGCGGTCCGGGCGCTACCTGCGATGTTGACGTCGGTTACCGTCAAGGTTTGGGAACCCGCCGTCTTGAAGGTGACGGGAAGATCGGCCGCCACGCCATTCACAAAAGTCGCTGAGCTTGGAAGTACCGCAAGCGGATCGGAGCTGCGCAAACGGGCGGTACCCACGTAGGCGCGCGCTAGGTCTCCTTCGGAGTCCCTTGCAATTGCCGACACCCTTAGTTCTTGCCCTGCATCGACCGAGTCGGGAAGTCCAGAGATGGAAAATGAGACGGCACCACCGGGAACAAGCGCCCACAACGAGTCGTCCAGGTCCGCAAAATACACAACTCCATTCGCAAAGGTGGGCTCGGAGAAGAGCGAGCCCGGTGCCTCGATTGAGAAGAGGATCGTACCGTCGCGCTGATCGAGGACGTAAAGCTTGCTGGGCTGCCGCTGCGCGAGCGTTTTGGTTGCCGCGAAAATCA
>WNFE01002879.1_pt1 | contig 12715 bp, 6 predicted proteins | sample 5400451 | NCBI WGS metagenome assembly WNFE01 (sample SAMN13153344, study PRJNA577476) | soil metagenome | isolation source: 200 cm saprolite under Douglas fir tree site 2 hole 2 | place: USA:California | collected 2015-04-18
CGACCGCCGAGACCGGCATCCTGGACGCCCAGGCCCTTATGCTGGACGATCCGGCGCTGCTCGATGGCGCGCTGGCGTTGATCGCGCAGGGGCGATTGGCCGACGACGCGGTCGAGCAGGCGCTGGAGCCCTTTGCGGCCATGCTGCGCGGGTCACCGGATCCGGTCTTCCAGGCGCGGGCGGCGGACGTGCACGACGTAGTCGCCCAGATCCGCCGCGCGCTGCGGGGCTCGACCGAGGGCCCGCCGCCGGCGCAGCCGTCCATCCTGGTGGCCCGCGACCTGGCCCCCTCGCAGACGGCCGGCCTGGACCGTGAACTGGTGGTCGGCTTCGCCACCGAGCAGGGCAGCGCGACCGCGCACACGGCAATCCTGGCCCGCGCGCTCGGCCTCCCCGCCGTCGTCGGGATCGCCGGGCTGGTGGACAGCGTCCAAGACGGACAGCCCGCGCTGCTGGACGGCGATCAGGGCACGCTCTTGCTGGACCCGCCGGCGACCCTGGTGGCCCAGGTTCCTCCTCCGGTCAGCGGACCTGCTCGGGATGCCGCGCCCGCCCGGACCGTGGACGGCCGCCCCATCGAGGTCGGCTGCAACGCGGCCGGCCTGGATGATGCCCGCCGCGCCGCCACGGCTGGCGCGGACGGCATCGGCCTGCTGCGGAGCGAATTCCTCTTCTTGGGGCGGGATCGCCTGCCCGATGAGGACGAGCAAGTCACGATGCTGGCGGAGGTGCTGGCCGCGCTCGACGGCCGGCCGGTCATCTTGCGCACACTGGACGTGGGCGCCGACAAGCCGCTGCCCGCGCTGCCGCAGCCGGCGGAAGCCAATCCAGCCCTCGGCGTTCGGGGCCTCCGCCTGCAGCTGCTCCGGCATCCAGATCTGTTGAAGACTCAACTGCGGGCCGCGCTCCGCGTCGCCACCGGCCATCGGCTTCGGATCATGTTCCCGATGGTGTCCACGGTCGGTGAGGTGCGCGCGGCTCGCCAGATCCTCCTCGATGCCCAGCGCGAACTGTTCCCAAAGGGAACACCGCCACCGCTGGAGGTGGGGATCATGGTCGAGGTGCCGGCCGCGGCGGTCGCAGCCGACCTGCTGGCAAACGAGGTGGACTTCTTCAGCCTGGGCACCAATGACCTGGCCCAGTACCTCTTCGCCGCCGATCGCACCAATCCCGACGTGGCGCACCTGGCAGACAGCCTGCATCCGGCCATGCTACGGATGATTGGGGATGTCGCCGCGGCCGCCCACCGGCATCACCGGTGGGTCGGCATCTGCGGCGAGATGGCCAGCGACCCATGGGCGCTGCCCCTGTTGGTCGGGCTGGGCCTCGACGAGCTGAGCGTCCATCCGCCAGCGGTGGCCCCCACCAAGGCGCGGCTGCGCCGGTTGAGCGCGGAGGAATGCGCCCAGGTGGCCCGGGCGACGCTGGGGCTGGAGGACGGCGAGGCGGTCCGCCGGCTGCTGACCGCTCGCGGTCTGGCCCCACCATCCAGAACCGGGTGATCCGCCCCCGCCAGGCGATCGCGTCGATGCAACCCTATGAATGGGAACCGCCCAGCGCGCGCATCGCCCAGAACGCGGGCGTCCCGGAGAAAGACGTGATCCGCTTCGACACCAACACCGCACCGTGGCCGGGTGCGGCCATCGCCGATTTGCCCAGCCTGGCCCTCAACGAGTATCCGGACACCAGCTATGGCGCGGTGACCGACGCCCTGCACGCGTACACGGGCGTGGCGGCCAACTGGATCACGGTGGGGGCGGGGGCCGATGAGATCCTGGACCTGCTCGCCAAGGGGTACATCGGCAGCGGAGACCCGGTGGTCCTGTCGCGGCCAACCTACGCCATGTTCCGGATCGTCAGCGAGATCGCCGGTGGCCGCGTAATTGCCGTACCAACCGCGGGCCTCCAGCTCGACCTCGACCCATTTCGGCGCGCGGCGCGCGACGCCCGTCTGACCTGGCTGTGCAACCCCAACAATCCCACAGGGGAGTTGCTGGCGCTGCCCATGGTGGAGCAGGTGCTGGCCGCCGCGGCCGGCATCGTCGCCGTCGATGAGGCCTACTTCGAGTTCTCGGGCGTCACCGCGGCCGAGCACATTGCCAGGTTCGAGAACCTGGTGATCGTCCGAACGCTGAGTAAAGCCTTCGGCCTGGCGGGGGTGCGGGTCGGCTACGCCCTGGCTGGTCCGGCGATCAGCGAAACGCTGCGCCGGGTGAGGCCCCCCGGCAGCATCAGCGTGGTGTCGGAGGCGCTTGCCGTGCGCGCCCTGAGCGACCAGCCCGGGATGCGCCGCCGCGTCGCCCAGATCGTCGAAGCCCGCCAGGCGTTGCGCGACGACCTCAGCCGAATCGGCCTGGAGGTCTTGTCCTCGGCGGCCAACTTCCTTCTGGTGCGGGCCGGGCGAGACGCTGCCTCCATGCTGCTTCGTCGAGGACTGGTCGTCCGCACGTTTCCAGCGGGCTCGCCCGTGGATGGATACATCCGGATCACGGTGCGAACGCCAGAGGCCAATGCCAGGTTGGTGCAGGCCCTGCGCGACCGCTGAGCCTTAGCGCACAGACGGATTTGGGCGATCTGCCCATGTGCCAATGATCTGGCACGCTTGCACGCCTTTGGTGACTATCGTCCGTAGTCCGTAGCCCGCTCCACGCCTAGCGTGGAGGTGGCCGTGATCGATTCACGCCCACAAGGAAAGGGACTCTACGACCCGCGCTTCGAACACGATGCGTGCGGGATCGGCTTCGTCGCGGACTCGTCGGGCTGGCCCAGCCGGGCCATCGTCGACGCGGCGCTGGAGGCACTCGGTCGGGTTCGCCACCGCGGCGCCGTCGCGGCAGACCATCGCTCCGGCGACGGCGCGGGCATGCTGCTTCCGCTTCCGCAGGGATTCTTCAGTGACGTGGCCGCCACCGCCGGCCGAGTGGGCGTGGCCATGGTGTTCCTCCCCGCGGACCAGGACCGCGAGCGAATGCATGCCAGCGTCGAGGGGGCGTCCCTGGCCGAGGGCCTCGAGGTGCTGCGATGGCGCCCGGTGCCCGTCGACCCGTCCGCCCTGGGCGCGGAGGCGCAAGCCACTGCGCCGCTGATCGAGCAGGCCCTCCTGCGCGGTTCCGCCGCGGTCGACATGGACGAGCTGGAGCGGCAATGTTTCCGCGCGCGCAAACGGATCGAGCGAGAGGCCGGGGAGCCTGGGCTCCGCCTCTACGTTGCCTCGATGTCGTTTCGCACCATCACCTACAAAGCCATGTGCGCCGCGGACCAACTGGCCGCCTTTTATGCCGACTTGCGCGATCCCCGGTTTGAGGCCTCCTTCTGCATCTTCCATCAGCGCTACAGCACCAACACCGCGCCCTCCTGGGAACGGGCCCAGCCGTTCCGATTCCTCTGCCACAACGGTGAGATCAACACTATCCAGGGCAACATCAACTGGATGCGGGCCCGCGAGGGACGCCTGGGGGCGGGTACGCTGGCACCCGAAGACCTGCTGCGGCCCGTCATCGATGAGACCGGGTCGGACTCGGCGATGCTCGACAACGCGGTGGAACTGCTGGTGCGGGGCGGCCGCGACGTTCGGCACGCGCTGGCCATGCTGGTCCCCGAAGCCTGGGAAGGCTTCGACGTGGAGCCGGCGGTCCGCGACTTCTACCGCTATCACGCCGCCTTGATGGAGCCGTGGGACGGGCCCGCGGCACTGATCTTTACCGACGGCGAGCGGGTGGGCGCGCTCCTCGACCGCAACGGGCTGCGGCCGCTGCGCTACGCCGTCTGCGAGGACGGGCTGGTGGCCTGCGCCAGCGAAGCGGGCGCCATCGAGGTGACGGGCCACGGCCGGGTTCGCCGGGGCAAGCTGGGTCCGGGCGAGATGCTCTGCGTTGACCCCGCCGCCGGCGGACTCCAGGACGACCAGACGGTGAAAGCCGGGCTGGCGGCCCGCCAGCCGTACGGGCGTTGGGTCGACGACCACCTGCTGCCCGGCGACACGGGTGAGCCGGTGGCCACCGTTCCCCCGGACCTGCTCGCGCGCCAGGTCGCCTTCGGCTACACGAAAGAAGAATTCACATTCGTGCTGCGTCCGATGGCGGCGCAGGGGCACGAGCCGACCTTTTCCATGGGAGACGACACCGCCCCCGCCGTCGCGGCCGACCGTCCGCGCCTCCCGTACAGTTACTTTAAGCAGCGGTTCGCCCAGGTGACCAACCCCGCCATCGACCACCTGCGCGAGCGCCTGGTCATGTCGACGCGGACCTGCCTGGGTTCGGTGGCGCCGCTCCTCCAGGAGCGCGAGGACGCGGCGCACTTGATCGAGCTGGACGCCTTCCTCCTGTACCCGTCGGGACTCGACGCGCTGCGTGGTCCCGACGGGCCTCTCCCCTCGGTCACCCTCGACGCCACGTTTGCCGTCACTGACGGGTCGCCCGGCCTTGAGCGTGCCTGCCGGCGATTGGCGGCAGAAGCCGAACGCGCCGCCCGCGCCGGGACCTCGGTCCTGGTCATTTCCGACTCGGGGGTTTCGGCCGAGCGGGCGCCGGTGCCAGCCCTGCTGGCCACGGGCGCAGTCCACCACCACCTGGTCCGGACGGGGCTACGCAGCCTGGCCAGCCTGGTGGTGGAAACCGACGAGCCGCACGAGGTCCACCACTTCGCCTGCTTGCTGGGGTATGGCGCGGAAGCGATCTGCCCGCGACTCGCCCTGGAGACGGTCGCCGCCCTCGCCGTGCCGGGCCGGATCAGAGAGGACGGGCCCGATCCCCGCGCGGCCCAGGAACGGTTCATGCGCGGCATCGAGGAAGGAGTCCTGAAGGTCCTGTCCAAGATGGGGATCTCCACCCTCGACAGCTATCGAGGCGCGCAGATCTTCGATGCCCTCGGACTGGCCGGCGAGGTGGTCGACCTGTGCTTCCGCGGGACGCCCTCGCCGCTGGGCGGCGCCACCTTCGCCGACCTGGCCGCCGATGTGCTGGCCCGCCACGCGGCGGGCTTCGCGGTCGCGCCCGCGCTGGAGAGTCCCGGCTTCTACAAGCACCACAAGACCGGCATGGAGTACCACGCCACCAACCCGGATGTGGTAGCGGCCTTGCATCAGACGGTGGGGATCGATGCCCAGCCGGAACCGGATGGCGAACCGGTGGCAGTCGCGGCGGCGGCCGCTCCGACGCGGGAGCTGCGGGCGGCCCACGCACTGCAGCGCGCCGTGCGGCCCAGCGCCAACGGCCACGGGTACGAGCGCTACGAAACCTTCGCCCGCCTGGTCAACGATCGCCCGGCCACGGCCCTTCGCGACCTGTTGATGACGCGTCCCGCCGGTCCGCCGGTCCCGCTCAGTGAGGTCGAGCCGGCGGCCACCATCGTGCGCCGCTTCTCCACCGGCGCCATGTCGCATGGGTCGATCGCCGCGGAAGCGCACGAGACGCTGGCCATCGCCATGAACCGGCTGGGCGGGAAGAGCAACACGGGTGAGGGGGGCGAAGATCCGGCGCGGTTCCGCACCCGGGGCACCGACCGCGACCGCAACTCCCGGATCAAGCAGGTGGCCTCCGGACGTTTCGGGGTCACACCCGAGTACTGTGCCTTCGCCGACGAGCTGCAGATCAAGATCGCCCAGGGCTCCAAGCCGGGCGAGGGTGGCCAGCTCCCCGGCCACAAGGCCACCGCAGAGATCGCCCGCCTGCGCCATACCCAGCCGGGGATCGCGTTGATCTCCCCACCCCCGCACCACGACATCTATTCCATCGAAGACCTGGCCCAGCTGATCTTCGATCTCAAGCAGGTGAATCCGCTGGCCGCCGTCTCGGTGAAGCTGGTGGCCGAGACCGGGGTGGGCACCATCGCCGCGGGCGTGGTCAAGGGACTGGCCGACGTGGTGCACATCGCCGGCGCCGATGGGGGCACCGGGGCCAGCCCGCTGTCCTCCATCAAGAACGCCGGCATCCCCTGGGAGTTGGGGCTGGCCGAGGCCCAGCAGACGCTGGTCCGGAACGGCCTTCGTGACCGGGTGCGCCTACGGGTGGACGGTGGCTTCAAGACCGGCCGCGACGTCGTGATGGCGGCCCTGCTGGGCGCCGACGAGTACAGCTTCGGCACCGCCGCCCTGCTGGCGGAAGGCTGCCTGATGGTGCGCACCTGCCATCTCGACACGTGCCCGGCGGGCATCGCCACCCAGCGGCCGGAGCTGCGCGCCAAGTTTGCCGGCACACCCGAGATGGTGGCCGCCTACCTGACCTACGTGGCCGAAGAGGTTCGCCGGATCCTGGCCGGCCTTGGCCTGCGCAGCCTGCAGGAGGCGGTGGGCCGCGTCGACCTGCTGCGGCAGCAGCCGGCCGAGGGCCGCCGGGCGGATCGGCTGGATCTGTCCCCATTGCTGGCGGCACCGGGGTCCGGTCCGCGTCAGTACGTCCGCTCGCTTCCGATCCAGCGACCGACCTCGGGGCTGGGCGACCGGCTCTGCGCCGATGCCTTTGTGGCGGTCCGAAACGGCGAGCGCGTTGAGCTCCGCTACGACATCGGGAACGGCGACCGCACGGTAGGCGCCAAGCTGGGTGGGATGCTGGCCATGGAGTTCGGCACCTCGGCCCCCAGCGGGTCTGTCACGGTTCGGTTCGACGGCACCGCCGGCCAGAGTTTCGGCGCGTTCCTCACGGATGGCGTGGAGTTCGACCTCACCGGCCAGGCCAACGACTACGTGGCCAAGGGCATGGGTGGTGGGCGCATCGTCATCCGGCCACCCGCCGACGATGCCGGGGATCCGCACCTGCTGGGCAACACCGTCCTCTACGGCGCGACCAGCGGGGAGCTGTTCTGCGCCGGGCGGGCCGGCGAGCGCTTCGCCGTCCGCAACAGTGGAGCGGTCGCCGTGGTGGAAGGCGTGGGCGAGCATGCGTGCGAGTACATGACCGGCGGCACGGTCGTGGTGCTGGGGTCCGTCGGCCACAACCTGGGCGCCGGGATGACCGGCGGTGAGGTCTTCGTCTACGATCCCGGGATTGCGTTGCGAGCCATGATCAACCCCGAACTGGTGGACGTCCATCGCCTGGTCGGCGACCATCAACTCCTGGCTGAGCACACGTTGCGCTTACGTCAGCTGCTGGAGCGGCACGCCACCTACACCGGGTCAGGGCTGGCGCGGTCCATTCTCGATGGCTGGCACGAAGCCCTGCACCATTTCTGGCGGGTCGCGCCCCGAGCCGACGTCGCGCGCATCGAAAACCAGCACGAAGGGACGATGGCCGCCCGGGGCTAAAGTCCGGATCCGCGCTAAGCCCGGATCCACCGATCGGACGACGCAGATTGGGTTGCGCGGCGAGATGAGCGGAAGGAGGCGACGAGCACGCGAGGGCGCGCACCCGTCGGTGCGTAACCGAGCGCGCGCAGGAGACGACACACCGCTCGCTCGCCCCGCACCCAAGATGCAAGTTCGATTCGGTGGATTCGGGCTAAGGCTAGGCGCGGAACTCTTCGCTCAGGACCGGAACCCCAGCGATGTCCGCCTGCACCGCGTGCGGGCGCGCGGCCGCCATCGCCTGTCGCCAGTGTTCGATGGCCAGATCCTTCTCGCCCCGAGCGCCCAGGATTTCCGCATACTGCGCATGGCATTCCGCCAGCCGCTCAGTGACCCGAAGGGAAGTCAACAGCGCAATCGCTTGGGTGAAGACCTGGTCGGTCCTGGCGTCATCGCCCGCCCGGGCAGCCAGCCGGCCCAGAAACTGGAGCGCCAGCGCCGCCGTCATGGACTCGCCCAGCCGCTCCGCCAGTGCCAGCGCCTGGGTGATGTAGTCCTCCGCCTGCGCCAACGCTTCGCGATGCAGGTACAACTCGCCCATGCTCAGCAGCACATGACTCTTGCCCTGTTCCGTCTGCTCCTGATCAAAGATGCCAAGCGCGCCGCTGATGTGGCGCTCCGCCGCCTCCAGGTCGCCCTGCTTCATCAGCACCAACCCCAGGTTGTTTTCGGCCCGGGCCATCGCGAGGCGGTCCTGCTGCATGCCGTAGAGGGCCAGCGCCTTGTGCGAATAGGAGGCGGCCCGCGTGAGGTTGCCCATCTCCTGGTAGGCAACGCTCAGATCGTTGTACATGCGCGCCAGGCGATTGAGGTCGCGCAGCGCCCCGGCCGCGCGCACCGCTTCTTCGTAGAAGGCCACCGCCTTGGCCCACTGGTGATGGGTGAGCTGGATGGCGCCGATATGCCCGAGGATCCGGACCTCGGTGGACAGGGGGACCGGGCTGAGCTTCCGACACTCCCTCAGAGCGGCTTCGGCGAGCTCCAGGGCCTCCCGTCGCTCCAGCATGTACAGGCCTCCCGCTTCACCGTCCATGCACTCCACGACCATCCATCCGTCGCCGATCTCCTGGAAGAGCGTCCGCGCCCGGCGGTAGTTCTCGAGGGCGCCCTCCGGATCCTTGAGCTCCAGCTGGGCCCGCCCCAGGTAGTAGCGCGCGAGCGCTTCCTCACCGGCCCCTCGAGCAGCGGGCAGCATCCCGTAGGCCGTGTCTCGCAACGCCCGCCAGTCCCCGGCCAGCGCTGATTGCTCGAGATGGTCAAGGGCAGGATCGGTGGCGGACCCGCGGAGGGGCCGGCGAGGAGCCCCGCCCCCGTCCCCGATGAAGAACGCAATCGGCTTGCCGGTGCGCTGCGCGATGTGCTCCAGCGTCCGCATCGAGGGACGGGCCTTGCCGGTTTCCACCAGGTGGATGGCGGCCCGGCTGACTTCGCCCTGCGCCACCTGTTCGAGGGTGAGCCCGGCTTCCAACCGGGCCTGCCGGACACTCCCCGGGCGGACGTCCACGCCAGGCAGATGGGGTCGCCGAGCGGGCGGCTTGACAGAACTTCCCCTCACAAGACCTAGGCATAATTTACACGCTTCGTAACCGCTCGGCGACCTCGGGTTATCGCTTACCCCAGTCGGGGCCGGTTTGGTCTACCAACCGGACGGTGAGCCGTCGGCGAACACGGTAGCGGCGAAAGCCACCAGGCTAAACAGGGCGACCAGAAGGGATAGGCCGAATTTCCGCATTTTTTGACCTCCGTTGAGCGTCTTGTTAAGGGGCTCACTACGGAGTACGGCCTCTGGCTCGTTCTGTCAAGTGGCGCTGACTTGACAGAATGGGCAGCGCATGCTACGAAGCCTGCAGTTGCAAGCCGAGATCTGGGGGAACGCCGGTGGGTCCAGGCTCTAAGCCAGCGGCCCCTCCTGAGGCGCCGACCTCGTCGGCACCGTCGGCACCGTCGCGGTCAGGAAGTGGGCTTGCGGTGGATACCCTGACGCCGAGAGAGCTCGAGGTGCTCGTCCTGGTGGCGCGCGGCCTGACCACTCCAGAGATTGCGGCCGAGCTCGTCATCAGCCGGCGCACCGTTCATGCGCACCTGCGCTCCATCTACCCGAAGCTGGGGGTGACCTCCCGCGTCGGCGCCACGCGCTATGCCATCTTGCATGGAGTGATCTGACGCGGTCACTTCAGCGAGCGCATTCACCACGGCTCCAACGACCAGTAAGGCCGGCCCCTCCACCGCTCGCTTAGCCACGGGGCGGCCGATGTCGTCCAGCCGCGCCCGCACCACCCGCTGCCGCGATGTCGAGGCGCCCTCGACCAGCGCCACCGGACAGGAGGGGGGCCGTCCAGCGGCGATCAGCTGGGCGCTGACCTGCGGCAGCGCCTGCACCGGCATCATGACCACCAGCGTGTCGGCGCCGGCCAGGTCGCGGAAATCATGGACACCGCCGTCGGCGCGACGGGCGGTGGTGACGGCGAAGGAGGCCGCCAGGCCACGATACGTCAGCGGGATCCCGGCCAGTGCCGGACCGGCGGTGGCCGCACTGACCCCGGGCACGACCTCGATCGTGATCCCCGCCGCCGCCAGGGCCAGCACCTCTTCCCCGCCCCGGCCGAAGACAAATGGATCGCCGCCCTTCAGCCGAACCACGAAGCGACCGGCATGGGCCGCGGCGATCATGTGCGCTTCGATGGTGCCCTGTTGGATCGATGTTCGTCCGCCGCGCTTGCCCACGCAGACCAGCTCGGCGTCGGGCCGGCACCAGGCCAGCGCCGCGGGGTCCACCAGCGCGTCATAGAGCACCAGGTCGGCGCGCGTCAGCAGATCCACGGCCCGGACCGTGAGCAATGCGGGGTCACCGGGACCCGCCCCCACCAGCGCCACGTGCCCGTCGCTCTTGTTGATCGCGGCCTCGGCAGCAGCCGACTTGCCGGCCCGCAGCAGGTCGAGCGCGGGAGATCCGAGCGCGCGGGCGTACCGGATGGTCTGCTCGCTGAGGGGAACCCCATGCTGGCGAAGGCGGTCCCGCAACGTCCCCGTCAGCTCCACCATCGGTCCCCACTCCTGGCTCAGCCAGCGCTCGACCAAGCGACGCAGATGGGCCGCCAGAAACGGCGACCGGCCGGAGGTCGAGATCGCAACCTGGAGCGGTCCACGCCGGACGAGCGCGGGGGCGATGAACGTGCACAGGGTGGGTCGGTCGAGCACGTTGACCGGCAGCCCGCGGTCGCGAGCCGCGTGACTTACACGCACGCCGGTCGCCTTGTCCTGGCTGGCATCGATAACCAGGAAGCAGCCGTCGAGGTCCGACTCCTGGAATCGCCGCGCGTGGAGGGGCACGCCGAGCGCGGGCAGGTCCGGATGCAGGCGGTCCCAGACCACGGTCACCTGGGCGCCGGCCTCGAGCAAGCCGCGCACCTTCGCCAGCGCGGGCTCTCCCCCACCGACGACGAGACACCGGCGGTCGGTGACGTCGAGGAACGCCGCGTAGTACCCCATCAGCCCGCGGCCCTCGCCGGTTCCGGCTCGGTGGACTCGATCAGGATCTCGCTGATCTCCGGACGCGTGAACTCGGCCGGTAGGGGCTCGCCCGTCTTCAGCAGCTCCCGCACTCGTGAGCCGCTGAGCGCCAGTTGGGCATTCGCCGGGTGCGGGCAGGTACGGCTCGACGCCATGCCCTGGCACCGCGTGCAGTAGAAGGTGTGCTCGAACCGGAGGATCTCGATGCCAAGTTCCTCCGGCCGGTAGTCGTCGAAGATGCGATGGGCGGCGTAGGTGTCGTAGTAGTGGCCGACGCCCGCGTGGTCGCGGCCCACGATGAAGTGGGTGCAGCCGTAGTTGCGCCGGATGATGGCGTGAAAGACCGCTTCCCTCGGGCCGGCGTAGCGCATCCACGCGGGGTTGGTGGCCAGCAGGACGCGGTCGGCCGGGAAGTATTCCTCGATGAGGGCCTCATAGCAGCGGAGGCGGACCTCGGCCGGGATGTCATCCGCCTTCGTCTCCCCCACCAGGGGGTGCAGCAGCAGGCCGTCCACGATCTCCAGGGCGACCTTCTGCAAGTATTCGTGCGCCCGGTGCACCGGGTTGCGGGTCTGGAACCCCACCATGGTCCGCCAACCGAGCTCGGCCTTGCGGCGGCGGACCTCGCGCGGCGTCAGGTCATACGCGGGGAAGGATGGGGCGGGCCGGCCCAGCCCGGTGACGGGGCCGGCAACGGCCAGCTCACCCGAGTCGTGCAGGGCCCGCACCCCTGGGTGCGCGAGCTCCTCGGTGCCGTAGACGGCGACCGCTTCCGGGCGATGGGGGGCGCGGAAGATCCCCTCGACGTCGAGCAGCCCAATCGGGACGCCCTCCGCCCACAGGGCCACGCGATCGGCCCCGCCGATACGCCTGGCCTGGTCGCGGTCGATCCGGAGCGTGACCGGAATGGGGAAGGGCTGGCCGGAGCGGAGCCGCCCCTGCTCCAGGACGGCAGCGTAGTCCTGCTCGCCGACGAACCCGTAAAGCGGACTGAGCGCAGCCGTTGACAACATATAGATGTCGGCGGCCTCCCGCTTCCCGACGTCGAGGCGCGGCCGGCGGCCGGCCTCGGCGAGGCCCGCCTCCCGTTCCTCGCTGCTGATCAGCTGCTCCCGCGGGACTGCCGGAAGATAGCCGAGGCGCTCCAGGGTCGAAACGATTTTGTCGACGGACTGCTGGACGCCCTCGTGATCGGTGTCGACCACCACCTCGGCGCGCACGGGCGGCTCGTACGGATCGCTGATACCGGTGAAGTGGTCGAGCTCCCCCGCCAGCGCTCGTTGGTACAGCCCCTTGACGTCTCGGCGGATCAGCTCGTCCAGCGAACAGCGAACGTAGACCTCTACGAAGGCCCCGGCCTGGGCGCGGACTGCGTCACGCGCCGCGCGGTACGGAGAGATGGCGGCGGTGATGGGGATGCCCCCGTTGCGCGCCAGCACGCGGGCGACGTACCCGATGCGACCGATGTTGGTGTCGCGGTCCTCGCGGGAGAAGCCCAGCCCCTTCGATAGGTGGGTGCGGATATCGTCGCCATCCAGGACCTCGGCCGTGCGGCCCCGCTGTCCGAGCTCGGCTCGCAGCCGTTCGGCGATGGTCGACTTCCCGGCGCCGGAGAGCCCGGTAAGCCAGATGATAAACCCGCGCCCCACCTCAGGCATCGGCCAATCCCCAGCGCCGGCTGATGGCCCGATCGGCGTGACTGAAGAGGGCGTCGATTGTCATCCCGATCAGGAGGATGACGATCATGGCGGCCAGCAGGCCATCGGCGTCACGAGCCGTACGGGCGAAATGCAGGCGCCAGCCCAGCGAGGGCTGATTGCCAAGCAGGACCAGGAGCTCCCCGGCCATCAGGCTGCGCCAGGCAAACGCCCATCCCTGCTTGAGCCCGCCAAGAAAGGCCGGCAGCGCGGCCGGAAGGATGACATACCG
>WNFE01003122.1_pt1 | contig 12705 bp, 12 predicted proteins | sample 5400451 | NCBI WGS metagenome assembly WNFE01 (sample SAMN13153344, study PRJNA577476) | soil metagenome | isolation source: 200 cm saprolite under Douglas fir tree site 2 hole 2 | place: USA:California | collected 2015-04-18
TCGTCGCCGTCCAAGCAGCAATCGCCGACGACCAGCAGTCTGTAGTCCGCGTCGGCGGCATGGCGCAGGGTCGAGAGCACGACGCCGCTGGTGACGATCCCCGTCAGGATAGGGTCTCGATGCCGTTGGCGCGCAGCATCAGGTCGAGATCGGTCCCGGCGAAGGCGCTGACCCGATGCTTGGTGACGACGATTTCCTCGGCCAGCGGCGCGACGGCGGGATGGATCTTCGCATTTTCGGCACCCGCGGCGAGTACGCCCGAGGCCTTGAGCCCGTTGAACGTCGCATTTCGGTCGCTGACCTCCGGATAGCCGGGGCGGAAGCCGACGACCACATAGATCACCCGCATCCCGGCCGTGCGCGCCACGGCGATCAGCTTCGCCGTCCGATCGAGCAGCGCCTCCGCACCGGCGGCATAGTTGTCGACGATCAGCGTCTGGAAATCCATGACGAGCAGCGCGCTCGTCCGGCGATCGATCGAAAGATTGTCTGCCATTGCTGGTCCTGCTCCTATGCTGCTCGCGGCGTGATGGGGCCGCACCGATAACAAAAATCTGCCAAAGTAGTGCTAGTCAGAACGCGACGCGGTGCATCGACCTTCTCGTCACTACAATTTACTAACCTCGCTTTTCATCCGGGCAATAAGGTCCTTATCCTGAAGATGATGCTCTTCGGTATCGAGGATCGCTCGAAATGCGTCTCGTTTCAGCACCCTGATGTCGGTTTTACCCAATGCGCCTTCCATGGCGGCCGCGTCGGAAACGATATCGATCAGGCGCTCAGCTGCATCAAGACGGCCCCAAAGATAATCGTGCTCCCGGCGCGAACGGCTCAAGAAGCCCGCGAAATGTTTAAACTCCGCTCCCTTGAGTCGCGTGGCGTGTGCCCCATTCCGAAGCAGAACCGTGTCGACCGGACTGATGCGATCGACGCGGATCTCACGGTGCTCTTCGACGACACGCCATTCCGATATCGGATATGTCCAGACGTCCCAGAATGGAAAGCCGATGTAGTAGATGAGCACCTCATGGTGAAGTACTTTCGGCATTTCGTCAGCCATCGATAAGGCCACGATGGCGTCGACGGCCTGATCGATGTTCGCAAGGTCGAGTCCCTCATGAAGTTGCTCCATGACGTCGTCCATCTCTCGGTCCAAATCTTTCCGCGCCGCCACTGTTGTTCCGGTTTTGTTGTAAGCGGTAGCACTCAACCTGCTTGTCAGCGCTACGACGCGGGTTCGCAGGTCCACGCTGGCGAAATCGCCGGCTTGCAGCCTGCGTAATCGCCCCAAGGGGGCTTGAAATCGACTCTTCAGATCATCGATTTGACCCGGCTTTACTTCCTTGAAGCTTGGCTCGTCCAATCGTGAATAGAGCAGGTTCAAACCCCGCATGACAAACGACAGCCTGCGGCGGCGGAATTCGACATCGAAATGCAGCAAGAAATCGATCCACGGCTGCACCTCTGATCCGCCCGCCATCGAGAGCGATCCTTCTGGCGGGATTGCTCCGCGCCGATTGGCCCATGTCAGAATCTCGTCGGCAAGTCTTGTGCGAAGTGGCGAAGCCTGATCAATCTCGCCGAGATTACAAATCAGGCCAATGAGCGTATCAATTATCGAAAACGTCTTGAAACGCGCATAGACTTGATAGGCATAGCTTGCCTCTTTTGCGGCCAGCATATTTGCCGTTTCGCGCCAAAGCCCTATTGTGCGGCTGGCATCTTCCGTTGAAGGGACGTGCTCTGTCACAGTAGTTACGAAGCCGGCGAGTTCGGGATAAGCCGCCTTTAAAACCGCGCGCATCCGCTCGGTCGTCTCGTTGAACTGCTGGACTCGGGCGAGCTCGTGATAGATCGGAGCACGCAACGGGATTTCAAAAATCGCCCCTTCCAGAGTCCGTATGAAGCTGGGGACGTCTCCGCCCGGTGGAGGCGACGATCGTTCCGGGTCCGGCTCGATAAAGACGAGGCGGCGGTCGACGTCGCGATAGGCCGGGCGTTCTCGGACCATGTTCAGGACAACGGAAAACGGTTTGTTGTTGACAATGCCGCCGTCCAGAAACGACATGATTTCGGGATCAACGCCTGCGCGGATATGTTCTTTGAAATTAGCGGCGATAAATTTCTGCCGATCCGGCCAGTCCAACCCCCGCTTCGCAAGCAACCTTTCGAGGTTTGAGAGCTGGACGGGAGGAAATGCACCTGGAAAGCTCGATGTCGCGCGAGCAGCGAGTGCCAGACCAGGCACATCGGCCAGGCCGGAGGTTTCGCCTTCATCCGACCAATTGCGGTACTTGAAAGTCCAGAACAGCCCGTGCTCCCGCTCCGCGATCACGGACGGCGTGTTGATCTTCACATCGCGAGGATATCCAAAAAAATCCGTGATCGAGACCGCAAGATCAAGCTCATGGCCCGGGGGAAGAAGAGACGACGGCTTGTCGCCGTGACTGCGCATGGCGCTTAGCCCGTCGAACAGCAACTCAAGAAATCTGTCCCCATCAAAGGGCGGCTCGAACCAGCGCGAGCGAAAAAACATCGACAGATTTTTTTGAATTTCCCGATCAACCGCCGGCCCAAGGCGGCGCAAGCGAAACAATATCCAAAGGACTGGGCGAAGGAACCATTTGCTCCACGGCCGCGCTCGCTGCGACGAACCGAGCAAGCGAAGAACGTCTGCTTCATCCAGCCACAAATCGCGCAGGTGATCGATGGAGAGATCGTGCGCGAGTGCGCGCGCCAGAACAATGCCGCTGATGCCGCCGGCCGAGGCCCCTGCTATGCTGTCGACGATGACCCGCAGGCTAAGGGTCTGCCCTATCGACTGCAGGAGTGTAAAATAGACATTCTCGGTATCACGAGGTCGCCCGTCATCGCCATTTGCGGCTTCATAACTTCGGTGTTCTCGCTGCTCCGATTGCGGGACCGAATGATATGCCTTTGACGCACGCGACAGCTTCAGGATTTCCTTGATGACGCCGTGCATATAGAGCACGAGCGACACGCCGCCATAGCAGACCAAAGCGAGCCTCAGTTCCTTTTCCTTCATGCGGTGATTCCATGGCGATGTCGTGAATTGGCCCCGAACTCGGAAACTGTCGTTGCGTCGTGAGGAGATTTGCAGGATCAATGCGGCCTGCTCGCCTCGCGGAAACCCTCGCAGCGATCAACTGGCTTCAGACGGTCGGCTCCCTGGAACGGCAGCGCCCACCCTGGATACTCAGGGGCAAGAGCGCTGACCTCATCCAACTGCCTAAGCTCGTCCTGGGTGAGTGTGAGTTCGACCGCCGCGAGATTGTCCTGAAGCTGGTCGAGGCGTTTCGCGCCAATGATGACCGAGGTTACCACAGGCTTTGCCAAGAGCCATGCGAGCGAGACACGCGCAGGACTACACCCATGCGCTTTGGCGATCGGAGCCATCATGTCGAGGATATTCCAGGTCCGCTCTTTGTCCACGATGGGAAAGTCGTATTCACTCCGGCGCGAATCTGCGGCCTTCTGGTTGGTCCGGCTGAACTTGCCGGAAAGCAAGCCGCCGGCAAGCGGACTCCATACGAGCAGGCCGACCTTCTCAAATTCCAGCAGAGGAACGATTTCTCGTTCTAGATCGCGGCCGGCGATCGAGTAATAAGCCTGAAGCGTGTCGAATCGGGCCAGGTTCTTGAACTCGGAGATGCCGAGGGCTTTGGCAATCTTCCATGCCTGCCAGTTGGAGCAGCCGATGTAGCGGACCTTTCCTTGTTGCACCACGGTGTCGAGAGCGCGAAGAGTCTCATCGAGAGGGCTCACGGAATCGTTGCCATGGATCTGGTACAGGTCGATATGGTCGGTCTGCAAACGGCGGAGACTGGCCTCCACACCGTCCATAATGTGGCCGCGAGACGCCCCGATGTCATTCGGCCCCGGGCCGACGCGGCTATAGACCTTCGTCGCCAACACGACATCCTTCCGCGCGATGTTAAGGTTTTTCAGTGATTGCCCGAGAATCTTTTCGCTCTCACCCTCCGTGTAATTGTCCGCCGTATCAAAGAAGTTGATGCCGCGGTCAATCGAAGTCTTGACCGGTTCATCGGCCCCGGCCTGGCCAACGGTGCTGATGGCCTTGAAGAGACCTCTGCCGTCCCCGAATGTCATGGTTCCGAAGCAGAGCTTCGAAACCAGGAGACCTGTATTGCCGAGCGTTGCGTACTCCATGGCATATTCCTTTCTTGTGGAGCCGAAGTCTCATTGGCGGGAAGGTGTCGGTCGTTGGTACGGGCGCGCGCTTGCCCTTCGAGTTGGCAAGAATTGTGGATTTAGTTGGAAGCGCCTGGCCGCTCAGGCGGCGCTGTCGACACCGAGAGGGATCGCCAGGCGAACTTCGGTCGGAGGCAGGCTCTTCTGAATTCGGATCAAGCCATGACCGCTCTCTGCTATCGATCGGCCGCTATTGCCCGTGGCTGACCAGCACGTCGCGGCACGCGACAGAAAGCTTTTGACGATTTTCCTTGAGGCAGGCCAGAATGGTAAAATCACCTTGATCCATCAGCTTGCGGCAGAAACGCTGCACGTCGTGGGTGCATGCCTGTTGCTCCTGATCCGTGCCGCTATGGGCAAGGGCGCCAGTCGAAACCGGAACAGACAGCAGGACGAGCGTCAGAAAGAATTTGTGCATGGTGTTACTACCTTCAGTCTTGGACGGGCTCCGGCGACCCTGGAGGGGCGGAACGCCGTTCATTCCATCACCATCGCATGGTCGTTTTCGGCAGACGCTGGGGCGTGCCTCAGCAGCAGAACGAGCGGAATGGCGGCAAGTGAAAGAATCATCATCAATTTGAAATCATCGATGTAGCTGATGATCGAAGCCTGCGTTTGTATGACCTGATCGAGCGCCGCGCGTCCGCTCGCGGTCCAGGGACTCAAGGCCTGCCGCACGGCGCTGTTGTCGAACACGTGATTAAATGCCGTGACGTGGCTTGCGATGGTCGCGTGATTGATCTGATTGTTTCTTGTCAGCAGATAGGAGACCACCGATATTCCTACGCTGGAGCCGACGTTGCGCGACAGGTTGTAAAGACCGGTACCGTCGGCGCGCTGTTCGGGTGCGAGCGTAGCGAACGTCACGGTCGTGAGCGGGACGAACAGGAATCCAAGTCCTGCTCCCTGGATGAATCCGGTTACTGCGATCGTCCACTGCGAGACGTTCGGATTCCATCCGGTCATGTCGTACATGGCCCAAGCGGTCAGCAGCAGGCCGGTCATGAGCAGCAGCCTGATATCGATCCGTCCGATCAGCCGCCCGACCAGGAACATGCAGAGCATCGTGCCCAGCCCCCGTGGGCCCATGACGATCCCTGCGGTCACCACGGGATAACCCATCAGGGTCTGCAAATAGGGGGTCAACAACGCCAGGGACGCCAGATAGGTTATTCCGACGATGAAGATGAACAGCACCCCGACCGAGAAATTTCGATCGAGAAACAGTCTGGGATTTACGAAGGAATTTTTTGCCGTAAAGGTGTGGACGAGGAAGATGTAAAGTGCCGATGCGCAGACGACCGCCTCAATCAGGATTTCGAAGGAAGAGAACCAGTCAAGTTGCGCACCCCGGTCCAGAAACACCTGCATGGCGGCGATCGCGATGCTCAAGCTGCCAAATCCGAGCCAGTCAAGCTTCGCTGCGGCGCTGGTCTTCGTCTCCCTCAGAAAGACCGATATGCCACCGAATGCGAGCACTCCCAGGGGCACGTTGATATAGAATACCCATCGCCAGCTGTAGTGGTCGGTCAGCCAGCCGCCGATCACCGGCCCCAACACTGGCCCCACCATCACCGATACGCCGAATACGGCCATCGCGGACCCGCGTTCTTCCACCGTATAGATGTCGAGCAAAACAGACTGGCCAAGCGGAACAAGTGCTGCGCCGAAGAATCCCTGCAGCAATCGGAAGGCCACGATCTGGACCAGCGATTGCGCAAGGCCGCACAACACGGATGCGATCACGAAGCCGACCACGGCCACCATCAGGACGCGCTTGCGGCCGAACTTGTTTGCAAGGAAGCCCGATGGCGGGGTCATGATGGCCGCGGCCACGATATAGGAGGTCAGCACCCAGTTGATCTGATCCGCGCTCGCCGACACGCTGCCCTGCATGTAGGGAAGCGCGACATTTGCAATCGTCGTATCCAGTGCCTGCATGATAACGGCGAGGATGACACACAGCGTAACCGCGGGGCGGTTGATCGGCTGGGTATTTGCAGAGTCATCAGCCATGTTCAGCTCCCCGATCCAAAGAGATCGGTTATGAAACTTGGAAATCCGCGGGCGTGTCCGGTGTCGACATTCACCTCTACGCTCATACCGACGCGCAGCGGTGGCTTGCCGGGTGCATTGTTGACGAGGATTCGCATCGGAATACGTTGAACGACCTTGACCCAGTTACCGCTGGTATTCTCTGCCGGCAGCAACGAGAAGCTCGAGGCGGATGCGGGGCTTATGCTGTCGACCCTTCCGGCCCATCGCTCGCCCGGATACGTATCGACGTCGACCGTGACTTTCTGTTCGGGCTTGACGTAGGTCAGCTCGGTTTCCTTTGGGCTCGCTTGAACCCAAACGTGGTCGGTCGAAACGATGTTGAATGCCGTCGCTGCGGCGGCAAGATACTGGCCGGGCTGCAGCGACGGTACATTCGTCACGATGCCGGCGAAGGGTGCTCGCACGATGGTATGCGCAAGCTGGCGTGCGGCCTCATTGCGCGCGGCTACTGCATCCTTGTATTTGGGATGGTTTTCGATCGGCGCAGCGGGATCGCCATTCAGGTTGGCGGCGAGCCCTGCGAGCTGTTGTTGCAGGGAGGCGAGCTTTTGCTGCGAGCCCTCCAGGGTATTGCGCGCGGCGTCGAAGGTGGCCCTTGGCGTAAAGTTGTTGGCAACCAGTTGCTCCTGGCGCTTGAAGTTGACCATGTTGAAGTCAACGTCCTTCTGGGCCTGATCGATCTGGGCCTGCATGTTGCGATAACTGGCCTGCAGCGCCACGAGATCATTCCGCGAATTTCCGATCTGAGCCTCGGCGCGATCCAGTGCCAGTTGAAACTGCAAAGGGTCCAGCTTGAACAGGATGTCGCCCTTGGCGACCTTTTGATTGTCGTGAACCAGGACTTCCGTAACGATGCCGGCGACGTCGGTCGACAATCCGACCATGTCGGCCTGCACATAGGCATTGTCGGTCGACATGACCGCACCGCCTGTCACATAGAAATATCCGCCCGCGATAAGCGCTACCGGCAATAGCGCAAACATGAGAGGTCGCCGCAGCGATTTCTTCGGCCTCACGGAATCAGGCGCCGCAGGAATGAGGGGCGGTTCATCTGATGGCCTTGCCTCGGGCTTGCGATCGTCCGGCCGGGCTTTCAATTCGGGCTTTGCGGCCTCGCCCGCGCCTGGCGCGTCCTTCGCCTCCGGCGGACTGCGCAACAGACGGTAGATCTTATCCTCAGGACCGTGGTGGCCATTTTGCTCGGCGTCGGCGCTGTAGAGTTTCGGATTGATTTCGTTCGGATTAGCCATGAGTTGCTCGCTTTTGCCCTGCCACCGACGAGTCGCAAGCGTCCGTCAGGTTTAATTTCAACGCCTGTAGTGTCTTCAGCAGGTGCAGCCCGTCGCTATCGGAAACCCCTGCCAAGGCCTCGCTCCTCGTCCTGTCGCTGAATTTTCTGGCTTCCGTCAATTTCGGACGCGCGGCGGGCGTGAGACGAAGGACCCAGACGCGTCGGTCAGACGGGTGCGGATGCCGTTCGATCAATCCGAACGACTGAAGTTTGTCTACGATGCGGCAAAGTGTGATCGGCTCCACGTCAAGGAGCTCCGCTAATCTGCTTTGGTTAATCCCTTCGTTTTGGGCCAGATACGTCAGCACGTGCCATTGCGATCGGGTCAGGCCAGAACCGCGCGCATTTCGCTCAAATCTCTTTCTGAGCAAGCGAGCAACCTCGTGCAGCAGGAACCCGAGTGTTGGCGAATTGACTTCCACGTGTCTCGAAACTCCTAAGAAAGCTTGATTTCAGCTCACCTATTAAAAAGGTGCCCGAGTTCGGCAATGGCCCGGTTCCGCGACGGGCGCGCGTAAGCCCACACTTTAAGGCTAACTTTACAAACAGCGTTTATGCCGCTAACCAAGATTAAAACCACACTGTATCGTTTCTATAATCGAACTTGCGAAGCCTGACAAGGCGGAATGTGGATGACGAAAGATGGAACCGACATTGTGGATCCGGTGCGGGAATCGAGCGGAACGCGTTCCGAAACAAAGCAGTCGCTCGCGCCCCGGTGATCGCGTGCGAATGAGCGCATGGGGACGTGGGCGTCACCCCAAGCACGGCGACCGCCAAGGTCTCATCGTCGGACGGGGATCCCCGAGCAGCTGGCGGGTCAAGTTCGATGAACGAAAGTATGTCCAGGCCCTCCATCAAGCCTACCTGGAGAAAGTGGAACGATCCGGCGCCGGCCTCTCCGGACGATCCGACATCAAAGATATTTTCTAACTACGCGGCGAGCCTTCCATCGCAAAGCTGCGTCGTTGAACAGAGCCAGGTAACCGTTATGTGTTCTTTTCGTCAGTTGCTGGTGGTGCCATTCGCCATTTTGGCGGTGATGTTCATCCTTGCCGGCTGCAGTTCTCTTCCACGAACACCGTACGCTGCATCCGATGCGGCATCCTCGACGGTATTGGATCTTGGCGAGCTGCGCAGATATGCGGACGAGCCGGCATCGACGTTTCTCAAGACAAATGTGAGTTTTCGAGCTGGCCCTCTCAGCTATCTTGCATTATCGGGGGGCGGCGCCGACGGTGCTTACGGTGCGGGTGTACTGAACGGTTGGACCGCGGCGGGGACGCGTCCCGAATTCTCGGCGGTTTCGGGGGTGAGCACGGGCGCTCTGATTGCACCATTCGCATTTCTCGGCCCTGCCTACGACGCGACGTTGCGAGACGTTTATACCAGCGGCATCGCTGAAAGCCTGCTCAATACGCCAAACATCGTGCACGCTCTTTTCGGCTCCGGCCTGTTTGGAAATACGCATCTGCGCGAACTCGTTGCCCGCTATGTCGACCAAGACATGCTCGGGGCAATCGCCGCCGAACACGCCAAGGGCAGAAGACTTCTCATCGTAACGACTAATCTCGACACGCAACGCACCGTGATCTGGGATATGGGCCGCATCGCTACGATCGGATCCGCCCAGGCGTTGGGTTTATTCAGGGATGTCTTGACCGCGTCCGCAAGTATCCCGGTGGTTTTCCCGCCGATGCTGATTGATGCAGAGGCGAACGGACGCCGCTTCCAGGAGATGCATGTGGATGGAGGCGTGACAGCGCCGGTCCTGACGTTGCCGGAAGCATTCCTATTGCGAAACGGAGCGCTTGCCAGAGGCCTGCGTATGAACATCTACGTCTTGATCAACGATAAGGTAGAACGAGATTTCCAACTGGTGCCGAACAGCACGATCGACATTGCGGCACGAGCTTCTGCTTCTGTCACGAAGACGCAAATGCGCTCGGTGCTCTTTGAGACTTATGACTTCGCTCGCCGCAATAGCTTCGGATTCAATCTGACTTACATTGACAAAGACCTTCCGTCGCCAGGCTCATTCGGTTTTGAAGCAAGCTATATGCGTTCTCTTTATCAATACGGATATCACAAGGCCAAAACTGGTGATTTTTGGGCGAAAGCGCCACCATCGGACGATCTCTTGCAAAATGGCATTCGTTATCGAAGATCGGCTACGTTGCGATGAAAGCCCAGGCCAGCATCACCACGGTGAAACGTCGTGCGTTAACGATCCTCCACGCGTTCGAGGAGGCCGACGCGCAGCTTGTCGGTAAGGCCGTAGTCCTCACCGACGGAACGGCGGGGACGGTGGAGGCCATCTGGCTTGACGATGTCCACGGCTTGCGAATCTCTATCAAAGGCCACCCTGGAAAGCGGCCTGTCTCAACCGTCAAATTCGCGCAAGGCTAGATGTAGGTCCTCAGCGAGGTCTCACGCCATTCAGGAAGAGTTTGACGGCAGCCTGTCTCCGTTGTTCCTGGATCTTTGGACGGGTAGCGATGCCGTGGTGTTTGTCGATATTCCCTAGCACAAGACTGAGGAACAGGTCGGCCGCAATTGCGGGGTCGTCGATCTTGATTTGGCCGCGGTCGGCAAACTGCTGCAGCAGGATTGCAACGGCCCGAACCCCACGCAACCAACCCTCTTCGTATCCGAGCTTTGCCACTTCCGGAAACTGGACGGCCTGGGCGGCAAGGGTTCGCCGCAGCATGACCACCTCAGGTGTCGAAGCGTGGGCCAGCAGGTGCCGGCTAAGATCGTGCAGCGTAGTCTCTACGCTCTTGGGGTTGACCTTGGCGGCCTCGGCCGCCGCCGACAGAGGAGCGAGCCAGCGTTGGATCGTGGCTCGCAGCACGGCCGTGAACAAATCGCGCTTGTCATGATAACGCGCATAGACGGTCGGCTTGCTGACGCCGGCCGTTTCCGCAACCGCATCGATCGACGTGCAGTCAAAACCGCGCTCCATGAACAGCTTTGTTGCGACGTCGAGCAAACGCGCGTCACGCCGCACAGCCTCCTCGCGGGTAGGACGGCCGCCGGCGCCCCGCCGGGCTGGGCGCGTCGCCACAATAGTTGCTTCCTTCGCCATCCAAAGCCCCTTGTCAGCCTGAAGAAGTTGGATTATATAAACGATACAGTATAGTTTTTGGTTTAACTACCGGTATGAACCGTGTTCGTAAAGCTAGTCTTAAAGCAAGGGGGTCACCGACACCGCGTACGCGGCCAGTTCCAATGTCCCGCAACGCCGCAAACAAATTCGTCCCGATCGATGCTCGATCAAGGTGTCGTCGCCTTACTCCGCAACGGAGCGGCTGAATCATCGCATGGAAACTCATTGGTTGAAACCTATCAGGGCGCGTTTCCGGGGACAAGAATCGCGCAACCTGAGGGTTGGCGATAGCGACGGCCGGCCTGGGACCCCCAAGCTATCAGGCCTGGACGTCGCGGAGCGGCCGGCCTGCGGGATCCGCCCCCGTTTCCGGGGCCGGCCGCTCACGGATTGCAACAGGGGGACGTGGTGCGCTCCAAGGACAGTTCCAGAGAAGACTTGACCACGCACAATCGGTCACTGTCTGACCACGCCCCGCTCTACGCGATGTTCATTCTTGCTCTCGGCCTCGGCATTGTGGCTACGCCTCTGGTGCTTCTCGCCCTTCTCCTTTTTTGACGACAAAAAACGCACACTCATCGAAAGAAACCAACGGAGAATTTCAGCATCCCGCGGATGCTTTTCACCGAGATAAGGATGTGGCTCCGGAACTCGAAGCTGCGTCTCTTTGCTTCCGCTAAAGTCATCTCGACGGCAGAGGAGGTTATGCAACACATCGTCGACACTTACGACCGCCCCAGTATGGACTTTTGTAATAAGGCGGACAGGCAGGACAAAGTCGACGTGCAGCGCGCTTTTAGCGAAGTTTGCGGCGACGTCCGGGTTTAGGAATCCGTCAACCCTTGAAGTTCCCAGGCGTCTGGCCGCCTTTCAAAGACGTCCGCCGGTGGACGTAGTGAGAATGCAGACTGGCTTCGCGAGGAGTTGGGCGCTCGAGCGGATCGCGGCCGATTCTGGAGTGCAAATCCGTCAGATCAGTGAACACGTCCGCCTGCCGGCGAAGTTCGTCGGCAATCATTGGAGGCTGGATGGAAATCGTGGAGACGACCGTGACTCGAACACCGCGTCGCTGCAGGGCTTCGACCAACGAACGGAAATCTCCGTCGCCGGAGAAAAGCACGATGTGATCGACGCGGTCGGCAAGCTCCATCGCATCGACTGTGAGCTCGATGTCCATGTTGCCTTTGACCTTTCGGTGGCCGTTGGCGTCGACAAATTCCTTAGTAGGCTTGGTAACCACGGAGAAGCCATTGTAATCGAGCCAATCGAGCAGCGGGCGAACGGACGAGAACTCCTGATCTTCAGTGACCGCGGTGTAGTAAAATGCGCGCACCAGCGTTCCGTGGCTCTGAAAAACCTTTAGAAGCCGCTTGTAATCGATATCAAAGCCCAGCGCCTTGGCAGTCGAATAAAGATTGGCCCCGTCGATGAAGAGCGCAGTTCTGTTAGCTGAAGAAACTGTCATTTGTCGCTCGTTCGTTCAATTCTGAGCTAATTTCCTTGACGGCGCCGGCGCGCTGGCAGATCGACGAAGCGTATTCTCGCGCACCAGATTCTGTGGCTTCGAAACTTCTCGGCGCGACGGTGACGATCCAGGCCGCATACATGGCATCCAACAGCGTCATTCTTCCCCTTCGTACATCGTCTCACTTGTCGGCGCGACAAACACCTGTTATATAAACGAAACCGTATAGTTTCAAGTATGCCAAGCCGGTATGTGGTTTTTTTGGTGGAGACGCCTTGAGAGGCACGGATAAACACTCCCGCCGCGTAGTTCGCAGCCAAGCGCCTGCGCCGCAGCCTCATGGCTGGACGCAGACTCAGATTGCAGCGGAGCGTCATGTCAGGGCTCGCGAGCAAGCAAAAATAACGCTCCCGAGCCCGGAGCACCTCAAACGTATAATGCGGGACGCGCCGTCTCTCGAGGATGTCATGAAGGAAAGGACGGACGGCGAGGCCACTGCCCGGTCTGAAAGATGAAGGCATTGCCGCTGTGACCACCAATGTAGAAACC
>WNFE01002882.1_pt1 | contig 12704 bp, 7 predicted proteins | sample 5400451 | NCBI WGS metagenome assembly WNFE01 (sample SAMN13153344, study PRJNA577476) | soil metagenome | isolation source: 200 cm saprolite under Douglas fir tree site 2 hole 2 | place: USA:California | collected 2015-04-18
CGGCCAGGCGGTTCCGGCAGCAGGAAAACCTTCCAATTGGATGCGACGTACCGTTCACATTTCCGGACAAATTGAACCCTTCTTCGGCACGCTGGATGAGAATGTGCGCCTGCTCGAGGATTCGCTGCAGGTGCGCACGCATCTTCACGACACACGGCTGACCATCGAGGGCGAGCAGGACGGCGTGGATCAGGCCGTGAAGATCGTTGAAGAATACAATCACCTCACGCGGCACGGGCGCGCGCTCTCCGCGGGGGAAGTGAAGTCGCTCATGCGCGTGGCAACCGAGGAACCGCACGAATCGCCACGAGGGATGTTTGAGCACGGCCGCGCGCGATCGTTCGGCAAGAAGCAGGTGACGCCGAAGAACGCCAGCCAGCGCCGCTACATGGAAGAGATTGAGAAGCACGATATGATGTTCGGCATCGGTCCGGGCGGGACGGGCAAGACCTATATTGCAGTAGCCATGGCCGTAAGCGCGCTGCTCACAAAACAGGTGAATCGCATTATTCTCGCGCGGCCGGCGGTCGAAGCAGGCGAGCGCCTGGGATTTTTGCCCGGCACATTGCAGCAGAAGATCGATCCGTACATGCGCCCGCTTTACGACGCGCTCTATGACATGCTGGATGCGGACAAGCTGGAGCGCTTTCTGGAAAAGGGGATCATCGAAGTTGCGCCGCTGGCGTTCATGCGCGGCCGGACGCTGAACGATTCGTTCGTGATTCTCGACGAAGCGCAGAACACCACCAGCGAACAGATGAAAATGTTCTTGACGCGACTCGGCTTCAATTCCAAGGCGGTCATCACCGGGGACATCACGCAAATCGATCTGCCGCCGGGGAAGAAGTCCGGACTGATCGAGGCGCTGGAAGTCTGCGGGAATATCGATGGGATCGCTGTAGTGCAGTTCGGCGAGAAGGACGTGGTGCGCCACAATCTGGTGCAACAGATCATCCGTGCCTATGAAGAGTATGATGTGAAGAATCCGCAACGCGGGGGGAGCGCCGCGAACGGAAGAGCAGGCGCTCCGGTAAGAGAGTCCGGAAGAGACCCAGAAAAAGAAATTCGCCAAGGATGATTCTGAACCGCCAACGAGCGGTGCGCCTGACGCCGCGTCCGCTCGAATCGTTCCTGCGTCGGGTGCAAACCGAGCTGGGCTTCCCGGAAGCAGGCGTCACGATTTGCCTGGTGAGCGATGCGGAAATCGCGCGGATGAACGAGGCGTTTCGCGGGAAGAAAGGACCGACCGACGTGCTCTCGTTTCCCGCGGTGGCGCGACGTCGCCAGGTGCGGTTGCGCGGCGGCAAGCCCGGGATGAAATCCGGCGCTTATCTGGGTGACATCGCGATATCACCGGCGACGGCGCGGCGCTACGCAAAAAAATACGGGAGGAAGCTTTCCGGCGAGCTTCGCGTGCTGATCCTTCACGGCGTCCTGCACCTCCTGGGATACGACCACGAAAGCGATCACGGCGAAATGGATGGGATGGAGCAGAAACTTCGGAAACGGCTCGGGCTGATGCGATGAACCTGAGCTGGCTCTATGCGCTGAGCGTCGTACTTGTGGCTATAACCCTGCCCATTTTCTCCTACCTGACATTGATCTACCGCGAACTGGGCCGCATGACCACGGGCCGCATTCACGCGCATCTGGAAATTTTCGAAGCGGAGATCGAACCGAAACTGAAGATCAACCGGCGCAGCGGTGGGCGGACCTTCCGCATCCTCGGGCATTTCTGGCTGGCGTTTCTGGTGCTGGAGACCACGCGCGGGGTGGTCTACTTCGTGTCTGGAACCTGGGAATCTTTTGTCGAGTTCTTCGTATTCCTTGTTCTGGAAGTAGTACTAGCCATGCACTTTGTTCCGGACATGCTCCTCTACCGCACCACCGGGCGCTGGTTGCTGCCTCTCCTGCCGCTGATTCGCGGCGCCATGTGGTTTGTGTGGCCGGTGCGGGTCTTCCTGGAAGGCGCGGAGTCCCTGGCGCGCATTTCCGAACATGAGGCGGAGAAGACGGAAGAACAGCGCACGGAAGAGGGAATCGAAGCGCTGGTGGAAGCCGCGGAAGAAGAGGGCATCATCGAGCCGGAACAGGCCGACCTGATCGAACAAGTGGTGGAATTCAGCGACAAGCGAGTACGCGAAGTGATGACACCGAGGCCCGACATTGTCGCGTTGCCGGCAGAGGCCACGCTCGAGGAGTTGCACGCCAAAGTCGTCGAAACGAAATTCAGCAAGATTCCCGTGTACGAGAAATCCTTGGACGATATTTTTGGAGTGGCGTATGCGCAGGACCTTCTGAGCATCACCGACCAGGATTTGCCGAAGCGCAAACTGCGGGAGTTGGCAAGGCCCGTTCTGTTCATACCGGAAACGAAAGCTGGTTCGGAGTTGCTCCGCGAAATGCGCCAAAAAGGCCAGCCGATGGCGGTGGTCATTGATGAACATGGAACGGTTGCCGGCATTGCGACGGTCGAAGACCTTGTGGAAGAGATCGTGGGTGAAAGCGGAAACGACGGAAAGCCGCCGGCTCCCGATGTCGTGCGCGAACCGGACGGCGGCCTGGTGATGCGCGGCAGCCTGGCCATCGGCGACGTGGAAGAACTGCTGGGAGTCAAGTTCGGCGACCAGGCCGACGAAACGGTAACCACTCTGGCGGGTTTACTGAGCCATGTTTCGGGCAAAGTTCCCGCGCCGGGAGACAAGATCGATCTGGAGGGGCACCGCTTCGAGGTTTTGGAGGCGAACCAGAGGAAAGTCCTGCGTGTCCGAATCCGCGCGCAAGCAACTGCCGTGCCCGCGAGAAGTCCAAGGTGAAGCATTGATGACGCTAGCAGAAAGCAGCGAAGAGAAGCGGGCCTTTCGCTCCGGATTTGTTGCGCTTATTGGACGGCCGAATGCCGGGAAGTCGACCCTCGTGAACCGGCTGGTGGGGCAGAAGATAGCGATCGTAACTTCAAAACCGCAGACAACGCGTAACCGCATACAAGGAATAGTGAGCAAGCCGCAAGGGCAAATTGTATTCATTGATACCCCGGGCCTGCATGAAGGGAAATCGGCGCTGGGGCGGCAGATGATGCAGGAAGTGGCAGCCGCTCTGGAAGGCATCGACGTGCTTCTGTTGATGGTCGATGCGAGCCGCATGCAGCCCCATGCCGACGACTTGCTGCTGGAGAAGGCCCAGCGGTTTCGAGGGAAGACGATCCTGGCACTGAACAAAGTCGACCGTTTGCCGAAGCCGAAACTTCTGCCGCTCATCGAGGCGTTCGCCAAGGCCTTCGCATTTGCCGCGATCGTGCCCATCTCGGCGCTGAAGGGCGATGGCTGCGATGAGCTGCTCCAAGAAATCCTGAAGCAGTTGCCTGAAGGCCAACCGTACTTCCCTGAAGATCAGGTGACGGATCAGCCGGAACGGTTTCTTGCCGCAGAAATCGTTCGCGAAAAAGCCATCCAGGTGATGTACCACGAAGTGCCCTATGCCCTGGCCGTGATCGTCGAAAAGTTCGAAGAAACGCCTAAATTGCTTCGCATCGAAGCGACGATGAATGTGGAGCGCGATTCGCAGAAAAAAATACTGATCGGGCGCAAGGGCGGGATGCTCAAGAAAATCGGCACGGAGGCGCGCAAAGAACTGGAAACGATTCTTGGCGCGAAAATTTACCTCGGACTGTTCGTAAAAGTAGTGTCCGATTGGCGCGAAGATCCGCAGCGGGTGCGCGAACTCGATTGGCGTTTCCAGTTGGAAGGACTTACACGCGGAGGGCGCGACACAGAATGAAATTCACCTGCCGGAGAGGACCGCGGCACGCCGGCCAAATTCCTTGGAAACTGCAGATTTTTTTCGATTAGTAAACCGGTGGCGCACCCGTGTGGCCATAACCGCCAAAAGACCACCGGACGGAAATCGTGGTGTAAAGGCCGTACGGGCCTGTTGTGTGAAGGTCTGCAGGGCCCAGAGGCCTGCCATAACGTCCGAGATAGTCTACCCGGTGCTGTGTGGTTCGCAATTCGAAATTTCTCGGCAATTGGAAACCCAGTCCAAGGCAGCGATCCCACGCGATCGGCTCCATCGATGCGGCATATCTGACCTGTGGGATATTTCTTCCGAAGCTCAACTTGGGCTCAATAAAAAAGAAAAAGTGACGTGCCAAAGTGCGACCCAGCGGCTGGAGCTCGATGTATCCGCTGAAAAGGTAGCGCGCGTAAGCAGTGCATCCCGATGCCGACCCGCCCGCGTTGACCGGTTGAGGAAACGCACATCGGCCGAGGTCGGGTTCGTTATGTGAAGGCGCGACGGCGAAATCCATGTACCCGCGAACCCAGTTCCTGGGGAAAAAGGTAGGTGATTGTTGCGCGAGCGTAGCCGCTGGGCGAGATTCGACAGCCGTTGTCTGAGAGCGAGTCCGGGAAGCACACACGGACAACAGTACACACAGGACGAGGGCCATTTTTTTCAAAGAAGCCTCTCCTTCTTGCCTAGCTCTATCTAGCGAAACGGATGACCCGGAAAAAAGAAATCAGATCTCGGGAATGAAGCAGCGGGGGCCCGGAGCGTCCCGGGAGAACCGCTGACCCACTCGGTAAATCCACAGGTGACATCCAGATTGCGGGGATTCTACCTGACTTGCGGGTCTCGCGGAATGAAAAAAGCTGTTTTGTGCTTGAAGGTCAAATGCGAACAAAGGGAGGGCGCTAATCGGGAGCTGCGATCCCGAGCGATTTCAATTTGCGATAGAGATGGCTCCGTTCGAGGCCGAGTGCCGTAGCCGTCTGTGTCATGTTCCAGCGATGTTCCTGCAGCTTGCGCAAGATGAACTCGCGTTCGTAAGCACTGCGCGCTTCGTGCAATGTCGAATAGGGATGCTGGGGGCTTTCCGCGACGCCACGGAAGAGCTCCGGGGGCAGGTGATGCGGTTCGATGCGCGACTGGGGGCAGACGATGACGAGGCGCTCGACGAGATTGCGCAGCTCCCGAACATTGCCCGGCCAGGGGTAACGAATGAGAATTTCCATGGCAGCGTCGCTCAGCGCGCGTATTTTCTTGCCGTAAGCAGAGCTGAATTCACTCAAGAAATATCGAGCCAGCGTGGGGATATCTTCTTTGCGGTCGCGCAGGGACGGCACGAAGAAGGGGATCACGTTCAAGCGGTAAAAAAGGTCCTGGCGAAAGGCGCCGCGGGCAATTTCCTGTTCAAGATTCTTGTTTGTTGCCGCGATGACGCGCACGTCAACGCTCATGGTCTCGTTGGAGCCAACGCGCTCGAAGCGTTGCTCCTCGAGAACGCGGAGAACCTTCGATTGCGTGCGGAGGCTCATGTCGCCGATTTCATCGAGGAAGAGAGTTCCGCTGTCGGCCTTTTGGAATTTGCCGGTCTTATCTTCTGCAGCGCCGGTGAAGCTGCCCTTGACGTGCCCGAAGAGCTCGGATTCGATCAACTCTTCGGGAATGGCCGCACAGTTTACTTCCACAAAGGGACCCTTGCTCCGCAGGCTGGCGGCATGCAGCGCGCGAGCCACGAGTTCCTTCCCGGTCCCGCTCTCGCCGTAGATCAGGACGCGGCCATTCGTGGGTGCAGTGACGGCAATCTGCTGTCGGAGCGCCTTCATCGGGACGCTGTTTCCAATCACCTGGTAGCGATAACCTAGTTCGCTCCGCAGCAACTGGTTTTCTTCCTCAAGGCGGCGCTGCTGAATGGCATTGCGCACCAGAACGATGGTCTTTTCGAGAGAGAGGGGCTTTTCAATAAAATCGAAAGCGCCTAGCTTTGTGGCGCGCACGGCAGTCTCGATAGTTCCATGACCGGAAATCATGATGACTGCAGGCGGCCGCGGGGCCGCTTGCAGCCGGCTCAAAGCCTCGAGACCGTCCATGCCGGGAAGCCAGACGTCGAGAAGAATCACCTCGAAATCTCCCCCCGAAACGCGTTCCAGGGCTTCTTCAGCGGAGCCTACAGCTTCCACCTGGTAGCCTTCATCTTTAAGAATCGACGAAAGAGACTCGCGGATGCCGGCTTCGTCATCCACAACGAGGAGATGCGGTCGAGGGATCATGGAAGCGCGCTTGTTCCATTGTGGTCGTCAAGCGAGGCGGGCACCCATTCTGCTGCGGGGAGTTCCACGAGGAAACGCGAACCGGAAGGCAGATTGTCCTCGGCATGGATACTGCCGCCGTGTTCGGCGACGATGCGCGCAGCAATGGCCAAGCCCAGACCGGTACCGCGTGCCTTGGTTGAGAAATGCGGAAGGAACAGTTTGTCCTTGTCTTCCGGTGAAATCCCTTGGCCGCTGTCTGATACGCAGATCTCGATGGTCTCGGCCTCAGGCCGCGCCCGAGTGGAAACAACGATCTCGCGGCAAATGGAATTTTCCAGGGCCTCCGCGGCGTTATCGATGAGATTCACGACCACACTGCGAAGCAAGCCGCTGTCGGCGCGGACCGAGGGAAGATTCCCGCCGAGATCGGTCTTGAGACTGATGCCATCGAGCCGCCCGGAAAATACTTCCACGGCCTCCTGGACGATGGCGTTCGCGTTGGCCGGCGTGAGCTTGGCAGCCGGGAAGCGGACGAATTGAGAAAACTCATTGACCAGCGCAGCGAGTGTGGAAACCTCTCGCTCGATCAGGCACGAACATTCCTGAACGAGCCTGGTCAGCTCGGAATCTTGAGATTTTGCTGACTCCGGAAGATCCCGGCGGTCGAGATACCGGGAGAGGCGCTGGGCGGAGAGTTGGATCGGGGTCAGCGGATTTTTGATCTCGTGGGCGATCCGCCGGGCTACTTCCTGCCAGGCTGCGGACTTCTGTGCGCGGAGCACTTCCGTCAGATCGTCCAGGACGAGAACGTATCCGGTGTTGGCGCGGCGGGGCCCGAGTGAACTTACGGTCACTGCAAGATGCAGCACGCGCCCGCCCACGACGGTCTCAACCTCCCGTGAGACCACACCCATGCGCAGGGACCTGCGCATCAGGTGTTGCACAACGCGCGCCGCCTCGGCCCCGAGCAGACCTTCGAGAGTTTGCAAGCCGGAAGCGCTGGCCCCGATCATTTGCGTCACCGAAGTGTTCACCCGAAGAATCGCGCCCGCAGCATCCAGCGAGATCACTCCGGTCGGAATATTCTCGAGAACGGTCTCCATGAGCTGCCGTCGCCGTTCGAGTTCCTGCACTGCTTGTTGGAGGTTTCTCGTGAATTGGTCGATTTGCGAGCGGTTATCTCGAAGCTGCGTGGTCATGGTGTTGAACGAGCGCACCAGGACTCCAAGTTCATCCTGAGCTTGTTCAGGGACCTGGTAATCAAAGTTGCCGGACGACACTTCGCGCGTCCCTTCGGCAAGCGCCTGAATCGGAATGGTGACCTGCTTTGCAAGAAACAGAGCCACCCACATCACGGCGGAAAGCAGGAGCACGGTGAAAAGAAGAAGAATCAGAAGCATCTGACGTTTCAGGGCCCGCAGATCTTGCTTGGCCCGGTAATACTCGAGTGTTTGAGACTGAATGGCCGTGAGGCGAGGGAGAATGTCGGGGCCGGTGCGGTAACCCGCCACGATGAATCCTGTCGCTTTGCCGGCGGGCGACCTCCGAACACGAGCGGCAAAGTAGTTTTTGTTACCAGCCTCCCAGATCTCCACTCCGCTTGGCAACAAACGCAGAAACTTGCCGAGCACGCCCGTCTGTACGCAGATGGTTCCATGGCGGTCTTCAGACTGGCTATCGCAAATGATTCCCCCGCGTGTTGGTTTTCCTTCCTGGTCGAGAATCCATACGGCATCCGCGCCTGCGGCAAAGGCGAATCGCAGAAACTCTTCCTCTGGCCGGTCCGCTTCTGATTGAGCCTGCAATGCCATCCCGCGAAGCCGCGGCAATTGCGAGCGCCCCAGATCATTCAGCAGCTTCTGGGTCTCCTCGGACGCGAGCTCGAGCGGCCGTGGGAACCATTGCAAGAGCGTGCGATTAATCAGCGAATAGCTGACAATAAACATGAAAATGACGGGCAGGAGCGAGATGGCCATGGCGCCCACGACCATCTTGGTCTTGAAACGGGCGCCCAGTTGCTCCTTGCTTCTTTCCGCCCAGAGGCGCAGCGTCGTCCGTGCGAGAATCAGGCCGAAGACCAGAAACGCCGCGGTGATAAAACTGGACACCGCATATAGCACCAGGACGGCGCGCCAACTCTTTGGCTCGAAAGGCACATCGAGCGATCCGAACGTAAATACCGCGGCAAGGAGCAACGTTAGAAGGAGCCCACCTACGGTGAGACCCCAGCGTTGCTTGCTGTCAATCCGGCTCATGATTTGGCAATCTTCCGATTACAGCATGGTGATGAACAGACGACGGTCCTGCAATCGCTTGCACTGCTGACATTTATTGCCAGCTCTGCGAGGGCATAGGCAGAATTTGTCGGAGTGGTCCGCGCAGGCATCCCTTAGGCAAGATAGCCACCGTGGGCAGGCAAGTCAAGATTCCCAGCCGCCCGCAATTACGCGACCTGCCCAGGCGGACAGGTATTAGCCATTTCAGAACGGCGCATGAAATTCTGGGTACCTTCTCCCGCAGCATTTGTTAAGGTGAGCGCTGGGTGCAAACCCGCTGGGAGAGCCGCGGATGTCCGTCCGTTTGGGCGAAATATTGGTCAAGGAAAGTCTGATCACGCAGGATCAGCTTCAGAAGGCGCTTGAGTTTCAGCGCGCCAATGGGGGCAAGCTGGGGAGCTGCCTGACGAAAATGGGTTTCATCACCGATGACGACATCACCGGTGTGCTTTCCCGCCAATACGGTGTTCCTTCCATCAATTTGAAATATTACGAGATCGATCCCAACATCATCAAACTGATCCCGCAGGACACCGCGTCGCGCTACCAGGTTATTCCCCTTTCGCGTGTCGGCTCGGTTCTCACCATCGCCATGACGGACCCCACCAACGTATTTGCGATGGACGATATCAAGTTTATGACCGGGTTCAACGTTGAGCCGGTGGTGGCGTCGGAGTCGGCGATCGGCGACGCCATATCACGCTTCTACGGCTCATCCTCATCGAATCAGGAAGAGCTCACTAACTTGATGAAGGACCTCGTTGACGAGGACAACGAGCTGGAATTGGCCGCGGAAGAAGCGGAGTTGGATACCGCGACACTGGAGAAGGCTGCCGAGGAAGCTCCGATCATCAAGCTTGTCAATTTGATCCTGACGGATTCCGTCAAGCGCGGGGCCAGCGATATTCACATCGAACCATATGAGCTGGAAATGCGCGTGCGCTTCCGCGTAGACGGGCAACTGCAAACCGTGATGACGCCGCCGTTGCGCCTGAAGGATGCGCTTACGAGCCGCGTGAAGATCATGGCCAAACTGGACATCGCGGAAAAACGCCTGCCGCAGGACGGCCGCATCATGATCAAGTACAAGGCGGATGGGAAGAAGAAAGAGCTGGACTTCCGCGTCTCCACGGTTCCCACGCTCTACGGGGAAAAGATCGTGCTCCGGCTTCTGGACAAGGAAAATCTCCGGCTGGACATGACCAAGTTGGGATTCGAATCCGAATCGCTGAAGAAGTTCGAACGCAACATCTTGAAGCCTTACGGCATGGTGCTGGTCACCGGTCCAACGGGATCGGGCAAGACCAATACGTTGTATTCCTCCGTCGCCACCTTGAACAGAGTGGATACGAACATCATGACTGCGGAGGACCCGGTTGAATTCCAACTGGCAGGAATAAACCAGGTTCAGATGAAGGAACAGATCGGCCTGAACTTCGCCGCCGCGCTCCGCGCTTTCCTCCGCCAAGACCCCAACATCATCCTGGTTGGCGAGATCCGTGATTTTGAAACCGCGGAAATCGCTGTAAAAGCTGCGCTCACGGGCCACCTGGTGCTATCCACTCTTCACACCAACGACGCGCCTTCGACCATCAGCCGGTTGATGAATATGGGTATCGAGCCCTTTCTCGTCGCGACATCGGTCAACTTGATCTGTGCCCAGCGGCTGGTGCGCCGGATTTGTTCGAACTGCAAGGATGAGTTGGATGTCCCGCAGCAAGCGCTCATCGACGCAGGGTATGCGCCGGAAGAGGCCAAAACCGTAAAGATTTATCACGGCAAGGGCTGCACGGTTTGCAACAAAGGTGGCTACAAAGGCCGCACGGGTTTGTACGAGGTGATGGAGATTAACGACGAGCTCCGCGAATTGATTCTCGTTGGCGCTTCGGCGCTGGAACTCAAGAAGAAGGCCATTGAACAGGGGATGCTGACCCTGCGGCGCAGTGGCTTGACGAAAGTGCTTTTGGGGCAGACCACCATGGAAGAGGTTCTGCGTGAAACCGTCTTGTAGAACTGAAGGTGAGCGATGCCTGGGATAACGCTTAGCGAACTGTTGAAGAAGATGATCGAGATGGGGGGCAGCGACCTCCATATCACCACCAACAGTGCCCCGCGCGTGCGCGTGCATGGTCGGCTCCGGCCTCTGGATATGCCGCCGCTCACAGCGGCGGATACGAAATCACTGGCCTACAGTGTCCTGACGGACGCGCAAAAGCATCGGTTCGAGGAAAACCTGGAGCTGGACTTCTCTTTTGGCTTGAAGAACCTGGCGCGCTTTCGCGGCAACGTCTTTAATCAGCGGGGCGCCGTAGGGTCGGTATTCCGCACGATTCCCTGGGAGATCAAGGGTTTCGACGCGCTCGGCTTGCCGCTGGTCGTGAAGGGATTATGTGACAAGCCGCGCGGACTGGTGCTTGTGACCGGACCGACGGGCTCCGGTAAATCGACCACGCTCGCGGCCATGCTGGACAAAGTTAATAATGAACGCGAAGAGCACATGATCACGATCGAAGATCCGATCGAATTCCTTCACAACCACAAAAAGTGCCTCGTGAACCAGCGCGAAGTCCACTCCGACACCCATTCCTTTGCGAATTCGCTTCGCGCCGCGCTCCGCGAAGACCCCGATGTTGTCCTGATCGGTGAGATGCGCGACCTCGAGACCATTGAATCCGCCCTGCGCATTGCCGAGACCGGCCACTTGACCTTCGCCACCTTGCACACGAATTCGGCTTCGTCCACCATCAACCGCATTATTGATGTTTTTCCATCGCACCAGCAGCCGCAGATTCGCGCGCAACTCTCCATGGTTCTCGAGGGCATTCTTTGTCAAGCGCTTCTTCCACGCTGCGATGGGCGGGGCCGCGCCATGATCATGGAAGTCCTTATTCCGACACCCGCCATTCGCAACCTGATCCGTGAGGACAAAATTCACCAGATCTATTCGGCGATGCAAACGGGCACAGGCCAAACGGGCATGCAGACGTTCAATCAGGGCCTGGCCAACGCCTATTTCGGAAAACTAATTACGCTGGACATGGCTCTTTCGCGTTCCTCTAATCCGGATGAGCTGCAGGATATGATCAACCGCGGAGTCGCCACTGCTGGAAATGGCAGCAAGGTTCCGGTGACCAGCAGGCGTTAAGAGATTTGAATTTGAGTGAAGGGCTGTAAACTTACGAGATCCAAGAAGTGAGGAGGCAATCCAATGCCGGATTATAAATATCAGGGAACCAGCCGCTCCGGCGCCAGCGTCAGCGGCGTGATGACAGCCGGAAGCAAGTCGGAGTTGTCAAACCTCTTGAAGCGGCAGCAGATCACCGCGACAAAGATGACCGAGCGAGGGAAGGAATTTAACGTTCCCACCTTCGGCGGGGGAGTGAAGGCCAAAGAACTTGCCATCTTCACGCGCCAATTCTCGGTCATGATCGACGCCGGCCTGCCGCTGGTTCAGTGTCTTGAGATTCTGGCGGGCCAGCAGGAAAACAAGTTCTTTCAAAAGGTGTTGACCGGCACGCGTGGTCAGGTCGAAGGGGGCGCTACGCTTTCCGCAGCGATGCGCAGCTCTCCAAAAGTTTTTGATGCTTTGTACGTGAACATGGTTGAAGCCGGTGAGACGGGCGGTATTCTCGATACCATTCTTCAGCGTCTTTCGACCTACATTGAAAAGAACGTAAAGCTTCAGCGTGCCGTCAAATCGGCGCTCGTTTATCCGGTGGGCGTCCTAAGCGTCGCTGCCGCCGTTATTACCTTGCTGCTTTGGAAAGTCGTGCCGATTTTCGCCACCCTGTTTGCAGGACTTGGAGTGGACCTCCCGCTGCCCACGAAAATCGTCATCGCCATGAGCCATTTCGTCGGCAGCATTTTTGGGCTTCTCATCCTGGTGGCCGTTGTGGGAGCGCTTTTTGCATTGAAAGTCTGGTATGGCACGCCGCAGGGCCGTTTCATACTCGATACCATCGTCTTGAAACTTCCGGTCATCGGCATCTTGATGAGAAAGATTGCCGTGGCGCGGTTCACACGGACGCTTGGCACGCTGATCTCCAGCGGCGTGCCCATCCTCGAGGGGCTGGATATTACGGCGAGGACGGCGGGCAATGCGGTCGTAGAGAGGGCGTTGCTGAAGGTGAGGAAGTCGCTCGAAGAAGGCAAATCGCTCACCGAACCCCTGAAAGAAGCCGAAGTGTTTCCCGGTATGGTCACGCAGATGATTGCCGTCGGCGAACAGACGGGCGCAATGGACGCAATGCTCCAGAAGATCGCGGATTTCTATGAGGAAGAAGTTGACGCGGCAGTGAAAGACTTGCTGACAGCCCTTGAGCCCATCATGATCGTCTTTCTAGGCATCGTCGTCGGCGGCGTGGTCATCTCCATGTACTTGCCGTTGTTCTCGCTC
>WNFE01002885.1_pt1 | contig 12693 bp, 12 predicted proteins | sample 5400451 | NCBI WGS metagenome assembly WNFE01 (sample SAMN13153344, study PRJNA577476) | soil metagenome | isolation source: 200 cm saprolite under Douglas fir tree site 2 hole 2 | place: USA:California | collected 2015-04-18
ATCTCGACGAATGCGGATCTCGCCCGCCGCATGTCCGACATTATTGACTTTGATGCTGGTGGCGTGATTGCCGGATCAACGACACTGGAGGAGTCAGCAGATGCAATTCTCGATTTCGTACTGCGCGTGGCAAGCGGCGAGATCCGCACCAAGGCGGAATTGCTGGCGCAAGACGATTTCATTCCTTGGAAGAGAGGCGTGTCACTCTGAAAGACAACAATCACAATGCGACGGATTTCCGCCTTGACGGCAAGTGCGCCGTCATCACGGGCGGAGCCTGCGGCATCGGCCGGGCCATCGCCATGACCTTCGCTTTGCACGGCGCCTGTGTGCATATTTTAGATATCAGCGAAGAGCTTGCTTTGGCGACGGCCAAACAAATCATAGAGTCTGGCGGCAAGGCTGAGGTTGCGGTTTGTGACGTTTCCGACCCGGTTCGCGTAAAAACTGTTTTCGGCGAGATCAGCGAGCACGGCCACATCGACATCCTCGTCAACAGTGCCGGCATCGCGCACGTCGGCAATCTCGAGACCACCACCGAGAGTGATTTTGACGCCGTCTACCGCGTGAACGTTAAAGGCGTTTACACCTGCATGCAGTCCGCCATCCCCGACATGAAATCCAATGGCGGCGGCGTCATCCTCAACATTGCATCCATCGCCGCCTCAGCCGGCCTTGCCGATCGTTTCGCATATTCCACAACCAAAGGCGCCGTTCTTTCCATGACCTACTCCGTGGCGAAGGATTATCTCGCGCATAAAATTCGCTGCAATAGCATTTCGCCCGCTCGGGTGCACACATCCTTCGTCGACGGCTTCGTAAAAAAGAATTATCCCGGCAAAGAAAAAGAGATGTACGAAAGGATGGCCCAGTCCCAGCCCGTGGGGCGGATGGCGCAGCCACAGGAAGTCGCCTCGCTTGCTTTGTTCCTGTGCTCGGATGCAGCTTCGTTTGTCACTGGTGCAGACTATCCGATGGACGGCGGTTTTTTTACGCTGCGCGGTTGAGACGTTCGATTTTGCGTCCAGCCCTTGGAGCAGGATGAGAATTGATGCTCATCAGCATTTCTGGCGATTCGATCCGGCGCGCGACACTTGGATTACCGACAAGATGTCCGGCCTCAGGCGCGATTTTCTTCCGGACGACCTGATGCCGGAGCTTCGCGCCAATCGCTTGGATGCGTCCATCGCCGTCCAGGCCGATCAATCGGAAGAGGAAACTCATTTCCTGCTCAAGCTCGCCGAGCGGCACCCCTTCATCACTGGCGTTGTTGGCTGGGTCGCGCTCACCTCGCCGAAGATTGCTGAGCGTCTTTCCTATTTCCGCCAATTCGAAAAGCTCTGCGGATTCCGGCATATCGTCCAAGCCGAGCTGGACGAGCGCTTCATGCTCCGGGAAGATTTCTTAAATGGAATTGCAAGCCTCGCCGGGTTTGACTTCACTTACGACGTGTTGATCTATCCGCATCAGCTTCCCGCGGCGATCGAACTAGCCTCGCGATTCCCCGAACAGCTTTTCGTCGTCGATCACCTTGCCAAGCCCAGTGTTAGGGCCAGGCAGATAGATCCCTGGGCCGGCGATATACACACGCTCGCCGCCTGCCCAAATGTCTATTGCAAACTTTCTGGTCTCATCACCGAAGCGGATTGGTATCGCTGGAATCCCGGCGACTTCAAGTCCTATCTGGATGTCGTATTCGATGCCTTTGGCCCCGAACGCTTGATGTTCGGCTCTGACTGGCCAGTTTGCTTGCTTGCAGGAAGCTATTCTCAGGGGCTGCAACTGATCTCCGGCTACCTTCGGCATCGTCCCGCTCACGAGCAAGAGGCGGTTTTTGGAGGCAACGCCGCCCGTTTTTATGGGCTAAAGGTTTTGCGCGATGGATCTGCAACTCGCCAATAAAGTTGTCCTGGTCACCGGTGGCGCGAAGGGCATTGGTGCCGCGATCGTTCGCGCCTGCGCCGAAGAGGGCGCAATTCCCGTCATCACTGGCCGGGATGCGGAGACAGCAAACAAGCTGCGCGCCGAGCTGGTTGGCAAAGGTGCGGCGTGCCATGTTTTTACCGCCGAGCTCTCTTCTCCTGAGAATTGCGTGCAGGTGATCGAGCAAACCCTCCGCGCGTGCGGCCGCCTGGATGCCCTTGTCAATAACGCTGGGGCTAATGACAAGGTCGGTCTCGAGCACGGCACGAGCGAAGATTTCCTCGCCTCGCTCAAGCGCAATCTGGTGCACTACTACACCCTCGCGCACCACGCGCTTCCGTTCCTCAAGCGGACGAAAGGCTCCATTGTTAATGTCTCCTCGAAAGTGGCCGTCACCGGGCAGGGCGGCACGTCCGGCTACGCGGCGTCAAAGGGCGCCATTTTTGCCTTGACGCGTGAATGGGCTGCCGAACTCCTGCCCTACGGCATTCGCGTAAACAACGTCGTTCCCGCCGAAGTGATGACGCCTCTCTATCGCCATTGGCTCGACACCTTTCCCGATCCGGACGCCAAGCTTTCGGCGATCGTCTCCAAGATTCCTTTGGAAAAGAGAATGACCAAGGACGATGAAATCGCCGCCATGGTCGTCTTTCTGCTTTCCAGCAAGTCGGGACACACGACGGGCCAGCACCTTTTTGTGGATGGCGGTTATGTGCACCTCGATCGCGCACTGACCTGACGGAGCGACTGGATGCCTGAGCCAACGAAGCCTGCTGAGCGGCCCCCTTCTTCCGTACCATTGACGGAGCCCAGGTACGTCGTCCCCCTCGTGCTCATCACCAGTCTCTTCTTTCTGTGGGCGCTCGGCGTAAATCTCAATGACATCCTCATCCCGCACCTCAAGGCAGCATTCGGTCTTACCGATTTTCAATCTTCCTTCATCCAGGTCGCGTTCTTCGGTGGCTACTTCATCGCAGCATTTCCAGCGGGCTGGCTCATGGAGCGAATCGGTTACAGAAAGGGCATCCTGGTCGGGTTGATTCTCTGTGCGCTTGGTGCGCTGTTGTTCCTGCCCGCCGCGTCGTTCCGGGTCTATGGCTTTTTTCTTTTCTCTCTATTTGTGATGGCTTGCGGACAGAGCTTTCTGGAAGTCGCCGCCAATCCCTACGTCACAGTTCTCGGACCGCCGGAGAGCGCCGAGCGTCGCCTGAATCTCACACAATCATTCAATGCTGTCGGCGCCGTCGTCACGCCATTTATCGGCGCGGCCTTCATTTTGACGGCAACTGAGTATTCCGCTGGCCAGCTCGCTGCGCTGAGCCCGGCCCAGATCGAGGCTTATCGCACGGCCCAGGTCAACACAGTTCGCGTTCCCTATCTCATAATCGCCGGTATCTTCTTGGCGGTTGCTGCGCTCGTCTATTTCACGCACCTTCCTGAGGTCCGCGAACCGGGAGATTCCGGCGGCCGGGACGCGGTACCGCGTGGTTTGGGAGGCATTCTAGCTCATGGGCATTTGCTTCGCGGCGTGCTCGCGCAGTTCTTCTATGTCGGCGCGCAGGTTGGCGTGGCTAGTTTTGTAATTCGCTTTGCCCAGCACGTTGAAACTGGCCTCTTCGCCAAAGACGCGGCGCACTACCTTCAACTCCATATTTTTGGCTTCATGATAGGTCGTTTCGCTGGTTCCGCAATCATGAAGCACGTTCCCGCACCTCGGCTTCTTGCCCTGTTCGCTGGCTGCTGCCTCGCTTGTGCAGGTGTGGCCGTCGCTGCCTCCGGTGCCTCTCCCGTCTACGCCATCGTCTTGATCGGCTTCTTCCATTCGATCATGTTCCCCACCATCTTCGCTTTAAGCATCAAGAACCTTGGCGCTTACACCAAACGCGGTTCCTCCTTGCTGGTCATGTCCATCATCGGCGGGGCGTTCTTCCCGGCCCTGATGGGCCGCATCAGCGATGTCTCAAACATTCAGACGGCATTCTTCGTGCCGCTCGTTTGTTACATCTACGTGCTGTATTTCGCGTTGGCCGGATACAAGCCCTCTTCGCTCCCAACTCCAGAGAGCGCTCGGACGCTCGAGAGCGTGGCCAAGTGAATCGCCGCTACTGCTTCACGCTTGATCTCAAAGACGATCCCGGCCTGATTGCTGAGTATAAGTGCCACCACGAAAACGTCTGGCCCGAGGTCCTTAAAAGTATTCGCGACTCCGGCATTCTGGACCTGGAAATCTATCTTCTCGGCACGCGAATGTTTATGGTGATGGAAGTGGACGATCGGTTTTCGTTTGAAGCAAAAGCCAAGCTCGACCTGAACAACCCGAAGGTGCAGGAGTGGGAGGAGTTGATGTGGCGGTTCCAAAAAGCGCTGCCCGGCTCAAAGCCCGGCGAAAAATGGCTGTTGATGGATAGAGTCTTCAAGCTTTGATTGCACTGTTCGTCGGGGATTGTTTGCAGGGATTGTGAAAGGAACAGGCGGATCTTCTCACGCTGGGGAAAGGACAATTTTGATGACAGACAATCGAATCTCGAGGCGGGATTGGATGATCGGGACTGGTTCGGCCCTGGCGGTAGGGATGGTGTCCTCGGCGCGGGCGGCCGGTCTGTCTGCCGCCGAGGCTCCCGAACAACGAGCGGCACGTCCGCCGGATCCCGCTCGCGAAAAGCGGCTGGAGTGGTTCCGTGAAGCGAAGTACGGTCTGTTCATTCATTGGGGGTTGTACTCGATTCCCGCCGGGCAATGGAACGGGCGCCGCGCTCTGGGCCTTGGCGAGTGGATTCAGCACCGGGCGCCGGTGCCTGTGCGCGAATACGAAAAGCTGGCGTCGCGCTTCAACCCCGTGAAATTCAACCCCGACGAATGGGTGCAGCTCGCCAAGGACGCGGGCATGAAGTACATCGTGATCACCTCCAAACATCACGATGGCTTCGCGATGTTCCATTCGAAGGCGAGCGCGTACAACATCGTGGATGCGACGCCGTTCAAGCGCGACGCGCTGAAAGAGCTGGCCGATGCGTGCGCGCGCCAGAATATGCGCCTGGGTTTCTACTACTCGCAGTCCCAGGACTGGCACGAACCGAACGGCGCGGGCAACGAATTGGACTTCGGACCCGACGACAAGAAGGACTACGACCAGTACCTTCGGGGCAAGGCCGAGCCGCAAGTGCGCGAGCTCCTGACCAGCTATGGGCCGGTCGCACTCATCTGGTTCGACACGCCGCGAATGATGACCGGCGACCGCGGGCAGCGCTTCGCCGACATCGTTCGATCGCTGCAGCCGAACACGCTGATCGACGGGCGTCTCGGAACCGAAGGTGATTACCGGTCTACGGGCGACAACATCATTCCCGGCCAGGTGCTCGGCGATGCCTGGGAAACGCCCGCGACCATCAATCACACCTGGGGCTATCGCACGGACGACACCGACTGGAAGTCGCCCGGCCAGATAGCCTTCAAGCTGGTCGACATCGTGAGCAAAGGCGGAAACTATCTGCTTAACATCGGACCGATGCCTGACGGCGTCATCCCGCAAGCGAGCCAGGACATCCTTCGCACGGTTGGACGCTGGCTCCAGGTCAATGGCGAAGCCGTGTATGGTGCGGGGCCGACGCCGTTCGGTGAGGAACTCGGCGAGCCGAGCTCACGCGCCGCGAAGAACGTCCGCGGTGAGCCTCTTTTCTTTCCGCAGACCGAGTGGCGTGTGACCACCAAGCCGGGCAAGCTCTATTTCACTCTCTTCGACGAGCCGCGTGCTCCTTTCCCGGTTCCGGCGATGAAGAACGCGGTCAAGCGTGCGTATCGGTTGGCGGATCACGCGCCGATGCAGACAAAAACGGAAAACGGCCGCACTGCCCTCGAGATCGAACGCCCGATCTTCGACCCGATGGCGACCGTTGTCGTTGTTGAGTTCGAGGGCAACACAGTGGAGCGTGTTCGATGATCGAAGAATTGTCACGCCGCAATCTGCTGAAACTTCTGACCGCTGGCAGCCTCGCCGCAGTGAATGGCATGCCGAAGGCATCTGCTGCCTCGCCGGGCCGGGCGAACCTTCTCGCGACGGGCCACGAGCCGGCGCAGGCTGATTCATCGGGAACAGCAGACATGGATCGTCAGCGCCGGATGCAGTGGTGGCACCAAGCCAAGTTCGGCATGTTTATCCACTGGGGTCTCTATAGCCTCATCGGCCGCCATGAGTGGGTCATGGAAAACGAGGGCATTCCCGTTTCCGAGTACGCGCCGCTCGCGAAACAGTTCAAACCCAAGCCTTTTCCCGCGCGTGAATGGGCCAAGATCGCGCGTGAAACGGGTATGCGCTACATGGTGATGACCACCAAGCACCACGAAGGCTTTTGCCACTTTGACACCAAGACCACTGACTACTGCTCGCCAAAGCAAGGACCGGGTCGCGATCTGGTCCGTGAGTACGTCGACGCCGCCCGCGGCGAAGGCATGCGCGTTGGCTTCTACTATTCGCTGATGGATTGGCATCACCCGGACGGCGCTCGCTGCGCCACCGACGAAACCGCCCGCAAGCGCTTTGTAGAATACATTCACACCCACCTCCGGGAGTTGCTCACCAACTATGGAAAGATTGACGTGCTTTGGTATGACGTCTCGTGGCCTCTCGACGCCGCGGGATGGGAATCCGAGCGTATGAATAAGATGGTCTTCGAGCTTCAGCCCGACATCATCGTCAACAACCGCAACAAGCTCCCCGGTGATTTCTCGACTCCGGAACAGCAGATCACTGCGGAAAAGGAAGGCCGCGCCTGGGAATCCTGCATGACTCTAAACGATAGTTGGGGTTACCATCGCTCCGACGACGATTGGAAAAGCCCTCGACGCGTGATCCAGAACTTGATCTCCTGCGCGCGCGACGGCGGAAACTACCTCCTCAACATCGGTCCCCGCGCCGATGGCAGCGTCCCCGAAGAATCCGCCCGTGTCCTTACCGAAGTCGGCCAGTGGATGCGCCGAAACGGCGACACCATCTACACTTCTGATCTTTGTCAGCCGCGCCGTTCGAACTACGCTACTTTCACCCGTAAAGGCAACACGCTCTACATGCACGTCTATTTTTGGCCCAGTGACAATGTTGTTGTCGCCGGCCTGCAAGCGCAGGTGAAGTCCGCCCGCTTCTTTGTTAGCGGTACAAAAATAAACTTCGAGCAGGGTAGATACCGCGTTCGCTTCACCGGACTCCCGTTTGAGGCGCCGGACCACCCGCTCACCACCATCGCCATCGAGTGCGATGCCGAGCCCACGCAGGACAACAATTTTGTTCGCAAGGAAAAGCCGCGCGACGGTGTTTAGCGCGGCCTTCCTCATCTCTCTCAGGAGGAAAGCATGTCCGTATCACGTCGTGACCTGATCTCTCTTTTGCCCGCCGCTCTCGCTGCGGGTGCCGTGCTGCCGGAACTTTTGGACGGAAGCGTTGCAGGTGCGCAAGCTGCTCCCCAGTCTGCTCCGCTCCCTTCGAACGTCTATCTTTTCGAAAAGCTCGAAGCCCGCGTTACGCCCAAGGTGACAACACGCCATATCTTGAAAGGCAAGCTCGCCACCGGGGAGTCCATCGAAGTCCATGAGACGACTCTGCCTCCGGGTGGCGCTCCGCATGCCGCCCATCATCATGAGCACAGCGAGATGTGGCTCATCCGCGAAGGCACCGTGGAACTCACCATTGAAGGCACGCCCCATCGCTTGGATGGAGGTTCGCTGGCATTTGTCCGCTCCAACGAGGAGCACGGCATCACCAATCCCAGTGACAAGCCGGCGAACTATTTTGTGGTCGCAGTCGGACCTGGAGCGGACAAATAAGCGGTTTCGCATCTTTTTTGTTCTTTCACCGGATGAGACCGCGAATGCAAGAGAACCCAATGCGAATCTCTTTTGCACGTCTGATTAGTAGCGGCTCCCTGCTTGCCGCCTTGACGATTCTCATCGCTGCACCTTTGTGTGGCGGCTCAGCTTCCACCCATCTATTTTCGGAATCGCGCCCGGCCATGCATGGGAACGCTCTTCACGCTCTATCTTTACGCTGCTGATCAACATCAGGCCTCCGCCCTGTTCGAAGCCGCGTTTGCAGAGATCGAACGAGTGGAAGAAGCGCTGAGCAACTATCGCCCATCGAGCGAGCTCTCCCGAATCAACCGTCTTGCGGCCCAGCGCCCCGTAACCACGGATCCAGAAGTCTTCGCCTTTCTCGAACGCTCGCTCGACTTCTCTCGCCGCAGTGCCGGCGCCTTTGACATCACCGTTGGCCAGCTCATGCGCGCCTGGGGCTTCTTCCGCGGCAGCGGGAGCTATCCTACAGAGCCGGAGCTGGCTCGAGCGAGAGCAAGTGTAGGTTGGCGAAACGTGGTTCTCGATAAGCAGGCGCGCACTGTCCATTTCACCGTTCCCGGCATGGACCTCGATCCTGGCGGGATCGGCAAAGGCTACGCCGTCGATCGCGTCGTTGACGTTTTGCGCGAATCTGGAGTCCGAGCGGCTCTCGTCGACGCCGGCGGCAGTAGCGTCTACGCATTGGGCGCGCCTCCCGGCAAAGAGGGCTGGATCGTTCGCGTCCCTCAGCCAAACGACAAGACGCAGGCCATCTCCACCTTCAGCTTGCGCGACACTTCGCTTTCCACCTCCGGCAACTACGAAAAGTTTTTTCGCCTCGGTGGTCGGCTTTACTGTCACATTATGGACCCCCGTACCGGCGAGCCTGTCCAAGGCATGATGCAGACGACTGTGATTGCCCCGAGCGCCACCGATTCTGATGCGCTTTCTACCGCGGTGTTTGTGTTGGGACATGATCTCGGCCGGAAGCTCTTGGAGAATTTTCCTGGCGCGAGCGGGATCTGGGTTCTGGATGGGGCGCAGGAACCTCGAATTGTTACTTGGCATTGGCCGCAGACGATCGTCTCCGGCGTATTGTCACAGCACGCTTCAGTTTCCGGGAGGAGCACGAATCCATGATCAATCGTCGAGAATTCATTGGCGCCACGGCAAGCGCGATTGCAGCTGTTTCCTTAACCTCCGGCGAATCTCTGCGCGTTGCGCCCTCGGACACCGTCAATCTTGGCATCATTGGCCCCGGCAGCCGCGGGCAGGGCTTGATGCGCAACTTCCTCCGCGTTCCCGGCGCCCGCTTCGCTGGCCTCTGTGATGTCTACGAGCCGCGCTTTGCTCAAGCCCGCAAAATTACCGGCGAAGACACTCCGGCATACAAGGACTATCGCCAGCTTCTCGATCGCAAAGACCTTGACGCCATCGTGATTGCAACTCCACTCTCCTTCCATGAAGAGCACGTCCTCGCCAGCCTCGATAGCGGCCGCCATCTCTACGCCGAAAAAGACATGGCCAAGACCGTCGAGGCCTGCGATCACGTCTTCGAAGCCGTCAAACGTTCCGGAAAGCACTACCAGATCGGGACCCAATACCACTACGCGCCTTGGTATCAGGAAGCCCTCTCCCGCATCCGCGCTGGCAAAATTGGCCAGGTCACTCACATCTATGCGTACTGGCATCGCAACAATAGCTGGCGCCGCCCCGTGCCCGAACCTAAGACTCCGGAGCTTGAACACCTGTTCAACTGGCGTCTCTACCGCCAATACTCCGGCGGGTTGCTTGCGGAATTGGGCACTCACGAGATCCATTTTTCCAATCTCGTCATGGGCGGCATTCCCGAATCTGTCCTGGGCACGGGCGGGATTGATTATTGGAAGGATGGACGCGAGGTTCCTGATAACGTCCAAGCTATCTTCCGCTACCCCGGCGGACGAACTTTGTTCTTTAGTTCGGTGACCACCAACAGCTTCGAAGGTGAGCAGATTCGCGTCTATGGCACTGGCGGCACTATCGCCTTGACGCAGGCAGGTGGCACTGCCTACTACGAGCTTGCGACTGCCAACTCAGCCGTTCCGGAGCAGCTCGTCGTCGAACACGGCATCACCACCGCCGCCAGCTTCCGCGCCGAAGTCCCTTACACTGGCCCCGGCGATCCTCTTCACGTTCCGGAAGGGAAGGAAGGCAGCGCCGATTTCCTCGCCTGTCAGTCCTTCATCGAATGTCTTCGCAACAATCAGCGCCCCAGCGCCGACGAGTATGCGGGATGGAATTCCGGCGTGACCGTGGCGCTCGGCAATCTCGCCATTGACTCCGGGCTACGCGTACTCTTCGCTGACCACCTCAAGTCGCGCAAACCGTAGATCACGCGGCTTTGTTCCTACGGCGTGACCCGCAACAACACCACTCCATGCCCCGGCACCGTCGTGCGGTACGGTGCCTCCATGGAACCCAGATCCTTCGCCGCCCAGATGTCGCGCATCTTCACTTTCCCTTTGAATCCGACTTCCCGGAAATCCACTTGCATATCCATAGGCTGTGGATGCCGGTTGAACAATCCGACTGCCTTCGAGCCGTCCACCAACGGCCGCGCCCATACTTCTATCGGCCCTTCCGCGCTCACTCGGTCCCCTTGCTTCCCCGCGGCATCTTGATCGATCGCGATCACTTCGCGATTCGTCAGCAGCGCCACCGTCTCCGGCTTCATCGTGCTCAAATCGTTTCCCGCCAGCAGCGGCGCCGCAAGGATGGCCCACAGGCTCATATGCGTGCGGTACTCTTCCGTGCTCATGCCTCCGTTTCCCACTTCCAGCATGTCCGGATCGTTCCAGTGGCCGGGCCCAGCATATTTCGCAAGCCCCGCCTGGCCAAACCCGATTTCCGCCATCCGCGAATACCGATCGCTGATATCACCGGTCGTTCGCCAAAGGTTCCCGCCGACCGACGCGCCCCACTGCCACACCGCGTCATTGCCATACTGGCACAGGCTGTACACGATCGGCCGTCCCGTTTTCCGCAGCGCGTCCCGCATCTTGATATAGGCATCCACCATCATCTTGTGCGCCGCTTCGGGCGACCCGGCTTTGTTCATCATGTCGCGCAATCCGCACAGGTCGTACTTCAGATAATCGATACCCCATTCCGCGTAGGTCTTCGCGTCTTGCTCCTCGTGACCGTAGCTTCCTTCGAATCTCGCGCACGTCTTCGGCCCGGGCGTCGAATAAATCCCGATCTTCAGCCCTTTCCCGTGGACATAATCCGCCAGCGCCTTCATGTCCGGGAACTTGCTGTTCGTGTGAATCACTCCCTGCGCGTCGCGCTCGCCTTCCCACGTATCGTCAATATTGATGTACACGTACCCAGCGTCGCGCATCCCGCTAGAGACCATCGCGTCGGCTTGCGCACGCACGGTCGCGTCGTCGATTTTCCCCGCGAAATGGTTCCAGCTGTTCCAACCCATTGGCGGCGTTGCTGCAACCGTGGGCGCCTGGGCCGCACCTCTCGACGCCAGAATCAGCACGGCGCAGCAGATCACTCCGCAAACCAACACCATCGTCCACTTCGATTTCATCATCTCCCCCGTTGACTGGAGTTGACTTACAGTGCGCCCGCTTCTTGCAGTTTCTTTTTCATTCCCGCCCAGCTCTGTCGTGTGGATTCTTCCGGCGTGTCCGCGCCGCGCCAGTGCGTTTCCAGGCTCACCGCCAGCCGGTAGCCATCGCTCTTGAGCGCGCGAAATTGCCCCGCCCAATCGATGCTGCCGCGTCCCATCGCCTCCCACCGGTATCCGCTGCCGTCGGCTTTTTTCGCTACGTCTTTGCAATGGCAGTGTCCGATCCTGCTTTTCGGAAGCAAGTTGTAGCCGTCCGGATAAGGCCGCTCGCCTCGCTCGCCTGCATTCCCCGGATCCCAATTCAGCATTAGGTAAGGCGATTTCACTGCCGCCAGCACTTGCGCGGCCTCTGCGCCCGTTCCCGTATTGCACGCCGCTTCGTTCTCCACGATCAGCAGGATGTCTCTCTTTCCGGCGGATTCCGCTGCCTTCAACAACCTCTCATTCATCGCCGCCCGGTACGGTGTTGGATCCTCAAGCCGCCAGAAATCAAAGCATCGCACGCGGTCGGTTCGAAACGCTTTCGCGAGTTCGATGCTCCGCTCCAGAACTTCCTCCTGCTGTTCGAACGTGAAGTCTGCATTGAATTGATCGCGCTTGGGGCTGAATTTCGATTTTGGCGCCTCTGGCCAATCCACTTTGAACAGCGGGCTGGCGATGTCGGTCACGCGCAGCTTGTACTTCTCCAGGATGTTTCGGGCTTCTGCGACTTCCTTGGCATCCAATTTCATCAGGTTCTTGTTCCACATGCCTCGTAGCTCCACCCACTCCATCCCGAATTCGCGGGACGCAATTTCGCATGCTCGTCCAAAGTCCTGCGTGATCTCATCGCTGATGACCGCTACTCGGAATGACGAGTTCATACTTTCATACCAAGCTTTTCTTCGAGGTATTTCTTACTAATCATCGCCGACTCCTTCGGAGTTCGCGCCGGATCCGTTTCGCCATCCAGCTCGACGATTGCCCATCCCCGGAAACTCGCCCTCTTCAGCGCTTCCAACACTCCCTTCAAGTCCACCTGCCCCCGCCCGAGCTCCACGAAGCGGTACGCGCGCTTCGCATTTCCCTCGCCGGGCAGCCGCTCCACATCCTTGAGGTGCAGAAAGAGCAGGCGGTCGCTGTACTTGTAGATTGCTTTTGCCGGGTCGCCACCGCCCTGGAAATAGTGCGCCACATCCAGTTCCAGCTTGGCGTACCGCGGATCCGCCGCTTGCATGATTTGATCCACCTCCTCCGGGCGCTCTCCGAGAGACCCCATGTGGTTGTGATATCCCAGGGAGACTCCCATGTCCGCGGTGCGCTTCCCGATTTCAGAAATAATCCGCCCC
>WNFE01003124.1_pt1 | contig 12688 bp, 15 predicted proteins | sample 5400451 | NCBI WGS metagenome assembly WNFE01 (sample SAMN13153344, study PRJNA577476) | soil metagenome | isolation source: 200 cm saprolite under Douglas fir tree site 2 hole 2 | place: USA:California | collected 2015-04-18
CGGCTGCGGTTGGTCGGTGACTCGCGCGCCTCACACTGGGGCGCACCGCGGGGCGGCGAAACGAAGCCGAACCGGTCACGTTGTTCGTCGCACCGCACCTAACCTATTAGGTGCACCTAATAAACCAGGCTGTCCCCCCCTCTATTCGGCACTACAAATGGAAGCAGGCTGCCGCTCGGCGAACCGTGGATTACCGAGGGGCGCTCGCTTCTGCCTCCAATGCGGCCATGCCAACCTCGAGGCATGGAACCCGACGTGCAACCTCGCCCATCGGTACTGTCACGTGCCTCCCGGGCACTGGAAGGAGTGGAATCACCAGACGGCGCCTCGTTGGGAGCATGAGTGGGGACGCGAATGGGCGGATAAGAGGGCATGGAAGGATCGCGACGATGATCGCGGCGATGATCGCGGGAAGGGCCACGGAGAGGATCGCGGAGAGGGTCGCGGAAAGGGTCACGGCAAAGGCAGGTAGTAGAACGCGACGAGCAGGGGCCCTTCGCGCGAGTCCATCATCGGTTGCTCTCCTCGGCCTTTCGCATCATCGGTTGCTCTCCTCGGCCTTTCGCTGCGCGTCTCGCGCAGCGACCTGGATGGCACGCCACGGCGTCCGCTCCCACACTAAAGCCGTGGCGCTCGTGATCGAGTGCTCGATCCCCGTCGTGTAGAAGGTCGCCCGCCAGCCCTTCTCGTCGTACCGGGTGAGTTGGAGATCGAACCCCTGGCGCTCCATACCGCGCTCGACGTCGCCGATACCGCGCCAGGAGTCCAGCCAGAACCTCAGCGCCCAGACCGCGCGGTCATACGAGGGTCTAGGAAGCCCGGCGAATCCGAGCGCCACCATGAGCAGCCGGCCGCGCGGATCGCTCACGGGCCTCCCAGCGGGTAGACGCCCACGGGCTCGGGAAGCGGTGGCCCCTTGCGGCCGGCTTCGGCGAGGCATTGCAGGATCTCTTGCCGGCTCCCCTCGTTGGAGATCTTGAACGTGATCCGGCCGTCGAGATCGACCCGCTCAAGCGAAACGTACGGCGCATTACACTTAGCCCACCGCGCATAGGCCAGGTCTTGCTGAGGCGTGTTCGTGATGGCGCACGCCCCCAGGAAGAGGGCGAACCTGCACGACCCGACGACAGCCGCTGTCAACGTCCGGAGGAGCTCGCCGCGATGGTCGAGCACGCGGCTATTCGATCACTTGGTCCGCGCGCACGAGCAACGACTGAGGAATCGTCAGCCTGAGTACCTTCGCGGTCTTCAAATTGATGACGAAGTCGAACTTTGTCGGCTGCTCCACGGGCAGGTCTGCAGGCTTGGCGCCCCTCAGGATTCTGTCAACGTAGACTGCAGCACGTCGTTCCATCTCCGCAGTATTTACTCCATAGGACATGAGGCCACCTAGCTCGACGAAATAATGGATCTCATAGATTGCCGGAATCCGGTGCGCGGCTGCAAGATCGACGATCGCCTGTCTATGCACGAACATAAAAGCCGACGGCGCCACCAATACACCCTGGTCGTGATTCTTCCTCATGCCGCGGAAAGCGGCAGCGAGTTCCTCCGATCGGCGCACGATGAACAAATGAAGTTCTACGCCGAGGGTCCGAGCCGCGAGAGCGGCCTGTTGATCATACCGAGCGCGCATCTGGGGGACTGCCGAGAGTGTGACGTCCTCCTGAAGGAACGCGACCTTCGAAAGAGTCGGTACAAGCGCTTTGAGAAGTTCGAGGCGCTTTGCGGTCAGCTCATCGCTAAGAATCTGTGAACCTGTGATATTGCCCCCCGGCCTTGCGAGGCTGTCGACGAGTCCTCCGGCAACGAGATCACCTTCGGCGCCACCGACCACGATGGGGATGGTTTTCGTTTCCAGTTGGAGGATCTTTGCCAGGCCCGCGTTTCTAACGAACAGTACGTCGACCTTGAGGCGTACTAGTTCAGCGGCGCCTGCGCGAAGCTGATCGGCTGATTCGCCGAACCGTCTCTCGACGACCATATTTTGGCCATCGACCCAGCCGAGCTGTCTCATCGACCGCCATAACGGGTTTGTCGCGACGGACTTCGCCAGCTCTTGTGGGCTCGGGGCAGGACCGATGCCAAGAATTCCCACGTGCGGCATCTTCTCTGACTTCTGCGCCTCACCGCCGAGCGGCGCAAGAGCGAGGCTGACAGTGAGAGCGACCGCAAGCCCGATCACTCGCATGGGGCACCTCGGTAGGGGACGGCTGTCGGGGAGTCTAGCCGAACGCTACGACGCGCACCAGCGCCGCCGCTCGCGCTCAAACCGGTGGACGGTCGAGGCTAAGGGAATGAAAACAGCCGCTTGGCTCTATCACTCGGGACTGCTCAGACGGATACTACTCGCCTCATCACTCCTGGTCGCTCTCATAAGCCGTAGAAGAGTAGAGTAAATGCTGAGAGCTTTCGCGGAGGAGTTTCACGATGTTTGGCCTTGGGTCTCAAGAGCTGCTCGTGATCCTGGTCATCGTGCTGGTCCTGTTCGGCGCGAACCGACTCCCGCAACTCGCTCGATCGCTTGGGTCGAGTCTGAAGGAGTTCAAGAAGGGCATCGACGAGGGCCAGGCGAAGGAGGCCAGCGTCAGCCCTCCGAGTGCTGAGCGGCCGTCCGGAGAGCGAACCTGCGGGCAGTGCAAGAGCGCGCTCGCCCCCGACTGGACCCACTGCCCGCGCTGCGGGACAGCGGTGACCCAAGGCCGCACATGAGGCGTGGCCCCGGCACCTGATGATCGCCCGAGGAGACGGGTGAAGACGAAGGTGCGCTGGATCATCGGCGGGGCAATCATCGCCACGCTCGTCGCCTCCTGCGGCTGGCTCGTGCTGACGAATGCTCCGGCGTACCAGTTCCTCGTCCGCCTCTACGTGGACAAGCGCTTCCTCAAGCACACGCTTCGAGAGTGGGGCGTGCTGGCGCCCGTCATTTTCATCGGCCTCCAGGCGTTGCAGGTCATCATTTCCCCGATCCCAGGCGAATTAACTGGAATCCTTGGCGGCTATCTGTTCGGCGAATGGGTGGGGCTGTTCTACTCGACGATTGGGCTGACGCTGGGATCAGTGGCGGCCTTTGCCGTTGGCCGGTGGCTGGGCACCCGATACATTCGCTCGCTGGTGAGCCCGGACATCTGGCGCAAGATGGGCTTCATTGTGGAAGCAGAGGGTGCCATCCTGTGCTTTGTCATCTTCCTGATTCCCGGCCTCCCAAAGGACATGGCGTGCTACCTCTTTGGTCTGAGTCCCATGCCGTTCTGGGTCTTCGGGGTGGTCTCCACGCTCGGCCGCATCCCTGATACGTGGGTCTTGTCAGCGCAAGGCGCTCACGCAGCCGCCGGCGACTATCGCCAGGTAGTATTGCTCACAGCCTTGGTCGTGGCGGTGGCGGTGCCGCTGTACTACTACCGGAACCGGCTCATTGAATGGTTCCGAGGCAAGCAAACAGACGTTGGATGATCGCTACCGGAGAATCATCAAACTTTCCCGGGATGTATTCATGATCGCCGCGCTCCTCGCCCTCGAGGCCTTCATTCAGGAGCACGGCCGCTGCGGCGAGCTGGAGAGCGGCGTCGAGGATGATCGCGTCTGGATGACGTGCTCGTGCGGCGCCGTGCTGGTGCGCCTCGTGGCGTTCGGCTAGACTCCCCGGCAGTCGTCCTCCACCGAGGTGCCCATGCGGCTGATCGGGCTCGTCATTCTCGCTTCCAGCCTCACGCTCGCGTCGGCCGCTGGCGAGGCGCAGCCGTCAACGACGATCCCACGGATCGGGCTGCTCGCCGACTCGACGTCTTGGGAGCCTCTCCGGCTGGGGCTTCGTGATCTCGGCTACGTGGAAGGAAAGAGCTTTGCGCTCGAGGAGCGAAGCTCTCAGGGGCGAAACGAGCGATTCTCGGCTCTCGCGTCCGAGCTCGTTCGGCTCAACGTGAACATCATCGTGACCTGGGGCACGCCCGCAACTCTCGCGGCCAAGCAGGCGACGCCGACGATCCCCATCGTCATGGCCAGCGCTGGCGATCCGGTGAGGAGCGGCCTCGTCTCGAGCCTCGCGCACCCAGGTGGAAACGTCACGGGCTTGACGGTACTTGGCCCGGACCTGGCGGCAAAACGCCTTGAGCTTCTGAAAGAGGCCGTGCCGACCATGACTGGCGTGGCTTTTCTTTGGAACCCCGCGAATCCCGACCAGAAGTCTTCCCTCAACGAGGTCCAGGCTGGAGCGCGAGTCTTGGGGGTGACATTGCACTCCGTCGAAGCACGGAGTCGCGAGGAGTTGGAGCGATCACTTGCCGCGATGAAGCAAAACCGCCCATCCGCGCTCCTCATGACCGCCGACGCCGTTCATCAGCGTTACATCGGCCGAATCGTTGCCTTCGCTTTAGAAAACCGACTGCCCGCCATGTACCAGCTGAAGGAGGCCGTCGATCGCGGGGGGCTGATGTCCTACGGAGCCAGCCTTCCCGACTTGGGTCGCCGCGCCGCGACCTATGTGGACAAGATCCTCAAGGGCGCCAAGCCTGGCGACCTGCCAGTGGAGCAACCCACGAAGTTCGAGTTGGTCATCAACCTGAAGACGGCCAGGGCGCTCGGGCTGTCGATCCCGCCGTTGTTGCTGGGGCGGGCGGATCAGGTCATCGAGTAACGCGTGCTGGGCCCGTGACTTGACCGCCTCGGCCGCCTGCTCCTCGTCACGCTGGAAGCGGCCTGCGTAAGACGCTGACCTGGCCATGCTTGGGACGCTCCGCTCGTGGCTGGACCCCGTGATTCCAGGTAGGGGATGTGATGTATGTACTCTGGACCGACCTTTTGGATCAATGCTCGCGGGACGTTCGTGCACCTCAAGTGTTTCGACGCGACGAAGGTCCGGTTCTGCCAGAAGTGTTCCACGCCCGTCGGCGCGTGTCGATGCGGCGCTAATCTGCGCGACGCTCTCGAAAGTCCAAGTCGGCTGAGTGAACAGGCCGTCTGGTGCATCAAGTGCGGGCAAAAGTATCCCTTCGTCAGTCCGCGTGGCTGTGCAAATGAGATCCTATTCTCTTGAGCTGTCGTAGTCCGGATGGCTAAGCCACGGCCCGAGCAGCGTGAGCCCGAACAACCCGCCACACGCCGAGTCTTGCCGATGGAGCTTCGGATCGGCGACCGCCTCATAGACGAGACTGGGGAGTGGGAAGTGGTCGGGCGGACCTACACGACGGCCGGCGGCAAGAACGCGCGTGTTCGCGTCCAGAGGGTTGGCCAGCCCGCCGTCAGCGAACTACGCACCTGGGGCGCCCACGAGCGCGTCGTGGTGAGGCGAGCGACTGCCGAGGAGGGCAAGCGATGACGCGACTCGCACGAAGGGCTTCACTGCTCGTCGCGTTCTCCCTGCTCGCCTCGGCTTCGACGGTGGCGGCTGAGTGCGCGTGGGTGTTGTGGATGATGGGCGGGTCCTATCCGTGGCACGTATTTCAAGCGTTCTCGACGCGAGAGGGCTGCGTCGGGGCGATGCATCAACAGGCCAAGGCGATCGACAAACGCGTCCTGAAGGTAACGCAAGACATGAGCGGCGGATCATTCATGGCAAACGCTCACGGTCAGATACACCGAGGGCAGTGCCTCCCCGACACCGTGGACCCACGCGGGCCGAAGGGGAAGTGAGCCGGACGCATTGATGGAGTCCGAACGGGAGATCTCCATCGACATGGCCGAGGATGAATGGTCGGCGATAATGAATGCGCCGGACGCCGCCGAGGCCCACAACCTTAGTGCGGCGGCACGCGCGGCGGTGTGGAGCGCCGCACCGCATCCTGGTGGCATCGCGCGATGGTTCACCTGTTCAGTAGCGGTTGCTCGTGAGCTACTGGCGTGGTGCGGGGCGGAGCGGTGGGCCGTAGACGATCCTGAGAGGTCGGCGGTGCTCGGACGGGCGGCAAGGAATATCCGGTTTGCGCTGTGGAGAGTTGGCGAAGGCCCTCCACCGGGATCGATCCGCATCGAGACTTGACCGCGAGCATCAGGACGCTGCACGAGCGGCCGCTGTTCGGAGCCGGACCGTGATGTCACCCATCGCGAGGCGAAGCATGACCAAGGCCGCTGAGGACACGCGATGCTGACTTGGCCCAGTCCAGGATCACTGATCGCTGTGGCTGCTGTTCTCAGCGCTGTCGCTGCGCTTGTCGCAGCGGCTGCGAGCTGGCGAACTTCTGTGGAGCAGGATAGGCAGATCACGATTATCGAGGCTTGGAGCACCGCGAACGACACAGGCCCCTCAAGGAGCTCGCCCCGCTCATTCTGGACGCGGACGTAGACATCGAGAGCCGGATAGCGCCCCGCGTGCTGGATAAAGAACGCGAGGCGGTGCGGCTGAAGCAGTGGAACGAAATAGCCGTAGCTGTCTGCAGGTGCCCCGCAGGTGACGGTCTCGATCCTGCGTTCCACGCGCACCGGCCCGGGCCCCGGTCGCGGAGGCAACTGCAGCGAGGGCAGGGTTAGGAGTGATCATCTCCCCTGCCTTGACCCGCTGAATGTCGGCCTGGGTTGAGTCGTCCCGTCGCCTAAACGGGGCTGCTGTGCCGATGAAAGCCGCCGACTCCGCCGTCTTGAATAAGGTTCAGGAGATTCTCACCGCCCCCGGCATGCTCGAATACGTACTCGATCGTTACGTCGCCCAGATCCTTCAAGAGCACGCTGACTCGAGGATCCGTGGCAAGCGCAAGGCAGTAACGACAGAGATTGCCAACGTCGAGACTGAGGTCACGAACCTTACCGAAGGGATCGCCAAGGGCGGGGACATTCCCGCCCTGCTTGACGCTCTCAAGACCCGCCAGGCTCGGCTTGCTACCCTCAGGGCCGACCTCGAGCGCCTTGGCGCTCACGTCGCCATGCCGCTGAACGAGAAAATACTCGAGCAGATGAAGAACTACTTCGCTGTCCGGCTACTCGGGTTGTCTGCCATGCTCAGACGGCAACCGGAAATGGCGAGATCCCTGCTGAAAGTCCTGCTGCGGGATCGGCTGGTGTTCACGCCCGTCACAGGGCATCCGGTCTACTGCTACACCTTCAAGGGCCGAGCGGCCTTGGCGGCGGTTCTCAGCGGGGTGGTCCGGACCCCAGGCTGGCGTATGCCGGACATGGCGGACAAGGATTCCGCACACTTCCCGCGTACAAAAGCGTTGGTGACCCCGGCGGGATTCGAACCCGCGATCTCGACCTTGAAAGGGTCGCGTCCTGGGCCAGGCTAGACGACGGGGTCAGCGATCGCCAGTATACCCGACCTACGGTTGAACGCTGAGGTTCGGATGACGCAGCCAGAAGTAGCCGCCCATCGCCGCTGCCGCCAGCAAGTTGGCCACGAGGATCGCGGGCCAGGCGAGCGCGTGCAGGACGGGCGCCGCGAACAGCATCGCGGCCGCGATGAACCCGAACTCGAAGAACACGAAGAGCATCACGATCCCGAAGCCCACGCTCGGCTGCCGCTCGGCGAGCGCCAGGAGGCGTGCGACGACGCCCCCGACGACGACGAAGGCGAGCCCGTGCACCCAGGTGAACATCAGCACCATCCCGAGATTCGGCCCGACGTCAGGCCACGGCAACCCAGCGCCGCGGCCGAAGAGCGCCGTGCCGAGGACGGTCGGCGTGTAGAGCGGCCGGCCCTGGATCGAGTCGATGACGAGGAACCAGAGCGCGACGGTCGCCGCGCCGACAAGGCCAGCGATCAGGCCCTCCTGGTGGAGCCTGGTGACGTCGCGCGATGCGTGGTGGGCCTCCTCGATGCGGGAAGCGGGCTCGGTGGTCGCGCCGGTCTGAGCGGTCATCACCCTCTCCTTTCTGGGTGGCTGAACCGACCCGTTCGACGGATGACCGGATTATACCCCCGGAGAGGGTCTCGGGACTCAGGGCGACTCGGTGCGTCCCATCACGAAGCGAAAGCTGTTGATCCCGACGCGGTAGCCCGTCGCCCCCGGCACGCTCGGCACCCGCGCCTTGAACGGAATGCTGCTGCGCGCGGGCACGGAGCCGACGTACGGGATCCCCTGCGCGAGGACCTTGCCCGACCCGTCGATCGCGGCGGCGTTCACGTAGACGTCGATCACGTCGACCGCCCCGTCGTTGAAAACCCGGCCCGACAGCTCGGTGTGCGTCGGTCCGGTCTTGTCAACGCTGTGGGTGACGCGCAGGGGCGTCTGCGCCGCGGCCGGACCGCCGCCCACCACGGCGAGCGCGATCACGACCGAGAAGAGCAGACGACGCCCGACGGCGCGGAACACGCTACGAGCCATCTTGGTTCAGTCCTCGAGCGCCGTCGTCACTGAAGCGATGAGAACGCACTTCTCCCTTTCCGGCCCTTTCGATTCTCTCGCCGCATGATAGCGCAGGTCGACCTCCAATCGTCGTGGTACGCTTGGCGCCGAGCTAGCTCCGACCCACCCTGCAGGAGAAAACAATGAGCGACCAAGAGCCCGAAATTCTGATGCCATCCGAAGCCAGCGCGCGAGAGGCCGGAGAGTTCGTCTCGCAACCGGCGAAGCTCCTCCGAATTACCGCGATGATCCGCGAGCTTCTGGAGGAGGTGCGCAAGTCTTCCCCGGACGAGGCCGGACGCAAGCGCCTGCGCACGATCTATGGCAAGGCGCTCGGCGCACTGAAAGACGGCCTCTCGGAAGACTTACAAAAGGAACTGGAGACGCTGACGATTCCGCTCGAGGGCACGCCGAGTGAGTCCGAGATCCGCCTCGCGCAGGCACAGCTGGTCGGCTGGCTGGAGGGTCTGTTTCACGGCATCCAGGCGGCGCTCTGGGCCCAGCACATGCAGGCGCGTGCGCAGCTCGACGAGATGCGGCGTCGCGGCCTGTCCCCGGGTGCGCCGGAAGGGCCCCCCGGCGAGGGCCCGAGGCCCGGCCAGTATCTGTAGCGGAGGGACTTCAGCACCGAATTCTGCGAGCCATCACATGCGCATCGTTACCCAGCCGAGTAGAGTAACCGCGACGAAGATGATTGTGATCAGCGCGCCCATGATTCTAGCCATCGCCGTGCCCTCCTCCGTCCTGTCCCGTGCGAGCAGTACGCAATGAGGATGCCAGAGGCCGGTCGCACACAAGTCCGCGGATCTTTGAGTTTGGACGAAGTCGCTGCGATGCCCGGGGCGGGCGACGTGCCCGATACGCGGGAAACCTGCCCGCCCGGGAGCTACTTCCCGAGGCTCAGGGGTGGCGAACGTCACCCCGAGGCGTCCTGGCGCGCGCGGGTCATGGTGGCAGTCTGCCGCCGGTCGGGATCGGCCGCGTCGGCCTCGGTGACGGTGGCGCAGAGCGCCGCGGCCACCGCGAGGGAGAGGCCGCCGATGACCACGGCGGTGAGCCGGTTGTCCCCGCCCACGAGCTGCACCAGCACGCTCTCATCGGTGAGGACCTTCTCCATGATCTTGCCGAAGACGAGCGCGGCGAGGATCTCGGGAATGACGATGAAGAAGTTGAAGATGCCCATGTAGATACCGGTCTTCCCAGGTGGAAGGGCGCCGACCAGGATGGAGTAGGGCATGGACAGGACGCTGGCCCAGGCGATGCCCACGCCCACCATGGACAAGAGCAGGAGGTACTTGCTGCTGATGAAGGCCACCGAGAGCAGGCCGATCGACCCCATGAGCAGGCACAGGCCATGGGTGAGCCTACGTCCCAGCCGCTCGGCCACCGTCGGAAGCGCGAACGAGACGGCGAAGCAGACGGCCGAGTACATGGCGAAGCAGTTGCCGGCCCAGGCGATCCCGTGCGCGTAGCCCGTAGTGCCGGGCGCGCCGCCGAACATGTTGCGGGCCACGGCCACGCCGAAGTAGAGCCACATGCAGAAGAGCCCCAGCCAGGTGAAGATCTGCACCGGCGCAAGGCGCCGCATGGTCGGCGGCATGGCCAGCATGTCGTGGAAGATCTCGGAGACGGCGGCGCCGATGCCGGCCTTCTCGCCCTTCGCCTCTCGGAAGGCCGTCAGGTCGTCGGGTGGGTACTCCCTGGTCGTGAAGATGGTCCACAGCACGGCGGCGAGGAAGGAGAACGCGCCGACGTAGAAGGAGAGCTTCACCGCGAAGGGAATGGCCTTGCCGGCCGTCCCCCCGTCACTCCCGACGGGGAAGACGTTGTACAGCAGCCAGGGAAGCATGGAGGCGATGACCGCGCCCAGGCCGATGAAGAAGGCCTGCATGGCGTAGCCGCGCGTGCGCTGCTCGGGCGGCAGGAGATCGGCGACGAAGGCGCGGAAGGGCTCCATGCTGATGTTGATGGAAGCGTCCATCACCCAGAGCAGCCCGGCCGCCATCCACAACGTCCCCGAGCTCGGCATCGCGATGAGCGCGACGGAGGCGAACAGCGCGCCCACGAGGAAGTAAGGGCGGCGCCGGCCCAGCCGGTTCCAGGTGCGGTCGCTCATGTGGCCGATGATGGGCTGCACGAACAGCCCGGTGAGTGGCGCCGCGAGCCAGAGGATGGGGATCTGGTGCGCATCGGCGCCGAGGTACTCGTAGATGGCGCTCATGTTGGCCATCTGCAGCGCCCAGCCGAACTGGATGCCCAGGAAGCCGAAGCACATGTTCCAGATCTGCCAGAAGCTCAGGGGCGGTCGCGAGGTTGCGATCATCACTTGATCATCACTTAATGAGCAGCACCCGTCCCTCGTGGGGACCGAGCGCGAGCGACAGCCGCCGGCCCGCATCGAGTTTGCCGACCGCTTTCTCCTCCAGGAGATCCGTGACCGGGCCGCCCGGCGGGGCGGTCTTGATGGTCATCGTCTCCTGGACGGCCGCGCGGCCGAAGTTGATGGCGGTGACCTGCGTCCCCTTGCCGGCGGGCAGGCGGTGGACCATGACGACGAGGCCCCTGGCCTTCGCCGGCGGCAGGTCGACCTGCTCGCTCTCGTTGATGCGGTATTTGGCGCGCACGCGCAGCATCTTCTGGAGCTGCGAGGCGAACGAGCCGGGACTCTTGAGCTGCTCGGGCAGCGGCCCGTAGAGCGCCTGCGTACGCGGCAGATTCGTGCCCGACTTCGCGGCGCCGGGATTCTTGCCGAGCAGGTCGTAGGCACCCCGGTTGATCCAGCGGGTGTCACCGTCGGCGAGCAGGGTCTTCACGGACTCCGCGGGCAGGGTCAGGGCGCCCACGAGGTCCCAGCCGGAGAGGGCAAACACGCCCGGCTGCATCGCGTTGTACATGGCCAGGAGGAGGTGGGCGCGCTGGATGTCCCGTCGCTGCGCATCGGTGAGATGGCTGGTGTCGCGGATGCCGAGGGCGGCGGCCGCAACGGTGGCGGTGGTGCAGGAGACGCCGTTGGCGGCCTCGAGGTTGTAGGGCGCGGCCCGGCCCATGAGGCGACCGTGCAGCTCGGCCCGGATGATCTGGCGCAGCTCGCTTCCTTTCATCTTCTTGCCGCGGAATGTGAAGATGGCGTCCTTGTGACGGGTCCAGAAGTGCACCAGCTCGAGGGTGAGCTCGTCGTGGTTCTGCAGCGCGTGGATGAGGGTCGCCGGATCGATCTGGTAGGTCTTCTGCAGCCCGAGCATGAGGCGCAGGAACTCGGCATCGCCGGTGACGAGGGCGTGGTGGTAGGCCGGGCGGGTCACGAAGTCGTAGGAGAGATCTGCGCCCCCCTGCGACATCGCCTTGATGTCCTCGAGGGTGAGGTTGAGCTCCTGGAAGGTGAAGCCACCGATCTTGCGCACCAGGCCGGCGATGAGCTGGTTGGAGGTGACCGAGAGCGGATGGCCCTCGGACCAAGCGGGCCCGTCGCTCGGGCCGATCTCGATGCCGAGGAAGCCGTTGGCGTCGAGCCGCAGCATGCGCTCGCCGAGCGTGCCCAGGGAGTGGAGGGCATCGCCCGCGACCAGCCGCTGCGCGGCGAAGGTGGGATCCAGCCAGTTGAAGGTGGGCTGTCCTTCCTTGAAGTAGTGCAGGTACACCCAGCGGCGGGTCTTGCCGTCGGCGCCGGCGACCCCGTCGGTGGCCGACCAGTCGGTCTCCTTGACACCCTTCTCGTAGAAGATGGTGCGCGGGAGCCGCCCGACGATGTAGCCGCGCGCCTTGAGCTCGTCGACCGCCTCGGGCTTGAGGTTGATCGAGTCCTTGCCGGCTGCGACCGGTGGGAGCAGGCTCCAGTCCTTCGGCTGGATCTCCACCATGTAATAGAGGCCCGGGTAGTCGCCGTAGCGGCGCTCCGCGAGACGGAAGTCGGCCCCCTTGCCGCTGTGGCCGGGGATGATGTCGCCGATGATCACGGCGCCGTTCTCACCCGCGCTCCGGACCATGGCCTTGTACTCCTCTTCGGTGCCGAAGCCGGGGTCGATCTCGCTGCTGATACGATCGAAGTTGCCGTCGACGGTAGGGGTGTACTCGTGCCCACGGATGCCCCCGGCGCGCTTCATGGGGCCGGTGTGCATCCCCTTGATGCCGATGTCGCGGAAGATGCTCCAGAGCTCCGGGTCACCCAGACTCTGCAGCACCGACTCGCCCGGCCGCGTGATCTGGGCGGGCGGGTAGGCGGTGAACCAGACGGAGGCCAGCGCCGACGCGGCGCGCGGCTGCGGGATGGCGTAGGGGTGCTGCCAGAGCTCACCGTGGCCCGAGTAGCGCCGCGCCGTCACCTCCGCCTGGTGGAGCATTGAGCGCTCCACCAGCCAACGGATGTAGCTGTCCCCGGCGACGGGTGTCGCTGCGGGCCTGGCTGTGGTCGTCGGCTGGCA
>WNFE01002887.1_pt1 | contig 12687 bp, 10 predicted proteins | sample 5400451 | NCBI WGS metagenome assembly WNFE01 (sample SAMN13153344, study PRJNA577476) | soil metagenome | isolation source: 200 cm saprolite under Douglas fir tree site 2 hole 2 | place: USA:California | collected 2015-04-18
TCGGACGCGTTTTCACCCACGCGTTGATACGGCACCCGCAATTGATTCCGGTAGCGGCGCGGTTCTTCGTTTAGCCAGTTGCATGATGGACGTACCAACGGCGCAGCAGTTCGCGGCGTGAGCGACAAACCGTCCTAATGCTCCCACCCCATCCTCCCGCAAGCCGAACGGCACGTTCCCTACCTCCCACGTATAGACCGGGACGCGCACGAGATGCAGGCGGTCGCCATTCCCTTTCACGCCGGCGAATCCCAGCTCATACCCGGCGGCGCGCGCGCACTCCACAACACGTTGATCCACGGCGCCGAATGGATACGCGATAGCAGTGCCGGCGTCAGGACCGAGACGCTTCACCAGCTGCTCGCGCGAGCGCGCCAGTTCGCTAGCGACATCTTGGTCAGCGAGCCACGTGAGACGGCGGTGTGTCGCCCCGTGAGAGGCGAAGTGAAAGCCGCGCGATCGCCAGTGCTCGATCTGCGGCCACGTCAGATGCTCGAGCCGGTTCCAGGTGTAGCGCACATCCCAGTCGTTCGTCTTGCCGACGTAATCGGTGATCAGGAACGTCGTGGCCGTGAAGCCGAGGTCGGCGAGGACGGGATAGGCGTGCTCGGCGAGGGACGCGTAGCCGTCGTCGAACGTCAATAAGAACGTGAGAGGTGAGAGGTAAGAAGTACGCGTCTTGGCAAATTCGGCGAGCGATAGGGTCCGCCAACCAGCACGAGCCAAAGATTTCATCTGGCGCGCAAAAACCGAGCGGCCCACTCGAGTCACACCCAGCTCGAGCGGGCCGCCGATGCGGTGATAACAGAGAACGGGCGCCGTCGTCAGTGCGGCCACATCCAGGTAAACACCGCACACGTCACGAGCGCGTAGATCACCCCATCGAACGTCGACTTCAGGGTCATGCTCCACGCCCGCCGATACCAGATGGACATCTGCCAAAGCGCGAGCGTGTAGCCGGCGAACGCCGTCACCCCCACATAGCGGCAGATCGCAACAAACGTCGGGGCGCCCGGCGGAACCGCCGAGCCGGCGATGTACGCCGCAAACACGCTGACGATGATACAGTACACGAACCATTGGGACAGATTCGAAGCCATGGAGCCGGTCCAGGGCGGAAACACCGTCATCATCACGGCAGGCCCGCGCTTCATCTTTTCCTTGAACTCGGGCGACCGCATCTCCGCGGAGCTCGCCGGCCGCGGCATCATGTAATCGCCCGGTGGAAGACCGATGGGACGCAAGGCATCCAGCACGCGGTCTTCATTCGCGAAGCGCGGATAATCCGTCTTGTGCCACAGCGGCGTCATGTGAATGATCGAGCTGACGACGAACACCGCGACAGCCGACACCAGGATGGGCAGCCACAGCGCGGACAACGCGGTCATCTGACGCTCCTATTAGTGAGCGGAGGGGCTTATAAGAGCCTGCCGCAACGTTTCCAGCAAGAGGTCCCAGGTGCCGTCGTAGCGCTGACCGTTAATGAAGAAGCTGGGCGTGCCGTTTACACCGCTGCGGACCCCGCTCGAGACATCCTCGCTCACGCGCGCCTCGAACCGACCATCCGCGAGCGTCGCCGCGGCCCACTCCGGATCGATGGCCAGGCGCTCGGCGTAGCCGACGAGGTCAGTATCCTCGAGCGCGTCCTGGTTCTCGAACAGCAGATCGTGCATCGGCCAGAACTTGCCGCGCTCTGCCGCCGCCTCGGACATCTCGGCGGCGTGCTCCGCGTGCAGGTGCATGCGCGTCAGCGGAAAGTGGCGGTACACAAAGCGCAGGTCCTCACCCATGCTGCGCCGGATCTCTTTCACGATCGGGTAGGCCCGGCCGCAGTGGGGGCACTCGAAATCGCCATACTCGACTAGCGTGACCGGCGCGGTCGCCGGACCCTGGATGTGATCGCGGGGGCCGACAGGCAGCACGAGCCCGCTCATCGCGCGGCGCCCGCGTGCTGAGACAATTCTTCGAGCGCCGCGAGCACGCCATCCGCGCCCGGGTTCTTGGCGACATCGGACAAGTAACTCCACCGAATCACGCCGGCGGCGTCGATCACGAACAGCGATCGCTCGGAGAAACCGTCCTTGGCTCGATACGAGTCGTATTGCCGGCTGACCTCCCCCTTCGGTTCAAAATCGGCGAGCAACGGGAAGTCCAGGTTGCGGGAGTTGGCGTACGCCTTGTGACACCAGACGCCATCGACCGATATGCCAACGAGCTGCGCGTCGTAGCGTTGGAATTCAGGGAGCACCTCGTTGAAGAGCGCGAGCTCGTCGCCGCACACGGGACTCCAGTCCGCGGGATAGAACACCAGAATTACCGGCCGGCCACGCAGGTCGGACAGGCTGAGTTTTGCGTCAGGCGCCTTGTCGAGGGTGAAATCGGGCGCTTTGGTGCCGGGGGACAAGACCATGGAGGCCTCCTTGCTTGTCAACGTAGAACCTCATCGCTTTCACGCGCGTTTGCTTTCATCTGACGCCGCACCATCTCATAGTAGACACCGCGCGCCTGCATGAGCTCATCATGCGTGCCGCGTTCGATCACCGCACCGCTTTCCATGAGCAGGATGAGATCGGCCCGGTGGATCGTGGAAAGCCGGTGTGCTATCACAAATGTCGTGCGATCGGCCAGCAAATCCGCCATCGACGCCTGAATCAGCTGCTCGCTCTCGGTGTCGAGATTACTGGTCGCCTCATCGAGAATGAGGATCTGCGGAGACGCGAGGATCGCGCGCGCGATCGCGAGCCGCTGCTGTTGGCCGCCCGAGAGCTTCACCCCGCGTTCCCCGATGAACGTCTCGTATCCTTGCGGCAATCGCACGATGAACTCATGCGCATTCGCCCGCTTCGCCGCGTCCTCGATCTCGGCGTCATTCGCGTCGTGCCGCCCGTAGGCGATGTTGTCGCGCACGGAGCCGTCGAACAGGAACACGTCCTGTTGCACGATCGCCAGCAGGTCGCGATAGCTGCGCAGCTGCAGGTCCCGAATGTCCGTCCCGTTGAGCAACAGGCGGCCGCGCGTCGGATCGTGAAACCGGGCGACAAGGTCGGTCACGGTGGTCTTCCCCGCTCCGCTCCGTCCCACGAGAGCGACCACCGATCCTCCTGGTACGGCGACGTTGAAGTCTTTAACGACCGGTTGGCCTTCGCGGTACTCGAACGACACGTTCTCGAAGCTGATTTCGCGAACCACGTGCGGCGCCTCGCGGGCACCGGGGCGATCGGGTTTGTCGTGCTCCATCGCCAGCACTTCGAAGACCCGTTCCATCGCGGCGAGTGAGCGCTGCAGCTCGGAGAACGAATTCACAATGTTCCAGACCGGGTTGAGCAGCAGGAACATGTACCACTGAAACGCCATGATGTCGCCGACCGACGCGCGACCGACGATGCTCAGATAGCCACCGAACCAGACGATCACGACGCTGATGCCGGCTTCGAGCAGGCCCCAGGACGTCCAGAGCAGCAGCTCGCGGCGATGCGCGAACAGTTCCTTGCGCAGCACCGTGTGTCTGCCGAGCATGTAGCTGAGCAGCTCCTGGATCTCCTGCCGGAATGCTCGCACCACCCGGATGCCGGAGAACGTCTCCCCAACTCGACCGTCCACGATCTCCACGTCTTTGCGCACCGAGCGATAGATCGGCCGGATGCGTCGTGCGAAGATCAGACTCAGCACCATCACGCCAGGAATGATGGCGAGCGCGGTGAGCGCCAGCTGCCAATTCAGAATGACGAGGATGACGATGGCGATGACGAGCCGGATCACGGAAATCGCCGGCGAGACGATCGCCATCTGCAAGAGGCCGGTCGTGGTCTCGACGTCGCCCGTGAGGCGCGAGAGGATGCCGCCCGTCTTCATTTCCCAGAGCCGCGGCAGCGGCAGATGCAACAAGCGCTCGTATAGCGAGCGCCGGAGCGACAGCATCACGCGGACGTTCAGGATGCGCTGCCGGTAGTCTTTGAATCCCCCGCCCACGTGCGACAGCACGATCACGCCGAGGAAGACGATTCCGGCCAGGTTGAGGCGCGTGAGCCGGGAGCTCAGGTCCAGCGTTTTGTTGAGGATCACGCGGTCCACGATGAACCGCATGAACAGCGGTTCAATCATCTGCAGGCCGGCCACGGCGAGCGCGAGCACAAACACCGCGGTCAACGCAGAGCGGTGTGGGCGCAGCCAATGGAGGTATTCGCGGAGATGCGCCCGGCGTGCCCCTGGACGACGAGGCGTAGCCGGCGATGCGGGGCTCCCCCCGTCCTCGCTCTTTTCATCGAGGCGGCGGTGCTTATAGTCGTCGACGAATTCCTGGTAGCGCTTCCGCGAAGAACGAGCGGGGCTCACGAAACAACGTGAACCCCGCTCGTGGTCTTAGTCAATGCCGCGAGACGTTATTTGCCCAGCCCAAATCCGTGACCGCGGCGATCAACAGCCTGACCTTGGCCTGATCGGACGAGACTTGTGCATCGCCGCTCAGTTGCGTCGCGAGCTGCGTGAGCGCATCGCGCCGTGGTGGGCCGCTGAGTTTCTCCGCGCGATCCAGCGCGTCGCGCGCCGCCGCAAGCCGGGCCGCCGTCAGCCCGCCCGACCGCGCCAGCTGGTCGACATACGCGCGGGCCACGACGAAGCTCGCGGGCCAGACCAGCTTCTGCTGATCCTGGGCGTTCAAATAGTCGAAGTGGATGAGTTTTGCGGCATCGATCTCGTTCTGCGACAGCAGGGCGCTCGGCTGGAGCTCGAGGATGTCGAGCCCGCGCGAGATCTCGGAGCTCACGATGTAGCCGTTGTACCAGTACGCGGACCACGAGCCGGCGCCGACGAGCTTCGTCGAATCCATCGGCCCACGGTCGAAGAACGCGATTTCCTTCGGATGCGAGGGATCCGTCCAATCGAACACCGAGATGCCGCCCTGATACCACCCCTGCGCCATGATATCCCGGCCCGGCACCGGAATCAGCGATCCATTATGCGCGACGCAGTTTTCATTCGCCGTCTGCGCCACCGGCAGCTTGTAATAACTCTTGAACGTCAGCGTAGTGCCCGACATGGTGAAGATCGCATCCGCGCCCCACTCTGGCTTGTCGGTCGGCCGGCAGCGCGGCTGGAGTCCGCCACCCCACTCATCGGTGAAAAGAATCCTCGTGCCGTCGTTGTTGAATGTCGCCGAATGCCAGAACGAGAAGTTCGAGTCGGAGACGGCGGCGATGCGCGTCGGGTTCGCGGCGTCGCGAATGTCGAGCAGCAGCCCATAGCCGCCGCAGGCGCCGCCCGCCAGCCCGATCGCGGGATAGACGGTGATGTCATGGCACTGCGTTGGACCGGGACGCGGGCCGGTCCGCGGCGGGCCTTCCACGATCCGGTCGACCATGGCCTGCACGTTGGCACGCAGGGTTACGCTGTCGGCCCCGGTCGGTGCTCCGGTACCGCCGCGTGCCTTCACGATGCTGTCCAGGCGCATCCGCACGAAGTTCGGCCCCAGGACGATGTCCTGGCCACGGACCGTTGCCGTGAACCCGCCGGCCGCACGCGCAGAATCGGCGGAGTGCTTGGCCCGTGCGATGTCTTCCGGCGCTTCCGCGTGAGTCTTCGCTTCGGTGAGATCCTGAAAAATCCGCGGCGAGCTGACGATGTGGGCCTGCTCCGGATGCGCCAGCGGCACCTGAATCACTTCGATCCGGAACAGCGCCGTGTTCGGATTCGAGTCGGGCTGCGCGGCCGAGCAGCCGGCGAGCTCATTGGGCGAGCGGACCGGCGCCGAGCCCGAGACGTAGATATACACATTCGCCGTGTCGGTCGGCGACGTCACGATGGTGTGTGTGTGCGAGCCGCGGCAGGTCTGCACGTCCGTGATGTGCCGCGGATTGGTGAGATCGGTTGCGTCGAAGATACGAATGCCGCGCAAGCGCTCGTGGCTCACCGTGTCGCCGACCCCCTGGGTGCCGCAGTCGGTGCGACCGTTCAGCGCTTCGCCTGACACGAACAGCAGATTACGATAGACCGACACGTCGCTCTGCGATCCCGGACACACGAACGCTTTATAGAGCTTCGGGCTCTTCGCATTGCTGATGTCCCAGATCTGCAAGCCGTTGAAGTTTCCCTGGATGACGTAGTTCCCACGAATCGTCAGGTCCGAATTGATCATCCGAAAGTCGCCCGGCGCAGTCCTATTGATGAAATCGGGCGACGGCTCAGTCGCCGAAACGAGGCGCATGTTCCAGGACGCTTGCTGGGCGTTCATCCAGCCGGCCCGCAGTCCAATGCGTGGATCGGGACTCGGCGGCGTAGTAGACGAGCTGTAGCTCGCGTGCGAGCCCCCGCCGGAGGAAGCGCAGGCCGTGAACGCGAATGCGAGAAGTGGAAGGGCGAATGGAAAACGGGATTTCACTGAGAGCTCCGTTTGAGGTCGTTGAGCATGAGAGTCATACGGTTGATTTCGGTCGTTTGATCGGCATTGACGTCGGACGCGAAGCGAAAGACGGGGCCGTCCTGCGCCGCGCCCGGCGTCGCGAGCAGCTGCTGCACCATCGTGATCGCGCCTTGATGGTGCATGATCATGTACTGCAGGAACAACCGGTCGAACTCGCGCCCCCGCGCCGAATCGAGCTGCGCCATCTGCTGAGGTGTCAGCATCCCGGGCATCAGCATCGGCATGTCCGATCCCTGCATGATGTGGCCACGCGGATCGGCGGGCGGCACGTATTCCCCACGCTCGCGCAGCCAGCGTTGCGCGAACGCGATTTCGTCGTTCTGCCCGACGACGATCCGCTCGCACAGGGGGCGCAGCGACGGACTGGCATTGTGCGACGCACACCAGCCAGCCATCTGAATCGCCTGCGCGTGATGCCCGATCATTCCTGCAATGAAGTGCACGTCGGCGGGCGTGTATGGGGGATGACCGCTGTCATTTCTGACTTGCTGCGCGGGAGAGACCGCTGCTGTGGCTGAGGTCGTGGTCTGGGAGGTGGGTCTGCTCGATGCGCATGCGGCCGTGACCAGAACTGCGAGCGCTGACACACCAGCAATTCCGCGTTTCATGCGGGATAAAGCTACCTGGAATAGGAGGGCTGACGAGCCCGGTTGAGAAGTGAAACACGGTTTGCTAGTGTCATGAATTCGTCAACCTCGTTCACGGGTCTGAGCGGTCTACTTTTACGCATGCCACGAGCTGCGAAGTTGGCGGTCGCCCCGCCGGTCGAGCCGATGCTCGCGAAACTCACCGACGATCTGCCGCGCGACGGCGACTTCCTGTTCGAGCCCAAGTGGGACGGCTTTCGCGCGATTGTGTTTCGTGGACCGGCGAAAGACGACGTCTTTATCCAGAGTCGCGATCTCCGGCCGCTGGACCGCTACTTCCCCGAGCTGCATGAGGTCTTTCTCGAGCAACTACCGAGCGGCGCGGTCGTGGATGGCGAGATCGTCATGCCGACGCCGCGCGGCCTCGATTTCACCGGCTTGCAGATGCGCCTCCATCCTGCGGCCTCCCGTGTAGCGAAGCTCGCCAAGGCGACGCCCGCGGAATTCGTCGCATTCGATTTGCTCGCGGTCGCTGGCAAGAACCTGATGGATACACCACAACAAGAGCGTCGCAAGCAGCTCGAGAAGTTATTCGCGCACATGCGTCGCCCGCTGCACCTCACGCCGATGACCCGCGATCGCGACCTGGCAGTGGACTGGTTGCAGCGTTTCGAAGGCGCGGGACTCGATGGCGTGGTCGCAAAGCCGGCGACGGGCGCGTATCAGCCCGGCAAGCGCGCGATGTTCAAGATCAAGCACGCCCGCACCGCGGACTGCGTGGTTGCGGGATTTCGCTGGCACAAGAGCGGGAAACACGCCGTCGGCTCGCTCCTCCTCGGCCTCTATGACGACGAACGGACGCTGCAACACGTCGGCGTCACGTCGTCATTCACGATGGCCATGCGCAAGCAGCTCGTGAAGGAATTGGCGCCATTGCGGAAGAACGCGTTACAACACCATCCCTGGCGCGAATGGGCGGGGAGAGGGGGAAGGGGGGCCGAGGCGGAGTCGAGCCGCATGCCGGGAGCGCAGAGCCGCTGGAGCGCCGGCAAGGACATGTCGTGGGAGCCGCTGCGCATCGAGCGGGTTGCCGAAGTGAAGTACGACCATCTCCAAGGCGATCGCTTCCGGCATGCGACGGTCTTTCAGCGCTGGCGACCGGACAAGAAGCCCGCCGACTGCCGCTACGATCAGCTCGAAGTCACGGCGGCCTACGAGTTGGAGAAGGTGTTTGCGATCGGCTCCAAACGCTCCTGAGCGGGCCGCAGTTTGGCGGGAACGTGGTGCAGGTTGATTCGAATGCGATACCACGCTGAGGAGCGCCCGCGCATCTGATCCACGAGCACATCCGCTGGCTTGAGGAGTTTTGCGACGCGGGGATGGCGCTTTTTCCATTTCGCCAGTCCGGCCAGCGCTTCCTTCTTATTCTTCCCGCGACTGACCTCGATCAACGGATACTTCTCCGCCCGCGCCCGAGCCTTGGACGGTTGCACGCGCGGCGGCTCGCCCGGCTGCTTGCGATAGTGGGGCGGCCATGGCGCGTCGCCCTGCCCCTCACGCTCCTGCCTCGCCGATAACTCCAGGAGGCTGTCGAGGGAGCCCGGTGTTGCGTCGATATCGGCATGGCGGTCACCGATCTTCGCGAAACGTTTCGGCATCGTCCCGAGCGTGAAGTCTTCCGGATCGGCGCTATCGACCTCGTCCCAGCTCAGTGGCGCCGAAACGCGCGCGTCGGGCGTCGGCCGGACCGAGTACGCCGACGCCACGGTACGATCCTTGGCGTTCTGGTTGTAGTCTACGAAAACGCCTTGGCGCTCTTCTTTCCACCACTTGCTGGTCGCGAGCTCGGGTGCGCGCCGTTCCACTTCCCGAGCCAACGCCAGCGCCGCGCGCCGCACCTCGTCAAAGCCCCACCGCCGCTCGATGCGCACGAAGAGATGCATACCGCGTGAGCCCGACGTCTTCGGCCAGCCGACCAGTTTGCAGTCCTCCAGGACCGCGCGCGCGACCTGCGCGACTATGCGCACCTGCGGCCACTTGATGCCTGGCACCGGATCCAGATCCACGCGCAGCTCATCGGGATGATCGAGATCTTCGGCGCGCACCGGATGCGGATGCAGCTCGAGACAAGCCAGGTTTGCAAGCCAGGCAAGCGACGCGGCATCCCGCGGCACGACCTCATCGGCGCTGCGGCCTGATGGGAACCGCAGCGTCACGACCTCGATCCAGACCGGCCGCGCCTCGGGAGCGCGCTTCTGATAGAATGATTGGCTGCCGATGCCGTTGGGAAACCGGACCAGCATGTTCGGCCGGCCACCAGCCCCTCGCAGCGCGCCTTCCGACACCGCCACGTAATAGTCGACGAGGTCGAGCTTGGTGTACTTCGGCTTTGGAAAGAGAATCTTGTCGGGGTTGGAGATCGTGACCTCGTGCCCGGCGATATTGCGCGTCGTGGATTTTCCGGTCTCGGTCCCCATGGTTGACTCAGACGAATGACTTCGCGTCGGCGAGTGGGAGGCTGAATGCCTCAGCCACGCCCGGATACACAACCTTTCCTTCGACGACGTTCAATCCAAGAAAGAGACTGGCGTCCTGCTTACACGCCTGTTTCCATCCGAGGCGCGCGAGCCTTTTGGCATAGGGCAACGTCGCATTCGTGAGGGCTAACGTAGACGTGCGCGGTACGCCGCCCGGCATGTTCGCCACGGCGTAATGGATGATGCCGTCCACGACGTACGTCGGCTGGTCGTGCGTCGTCGGCTTCGTCGTTTCGATGCAACCGCCTTGATCGACCGCCACGTCGACGATCACCGAGCCCGGCTTCATCAACTTCAGGTCGCCGCGCTTCACGAGCTTCGGCGCCTTGGCGCCGGTGAGCAGCACCGCACCGATGACGACATCGGCCTTCGCGAGCTGTTCGAGCACGTTGTGCCGGTTGGAGTACAAGAGATCGACATTGGCGGCGAGGACATCGGAGAGATACCGCAGCCGGTCGAGCGAAATATCCAGGAGCGTCACGTGGGCGCCGAGGCCGGCGGCCATCTTGGCGGCGTTCGTGCCGACCACCCCGCCGCCCAGGATGACCACTTCGGCGGGCAGCACGCCCGGGACGCCGCCCAGCAGAATGCCACTCCCACCGAACGCCTTCTCGAGGTATTTCGCGCCTTCCTGCACGGCCATGCGACCCGCCACCTCACTCATCGGCGTGAGCAGGGGAAGCTCTTTCGTCGGTAGCTCCACCGTTTCGTACGCGATCGCAATGGAGCCGGATTTGATGATGGCCTTCGTGAGTGCTTCGGACGCCGCAAAATGGAAATACGTGAAGACGACCTGCCCGTTGCGAATCCGCGACCACTCGGACTCGATGGGTTCCTTCACCTTCATCACCATCTCGGCCTTCGCCCAAACCGCCTCGGCTGAGGGCGCGATCTCCGCACCCGCCGCACGATACGCGTCGTCCCCGAATCCTGAACCCAGGCCGGCGCCTTGCTCCACGAGCACCGCGTGGCCGTCGCTCGCGAGCGACTCCGCGCCCGCAGGTACGAGCGCGACGCGATTCTCCGCAGTCTTGATTTCCTTCGGGACGCCGACGATCACGTTACCGTTCCTCCACCTGCCCCGTTGGGTCCGAGCGAGACAATTGTCTGTCGCTCCGGTGCGAAGAATTCAGCCGCCAGCTCGGACACTTCGTCCGCCGTCAACGCCGCGACGGTCTGCAGGACCTCATCGAGACTGCGGTACGGCTCGTTATAGACCGCCGAGCCGGCCAAACGATACATCCGGGACGTGGGACTCTCCAGCGAGAGCATCAACTGGCCCAACGTCTGCTGCTTCGCGTCTTCCAGCGCATCACCGCGCAGCCCTTCCCGCGCGAGCCGCGCAAACTCGTCGCGAATTGCGGCCGTCGCTTTCTCCGCCCGCGCGGGCTGGGTGCCGACGTACACGCCGGCCATCCCCACCGCCCGGTAGAACGACGTGAAGCTGTAGATCGCGTAGGCGAGTCCCAACTCTTCCCGAATACGTTGGAACAGACGGCTCGACATGCCGCCGCCGAAGACGTTCGACAGCACGAGCATCGAATACTTGCGGCGATCGGCGTAGGGAATCGTGTCGGTGGCGAACACGATGTGCGTCTGGGCGGTGTCCTTCTGCGTCGACCGTGTCACCCCGCGCACGGCGGGCGGCACGGGGGGTACGGGCGCAGCCACGAGCGCAGTCCCGTTGCCATCGCCGTCAAACCACCCCTGTCGCTCGACTTCGGCGAGGAGCGCCTCGTGCGTGAGGTTGCCCGCGGCGGCGATGATGCAGTTCCCCGGAAAGTACGCCCGGCGGTGCAAGTTCTTGAGGTCGTCGGCGGAGAGCGCGCTGACCGTTTCCTTCGTGCCCAGAATCTGGAATCCGTAAGGATGGGTCGGCCACAGCGTCTCGTAGGCGAGATCGAAGACTTCGTCGTCCGGCGTATCCGCGACGGTGCTGATCTCCTCGAGGACGACCTGGCGCTCGAGCGAGAGGTCCTGGTCGCGCAGCGTGGGCCGGCGCACCATGTCGGTGATGACGTCGAGTGCCCGCGCCAGATCGCTGTCGAGCACACGTGCGTGATAGGCCGTGGAGTCGCGTGAGGTGTAGGCGTCGAGCGATCCACCGCGGGATTCGAGGGCGAGCGCGATCTGCTGCGCGGTACGTCGTTCGGTGCCCTTGAACACCATGTGCTCGAGCAGATGCGACACGCCCATCTTGGGGCGGGGCTCGTGCGCGCTGGCGGTCCGCACCCAGACGCCGATGGCCGCGGACCGAACGCTCGGCACCCGCTCGCTGAGCACCGTGATGCCGTTCGGCGCGGCGGTCCGATGTATTTCCCGGTCCAGGCGGACCGTATCTAGCGTGGGGGCCACGGGGGCCACGCTAGTTCTTCTCTAGTAGAGCCTTCCGGGACAACCGCATGCGACCGCGCTCATCGACCTCGAGCAGCTTCACCTTGAGATGGTCGCCCTTCTTGACCACGTCTTCCGTCTTTTCCGTGCGGCCATGCTGCAGCTCCGAGATGTGCAGCAATCCTTCGACGCCGGGAATGATCTCGACGAAGGCCCCGAACGCCGTCGTGCTCTTTACGACGCCTTCGTACACCTTCCCCACTTCCGGCTCCTGCACGATGCCCGACACCATGTCGCGCGCGCGTTCGGCGGCCTCGCCCACGCCGGCGATCGTGACCAGGCCCGAATCGTCAACATTGATCTCGGCGCCCGTCTGCTCCTGAATGCCGCGGATCGTCTTGCCTTTCGGTCCGATGAGATCCCCGATTTTGTCCGGACGGATCTGGATGGTGATGATGCGCGGCGCGTATTTCGAGAGCTGCGAGCGTGGATGCGGCATCGCCTGCTGCATGATGTCGAGAATGTGCACCCGCGCCTTGCGGGCCTTCTCGAGCGCCTGGCTAATGACGGCGAAGTCGAGGCGCTCGACCTTGATGTCCATCTGAATCGATGTCACGCCGTCGCGTGTCCCCGCGACCTTGAAGTCCATGTCGCCGAGGTGATCCTCCGTGCCTAAGATGTCGGTGAGGATTGCCGTACGGCCGCCTTGCGTGATCAACCCCATCGCGACCCCGGCGCAGGCCGACTTGACCGGTACGCCGGCGTCCATCAACGCGAGCGAGCCGCTGCACACGCTGGCCATCGACGACGATCC
>WNFE01004550.1_pt1 | contig 12682 bp, 11 predicted proteins | sample 5400451 | NCBI WGS metagenome assembly WNFE01 (sample SAMN13153344, study PRJNA577476) | soil metagenome | isolation source: 200 cm saprolite under Douglas fir tree site 2 hole 2 | place: USA:California | collected 2015-04-18
TGAGGAGATCGAGCTTGGGAACGGGGCCGGCGGTGGCTTTCGTCGTCAGGCTGACCGGGACCCCGAAGCCGGCCACGAGGTCCACCTCAGGCAACGCCGCAACCAGCTCCTCGCCATAGCGCTCGGCCATGCACCCGGTCACCACCAGCCGGCTGTCCGGCCGGCGGGCGTCGGACAGGGTCAGCACCGTCTCGATCGACTCCTCCCGGGCCGCCTCGATGAAGGCGCAGGTGTTGACCACCACCAGGTCGGCCTGATCGGGGCCGTCAGCTGCGACGAGCCCATCGGACTGCAACGTGCCGATGAGCTTGTCGGAATCGACCTGGTTTTTGGGGCAGCCGAGCGTCTCGACCCAGTACCGCCTGGGCATGGCGTCCTAGCCTAGTCCGCTGGCGGTCAGAGAACGTCAACGGGCATTAGATCGTATGAAATACGATGAGACGCTACGGGTGGGTCACCTCCACGACGGTGTGGATACCGCCCCGGACCAGCCAGTCCGTCCGCACCGTGACCCGGCGGGGGGCGAGCGCCTTCACCAGGTCGTTGAGCATCCGGTTGGTTACGTCCTCGTGGAAGGCGCCCTCCTGGCGGTAGCTCCACAGGTAGAGCTTCAGCGATTTCAGTTCCACGATCGACCGGTCGGGTACGTAGCTGATCGTGACCGTGGCGAAGTCGGGCTGGCCCGTCATCGGGCAGATGCAGGTGAATTCGGGTGTCTCGCACCGAACCTCGTAATCCCGGTCCGGATGGGGGTTAGGTAGCGGGGTTAGCTCTCGTGATGGCTGGCTCGGCACTGTTCTAACACGAAAAATAAGAAAATGGGACGAAAGTCCTACTTCTTGGCGCCGAGCATCCGGTTCATCTTGGTGCCGCACACCGGGCAGGTCCCCTGGGCGGCCCGCCGACCGTTGGCCAGCTCGACCTCCACGCCCTCAAATTGCCGCTTAGCACGGCATTTTACGCAGTAACCTTCATGGGTAGCCATTAGTGTGGCTCCTTCGCCGGGGGCCGGTCGGCCCCTCTCGAAGATCGAGGGTACGGCGCCTGGGCCTCCCAGCGGGCGCATCGGTGACACCCGTCATATGAGATCGCTGGCATAGAATGAGGTTCCCTGGTGTTGCACCAAGGCCAACAAAAGTATCGACTAGACACCCCATCGACTAGAGACCCTATTGACTAGAGACGTAGTGACAAGGAGAGCGGTTGCCCAGGACTCGTGAACAGCGCGAGCAGGACCTAGTCCGGCTGTACCTCGATGAGGTCGGGCGGTACCCGTTGCTGACCAAGGCCGATGAGGCCAGGCTCGGACAACTGGTGCAGGCCGGCCAGGAGGCCACGGCCGAGCTGGACAGCGACGCCAAGCTGACGCCGGCCCGCCGGCGCCAACTGCGGCGCGCCGTTCGCGCCGGAGAAGAGGCAGCCGAACAGTTCGTCAAGGCCAACCTTCGACTGGTTGTATCGGTTGCCAGCAAATATCAGTGGTCCGGTCTGCCCCTGCTCGACCTCGTGCAGGAGGGCAACCTGGGCCTCATCCACGCGGTCGAGAAGTTCGACTGGCGGAAGGGCTTCAAGTTTTCGACCTACGCCACGTGGTGGATCCGCCAGGCCATCGGCCGGGCCATCGACAACACCGGCCGGACCATCCGGCTTCCGGGTCACGTGGGCGATCAGATCCGCAAGGTGAAGCGGACCCAGACCGGGCTCGAGGCCCGGCTCGGACGGGCCCCCACGGACGCCGAACTGGCGGCCGAGGTCGGCCTGACCGAGCAGATGGTGTCCGAGCTGCTGCGGTACGACGACGAGCCGATCAGCCTCGCCGGCAAGGTGGGCGAGGGTGAGGACACGGAGTTGGGAGACCTGGTGGCGGACCGGTCGTCGCCCAGCCCCTTCGACGAAGCGGCCGAGCGCATGCTGCCCGAGGAGCTCGAGCGGCTGCTCAGCTCGCTGGCGGACAACGAGCGCAAGGTCCTGTGGCTTCGCTACGGCCTCGACCGCGGCGAGCCTCGCACCCTCGATGAGGTCGGCGAGGTCCTCGAACTGTCGGGCGAGCGGATCCGCAAGATCGAGCGCAACGCCCTGCGCAAGCTTCGGGCCGATCTGGTCGGCACCGACGCCCACGCCCTGCTCGCCAGCTAACGCTTAGCGCTCGACCTCCACGCCCTGGTGGTCGGCCGCCAGCTGTAGGACCTGACCTGGCACGGCCGCCTCGGCTAGCAGGCCGGCGCCGGCCTCGGCCACGCCGGCTGAGGCCCCCACCGTGCAGATGGCAAGCAGGCTCGGCCCCGCCCCGGACCAACACGAGGCCAGCGCGCCTGCCTCCACCAGCTGCGAGAGGAGCAGCGGGGCCTCCGGGAAGAGCGGCGTCCGGTACGGCTGATGGAGCCGGTCCTCCGTGGCAGCTGGCGTCAGCCGGCGATGGTCCGCCAGGCCGGCGATCACCTGTCCTAACCGGCTCAGGGCCACGGGGTGGCCGTCCACTATCGCGGCGGCGACCAGGCCACCCAGAGCCGAGGCGGCCGCATTCTCGGGGTGGCCGTCGTAGCGGGCGCCGACGGCGAGGGCGTCGGCTGTTTGGCCCGCCGTGGCCGCGGCGGTGGCGACGGCCAGGGCCGCCGACGAGCCCAGACCGCGGCCCACGGGGATCTCCGAGCGGATGGTGATCGCCAGCCGGTCGTGGCCGGCGATTTCGGTTGCGACGCGAACGGCCAGGTGAGAGCGGTTGACCGGGATGCCCTCGCCCTCGCCCTCGCTGTGGACCGAGAGCTGATCGGCCGGTTCGACCGTGACCTCGACGTACAGGCCGAGGGCCACGGCGAGGGCGTCGAAGCCCGGGCCGAGGTTGGCGGACGAGGCAGGGGCACGGGCTCGCATGTTGGGGCGAGGCTAGGCGGCGAACAGGGATGAATTTGCGGTTCTGTGGTTCGAATCCGCTCTCAGCTCACGACTTTGCACATAAAGACAGGAAATCACACCTGTTCGGGCCAAAATGGGGCTAGTCGGCCCTCTCCTCGAGCTCGTCCAGCGTCATCAGCACGGCCCTGGCCTTGGAGCCCTCGGACGGCCCCACCACGCCACGCTGCTCGAGCAGGTCCATGAGCCGCCCGGCCCGGGCGAAACCCACCCGCAGTTTGCGCTGCAGCATCGACGTGGAACCCAGCTGCGACCGCACGACGAGGTCCATGGCCGCCTCCAGGAGCTCGTCGTCGTCACTTCCCCCAGCGCCAGACGGTCCGCCGCCTGCCGGAGCGCTGTCGTCGCCTTCGACCCCATCCACGTACTGCGGCTCGGACTGGCGGCGCCAGTACGCCACCACCTTGCGGATTTCTTCCTCCGTCACCCACGACCCCTGGATGCGGCGGGGAACGCTGGAGCTGGCACCCAGCAGCAACATGTCGCCTTGCCCAATCAGCCGCTCCGCCCCCGGCTGGTCCAGGATCACCCGGCTATCGGCCAGCGAGGAGACGGCAAAAGCCAGCCGGGACGGGATGTTGGCTTTGATCACACCGGTGATCACGTCGACAGACGGTCGCTGGGTCGCGATCACGAGGTGGATGCCGACGGCCCGGGCCATCTGGGCGATCCGGCAGATCGAGTCCTCGACGTCCCGAGCCGCAACCATCATGAGGTCGTTGAGCTCGTCGACCACGACGAGGATCAGCGGCAGCCGGGTGTACTCGCGGGCCGCGTCGTCGAAGACCGGGCTCTTTTCGGAGTTGAGATCGCCGCGGTCGTAAGCGGCGTTGTAGCCCGTGATGTCGCGAACGCCAACCTCAGAGAGCAGGTCGTACCGGCGCTCCATTTCGTGGACAGCCCACGAGAGGGCGTTGGCGGCTCGCTTCGGGTTGACGACCACCTGTGTCAGCAGGTGAGGCAACCCGTTGTACTGACCCAGCTCGACCCGCTTCGGGTCGACCAGGATCAGCCGCACCTGGTCGGGTGTCGACCGGACAAGGACCGACGTCACGATCGAGTTGATGCACGACGACTTGCCCGAGCCGGTCGCGCCCGCGATGAGCAGGTGGGGCATCTCGGCCAGGTTCACCAGGATGGGGCGACCCGAAATGTCGCGGCCCATGGCGACTTCGAGCGGATGGGAAGCGCTCAGGGCTTCGCTTGAGCCCAGGATGTCGCCCAGCGTGACCAGCTCTCGACGCTTGTTGGGCACTTCGACACCGATCGCCGACCGGCCCGGGATCGGCGCCAGGATCCTGATGTCCGGCGACGCCATAGCGTAGGCGATGTCCTTGTGCAAGCTCGTGACCTTGGCGACCTTGACGCCGGGGCCGAGTTCGAGTTCGTAGCGAGTTACGGTCGGGCCGACGGTCATGCCGACCAGGCGGGTCTCCACGCCGTGGTTGGCGAGCGAGTCTTCCAGGGTTCGGCCTGTGCCTTCGATCAAGCGCTTGTCTATTTCGGCCGCCTTGGCCCGCTTCAGCAGGGCGAGGGGTGGCAACCGCCAGGCGGTCTGGCGAGTAGCGGTGCCGAGGGTGATGGACACCTCGTCGGGATCCGCCGGAGCCGCATCGGCTGAGGCGGCCGGCTCCTCGACATCCTCTTCCTCTTCCTCGTCGTCCTCTTCCTCGTCGTCGTACTCGTACTCTTCCTCGTCCTCATCAGCGTCCAGCTCGATCGCTTCTTCTACTTCCTCGTCCTCGGCCGTGCCGGCCGCCGCCTTCCCTCTCGAATCGGTGTCCTGGTCGTACACCACCATGGCCGCGGTCGGATGGCGCTCCGCCGCGGCCTCCCGGTCGCGGCGCTGGCCGATGGTGGTGAGCCACTGCATCCCGGACCGCAACCACTCGCCGATGACGCGGGCCGCCGAAACCAGATGATCGGTGATCTGACGGGCCGGCGTGCCGGTGAGGATCAGCAACGCCAGGCTCAGCACCGTCAGGAGCACGATCCCTGCACCCCAGGGTGCGAGGAGGGCCCGAAGCGGTGTCCCGATCGCGGCACCGAACAGGCCACCTGCGCCGGCCAGACGGTCGAGCCGCTGCGAGCTCGCCTGCCAGTGCGCCGGCCCCCAGGCCAGATGCAGGAGGCCGGTGAGGCCGACCATGAGGAAGCCGCAGCCCACCGCGATCCGGCCTGGCTCCTGCCGGAGCCGACCCCCGACGAGGGTGGCGCCGACCAGGGCGAGCATGGGCGGGACCAGCAGGCGGCCCCATCCGAGAATGTCGCCCGTCCCCTCCCGCGCCGCCTGACCGGCGGGCCCGGCCAGGTCGAGATAGATGGCCGATGCCGCCAGGATGGCGAGGGCGAGAAAGATCACCCCCCAGACGTCATCGGCCTGCCGGCCCAGCACCTCGGCCAGGCCATCCTTCATGCCGGCCAGGGTCTGCAGCCACGACCCGGCCCGGGTGCGTGTCCGTCGTGACCGGCGCCTGCGCCGGCGTGTCCTCGTTCCAGTAGCCACAGCAACCACAAAGGTAACATCGGCCACACCAGTGGCAACGGGATTGGCCGAGAAAGAGTCCGGCTGAGTCGGGCTCAGACCTCCATGACGATCGGCACGATCATCGGACGCCGGCGGGTCCGGTCGTTGACAAACCGGCCCAGGGCGGACCGGGCGTGCCGTTTGAGCGTCTCGTAGTCGGTCGCACCGCTGTCGGCAGCCTCTTCCAGGCTGGCCAACACCGCGGCCCGGGCCTCATCGAGCAGTTCCTCCGCTTCCGGCGCGTAGACCCAACCGCGGGTGATGATCTCGGGTCCGGTGAGAACCTCGCCGGATTTGGCGTCGACGGTGACGACGACCACGACGACACCCTCCTCGGCGAGGACGCGGCGGTCCCGCAGCACTCCCCTGCCGACGTCGCCGACGATCCCATCCACGTAGAGGTATCCGGCGGGCACCTCGCCGGCGAAGTCGATGCTGTCATCGTTGATCTGGATGACGTCACCGTCCTCGGCCAGGAAGATGTTCTCTTCCGAGACACCGACCTCGGCGGCCAGTCTGGCGTGATGGACCAGATGGCGGAACTCTCCGTGCACCGGGATGAACGCCTCGGGCTGGGTGAGCGAGAGCAACGTCTTCAGTTCCTCGCGTTTGGCGTGGCCGCTGACGTGAACCTGGGCGAGACCGGAGTGGATCACTTCGGCGCCAAGACGGTGGAGGCCGTCGATGACCTTGCCGACGTTGGCTTCGTTGCCGGGGATGGCGTGCGACGAAAGTATGACCAGATCGCCGTCACTGACAGTGACCCACTTGTGCTCGCCCGCGGCCATGAGCGCGAGGGCGCTCATCGGCTCGCCCTGGGAACCGGTCGAGACGATGCACAACCGATCGGGTGGCACGTCGCCGATCTTCTCGATGTCCATCAGCGTGCCGTCTGGGATGTGGAGCAGTCCCATGGAGCGAGCGAGGGCGACGTTCTTTCCCATCGACCGGCCCACCGTTGCGATGATCCGGTCGTGGGCTACGGCCGCGTCGGCGATCTGCTGGACCCGGTGGATGTGGCTGGCAAAGCAGGTGACGATCACCCGCCGGTCCGGGTAAGCGACGAAAAGATCGTGCAGCACCCGACCGACGGCACGCTCACTCAGGGTGTGGCCGGCTTCCTCGGCGTTGGTGGAGTCCGACAGCAGCAGGCGGATGCCGTCCTCGTCGGCGATGGCGCCGATGCGGGCCAGATCGGTCGCACGGCCATCGACGGGAGTGAGGTCCAGCTTGAAGTCGCCCGAGTGAAGGATCACACCCTGCGGGGTGTGAAACGCGGTCGCGAACCCGTGGGGCACCGAATGGGTGACGGGAATGAACTCGACATCGAATGGCCCTATGCGCCGGCGCTCGCCATCGTGCACGGGAAACATCTGGGTCCGGCCCAGCAGGCCTTCCTCTTCGATCCGGTTGCGAGCCAGCCCGAGCGTAAGCGGTGAGCCATAGATGGCGAGCTCCATGTGTCGGAGCAAGAAGCTGAGCCCGCCGACGTGGTCCTCGTGTCCGTGGGTCAGGATGCAGCCTTCGACACGGTCGGCGTTGTCCATAAGGTACGAGAAGTCGGGCAGCACCAGGTCGACGCCGGGCATCTCGATGTCGGGAAACATGAGCCCGCAATCGAGGATGATGATCCGCCCCTCTACTTCTACGCATGCGCAGTTCCGGCCGATCTCTCCCACACCGCCTAGAAAGACCAGCCGGACAGGCTCAGCCAAGACGGGAGGCCCCGCCCGCCCCGCGCAGGCGGCTAAGCACCTGGCGGGCCCGGTCATCCAACCCGTCCGGCGCGGGGCCGAGCGGTAGACGGCATTGACCGCCGGGCAGTCCTAACACGCGGAGCATGGTCTTGGTCGGGATGGGGTTTGGCGCAAGCTCACTCGATTCGAACTGGTAGGACTCAAGCAGTCGCCCGTTGATGTGCCGGGCGAGATCCACGTCACCTTTGAAGTAGGCGCTGATCATCTCGTTCATTTCTTCGCCGGCCCAGTGGGCGGCCACGCTGATCACGCCGACCTCGCCAACGGCCAGCAACGGTAACGTCAACGAGTCGTCGCCGCTGTAGACCTCGAACCCGTCCGGCGCGTCGGCGATAAGCCGGGCCGATCCGGCCGGATCAGCCGAGGCGTCCTTCACGCCAACGATGGTCGGCACCTCTCGGGCCAGCGTCACGAGCGTGTCGTGGGCAACCTTGCGGCCGGTCCGGATCGGGATGTCATAGATCAGGACGGGAAGGTTGCTGGCCGACGCGACAGCCCGGAAATGGGCGGCCAAGCCAGCCTGGGGCGGCCGGTTGTAGTACGGCGTCACCGCGAGGATGCCCGCCACGCCGGCCTCGGCGGCGACCTTGGTGAGCGCTACGGAATGCGCAGTGTCGGCGGTACCGGAACCTGCGATGACGGGAATCGTCACCGCTCCGGCCACGGCCTGCCACAGGTCCCGCTTTTCAGTGTCGGAGAGGACAGGGCTCTCGCCGGTGGTGCCGGCGACGACGAGGCCGTCGGAACCGTGGTCAGCCAGCCAGCGGGCCAGCGTCACGGCGCCGTCGAGATCGAGGTGGCCGTCCTCGTCAAACGGGGTCGCCATGGCAGTGAGCACTGATCCAAAGCGACCAGGGCCGAAGCGCCCGGGATGTGCCATCACGCGTCCGCCGCGGTCCGAGCCAGTTTGAGGCCCATTAGGAGGTCCTCGTGCAGCTCCATCCAGATGTCGTGGTAGCTGTTGGCCAGCGGCCTGGTGAAGCCGTCACGGTCGCCCGACTCGACGCGGGAGAGCGCGCTGGTGAGGCGGGGGTGGTACAAGCCCATCCGGCCCAAGCTGGCAGCCAGCGCGGTACAGATCGGCTCCGCCTCTCCGTGAACCTGGCCCAGCGCGCCGATCACGGCTTTGTCGTAGCCAGGATCGTCATGTGTGTTGGGCGCCTGGCTGCCGCCAACGGTCCGGATCTGCCAGTCGGTACAAATCTGCTTGAAGCGACCGTTCAGCTTCACGAAATCGGGATAGGTGGAGGCGAGCAGCTCGCGGCACCCGGCCGAATCGAGGTCGGCATCGAGAAGCTCCTGATGGCGGATCCGTCCGTCGCCGGTGAGCGACCACCCGGAGACACGGCCCTCCCGGCGTTGGGCCTCGCCCGCCGAGCGAGCCGACGCCAGGTGGCCGTCGACCTCGTCCGCAGCCAGGCTCGTCACCTCGGCGACGAGCTCGTTTTCGGCGAAACCCTTGAGTTTGAGCGCGTGGAGAACCAAGAAGTAGGGGTCAGAACGATGGACCATCCCCGGAGAGCCTACCGGGCGCCAGGGATCGCGAGCTGACTTAGATGGCGTGGTCGAGCTGCATCCGGTCGTACTCGGCGCCGGTGTCTTCCCAGTCCTCGAACTCCAGCACGCCGAGCTCGCCGAACTTCCGGCGTAACCACGCATCGCCCGCGTCCAGAAGCCCGAGCTTCTTCAAGTTGGGAACGATTTTTGAGAACAGCACCCGGCGGAACTCCACCTGCACCGGAGAGTCGAGCATGAGCTGGCAACACTCCTTCACCGGTAGCCCGCCCCATTCCCAAACCTCTTGCCCGAGAAAACGATCCCGCATGCGCAACGCTGCCTCGTAGCAGAACTCTTGTCGCTCGCGGACCTCTGCGGCCGAGAGGTCGGCATAGGCCTCCTTGAGCGACAGCACCCCGAACGCCACGTGGCGGGCCTCGTCCGCCATGACGTAGCGCGTGATCTGCTTCAGCAGCGGGTCGATCGAGTAGGTGTACTGGAAGCCGAATGCGGCGAGGGCGAGTCCTTCGATCATGATCTGCATGCCGAGGTACGTCATGTCCCAGCGGGGGTCGGCCACGACGTCGTCGAGCAGGCTCCGCAGATGGATGTTGATGGGGAACTCCTGGCCCAGTTTCTCAGTCAGGTACTTGCCGTACACCTCGACGTGGCGGGCCTCGTCCATGACCTGGGTCGCGGCGTAGTACTTGGCGTCAATCCACGGCACGGTCTCGACGATCTGCGCGGTGCAGATGAGCGCGCCCTGCTCGCCGTGCATGAACTGGCTGAGGACCCAGGCCTGCTGGGCCGCACCGAGGTCGTACCACTCCTCGTCGGACAGCTTTTCGAGCACCGTTCCGGCCCGGTCAATACTGAGTGTCGTCATGAGCGGGTTGGTGGGATCGCGGGCTATCTTGGCCGGGTCGACGTCGATGTCCCAGTTGATGTCGACGGACACGTTCCACATCGACGTCTTGGCCTTTTCGTACAGCTTGCCGAGGTGTGGCCGCGACCGCTCGTAGTCCCACGTGAAGCAGACCTCCGGCGCCGACCTGACGGTGTGGATCGCCTCCTGTGCCTCAGCGGTCGTGACCGTCCGCGACAGCTCGTCCACGGTGCCCGAGTGGATCTCCATTTGATGACCCCCCTTTGGTTGGCCGGCTATGCCGCGGATGTAGCTCCGTTAGCAAGCTGGAACATGTCGTATTCCTCGCCGGTGTCAGCCCAGTCCTCGAACTGGATGACGCCGAGCTCTTCGAACCTCTTTCGGAGCCAGCCCGGTTGCCCTGGTTTGGCTCCCGCATCCAGCAGGCCGAGCTTCTTCAGGTTCGGCACGATCTTGGAGAAGAGCATTTGCTGGAAGACAAGGCGTTCGGGCGATTGCGCAACCAGGCTGAGCACTTCCTTCACCGGCAGGCCCATCCGGTCAAAGACCTCTTGCTGGAGGAAGCGGTCCCGCATGCGGGTGGCGGCTTCGAAGGCGAACTCCTGGCGGTCCTTCAGCTCGGCCGTCGAGAGCTGCTGGTAGTAGTCCTGCAGCGACAGCACGCCGAACGCGACGTGGCGTGCTTCGTCGGACATGACGTACTTGAGCAACTGCTTCAGCAGCGGCTCGGTCGTCAGCTGGTGGATAAAGCCGAACGCGGCCAGGGCCAAACCCTCAACCATGATCTGCATGCCCAGGTATGTCATGTCCCAGCGGCTGTCGGCGATGATGTCGTCGAGCAGCAACCGCAGATGGGCATTGATCGGGTAATGCCCGGAGAGCTTCGTGTCGAGATACTTCGCGAAGACCTCGACATGGCGGGCTTCATCCATGACCTGGGTGGCGGCGTAGTACTTGGCGTCGATCCACGGCACCGTCTCGACGATCCGCGCCGTGCAGATCAGCGCACCCTGCTCGCCGTGCATGAACTGGGAGAGCGTCCAGTTTTGGCTCTCGCAGCCGAAGTTGATCCAGTCCTGATCACTCCACTTCGCAAAAGGGGTCCCGGAGACGTCCACACCGCCGGTGAGGCTGCCGGACATGCCGATGGCGTTGGCGACCACGACTTGTTCCTGATCGACCGGCGTGTCCCACGGAAGGTCAGTCTCCCCGTTCCACATCGCCGTCTTGGCCTTCTCGTAGAGCCGGTTGAGCTTGGGCCGGGCGCCCTTGGCGTAGTCCCACGTGAAGATGGTGTCGTAGTTGGCCTTCACCTCGTGGGCGATGGCATCGACCTCAGTGTTGGTGATGGAAAGAATGGCCTCGAGGTCGTTGATGTCGGTGCGACCGATCAGCTCTTCGTTGGTGCTCATTGGGAAAAGGTCCCCCTCTCGTCTCGCGTCGTTGTGGTCAATGGGATCAGGCCGGGCATGAGGAACGTGTTGACGAGGCGCCTCACCGAGACGTCATCGGTGAGGTCGACCTCCGGGCTCGGGCAGTTGCAAAACGACAGCACGATCCGCCCCGCCCACTCGGCTGCCCGCCGGGCGTCCTCGGCGTTGAGCCAGCGGGTCAGGTAGGGAGCGGCGAAGTCGGCCACGTAAGCCAGGACGTCACCGGCTCTGGTGAACGCGAGGTGAGGGACGATCGTCTCCGGCTCGTAGGCAAACAGGAACTGCAGGGCCTGGTGGGCGTGGATGCGGTGGCCCGCTTCGGTGATGCCGACGACGAGGCTGTCTTCGAGCGAGTTTGCTGCTTCGAGGCGCTGAGCGAGGGCGGCGAAAAAGCGTTCCACCTCGGTCCGGGCGACCGTCTCGATGAGCGAGTCCTTGCCGCCCGGGAAGAGGCGGTAGATGGTGGCCCGGCTACAGCCGGCTTCACGGGCGACGTCGTCCAGCGTGGTCTTGGCAGTCCCCCAGCGGCCGATGCACCGCAGGCCGGCGTCGATGACCCGCTCCTCCTGGGGGCCTAATGCCCGGGGCGGTGAGCTGGGTCCGGCCAGCGTCCCGACAGCCATATATGAGACGGTAAAGCGGAAAGTGTCTCAACGTCAATACCGTCTCATTGTGTCATCGGTCACGGTTCGAGTCTTTGCGTCCCCGCTACGTCCCATTCTTTGGACCCACGACACGCACTGTCTCGCATTGTGGGACAAATGGGCCTGAACAGGGATGAAATACCAAGCTCATGGCATTTCATGGCTCGGTCATGGCTGTCACGGCCATCGCGACAGGTGTGAATTCGTCAAGTTGTGTTCAAAACCGTCATATATGGCCGGAATTGCACACAAGGTCACGAATTAACACCAGAATGACTGCATCCGCAGCCCACAGTCCACAGTCCACAGTCCGCAGTCCGCAGCCCGCAGTCCGCAGTCCGCAGTCCGAAGCGATCAACCGGCGCCGGCGATCACGCCGGCGAGGAACTCGGTTCGCACCAGGCTGGCCACCTGCGACCGGTCGGTGAGGTCCCAGCGGCCCTGGGTGCCGATGAACGACAGGATCATGCGGGCCAGGTACTCGGAGGCGTACTCGACCGTGACGCCGACTCGGAGCGGCTGTGCCTCGAGGGTCGGGCACAACCACGCCTTGATGATCAGGACGAGACGGTCACTGCCCACCGTGAGGTGCGGGAGCAGCTTTTCGGGCTCGGTTTGCAGCACCTTCTGGAGCACCTCGTGCTCCTCGATCGCCCGGTGGGCAAAAATCAGCGCCTCCACCAGCAGGCTCGGGAAGTCGGGCGCGGCCGAAGTGGCGTCGGCCAGTCGCTGGAGGAACCGAGCTGCCTCCCAGGACACGGTGTCGTCCAAAAGCTGGTCCTTGCCGCCCGGGAAGTAGCGGTACACCGTCGCCCGGGACAGCCGGGCCTCGCGGGCGGCGTCCTCGACCGTCGTCTTGGCGAGCCCGTAGCGGGCCACGCAGGCGTAGGTCGCCTCGAGGATCCGCTCCCGGATGTTGTCGGCCACACTTCCATGATGGCCCCTAGCCGTGCTTCGCCCGACGATCCAGGCATGATTCCGCGAGCTGAAACTGACCGGTCCGGTCACTTTGGGCTCGCGGAATACCG
>WNFE01002889.1_pt1 | contig 12681 bp, 9 predicted proteins | sample 5400451 | NCBI WGS metagenome assembly WNFE01 (sample SAMN13153344, study PRJNA577476) | soil metagenome | isolation source: 200 cm saprolite under Douglas fir tree site 2 hole 2 | place: USA:California | collected 2015-04-18
TTATACCGGCCCGAAGCAGAGCGGCAGAAAGACGCACAGCGCGACCCCATTACGCGCATGCAGATGTTCCTTATCCGGGAAAATATTCTGGACGAAAACAACATCAACAAGCTGGAAAAACAAGTCGACGAGGAAATTCAAGAGGCCACCGACCGCGCCCTGGCGGCAACACTGCCGGCCAGCGGCTCATGGAAAAATTTTATCTATTCGCCCTATATTGATCCGGCTGCTTCTTCTTTTGCCACCGAACCCGTGCGCGAAGGTCCGGAAAAAACCATGGCCGATCTCATTAACCTTTGCCTGCGCGATGAGTTGCGGCGCGATCCGCGCGTCGTGGTTTTTGGAGAAGATGTCGCCGATTGCAGCCGCGAAGAATACCTCAAGCAAAAACAGGTGAAGGGCAAGGGAGGCGTCTTCAAGCTTACCGCCGGCCTGCAGCGCGAGTTTGGCTCCGAGCGGATCTTCAACTCACCACTGGCTGAGGCCAACATCGTTGGCCGCGCCACCGGCATGGCTACCCGCGGAATCAAACCTGTAGCCGAGATACAGTTCTTTGATTACATCTGGCCTGCGATGCACCAGCTCCACAATGAGCTTCCCGTAATCCGCTGGCGCTCGAACAATAATTTTTCCTGCCCCATCGTGTTGCGCGTGGCCATTGGCGGTTATTTGACCGGGGGCGCGATCTATCATTCGCAGAGCGGTGAGAGCATCTTCACGCACATCCCTGGACTGCGGGTCTGCTTCCCCTCGAATGCACTTGATGCTAACGGGCTTCTGCGCACGGCCATTCGCTGCGACGATCCGGTGCTGTTCCTGGAACACAAGCGACTCTACCGCGAACCCTTCGGACGCGCACCGTATCCGGGGCCGGATTTTATGGTCCCCTTCGGACGGGCACGCATCTGGAAAGAAGGCCGCGACCTCAGCCTCATTACCTACGGCGCGGTTGTGCCCCGCGCGCTGCAAGCAGCACAGCGCCTGGAACGCGAGCAGGGCGTGAGCGTCGAGATCGTTGACTTGCGCACGCTGTCTCCGTATGACTGGGAGGCGATTGTCAGAACGGTGCGCAAGACCAGCAAAGTGATCGTAGCCCACGAAGATATGCTCAGCTTCGGCTACGGCGCAGAAATTGCCGCGCGCATTGCCGATGAGCTCTTTGACGACCTGGATGCGCCCGTCCGGCGTGTGGCCGCCCACGATAGCTTCGTTGCTTATCAACCGGCGCTGGAAGATGAAATCCTGCCCCAGGCAGAGGATCTCTATAAGGCGATGGAAGAGCTGGCGAAATACTAAAAGCACTCAGCAGTCAGCACTCAGCATTCAGCCGAGATGGCCATCAAAATTGAGTATCGCTATGACTCCGGCGACGTTGATGAGGCCCTTCGCGCGGTGCGTTCGCGTGCGTGGAAGAAAGCGCGGGTCAGGTTTCTTTTCATAACGGCGCTGCTTTTTCTCTGTTTTGCCGTTTTTCTTTGGCTGGATCCGCTCAGTCAGGCCCTGTTTCTGTTGTTCGGAGTTTACCTGGGAGTGATGGCCGTGATGCTTTCAGCCTGGCTGCGGGCGAAGAGGATGAGCAAAGGAATCTGGAAGGCCTATCCTGTTATGCAGTACAAGTTCACGGCTGAAATTGAGCCTGAATGCATTAAGACCAACTGCGATATCGCTTCGAGTGTGCGGCGGTGGGAGAGTTTTACCGGATACTTCGAGAGCGCCAACCTGTTCCACATTCAGGAAGGCTCACGGGTCCTTTGGATTCCCAAGCGGGCTTTTGCCGGCGAAGCTGAAATCAATCAGATGAGGGAATTGTTGCGGTCGAAGCTGAGTCAGACACCGGCATAGCATCTGCGCTAGCCAATTTGGTGTTCAATTCTGATGCCCCGCTTTGCCATTTCCTGCAAAAATTTCTGTGCGGGCACGTCGGTTTCCTGCTTGATGCCGCCATGCTTGGTGATTTCGCCTGATGCCATCATCATCACTACAATTGAAGCCGGCCAGGCGGTGGTGCGCATCATGGCGGTCATTTGGGCGGCGGGATCGTAATAATCCACCAGGCTGTAAGAAGCCACGCTCCCGTTGCGGTGTGCTTCCACGCGCATGATGCAGATGTCAGGCGCGTCGCTGGTAAATTTTTCTACAAAGAGTTTGGCCGTCAGCTCGCGCGGAGCAATTTCATTCTTGCCGATTTTCATCCTGCGGCTTGAGAAAAATCCCAGATCATAGAGCGAGCGAACCATGGCGTAGTGTGAAGGAGTGCGGAGGGTTTTCTCAAAGCACTCGCCCACGCTTCCGGCAAAAGTTTCGGGCAAGGTTGATGTCCCCCCGGAAGTGTGGAAGGCGGTGAGTTTGTCAAAGCCTGCAATATGAAAATCTTCCGGCTCGGTCAGTGGCTCGATTTTTGCGATCTTGCCGCCACGCAGCACCAGGGCGGGCTCCACGTATTCGTTGACCAATCCTTCGACCGAGAAAAGCAGTTGGTAATGAAAAGGCGGTTGAGGATCTTTGGGCAATCCGCCAACATAAATTTTGAGCGCATCGGCTTGGCCTCCGATCTGGCGCATCAGCTCTCCGCCCAGGATGGAAGCCATTCCGGGTGAAAGTCCGCAGTCAGGAGCGATGGCCACACCGCGCTTGTGCGCCTGACGCCCGAGCGCGTATTCCTGGCGGACGACAACATTGTTGCCTCCCAGGTCTGCGAAGTGGCACTTGGTTTCGATGGCGGCTTTGCACAGTCCCAAATTGTAGAAATAGGGAACTGCCGAAAGCACAGCATCGTGGCCGCGCATAAGTTTGGCGGCGGCAGAGTGGCTGGCGGCATCAATCTTGGCAGGGCGAATCTTTTTACCACCGGCCAGTTTGTTCAGCCGCGTGGCTTGCCGTTGCGCGCGTTTGAGATCGCAATCGGTCAGTGTGACCGTCTCAACCAGTGGCGAACGCGCCATATCATAGGCCGCCGCCGAACCCATCATGCCTGCACCGATGACAAGAAGTTTCATGGTCTCCAGATTATCGGAAGAACGAGATTTTCACCATGGATACACCGGAGAAACTGCTTACCGCGGATTTCACGGATCACACGGATTTAAGCAGCAGAATGGTGAGCATGGCAGAATTGTATCCGGTATGCTCTATTGAGGAGATGAAACTATGCGATGGCTTTTGCATTGGTTATTCAGCGCCGTCAGTTTGCTGGTCGTGGCGCATTTTGTCCCGGGATTCTACGTAAAAGGCTTTCTTTATGCGATGCTCGCCGCCGCTATCATCGGGCTGGTGAACGCAACCCTGGGACTGTTTCTCAAGATCATCACCTTCCCGATCACTGTCATCACTTTCGGTTTGTTCCTGATCGTGATTAACGCGTGCATGCTCAAGTTCGCCAGCTTCTTTACGCCGGGTTTCGTGGTGAGCGACTGGTGGGCGGCGTTGTGGGGAAGCTTGATCTTGAGCGTGCTGCATTTTATCTTTCGCCGGCTTACGAGCAATGAAAAGGAGCAGGATTAATCCTGGGTTCCCTGAGTAGAGTAAAAATCCCAGTTGGTCCGATTTAAGCCATATGTGATTCCAATCTCCATCGGAGATCCTTCGCCTACGGCTCAGGATGACACCATTAAAGGATGTCAACAGAGTTAGACAGCTTCTAGTATTTATTTCTTAGGTTGGTATAGGAATGCCCTTGAGAAAAGCTTCAACTGCATTCTTGTACTTCTCGCCGCCAACGATGGCGCAATCCTCGTGACCTGCGCCCTCGATCAACACCAGTTGTTTCGGACCTGTTGCGGTCTGGTGGAGCTGTTCGCTCATGTAAAAGGGGGCGAGTTCATCGCCGGTGCCATGAATGAACAGGATGGGAATTTTAATGGAAGGGACTTTGGAGAGCGAATCGAATTTCTGTGTCAGGAGTAAATGGATGGGAAAGAAGGCGTACACGTGCTGGCGCCGAGACATGTCTTCAATCGAGGTAAACGTGCTCTCCGCGATCAGGCCGCCAGCTTCGGGATGGTGCGAGGCCAGATCAATGGCAATTGCGCCTCCGAGGGAGTGTCCGTAGATGATGATCTGCTCGGGTTTGATCTTTTGCTGGTTCACAAGGTATTGCCATGCGGCTTCGGCATCCTCGTAGACCCTGGCTTCGGAAGGGAAGGGACCGGTGCTGCGGCCGTAACCGCGGTAATCAATAATAAGGACCGATGCTCCAAAGTTGCGCAGACGCACCGCATGTTCAAGATTGCTGGCGATATTTCCGCCATTGCCATGCAGGTAGAGCAGCACACGGTTGGAGGAAGGATTGGGCAGCCACCAGCCGTGCAGCTTTCCGGGTGACGAATTTCCCGAAGAAGCCAAATTTTCCTGCGTCGAAAAGGGAACTGGGACCCAGGCATCCTGAAAGGGAACATGGAACGGCGCGGGAGTGAGGTAGGTAGCGCCGCTGGGGAAAAATATGAAGTGTGTCTGATCAAACCACAAGAAGCCGCAAAGGCCGATGTAAAGAAGCGAAAGACCGATTGCCAGTCCACGAAAAATTCGCTTGAGAGATATTCGCGGAGGTTTTGCGGAAACAGGGGCGGGCGCCGCAGATTGAGTTTCAGATGGAGCGCGCATGAGTTATCCCATACCCAAGTCGGCAGGCGCTTCCAGCGGTGTGCCGCAGACCCGGCAGATTACAGCGGAACAGTCGCCGCAGATCAGCGGATCGGTGACCTCGCATGCGCACGTGGGACAGTACAGCGGAACCGGTTCAGATGCTGATGACATGATGCGATGGGGAAACTGTAGCATAAAAGCCCTAGGGTGCGCGGAAGGGCCTGGCTCCATTGGGCAACCGTTCGGTTCTATAAGAGCAAAAAATTCCAGTTATTGATGACTGCATAACAAATGTCCAAACGCCGGGGCTAAAGCCCAAGATTCTAAGAACCTTACCCCGGCTTAAAAGCCGGGGCTCCCACCGTGCGCCGCAAGCGGCGCTTTTGATTTAGAATCCTGCATTCTGCCCAAGGAACCATCTGTGACTCGACGTCTACCATCGCAACCGCTGCGCATTGCCATAGATACCGGCGGGACCTTTACCGATTGCGTCTGGTTGGAGCAGGGCCGTCTACACTTGCTTAAAGTATTTTCCACGCCGGCCGATCCTTCACTGGCCCTTGCCCAGGCAGTGCGGAAGATTGCCGGCGCGCGGGATTTTATTCTGCTGCATGGCACCACCGTGGGAACCAATGCATTGCTCGAGCGCAAGGGCGCGCGGGTGGCCCTGGTTACGACCAATGGATTCACCGACATCATTGAAATCGGCCGCCAGGCGCGCCCCAAGCTTTATGACTTCTTTTTTGATGCGATTCAGCCCCTGGTTCCATCGGAGTTGCGTTTTGGCGTGGCGGAGCGGACAGATTGCACGGCGAAAATTCTGCAAGCCCCAGATGCCGGCGCGCTGAAGGAACTTGCACGCAACATCGAGAAGAGCAAGGTTGAAGCCATAGCCATCTCACTGTTGTTTTCATTTGCCAATCCGGGCAATGAGCAAGCCATCGCAACTGCTCTTGAACCACTGGGCCTGCCGCTGTCACTCTCCCACAAAATTCTGCCTGAGTTCCGTGAGTACGAACGCGCCAGCACGGTTGTGATGAACGCTTATTTGCAGCCGGTCATGCAGCGCTACCTGCAGCTTATAAGGCAAAGACTGGCGGGTGACAAAACTGCGAGCGAAGCTGGGACCAGCAAGAGGAAAATTTTCGTCATGCAGTCGAGCGGCGGCATCACGGCGCTGGAGTCGGCGGCACGGGAGCCGGTGCGTACGGTGCTCTCCGGACCTGCCGGAGGCGTGATGGGAGCGGCTGCCATGGCGCGACGCAGCCGCTTTGAGCGGATTATCGCGTTTGATATGGGCGGCACTTCGACCGATGTTTCCCTGGTAGACGGCGAGGCGCGACCGGCGACGGAAGGCACGGTTGCCGGGCTTCCGGTCCGGGTTCCCATGCTGGATATCCACACTGTAGGCGCAGGCGGAGGTTCGCTGGCGCGCTTTGATTCCGCCGGAGCGCTGCGGGTGGGGCCGGAGTCCGCTGGGGCCGATCCTGGGCCGATCTGCTACGGACGCGGCGAGTTGCCTACGGTCACCGACGCCAATCTTCTTTTGGGAAGATTGCGTCCCGAGCAGTTTCTGGGTGGAGATTTTTCACTCGACCTCGAGCGCACACGAAAAATTACAGCCGCATGGCTCGGTCAGCAGCGGCAACGACTCACGCTGCAAGCTTTTGCTCAGGGCGTGATTCGAGTAGTGAATGCCAATATGGAGAAGGCGATCCGGGTGGTCTCGATTGAGCGCGGCTATGATACCCGCGAATTCACCCTGGTTGCATTCGGAGGAGCAGGAGGGTTGCACGCTTGTGAACTCGCGGCTTCGCTCGGCATTCCGCGCGTGCTGGTGCCGCCCCTTCCGGGAGCGCTTTCCGCTTTTGGGATTCTGGCCAGCGACGTTGTAAAAGACTACTCCCGTACCGTGTTGTGGAATGTTGTGCGGCCCGAGAGTTCATCTGAACTGAAGAGGCAGTTGCGCGCCGAGTTCGATCAACTGGAAGCGACGGCCCAGCAGGATTTTCAGGCCGAGGAATGGAAAAAAGCAATTCAGCTCAAGCGCAGCGCCGACCTGCGCTACAGAGGCCAGGGATACGAGTTAAATGTGCCGGTGCATGACTTCAACATCGCTCCGTTAACTAAGGCTTTCCACGGTGAGCATCAGCGGCGTTATGGTTACGCTCATCCGGAACGAGAAATTGAAATCGTTACGCTGCGCCTGCGAGGCGTACAACCTGCGCAGTTCAGCGATTTCAAAATCCAGGAACGGGAAGCGGGTGAGGCTGTGGGGAAAAAAGGTGTGCTGCAGCGGGCATCTCTGAAGAAAAACCGCGTCTATCGCGGGCCTGCGATCGTGACCGAATATAGCGCCACCACCTATGTGCCTTCAGGCATGAAGTTTCATGTGGATTCAGTAGGGGCGCTGGTGATTGAAGTTAACTCACCACAGAGGCACAGAGAAGAACGTTAAAGCATTTGGCGCTTAGCAATTGGCATTTAGCCAAAGACTTTCAGCCATCAGCGATTATTCAAGCGGCGTGAGCGCTGCACACTCCTCCGCTGTATATGGTGTATTTCGGTTGGCGATGGCTTCGAATCGGATTACACCGTCAACCGTGGAACAAAAACCTCTTCTGCCCGTCCTATCAGGCTCCATCGGTATCGCGCTGATGACGTATTGCTGATGAGGCTGTTGTTCATCTGCCTGAATCACAAAGCGGTAGCCGCTCTTGGTGCACCATTGGCCGCCGACACAGTTTTGCGCAACAGTGCCCGCGTCGGGGCCCAAGGTGGCGATATCGGCAGCATACCCCACCGTGGGATTAGTTGCCTGGTACTGAGCTTCGGCTGAGGTCAACGTTCTTACCGTGCTCACTGCGCTGGCTTCATTGGCGGAAGTGCGTGCGCGGATAAAGTTAGGAATGGCGATCGCTGCAATGATGAGCATGGGTAACAGGAGGGCCACGGAAAGATAGCCCATTACGAGGCCGGTCAAGGCCATACCGTCACCCTTCAGGCGTCCCATACTCTTGCGGATACTCGAACGGGACATGTGTCCCAGAATGATGGCCGGAATGCCAGTCAAAATTGACAGACAGAGAAGAAAAGACAAAATTCCCAGCACCAGGCTGGTAACTGCCTTGCCGTCGGTTTTGGCTTCAGGCAGGGGAGAGTTCGAGGCCTGCTGCGGGTTGATCTGGTTTTTGCATTGGGGACAAACGGTGGATCCGTCGGCGACATTAGCGCCACATGATGGGCAGAACATTGCTGGCCTCGCTGGAATAATGAAGTCTGGCAGCCAAAGTTATATGATGTCCCGCGAAAAAGCAATCCGATAAGGAAGATTTAAAACGCAAAAATCAAGCACGACATCGGACGCGGAGTCTTTTGCTACCAGAGATTGTGTGGTGAAAGTCTGCCAGTTTTGCATAACCGGGCAAAATTCCATAATCTGTAAGCCAGCAGGCAGCCCCAGATTGAGAGTGAAACATGAAAGTTGCCATACAGGGTGAACTCGGTTCCTTCAGCCATACGGCCGCGCGGCAGCTCGCGCCCAAAATGCAGGTGTTACCCTGCACGGTCTCACGCGATGTGTTTGCCGCTTTGAAGAAAGGCAAGGCGCAAGCGGCAGCGATACCCATTGAAAACTCTCTGGCGGGTTCGGTGGTGGAGCATTTAGACCTGATGCTCGAACACGATTTCTGGATCGAAGCGGAGATGCGCCTGCGCATAGAGCACAACCTGATTGCCGCGCCCGGGGTCTCGTTCGGCCAGATCAAGCGGGTGCTCTCTCATCCAGTGGCCCTCGATCAGTGCCGTAAATTTTTTCAGGAACACAGGCACATTCGCCCCGAACCCTTCTACGATACGGCCGGCAGCGTGAAGCACGTCCTGGAGAACAACTTGCGCGATACCGCCGCCATCGCTGCACACCGAGCGGCGCAGCAATACGGTGGGAAAATTCTGCGGTCAGGCCTGGAAGACAATAAACAGAACTTCACCCGTTTTTTCCTGATTCGCAAGGGACGCCGAGTTGCGCCACGCGCCAACAAGACCTCGATTGCCTTTGCGGTCAAGAACATCTCCGGGGCGCTGTTTAAAGCGCTAAGCGTGTTTGCACTGCGGGAGATCAGCTTGAGCAAGATCGAATCGCGTCCGGTGCCGGGACGCCCTTGGGAATACGTCTTTTATGCCGATCTGCTATGCGGGCAGGAGCCGAGGGCAGAGAAGGCGCTGGGCCATCTGGCCGAGATTTCGGAGTTTGTGAAGGTCTTGGGCATTTATCCAGCAGCCAAATAGTAACGGTTAAGCGTTGCCCCGTGTGCTTTAACTCAAGTACAATCACTTCCTCTTTGGAGATGGGTTGATCCTGCGTTTGCATCTTTTGGGTGGCTGACCTCATCCATATCTCGAAAGGAAAGCCAAATGGCGGACCAAACACACAAAATTGAAGGCAGCGCTGAAGCTACGTCGCCGCAAACAGAACAATCGTATCCGGTGTTGCCCGTGCGCGATACCGTTCTATTCCCGCATGCAGTGCTTCCGCTCACCGTGGGCCGCGAGAGTTCGGTGCAACTCATCACTTCGCTGGGAGAGGACAAGACCATTGTGGTTGTCGCCCAGCGTGAAGCGCGCGTCGATGTCCCTCAGCCCACCGATTTGTACAGCGTCGGCACCCTGGCCACCGTGCATAAAGTGGTCAAGATGCCCAACCAGAGTTTATTTGTATTTACAGAAGGATTAGACCGGGTTCGCCTGCGCGAATTTGTGCAGCTCAATCCATTCATGCGGGCCGAGGCGGAAGTGATTCCCGAACCCACTTCTCCTCCGACAGCAGAGATTGAGGCCTTACAGCGCAATGTGCTGACTTTGTTTCAGCAGATCGTGGCCGCTTCGCCTACGCTCTCCGATGAATTGCAAACCGTGGCGATGAATATTGAAGAGCCCGGCCGCTTGGTGGATTTTATTGCATCTTCTCTGCCGTTGCTTTCCACCAAGGAAAAACAGGACCTGCTCGAAATTCAGGACGTTCGCATCCGGCTGGATAAAATTCACCAGCACCTCGCCAAAGAACTTGAAGTGCAGCAGTTGCGCAACAAGATTCAATCTGAAGTACAGGACCGGGTGCAGCAGTCGCAACGTGAGTTCTATCTGCGCGAGCAGATGAAGGCCATCCAGAAAGAGCTGGGTGAGCAGGATGAAACCCAGCGCGACGTAGAAGATTTGCGCCAGAAGATTGAAGCTTCAGGCATGCCGGAAGAGGTCAAGAAAGAGGCCATGAAGGAGCTGAATCGCTTGTCGCGCATCTCTCCCATGGCTGCCGATTATTCGGTGACGCGCAACTATATCGAATGGCTGGCGGTGCTGCCGTGGAGCAAGTCGAGCGGCCAGGAAGTGGACATACTCAAAGCCAAAGAAATTCTCGACGAAGACCACTATGACCTGCAGAAGGTCAAAGACCGCATCCTTGACTATCTTTCCGTGCGCCGGTTGAAACCCAGCATGAAAGGGCCGATTCTTTGCTTCGTAGGCCCGCCAGGAGTGGGCAAGACGTCGCTGGGCAAATCCATTGCACGCGCGTTGGGCCGCAAGTTTCAGCGTATGTCGCTGGGTGGATTGCACGATGAAGCGGAGCTACGCGGGCATCGCCGCACCTACATCGGAGCTTTGCCAGGGCAGATCATGCAAGGCCTGCGCCGGGCAGAGACCAACGATCCGGTCTTCATGCTCGATGAAGTGGATAAGCTGGGACGCGATTTCCGCGGCGATCCGGCCTCGGCGCTGCTTGAGGTGCTTGATCCCGAGCAGAACAGCACATTCCGCGATAATTACCTGGATGTGCCCTTCGATCTTTCACGCGTGCTGTTCATCTGCACCGCTAACATGCTCGATCCCATTCCGGAACCGCTGCGCGACCGCATGGAGATCATAGATTTACAGGGCTACACGGAAGACGAAAAAGAGCACATTGCCTTCCGCTATCTGGTTCCGCGCCAGATCGAGGCCAACGGCATCACTGCGGAACAGATTGAATTTTCGGAAGAGACGATACGTTACCTGATTCGCCACTACACGCGCGAGGCAGGTGTACGTAACCTGGAGCGCGAGATCGGGACTATCTGCCGCAAGCAGGCGCGACGCATTGCCGAAGGCAAGGCCGAAAAGCTGGCCGTGACGCCGCAAGTAGTCCAGGAATTTCTTGGCGGCATCAAAGTACGCATTGATACAGAAATTGCCCAGCGCACCCAGCGCCCCGGCGTGGCTGTGGGCCTGGCCTGGACTCCCGCGGGCGGCGATGTCCTCTTTATTGAAGCCACCGTGATGAAAGGCAAAGGGGGCTTCACCATGACCGGCCAGATCGGGCATGTCATGCAGGAATCCATGCAGGCCGCGCTGACCTGGGTGCGATCGAATGCAACCCAGTTGGGAATTCAGGAAAACATCTTCGCCGATCACGATATACACATTCATGTGCCGGCAGGAGCGATTCCTAAAGACGGACCGTCGGCCGGCGTCACCATGGCGACAGCGCTGGTTTCATTGCTGACCGGACGACGTCTGCGGCCGTACACCGCCATGACCGGCGAAATCACCCTGAGCGGCAATGTGCTGCCTGTGGGCGGGATCAAAGAAAAGGTGCTTGCTGCCCGGCGCGCCGGCGTGCACGATGTGATTCTGCCGGCAGAGAATGACACCAACCTGCGCGAAGACCTGACGCCGGAGCAGCTTGAAGGCGTAAATGTCCACTTCGCCAAGACGATTGAAGAAGTCTTGGCTATCGCGCTGCCTTCCAACCCGGCGGAAGAGAAGAAAGACGATAAAGCACGGGAAGAAGTGCTGGTACGCGCGTCGTAATTCTTGCGTAGAGACGTAGCATGCTACGTCTCTACCAATCACCCATTCCGCTCGACAAAAACAAGGTATGCTGGTATCCATGCGGGTTCGTGTGCTTTTCTTCGGCCTTCTTAGCGACGTGGTTTCACGCCGGGAAGAGGAAGTGGATTTAAAAGAGGGCGCATGCATCTCTGATCTTATTGGGCATTACACCGCCGCATTTCCCAAGTTGCGTCCATTGCTTCCTTCCGTTGCCGTTTCGGTGAATCGTGAATACGCCCCAGCTTCGACCGTGTTACGCGACCAGGATGAAGTCGCGCTGCTGCCGCCGGTGAGCGGCGGAAGTGGTCCCGTACGCACAGAGGTGGCGCGGGTTGAGATTGTGCGTCACAAGATTGATGTTCAGCCCATTGCCGACGCACTGAAACACGCTTCTGACGGAGCCTGCGCGGTCTTCGAAGGGATTGTGCGCGACCACACGCGAGGACGGCGCACGCTCTACCTGGATTACGAAGCTTACGAGGAAATGGCGTTGAAGCAAATGAGCGAGCTGCGCGAGCAGGCCCTGCAGAAATTTGCCGTCCGGGACGTGGCGCTGGTCCACCGGCTGGGACGGCTTCAGATCGGCGAGACCAGCGTTCTCATCGTGGTCGCTTCGGCGCACCGTGCAGCCGCTTTTGAGGCCTGCCGCTGGCTGATTGACACTCTGAAGAAGACGGTCCCAATTTGGAAGAAGGAATACTTCGAAGATGGAGCGGTCTGGGCGGATGGAGACCCCTTTCCACCGGAAATTTCCACCGCACAAAGTAACGCTACGCCGCCAGGCGCATCTAAGTGAGCAGATTACTTTACATATTGGCTATGCGATCCAGATTTTTTGCTCTTCTCATGGGGGAGATAATTTTGGCCGGTGCGGTTTGGTGCCAGACAAACCCACAGACCAACACTCAAGCCAATCCCCATGCTCAAGCCAACCCTGGCGGCAACGCGGAGCAATCCGTTACGCCGGACATTAAGATTGATGTAAAACTGGTAGACGTTTTTACTACCGTGACCGATTCCAATGGCGCTCCCGTGGCGAACTTGAAACAGGAAAATTTTCAGGTCTTCGAGGATGGCATCCCGCAGAAAATTGCGATTTTCAATCAGGAGCCGGCGCTGCCGCTCTCAGTCGTCCTGGCCATTGATACCAGCCTGAGCACGCGCATGGACCTTCCCTTTGAGCTGGAGTCTGCCCGCCGATTCGTACACAGCATTGTGCATGGAGAAAAAAAAGAT